>VMHT01172218.1_pt1 | contig 11153 bp, 8 predicted proteins | sample 4693611 | NCBI WGS metagenome assembly VMHT01 (sample SAMN12280063, study PRJNA550983) | marine metagenome | isolation source: seawater sampled from same location over 5 years 0.02-0.2 micron viral filtrate | place: USA: collected off the coast of southern California halfway between the port... ... | reverse complement strand
GTACACCCGTTGTGGCAACTACTGTTCAGTTGCTGAATTTTGTCAACAATATAAGGAGAGGTTAGTATGACAAGTAAAGTAAAAGTACCTAAGAGGGTAGTAAGAAAAGTTAAGAAGAGTGGTCTTGTAAAATTAAAGCCTAGAGTAATAAGTGAAAGACCAAAGGATAGGTCTTTAATAGCAGAGCATATTGCAGAAGCTACAGGCAAAGCAAATGCAGTAGAGAAAAATATTTTCATAAGGGCATATCTTTATGTAAGTAATGCGTGGAATAATTTTATTAATAAAATGTTTGGTATGTAGGGGATAAAGAAATGAAAAGAGATATACCAGAAAAGGTAACGGAAACCCTTAAAGATATTGGCATGAATGTCAGTACGGCAGGTTGGGACTGTCATGGAACTTTTGTGCTTTTACATAAAGCATTAGAAAAAGTAGCAGTAAAAAATAAAATCACCTTTGATAAGCCAGAGATTTTAGAATGTAATTCTGAAAGACGTATAGCTAGTCTTATAGTTACTGGTCATATGGGAGATAAATCAGAATGGTCTATTGGAGAAGCATCTCCATCTAACAATAAGAACTCTTACCCATATGCTATGGCAGAGAAAAGAGCAAAGGATAGAGTTATACTCAAGCTTCTTGGTCTTCATGGAGATGTTTATGCAGAAGATGAAGCAGATAGCTTCAAAGAAGAAAGACCAAAAGATATAAAAGGTGGGACTGTTGATCCAGATGACTTAGATGATGAGCCAGAAGTTAAGGTTAACCAAATAGATGGCTCTAAAAAAGATGTCAAAGGTTTAGCTATGATAAAAGAAGTTTTTATTCAGTTTTTACCATCACAAAATAATAGAACTGATTTGGTTGGTTTCTGGAAAAACAATCAAGAAGCTAGGGAGATACTAAAAGAAAAATCCCCTAAAGACTACGAAGAAGTAGAACAACTCTTTAAAGAAAGAGCAAATGAAATAGCATCAAACAAAGGAGATAATTGATGGACAACAATAAATACCCTGCGACTGGGTCGCTTTTTACTCAGAAAGAAAAGAGATCAGAAAAATCCCCAGACTATTCTGGTATGCTGACATTAGAAATGGAAGTGCTAGACGATCTTATCAAGCAAAAAGAAGAGGGAATACTTGAGCCTAAGATGAACCTAGTTGGTTGGAAGAAGCTTTCAAAAGCTGGAAATCCATACCTCAGAATAATTGCTAACATTGAGAGAGATAGAAAAGAGCAAAATCAAAGCTATCAAAAACCAATTCAGCAAAACAATAATTCCAACAACATCATAGATGATGAAATACCATTTTAGAGGAGAGTTAAATGGAAGAAGAAAAAATACCTAGTGTTAAATTTGAAGCAGTCAAAACATCAATGATGCAAGACAAAAATGGAACTAACATAAGGCTAACAATACACCCTAATGATGTGCCACAAGATTTACATAAAGATTGGGTTGGATCAAGATATATGGTTGTTATGGTAAAGCTTAATGAAGACGGAACTCCAGACACAAGGAGCAATAATGTCATTAACGAAGTCTGAAAATACTGCAGACATATCCTCTGACTTTTTAACAGTAGATGGTGTTGCAAAGTATTTATCTTTGAGCAGTAGTTTAGTTAGAAGACTTATGAAAGATGAAAAAGAGAACTTTCCTAAAAGCTTTGAAATATTAAAGACTGACAAAAGGATAAAACATATATTTAAAAAAGAAGAGATTGCTCAATGGGTAGAGAGCAAGAGATCAAAAGGTTAACGTTAACTTATGCGTGTTTTATACGAAACTGTTGATAACCTTAGATCAGAAAAAAATGTTATAGGCTACGTTTCAGGTCGTTGGAACGTAGCTTCTTTTAAACTACCCATGTCATACAAATTAGATTATGCCATGTATCGTAACGAGAAATTAGTTGGCTTTGCAGAAGTAAAATGCAGAACACATAATTTCGGAACATTCCCAACATATATAATATCTTTAGCAAAAGTCTTAGAGGCTAGAAGACTTGGGAAAGAAACAAATACTACCCCAATACTAATTGTATCGTGGACAGACAGAATAGGTTATCTTGATTTTTTTAGTCATCACCAGATTAAACAAGGTGGAAGATCAGACAGAAATGATTGGCAAGATCAAGAACCTATGTGCCACTTTGATTTAAAACATTTTAAATTTATAGGAGAATAAAATGAGACTAGCAGATAGCTTTGAAGATGCCTTTGTAGGCACAACAATAAGTGCTTTTGGAAGAAAGCAAGTTGCTATATATGATTATGATAAATGCATATTAATACTTATGCATGACAATCACATGACAGAAGATGATGCTATAGAATACTTTGATTACAACGTAATTGGATCGTGGGTAGGCGAAGACACCCCTATATATATCAATCAGCATACTATTTTAAACATAGAAGATTACTTGGAGGATCAAGATGAAGAAGAGAAAACAAACACTAAATAAAGCTAGAGACCTTATTATGGGAGATAGAGCAAACTCGTATGGAGATGCACATGAAAATCATGAACGCATAGCTAAAATGTGGTCTGTAATTCTAAAGAAAGAAATTACTGTAGAGCAAGTTTATCAATGTATGATAGTAGTAAAGCTATCAAGACTAATCGAAACTCCCAATCATGAAGATAGCTATGTGGATATCTGTGGATACTCTGCATTAGCTAGTGAAGAAACCTCAAGTTAAAACAATTTCATTGTTGCAAGGTGGTCGCTAGAACCCTAGTTCAAGACCATCTTAAAACAATGGTTGTACCCCTTTGTTCTACATACATAGTATTACCAAATCACTTTTCCCAAATGGCTGCGTAATGAATTACTACTGTTAACGTTAACTTTTAGAAATTGTTAAATTACTTTGTCTTTGTGTTTATACCTGTAGACCTGCTGCGAACAATTTGCCTATTGTATTACTAACTTTTAGCCTGCTTTTTTAAAGCCTACTGTTCTCATTAGTATCAAACCTTGTCTCATAAGATCATTAATCTTTTCTCTTCTAAGTCTTTTTAGGTTTGTTTTTGTTTCTTCTGGTATTCTTGGGTTGCCATCTATTTCTTTTATCTGTCTTAATAATCTATTTCTGGCATTATCTATAGCCTTTATTCTTCCTGCTATTCTGAGTTCATCTTTATATCTCGTGAACAGACTTCTTACTTCTTGACCATCTCCTGACTTCTTAGCTAGGTCTATTCTAGCAAGTATCGTGTATAGGTCTTGTCTGTTCTCTAAATAATTTCCTACATCTTCTCTTTCACTAGGACTTATTACTACCTTTCTAACTAGTGGTATTGCCCTCATTATATCGCCTTCAAAGTCCCCTCTGAGAGCATCAATTATAGAGAAAGGTGCTTCTAGTGAGCGTTGAGCAAAAGCACCAGTACCACCTGCTAAGTAGTCAAACCAAAATTCCATAGTGTTTGGACTGAAGTCTATAAAGCCACTTTCAACTTGATCTCCACCAGTCAAACTGTTTATTGATGTTGCTATTCCTTTAGCTATAGAACTTGTATTAGACCAGTATGCTTGACTGTCTGGTGTAGGTCTAGAAGCAAAGGTAGGACTTTCCTTAAATATTGGGTCTCCTTTATAATCCTCGTTGATAGCCAAACTTACGAATGGGTCTAAGACTGTAGGTGCAGTTAAGTTATACATATTATCAAATCCACCAAAAGGACTAATAGATTCAAATGCAGTTCCAAATATAGTTCTTGAGGCTTCGCCTGCAGTATATTCTCCTCTTGCAGTTCTACTTAAAGCTCTGCCAAAGTTGGTAGCTAAGTTTAATCCATAAGATAAAGGTATCTGTATAAATTTATCATTTGCTAAACCAAACGTAGGTAAAATTAAATTATGCTCTAGAACGTATCTAGGTAATTCATCATAGTCTTTAATACCATCTTCATCTTCATCTCCAGATAATAGTGAATTGATCTGATCTTGCATGATGCCGTAGACAACCAAACCCGCCCAAACTTTTCTTACCTTGCTTGATTTAGCCGCAGCGTTAATAAGCGCCATTGATCCCTGAAGGGATGCGTTGTAAAACAAGTACCAAGAATTCATTAATGTTTTGTTTTCACCACCTTTGGCAAAGTTCACGGTTACGTTCCTTGCTGCTTGTGCAGCCCGGGCTGGAGAAACACCACGCTTAACTAATGAAGTAAATGTTGCTACACGAACACCATTCTCAACTGCAGTGTTGTAGTCATCTAAGAAATTTAATAACTTTCTTGTAAATCCATTTTTATTTAAACCTAATTTACCTTTAATACCTGTATCGGATATATCTCCTAAGATACTGCCAATATTATTAATCTGATCTTGTAAGTCGCCCATCTGGTTAGTGGCGTTCTTTCCACCAGCTTCTACAAACTTGTTGTATTCTGCTGACCAAAATGTTTCTTTACCACCTCGTAAAACAGCCGCAATACCTTTGACTGCAGATAGCGCACTAGTAAGAACTTCTTTAGTCATACCTTTTTGATCATACTGTTGCATGTTTACACCAGCTGCCTGTAAATCCCTTGCAAAGTTTGGAATAACAAATGATGGATTGTATGTAGTATTAATACTAGATAAGTATCTATTCATCTTACCAAGAGCTTTAGTAAACTTGCCAACGCTTTCAGGTGTAAGATGACCCTTTAATGCTCTACCAATTCTTTTGTCCTTAAAGTTAACCTTAACTTCTACACCGTTCTCTTTTATAGTTAATATGTTTTCTGGTCTTAAATTACTTGTATCTGTAACTATCTCAGCTATTTCACTCATATCTACTGCTAAAGCATCGTTGATAGCAAAGCTTCCATCAGCTTGTTCTTCTTGGCCTCTTAGTAGGTCCACAAAAGACCTGCCTACTTTGTTTCGCTCACCTCTATCTATTGACCTTTGATTTTGTGCCATTAATGAAGCAATTATATTTTCTGCATAGTTTGTCTGCCCTGTGGCTGACCGGTCTTCCTTACCCGCTGCACCAAACAAGTTGGTAGTCATTCTTGGCTTACCCATTAAGTCTTCATCGGTCTCTACCTCTGACTCAATATCTCCTCTTAATGGAACATAATTATCATATACTTTTGATTTAAAGTTTGAGTCTAAAAGTTCAGGCTTAATCAAGCCACTTTCAAGACGCTGTTGATTTGTGTTTGCTACAATATCTTTTGCAAGGTTTTCTATTCTAGCGATTTTACCTTGTTCTGTGGCATTAAGCGTAGATAACCAATTAATTATGGCGTCTGCTTCAGTGTCCGCCATACCACTACCCTGATTCTTGCTATCAGATTTATTTTTATTTATGTAACTGTTTCTTTCTTTCGCATGCCTTGCATAAAGGATAGCATCTGCAACTGCCAATCTTTTATCTATGTACTGTTCTTTTGCTATCTTAAAAAAGTTACTTATTGATTCTAACTGAGAGTACTGGGCATCAGATATATTTATCTCTTTTATAGTCTCTGACATAGGCTCAAATAATTCTTTTTGTACCTTTTCTACTTTTGCTCCTGCTCTACCATGAAATAACTCTTCTTGCATGTAAGTGTCTAATGCATCGGCAATAGTAAAACCTTTTCTTTTAAGTTCATCTAACATATCGCCTACTGGTAACATGGCATCTTGAAACTTGATAAGTATCTTTTCTGCTTCTTTTTGTGCTTTTTCTTTTTCTATTTTGCCAAATGTTACCTTAGATACAATCTTGGCTAATATCTTAGACAAATTGTTATATTGTATGTTAAGTCTTTTTGCTTCTACATCTTGTACAATTTGATCAGAGTCTGGTGTGGAATCTGTAGTCGGCATTGCGGCAACGGAGTTAGACCTTTCCATACCAAGTCTTCTGTCTGAGTCTTCAATAAAAGTAGTATTAACAACATATACAGGCACATAATTTTTAGAACTATCTAGATATGTATCTGGTTTATACTTTAATACTAAAGCTAAACTTTTTTCTTTGTTGTTTTTACCTGCAATCCTTGCTTTGTCCCAAACAAGAACTTTGTCTGTAGACTTGCCATCAAACTTTTCTCTTACACCATTTCTAAAATGATATGCTTTAAGCATTTCGTATATAGCAGTCTCAACATCTTTAAATTTTAACCAGTTACCTTCTTCTGTAGGCGTAAGCAACTCATCTTTTCTTGATGGCTTTCTTCCTCTTTCACCAAGTATATGTGCCATCCCTTCACCACTGTATATAGGATTGCCTCTAGCATCAGTTCCTTTATATTCATGAAAACCTTCTGTTAACACAACTCCTACCGTGCTTCCCCGTGGGCCCTTTACAGTGCCATAGTAGAATTTGTTTTTAAATATATTAGTAGAAGGGTCTGCAAGTGGAACGTTAATAACCTTATTTGGATTAGGACTAACAGAAAACTTTCTGTTAAAGTTATCTATTTGCTCATGTAAATCAGCTAACTTTGTTTTTTCTTGTTCTGTTGCATTTTCAGTAACATCATATTCTTCTACTTCTTGGTTGATGTCTCCATCTGCTTCTTCTTGTGTAGTGATATCATTTGGGTTAAAAACTCCTGCAATCTTTGCTTCGGTATTTGTGTCACTATCGAGTCTGATTCTCTCTGCATCGGGGAGTGCTTCTGCGATTTTTTCATTTTCTATTCCTCTTTCTCTAAGTACGGATATTGCACCATCAACGTAATCATTTTTAAGTCCTTGACCTTTTCTTACGCCATACGCTTCTAATAAATCTTTCTCTGCATACCAAAGTAACGCTTGTATATCAGCATTAGATATAACTATTCCATTACCAGCAAGTATTTCTCTAGCTCTGTTAATAGTTTGACGCATAAGAAATCTATCGTTGCCACCTCTAGGAGATTCAACAACTTGTACGTTTTCATTTCTATTAAGGCTTTGTGCTGCTAAATCAAGCTCTGTTTTTTCTTCTCTTAATGCTTTTGGTGTTCTTTTAAAAATATTTTGATACTGCTTGTCTAAAGCTGCGGCCAGATCAGAAGCAGTAGCTTCATTAATTATATCTACATTTGCTTCTTCTTTTGCGTTTTCTATAGCATTAATAAGAAAATTGTTTCTAGATTCTTTTACTGTTTCAACTGCATCTAATAATCTAACTCTATTATTTGATAAAACATTATCACCAATAATTTTAAAAGGATTACCAGTAACTCTATTAAAGTTTCTCATAAACCATCTATCCATAGTCAATGCATCATAGTTACCTCTTAGATTTTGATAAAATGCACCACCTATTTTTGGTCCAAATATTTGTGAACCCTTAACTATTGTATTAACATTTTCTCCTGACATATTGATGCCAAGTTCTTTTATTAATGGTAATTGTTTAAGCTCTCCAAATGTAAAGTCTGCATTAAGAAACTCTGTTATATCTGTGTCAGACATTGTTTCTTTCATCATATTGTAAGCTGTAAATGCTTTGACTACGCCTGCATCTTTACCTTCTTCTTTAAACGTACCTGTCTCTAACCAATTTTCATATTGTTGCGTAGCTAACTTAAAATTAGGTATAATAGCTAAACCATTAGAAGTAATTGCCAATGCAAAATCAAAAGCTGCTTCATTATCGGCATTGTACGCAGGATTGTTCTTATCTATCTCTGGGTGCGCCACACCCATAACTTTCTTAGATAACTTTAATGTACGGTCATACCATCCAACCGCACTGTCATCACGCTCCATAGCAACTTGTGCTTCTTCTGCTATTATCTGTGATACTTTTTCTCTGTCTTCTGGGTTATTTATGTCGTATACAGCACCGCCTCTGTCATCTTGTAGCTTTTGTAATGCATCTTCTAGCTTTACCGTGCCTTTAGCCGCGCTAGTAATGAACGGGTTCTCGTCACCTAACTGTTCTTTAGTTAGTATCATGCCAGTATTAGGGTCTGTTTTATATTTGCCTATAACACTTTGATTTAATAACTCTGGTGGTAATTGTTTTCTAGAAAACAAAACATCTTTAAATTCTAGTATTGCTTGTTTTCTATCAAGTTCAGAGCCGTATTCAACAATTTTACCTTTAGGAATATTATATTTAATTATGTCTTTTATTTTTTGTGTTGAATTATTAGGTATTATAGCTCCTACAAATTCATTTAAATTGACACCTCTTTCAGGCTTGCTTTCAAAGTACTCAGTAGGCATATTTTTAATTTTTTGACCTACTTCATTAATCCTGTTCATAATTTGTTCAGGCATAATTTTTTGTAAATTTTCTAATTCTTTTATAAATTGTTCTTTTCTATCTCCAGTAATAAGTCTATCAACTTTATATCTAAATCCTGTTTTCTTTTCTAAAAGATTAGCTAACATTTTATTAGGAATATTATTAACATTTAAAACATCTTCAACAGTATATCCATCTTCGTTTCCATCAACTATATCAATAAATGTTTGATTGCCTTGAATACCAAGGCTTAATAAAGTTTCTGTTCTTGCAATAGATTCACTTACTTCTTTTTTTGCATCTAAAAATTTAGACTCATCTATTCTTCCTCTTTCTTTTTTAATCTCTTGTAATGTTTTAAATCTAGGTGTAACTCTAGCTGCTAAAGGCCCTAAAGTTGTAGCAATCTCAAAACCTTTTTCTTGTGCTGGACCTTTTTTCTTGCGCATTATTTTTACAATATTATCTAATGTAGCCGCAGATTCTTTACCGGTCTCAAAATCTTGGACAGTTTCTCTTAAAAGAGGTGCAAACTTATTTTGACTTGTTTTATTTACAGTTTCTAATGCTATATTTTTTTCTTCTTCTAACCATAGTTCAACATTTTGTGTAACATATTGCTCTACTGAAAAAGATGTCTCAATTCCTGAAAATGTTGTAATAGCATCTGCTATTTCTTCATTAGTTGATAATGATTGTTGCTCAATAACAAAATCTATAGCTCCAATATCAAGAAAATATTTTAATCTTAATGTTGGTGTTAATAAATAAAAATAATTATTAAGAGTTCCACTTAATCCATCATTAATAAGATATAAATCTTCTTTTAAGTCTTGATTATTAAGATTAGTAATTAATCTTTTAAAATCAGGATCAGTGTATTCTGAGTTAAAATATTTATCACTTATACGTTTTTGTAATTTTTTACCTAAATTATCTGCGTATTTATAAGCTGCATTAGAAGGTTCTCTGTAAACATTAGGGCTTCTTGTTGTGTATGCATCTCTTTTGTAAATTTTTTCCCCACGCCCCGGCGTAACCATTTTAGAATCACCTATCAAAGAAATTTTACCAAAGTTAGTAAATCCTTGTTTAACTGTAGATATACCTATAGAAGGCATAGGAAGGCCGCCACGATTATCTGCTGCAATTAAAGCTTCTGGTGACAAATTATGTGCAACAAAAAGCATATCTTTAAAACTATCTAATTCATTTTCTATTTTATCTTTTTTTGTAGCGTAATCTAATAATTCTTGTGGTATATTTTCAAAACCAGCTTCTAAAACTATTTTTTTAGCTGAAAACTTAGCATCTGTTGGCAAATCTTTAGATAACTTTCTGCCAAGTATTTCTTCTACATCTGCTTTATACGGTAGGTCTTTGACACCCATTTGATTTTGTATATCTTTTGCTTCTGATCTAGATAGAACTCTATCTATGCGCATGTCTCCGCCAACTACCCAATCCTCATTAGCTTGCCCATCTCTATACTGATAGCTACCACCTAATGGCACTCTGTCGTTTATATCTGTTCTATCTGATGCATCTATCTGTGATTGATAATCTACATCATCTGCCATAGATACCTCTGCAAATACCTGATCTTCGGCTCTACGCTTAACAAAGTATTGCCCTTGCTTTGGCATAACCTTTATGCCCATGCCACTTAGTATATCAGATTCTCGTTTCGTGACTTGTAAGTCTTGTGGCCCTAAATGTAATGCATACGGCATAACACTTGCATGAAACCCGGGGCGTGCAGCAACCGCGGTAACTTTACCAAACGGTGCGTCTTTAGTTCTACTTACATTCTCTGTTATATAGCCTTCTTGTATAAGCTTGGCTCTGTCTAGCTCAGAATTAATTATTATTTGCGTACCAGTTTTTCTTTGTACTTCGCCTTGTGTACGCTCCGCACCTTTTGTAGGTACATATAAAGATGTTTTGCCTTTAACAGAAGACCTGCCTTGGAATGTAGCTGACGGAAAATCTGCTTCTATAAATTGACCAGTAGGTATTGGGTTAGCCGCATTAACAAATAACGGTAACAACTGCCCATCTGGCCTTTGTACGAACAACTTAAATGCTTTCTTAACATTTGTAGGTGTTTTTGCACTAAGTTTAATTACAGGCTTTGGATCACCAGTAAGTTGATCTGATAAACTAGTTACAGAATTCATCCTATCATCTTGATCTTGCATTACTTTTTGTGGGTCTCTAGCTCTTCTACCTATTTGCTTTGCTTCATCAGTAGTGCCAATGTTTTCAAATATCTGATCTACTTCTGTAAAGCCTGCATCTTCATGAGCGCCAAAGATAGACTTAATAAACTTAGTAATCTTATCAAAGATTGACTTAGGTTTAGCAACAACTTTAATCTTGCCATCTACATAGTCTCTGTACATTTCAGCTTGCGCTTCTTCTATTTGAGCTTCTGCAGTAAGATCAGGATTCATCTTTATAGCTCTATCTAAATATGTATATTGTCTATCAACTGGCTTACCATTTTCTATTACAACATACTTACGTTTAGATACCGCATCGGTTAGAGCTTTTAGTTCAGATGCATTAAATAAACCCATGTTCTTTAATGCATGAATAATTTCATGATTTAAAACACTACCTATTTTAGACTCTAACTCTGTGTCAGATAAATTAGGGTCATATATTTCCATAGCCAATGCTATAGTTTTCTTACCATTTTCTGTTGCAAAATAACCTTCGTATATTTGCCCACCTTCTATTGCTTCTTGAGGAGTTTGTTGTGCATCTCCAGTAATAATGTTTTCTTGTCTTAATACTATGTCACTTAATCCAATAGCCTTTAATCTATTAGATAGATTCTTCATAACAGTATCACGCTTGCCCAAATACTCTGGAGTGTTCTGTACCTTATCAGCTACATCAAAACTCTTCTTGGCATTAAAATCAGGTATAATGCTACTGGCTTTTACAGGATTATCTAT
>VMHT01161376.1_pt1 | contig 11153 bp, 10 predicted proteins | sample 4693611 | NCBI WGS metagenome assembly VMHT01 (sample SAMN12280063, study PRJNA550983) | marine metagenome | isolation source: seawater sampled from same location over 5 years 0.02-0.2 micron viral filtrate | place: USA: collected off the coast of southern California halfway between the port... ... | reverse complement strand
CCCTACACCTACATTAGATGTACCTGTAGTATTTTTACATCCACACCGTTCTCCGACATAAACAGACCTACTTCCTGTAGTTAATTCGTGCCCAGCTTCATGTCCAATACAAGTAACTTCATCCGCTGTTGTAACACTTGTCCCAGCTTCAGTTCCAACTGCAACATTTTGTCCTCCAACAGTAACAGAACCAAGTGAATTAGCACCTACTGCCACATTACTAGCAGCCGTAGTATTAGCATCTAAAGCATTAGAACCTACGGCTACGTTTGCAGTTCCAGTTGTGTTTAATATTAAACTGTTAAATCCTACTGCTGTATTGTTACTTGCAGTTGTGTTTGCACCTAACGAACCAAGACCCACCGCAGTGTTATTAGCACCTGTTGTATTAACATCTAAAGAACCTGCACCAAAGGCAGTATTTGAAGCACCAGTTGTATTTGCTGATAATGAATTATGACCTACACCAGTGTTGCCCGAAGCCGTAGTATTTGCATCTAATGTATTAGTACCTATAGCTATATTTTCCGTTCCAGTTGTATTTGCTCCTAAAGCAGCTAAACCAATGGCAATGTTGTTACTTGCTGTAGTGTTTGCATCTAACGCATTTGCACCTATGGCTACGTTTGATGCTCCAGTTGTGTTTGCTAACATTGCACCATAACCTAAAGCGGTATTGTTACTCGCAGTCGTGTTGTTATAAAGAGCAAATCCTCCTACAGCTACATTATTTCCACCAGATGTATGTTTAAATAAACTATATGAACCCAAACCTGTGTTATAACTTCCAGTACTATCAGTTAACGATGCAAACCCTACAGCAGTACTACCTGTTCCTGTCGTATTAGCGTCTAAAGCGTTTGAACCTACAGCTACGTTGTTTGCTCCAGTTGTGTTTACTTTTAGAGCAAAATATCCTACTGCGGTGTTGTCAGAAGCTGTTGTACTATCTCCTAAAGCACTTCTTCCTAATCCTGTATTTTGTGATCCTGTAGTATTAGCATCTAAAGAAAAAGAACCAAGTGCCACGTTCTTTGTACCAGATGTATTTGCCCCTAAAGAACTAGACCCTATCGCTGTATTTCCTGCTCCAGTGTTTACTGATAATGTGAGATCACCTACAGCAGTATTGTCACTAGCAGTTGTGTTAGCTGCTAAAGATGATCTTCCTACAGCTACATTTTTAGTTCCTGATGTATTTGCTGTTAATGAGTTTTTACCTATAGCTACGTTATTTCCACCAGAAACAGAAGCATCTAAAGCACTTTCTCCAAGAACAGTGTTACCTGCAACAGAATTTGCACCTTTACCTATATTTATACTGTTTATAGTTCCATCTAAAGGAAAAGCAGGTGAACCTGCAAGACTAAATAAATTTATATGAGCATTATTAGCAGTATTCCTTAACTGCATAAAACTTGTATTGGTATTAGCAAAAAATTGACTAGCGTAGTTTGTAGATGGTGCAGATGAACCAGAATTATTACTTGAAATTGCTAAAAGAACATTATTTATATCACTCCTGACGTTAGCTCCTGTAGAGTTATCTATCACATAATCATGTTGAGCCATTACTTAATCCAACTTTTATTTAAGTATATCCTACTTTAAAATTAACTACCACGCCCAAAACCAACAGCAGTATAACTAAATGTTTTATCCTGGACAGCATTGCCAGCATTAAGAAACTTAATATTGAAACCAGTGCCAGTGATACTTGTGATTTCAAATCTATCCGTTCCACCAAGATCATTTGCTGTAATACCAATACTTGGCAATTGTGTGCCTGCCCCGACACTTGTGCCAGATTGTCCTGTAAAAAATGTCTGATCAAATGTAATATCAAGGCCAGATGATGATGTACCTGAAGAAATATTTGATCTTTGCTCTGTTCTTCTTTCCAATTCTGCTGTATAGCCTAATTGATCTATTTCTATTGATTGTGCAGGGTCATCAGAATCCATTTCACATCTGAATTTAAACCCACGGCCTACATAAGTACCGTTTACAAATGGATTGAATCTAGAGAAGTTTGCTCCATAGGTGCAAGAAGTTCCGCTTGATATTGTTGCACTTGTGGCCGATGTAACTGTAAATGTGCTTGAACTTGGTACTGTCTGAATTTCATAGTTGCCATCTGTTGCAGAACCAGCCGTAAAATCTATAACAACAAAATCACCAACTGAATATCCATGCGAGGTCTTTGTGATTGTTATGGTTGTACCACTTTGCTCGTAAGTGGCTGAAACCGAGGTGTCAGGGTCAATGTCACTTGTGGCAACTAGCAAAGAAGCACCAACATTAAATGCGGTGGCTCCGTCAAAATCTGTCCATGTGTCAATATTTGCTGATCTTTTGTCTATTAAATCATTAGGATAAAAACCCTGCGTCACAAAATGTCTGCGTAATCTTAACGGTTGCTTGCCACCTAAGTCCAAAGTATTTGCAAATTCATAAGACCCACCAGTAATATCAACAGCACCCAAGAAATCAAAGTCTGCAATAGCATCAAAATCTGTAACCCCATCTAAAAGTTCAAGGGATCCAAGAACAAGACCGTTGACATCATCTGAGAAAAAACAATCAACCTTTTCACCGCCAAAAGGTGGTGAGTCTGTATCTTCTCTATCTGTAAAAACTGTTAATTTAGGTAAAGGGTCAGGGCTTGTAATTAAAACTGATGTCTCACCAGAACTTAACCTGCCACCATCATCTCTGAATTTTAAAATATATTCTCCCTCGACAATATTCGGTACAATCGTTTCACTTATACTACCTGGAAGGGCAGGGATCACATCAACGGCATTTGTAAAAGTACCAGTGCCATCAGTGAGGTTTGACGATCTGACCACCACGTTTCCACCATGAATTACATCAACATCTGTTGATTTATCAAAACGCAATCTTACAAACTGATCTGATATTGGTTCAATGCGTAAGTTTTGTACATCTGATGGAAGGGCTGTTTTACCAACTGTTGTGATTGATGTCGTTGCTGGAGTGATGCTTGGTTTTCCTAATGCGTTATAACTGAACACTCTGATCTCATAAATACCATTTTTTGTCTCAAAAATAGTAAAGTCTGGTCTTGTAATTCTTTGTGATATAAAGTTTTCATTTTGAAATCTATATTGAACCATATATTCAGTGACACCAGATACAGGTTGCCATTGGATAAACAGTTTTGATACGGCACGGTTATTCAGTACAACAATCTGTTCTGAACCCTGTAAGTTACTTGGAGAAGGTTTTATTGATGTGAGTGTTGTAATTGTCCTTGCTGCCAATGCCGTGCCATCTTCCACATTTGCATATTTAGATGAATTATGAGCAACGGCAGTGATCTGATATGCAAGCTGACTTACTTCTGTAACACCAATGACTCTGAAGGTTTGAAGTTGAACTGTTGTATTTTCTATAACCCAGACACTGTTTGATGGTGGTGTAGACGAGAAGGCAGAAGATACTGTTATTGTTGTTCCTGATATTGTGTCTATTGTTTTTGTTTCAAGTGTGCCATCTGCAAGTATTACTGATAATGTTGCAGATCCATCTGTAGTTAAATCTGTATTATTTTCATCATCAACAACAATCTGTGTTGTAGATACTCCTGTCTTTATACGACCACCTCTTCTAACCCCTGCCCTCAATGGATCAGCAACATTTATCACTGCCCCAGGTCTAACCAAAGTACCTGATTCAAGAGTGGTGGTGAAGTTTACAATTTCAGCCTCATTGGATTGTGTGTAGAGAAACCATTTTCCAAGACGAGAAGCCATTCCTCTTGATGTGGTGGCAAAACCTCTTAAATTTTTTGTAACAACCCCATATTTAGCCTGTAATGCAGTATCTTCTACCGTTTCATATTCAATTTGTTGAGTTTCATTATCAAAATATGCAACATTAACAACTGTTACTTTTGAATTTTTTGATGAATTACTATAAGAAAATCCCTGTTCTGTAATATTTGATAAGTTGAATAAATAACTTGGATCTGTCGGTCTGTCCTGTGTGATTGATATTGTACCAGCCGAGTAAAAAGGCATGACACGCATCACAGAACATAAATCATTTATAAGATTATATGCCTGTTTTTGATTTTGTATAACAACATTACAACTGAATCTTGGTTCTGTTCCTCCAAATCCATCATCAACCTGTTCTGCGGAGTAAACTGAAGCTGAATAAAAACTGAAAACATCCAACTGCGTTGTATCTATCTGATCACCAAAACCTTTTGATGTTGTTAACAAATCGTAAAGAATCCAGGCTGGATCGTTTGTCCATTCTTTATCTGTTTTGAACGTACCGTTAAAAGTTCCAGAGTATGAGATTGAGCCATCAGTTTGAACCGTTCCATTATGTGGGATTTTTATTTTTGTTCCACGGACTTTGTACATCCGTTTTGGGATGGATGGAAAGGTCTGGGCATCAAATCTTATGGCAAGATGAGCCGAGTTTGCATATGCTCTCTGTTCGTTGATTATCTCTGTAAAAGATGACCATATCGAGGAGTTTTGTAACGTTGATTCTGTACTGTCATCCGTTGTTCTGTTTACTCTGATCGTCACAGGAAAAGAAGTATCAGATGCAAAATTAATTTTGTAATCCCTGAAATAAGTACTAGCAGTTCTTCCCTTTACAGTATCTGTAATAACAGTTGTTGTAGTGCCATCATTTTCAATGGTTTGAATATTTATGGCAACTTCCGCACCATTTATGTCACCATCATCTTCAAACTTTTGCAAAGATGGAAAACCAAGAGTTACTCTTACAGCATTGATAGAAGTATTTGTTATGGATCTTGATACAGGACTTGCTTTTGTGACCGCAACACCGACAGCATTTTCTGTTTCTATTTCAGAAATTCCCTGTATTGCAGTTTGATTGGAAGTACCGAATCTAGGTTCAAAGGAAACATTGGGGAAGTTAAAATCAGTATCTGCTGGGCTTGTATTACTTGCAGTTGATTGTAAAACCTGAGTGCCATTTAAAAATACATCTTTCAAAGCTGCGTTGTTATATGCAGTTGTTCCCTGTGTAAGACCAGCAGCACTTGGAAAACCCTCAATCTCACCTTCTCCAAGAAGTTCAACTAATGTCTGAAATTGTTTTGAGGCAAGAACATCATCTGTAACTGCTGGATCAGTAAGTCTTGTATTCTCATCAAAAGCTGGAATTGTCATTATGTAGTTCCCTCCACCTGTACCGTATCAACTCCAGAACTGATTACAACTGAACCTGTAAATACTTCTCCATATATTATGCTGACGCTGACACCACTGACACTGACGTTCTGGATGCCCGAAAATGAATAAGAATTTGCCATTTGTGGATCTAATGCCCCATCTGCTTCTGAAGCACCAACACCACCAGAATCAAACGGTGCTGGGGTCGGAGCTAATAAAGAAGTTATACCACCTATTGCCAGATCCGTGACAACAGCCGTTGCGATACTACCAACCACTGGAATAGCTGATACTGCACCAGCCACAGTTGCAACCGCACCACCAACCGCAGCAGCAGTTGTAATCGCAGCACCAGCTACCGCAGAAACAGCACCAACCGCAGCAGTGGCAGCAGAACCAATACCACCAACAACCGCAGCCACCGCAGGGATTGATCCTGTTGCAATGGGTATGATTTGGATATCACCTTTGCCTTTCATTGATAAAAAATCAAGAGAAACATCCATATCATTCATCTTTACCTTGTAATATTGCTGACTCATATGTGCTTCAACTTGCGGAAAATTACACATTAAAAAACGAATCGCCTCTGCTGGACTTGATACGGCTGCCTCAAAATATGATGAACCAAGGAATTTTCTTAATCTTCCATATACTTTTATCGTTTTAAGTTGCATACCTGTAAACTCCTCTTAGTGCTTGCTGATAACCTAAATCAAAAGGCTCTCGGCAACTTAATCTTCTTATATTATGATTTAAAATCATATTATCACCAATATAAACTGCAACATGATCTAAATTACCTGAAGTTGATTGAAATAGTAAAACATCACCAATCTTTATATCATCATCTGTCAGTTGTTTTTTAAATCCCGTTATTGGTAATCCATTTTCAAATAATGGATTTTCAATGAAATCTTTTATTTTTTTTGGTCTATCCCATATTTTCAAATCAATATTTTTTGTTTCTTTATACCAATCATGGATTATTGACCAGCAATCATGCACACCCCAGATAAAACTTCTACCGATAAGTGATGGTGCTTTCCAACCACTTGGTTCAAAAGAACACCATTCTTTCATTCTTACGCTGTAGATATGTGAAGGCAAATCTAAATATTCACAACTTGCTTTATCATTATCTGAAGGCTGTGGTGAATCATATGGATGAGAATGAACAATACCGATTATCTCTCCTGTATCTTCACATTCTGCCCAATCATCAGGGTCGATAATAAAATATTCAAAGCCTGATTCTGCGATATTTTTACAAGACCAATATGTTTCTTTGCCTTTTATAACTGCCAACAGACCACATGATTCTTGTGGCATAGATTCTTCAGCGTGTTTTGCAGCATCAGTTTTCCAGGTCATGCGTTTACAAAAGTACCTACACCTGGGAAATCTTTTCTTGTGACTTGACGTTTTGGCGCACGGACTCCCTGTAGATCAAGTGCTGATACAAGTTCAAACTGTACGATATCTCTATTTTCAATAATTTTTCTATTTATAAAATAAATTTCTTGTGGCAGTTCTGCCGTACTGTCTGGTGTGCCGAAAGGATTTTTACTTGATGGAAAATTTGCAGCGTCTAAAAACTGGCTAAGAGTGCGTATGCGTACAAATTTTGCACCCTGTAAGTCATTAAATGGTGTTGTAGCGTTAACAGTTGCCATCAATGCTGTAATAGTTCCCAATACATTAGAAACTGTTATGGTTGGTCTTGGAAGCGACCCACGGCCAGAATATTCAAACCCCTCGGCTTGTATTGGAAATTTATCATAAGTATTACCCTGCCATATTATTGAGGCATTACTGTTCATCCCAACTCCTGAATGAAACCTTGTCACATCGGTAGAACCATGTAATGCGGAAACCAAAGTCAATGTGTAGAGTTCAATAACAGATTTATTTGTTAATGCCTGTAGTTCTGCTGTAGGTAATCCCATTTATGGTTCAAATACCTCTCTAAAAGTGCAGTTTAATATTGCTCTATTGTTATATGGTATGGTCTTTGTCCATGATTGACAAACAAATTTTCCAGCCCCTGATAATGTGACTGATACATTACCACTGTTTGTTGCAGAAGAAGCTGCCGTCACCGTAAATGTATTGTCATCAGCAGTAGTGGCTATTGCAAAATCACCATCGGTCGCAGAACCAGTGGTGTAGTCGATAGTCACGACATCACCGATTGCCAAACCATGATTTGAAATTGTAATTGTAGAAGTCGTTCCTGATTGTGAATATGTACCAGTTTTTGTAAAGCCTTCTCCTGGTGGTGTAAAAGTGAAACTTGCCTGATCATTTATACGACTACGCAAAAATCCTTCTATTACATCAGATTGTGTTTCTGAGACATTAAAAGTAAGATCATATACTTTTGGATCTTGAGTCAGTGGAAGGCCAAATAATGCACGAAATTCATAACCATCACCAAGTCTTGTTGACCTGATTCTTGGTGCGCTTGTTTTTCTCATCCCATAAGTGGGAGTGATTGAGGGAAAAGTTGCCATTTATCTAGTAAGTATGCCTCCAGGTCTTTTTTCTTTTATCAGTTGCGCTTGAACAGCAGCCCCTATCGCTGCCCCTAGAGCCTGTGCATCAGTGCTACTGCCAGCAACAGAAGAACCCGAAGCATCTACATTCACTGTAACCATGTTTGTCACATTATCACCCCCACCTACTGCATTGTTTGGAATTATATTCCCACTTTTTGCCCCCATTTGCAAAATCTCAGGGCCTTTTTCACCAACTAAATATGCACCACCAGCAGAAACTGGCCCCCCATTTGCTCTCTTGCCAAATAAACCTCCTAAAAATCCACCTATTCTTCCACCTATACCAGAAACAGCCCTTTGTATGGCAACTTCAACAAGTTTTCTCTTTAAATCATTTAAAACACCGATTGCAGCTTGAGCAAGTGTTTTTGTTCCCATCACAGCATCGGTAAGGTTGGAGACAATACCTTGTTCAACACTTTCTCCTATCTCCATAAATTTATTTTTCAATTGATCTGCCGCAGTTTTTGTTTTATCTAAATTATCGTTAACTTTCTTTATCTCATCATTTTTCTTTGTGATTTCTTTTGTTCCCTCATTATGTTTTTTATTTACTTGTTCAATAATTGTTATTTCTTCAAAGGATTTTTTTCTTAATTTTTCTCTTTCAATATTTTGTTTTTTTAAAAGTTCAAATTGTTCCTTAAAAAACTTATTTTCTTCTTTACTTGCAAAAACACTCTGTCCTTGAAATCTAGTTCCAAATTTTGTTGCTGTGAGCCTTGCAGCATCTCTTTGTGCTTTTTGCTCTGCTTTTGCAACATTTCCCAATCCAACATCACCAATGTCTCCAAATCTACTAAATATTTTTTCAATCGCCACCACACCTTTTGTTGCTAAATCTAAAGCACCTTTTATTGCTGGTGATAACTGATCTCCAATTGTTCTCGCTAAACTTTCAACTGAATCAACCAAAGTAGATAATTTACCGTTTAGTGTTGTTGCCTGTGAAGAAGCACCTTCAAAAAATGCACCCCCCTCATTTGTTAAGTTTATAAGTGCCTGATTAACAAGATCAGCCCCTATCTTTCCTTGTCTTTGTGCTTTTTCAAATGCCTCGCCTTGCAATCCTGTGATATTTTTTAGTTCAGTTGTTATATCGACTCCTCTTTCTAATAGCTGTAGATTCTCCTCTTGTTGTAATTTTCCTTTTGCTCTTATCTGACCAAAGGCTGTGGCAATTCCTTGTAAATCAGCACCAGTCGCACCAGCTACATCTGACAATCTTTTTGTTGTGTCAACAAGCTCACTTGTTTCAAATCCAAAGGCTTTTAATCTTTTAGTTTGTTCTATTAACTCACTACTTTTAAATGGCGTGACAGCACCAAAATCCTGTAACTCTTTAATAATTTTGTTTGTTTCAGAAAGCGATCCAGTAAGAACTTCTAAACTTTTTCTTTGAGTTTCTATTTCAGCAGCATTAATAAAAACAAATCTTGTAGCTGCTATGGTAGCTAATATTTTTAATAACGGCCCAAGGGATCTATTGAGTGTTCTAAATCCACCACTTGCAACTGTTGCTGCTCTTCCTGATTCTCTTATTGATCTATTTGATTTATTTAATCTATTTTTTAATTTATCTGTATTTTTACTTAAATTTTTTGTAGCATCATTCACTCTCTTTAATGGAGAGATTGCATTTTGTGCATCAACTATTAACTTAACTGTCGATTGTGCCACAAATACAAATAACCTTTATTCTATCTTACCTTGTTTTGTTCTTTTGACGATTCATTTCTTGTTTTTCTCTGTCATTTTTGACTTCATAATATGCAGCCCAATGTATTAACTCTTCTTCCGTCATTGACTTTCTTAATTCTTGGACAGATTTTCCTAGTTCTGTTGCGAGAAAAAACTCAAAATTTAACCAGTTATCTCGCTTTATTCGTTTTTTGCTGTATCAAGATCAACCTGGATATCCATCATAAATAATTCAAGTTCATTTAAAACCGTCTCAGGTAAAAATCTCTGTAAGTTTTCAGCATCAGAAGATGCGAAAGCTTTCGTGCCATCTTCATTTTCTGCAAGTTGGCAAAGAAGCCTGGTAGATATTGTTAAGGCATCATCTGTACCAGCAGCAACTTGAGCTTGCTTTCTGTCAAATCTAGTTAAAGGTGGAAAATAAATCTCTTTTAATATTTCGCCATTTGGTTTTTTTAATTCATATTTCCTTCTTACAGTCATTACATCACTAAAAGCTTCAGTGATGAGATCTACGGTTCTTTTTGTCGCCATATTAATTTGGGGTTGTTATTTAAAATATACTATATGGCTGAAGTTATAGCACCATTAGTGATAAACGTAATGCTCACCTCTTGTATTTCGCCAAGTGTTGCTCCGTATTCTGCATTGGTAATAATACCAGCAAAACCAATTTTTTTACTTGCTGTTCCACTATCAGGAAATAACTCAAACAACGCATCACCTGCATCGCCTGTTACAAGCACATCATCAATAAATGCTTGATAGTCTGAGTTTCCAGATGGGTTGTAAAGTAAAGTTGCAGACCCTTCACCAGAAATAAGACCACCAACGAAAGATTTAGAAGTTGCTCCCATCGCAGTTGTTTCTTGAGTGTCCTTACTAACAGATAAAGACCATGCTCTTAAATCTGAAATGTCAGCTTCAGTACCGCCAGCATTTTCAAACATAATTTTACCGACATCACCTTTTACAGCCATAACAAAAAGAAAGTATTTATTTTATATTAACCTTTTTCTGACTTTTTCACATCTTTTTTTGAATTTTGTTGTGCCTCATAATATTTTCTGCACTCAGGATCCCAATAAGCAGCCTCTCTTCTTCCTTTGACGACTTCTATCGCATCAAGCATTTCTTCTGTGATTTCAAGTTTTGGCATAATTAGAGATCCTCATATATTTCAAAAGTAATTCGTATTTGTGTTTGAAACTTACCCTCTGGACTTGATGTTAAAACCTCTGGCCCAATAGGAGAATCAAAAATTACATTTGAAACTGTAAGGTTATTGTAGAGGTCACGCAGCCGTTTGCCAATTACTAAATTTGCACCAGAGCCAATCCCTTCTTCTGTAAATATATTTATCAAAAGTAAACCAACAACACTGTTTGTAGAGTTGGCAGATCCTCCCATGGTCAGATAACTACCTGACCCAAAACTTGTCTGACATTGAACAAAAGTATCTTCAGTTGTTGAGTCAAAAGCCATGTTATTGAATACAACAGGGATAGCTGGACTTGATGCTAGTTCAGTCGCAAGTCTGGCCTCTATGGTGGATCTAACTGTATTTAAATCAATTGCTGCCATTATGCCTTCCTAAACTCATTAACTATATATTGTTCTAATTGTTTTGCTACAAGTTCTGGATAACCTTTTATAGTATTTTGACGAGTCCTATATTGACCACCCCAGCTTGGAGGTAAGT
>VMHT01095147.1_pt1 | contig 11153 bp, 20 predicted proteins | sample 4693611 | NCBI WGS metagenome assembly VMHT01 (sample SAMN12280063, study PRJNA550983) | marine metagenome | isolation source: seawater sampled from same location over 5 years 0.02-0.2 micron viral filtrate | place: USA: collected off the coast of southern California halfway between the port... ... | reverse complement strand
TGTGTAGATAGTTTTTCTTTTAATGCTTTGGTTAGTTCGTAATTGTAATTAGTTTTAAGATGCTCAGTCATATAACTAAAGTATCTGTCCACTGTCTCACCCCAATTCTCTCTTCTTTGGTCATCTTCTTTCCATCTAGCATAGCGAGAGAGTGCTATAAAGTTTTGGTAATCTGTTGGTAGGTAGTTGCTTATCATCTTTTACTCCGTTAGTATTTTAATATGGGATATTTTTACACCCTCTAAATCGTGAAATAACTCACGCATATAATCTTCAAAATCTTCTGTAACATCTCCATCAGAGGGAACAGGGTACTCTTCAGGGTCAACGAGAAGAGTTGCCATGATTTTAACTCTCATCAATAACTCCTATTAACTTATTCAAGTACCATTGTGCTTTCTTTAAATCTTCTACACCATTCTTGTACTTGTATCTCCATAAATACTTAGCTATATTACCTTGTAAATATGATTCAAAGCCATCTCCCAACATAGCTTCTAACGCATCAATACATTCAATGCCTGATTCATTATAGTGTTTAGGATGATTAACCATATCTCCCATTTCAATGTTGTCAGATTGTTTCATGGCTTGTTTCTCTTTCTCTTGTACCAACCTCATCTTCATATACTCCATATGTCTTAGCATTTTTTATTATCGTTATCTGCATCAAAAGACAGTACCACAACATTGTCATGTTTGTCAACTATTTTAAGTTGAGGTTCAGGTTTTTCTTCGTTATGTTCTGCTTCTTTAATAAGTCTTTGTCTTAGGTCTTCATCTTTTTCCATTAGTGGTACAGTTGCACACATTGTTCTACAGAAATCCATGACACCATAGTAATCAGAATCATCTAATGGGTTATCAGGAGATGTCATTATTGATATGTTTACACCACCTGTCCATCTAAAATGTTTATCCATCTCAGGTCTAACATCTATAATAAAATCTTCAGAGAGTATCCTGCTTTCTATAGTCATTTAACTCTCCTTAACTTATTACCCTTGAACCTTATAAACTTAGGGTGTTTATCTTTACCCTTTTCTTTTAACCAATCTTCAGGTATTATTCTGTCATAGTATCTAAATCCATGCTTATCACACCATTGACCATAAGAAGACTTAGCACCTTTTTGTAGCTTACTTCTACTATTAGTAAATACAAACCTAATATCTAAGTCAGGATGTTGTTTTTTTATGGCTTTATGTTTCTTTCTATCTGCTGATAAAAACCTACCCTTTGTTTCTATTATTATACCATTGTTTAATATAAAGTCAGGGGTATAGGTGCGATAAGTTAAATCTTCCCATTCAATCTTTAGAGTTTCATACTTATACTTCTGCTTTAACTCTGTTAAATAGACTGATATAGTATGCTCTAACCCACTCCTATACCCATGCTTTATAGCATCTCTTCTTATCTTATGAGGAGACATTTATGCTACCTTTAAACTTACGTACTGAACCATCTTAGGTTCTTTTGCTTGAGACATTTGTGCAGGTAGCTCCTTGAGTGTCTCCCAACAAGCCTGTCTATAGGAACAGAAGTTACAGTTTCTATTCAGCACCATGTTTCCTGTAGGCTTTCCTCTAAATGTCTCAGGTTCAGGTTCAAAACATCTGACCAACTCTTTTGATTCAGTTGCCTTGACATTCTTTTTTATTTTATCAAGTTCCTTATCCATATCAATGTGAGCACGAACATACTTGAACAGACCATTGGCTTTATTAAGTACCCACCAACCACCTGCCTTTTTACCTAATGCTTTAGCATATCCTGCTAGTTGTCCAACATAACCAAAACTATCCCCTGAATGTAAAGATTCATAAGAATCAAACTTATACTTGTATGACCAATCAGATGCAGATTTAATATCGTCTACTGCATCATTCATAACTAAATCATAAGAGCCTGATATCTTAGTGTCTTTATCAAGGTCAAGTGTTACAGTGTCACTGTTTTCAAACTTAACATTAGCTTCTCTTAGTACTGCCTTAAATACTGCTTCAACTATGTCTCCAATCATCATGTTCATCACAAAGGTAGTAGGTTTAGGTAACGCAGTCTCAGGTCTATTCTTCTCAAACCAAAGTTGGCAAGAAGGTCTACCTATATTAGACATACGTAACCTAAACTTATCTTCTCTCTTCGTGTTGAACTGACGATTCAATGCATCTTTAATGTCTGTTGCCACTTGCTCTATATTCTCTTGGCTCATAGCAGACTTGCCACTTGTAGCATTTTCAAGATACTGATGAATCATCATTTCAGCAGGATGGTTCACTAGGCTACCTCTTCCTCAACATCAACATCAATGAAGTCATCAACAATGTCTTTGTCTTCTTGGCTTACAGGAGCTTTAGCTTTCATATCCCATTCATTAAATATATAACTATTGTAGTTATCTATCCATGCCATGAAGTTAATGAAAGTGTTTTGGTCTTCATCTGTTACTTGAACAGTCTTCTGTAAGTCTAAGGAATAGTTAGGTAAGTAAAACTTAGCACCACTAGGCAATGACCTCTCTTCACTGTTTAACTGAATGTAATGCTGAACAGGTAATCTTTTAGTTTGATTAAACTTATTAAAAGGTTCTCCCATTGTCTTGAAAGCATCACGATTATCAATCTCCCATATGAATGGAGTCCTATCGTCTAGAGATACTTTATCTCCCTTCTCGTCTTTAGCATTAGGCATATCAATAAGACCAAAGATTACTCTAACCCTCTTAATCTGCTTAATAACTTCCTGTGTAGCCACAGGCAATGCCTTAAAGTCTTTGATATATCCTGATGGCTTACCACAGTTAAAGCTACCCTGATTATCTTTTAAGTCATTGTTTAGATTGTCTGCCATAAGTGTCTTGTGATAAACACCCATAGGTTCACCCTTCTTAGCAGACATATTCTTAACAAACCTCTTGTACATAAACCTCTGTACAAAGGGTCTGATTTCAGCAGTTGGAGCATACACAACAGGCATATCAGGTCGTTCTAGTTTAAATGAACCACCCTTAACGACTACTGCTTCTACACTTTCATCTCCAACCTTCTTCATGCCCATAATATTATTATGATGCAATCTCATTCTTGGTAGAGGATTAGCCTTGCTCGTATCAGATGAGCCTGTTTCCCCTGCAATACCCATAGCTTTTGCCATCTCTGCATAATTATTGGTATCTATCGTAGTTATTTCATTAACCATATGTTTCCTTTCTATCAAAGTTTGTAAGTTATATCACATAACGTCTTTCGTGTCAAGCCAATTATTACCTATTTTTGCTTCTAATAATAATGGCACATTGAACTCTAATGCAAACGCACTATTTATTAAACTAATCATTTTACTATTAACTAATTTAATAACGTGGATTACTTTTTGTATCTCATTAGGATGTATGTCTATAACTATAGAATCATGCACACTATTGACAATACAAGACTTTAGATTGACTAATTCATTCTCTATGTTTACTAGTATAAGAGGAACTATATCAGCAGTAGCAAATGATTGCACAGGATAGTTCTTTATCTGTGTAAAGTGAGACACCTTACCATAAGAGTTTCTTCTAACATCAGGGAATGAGAACTGTCTACCTGATGGTGTAGTTATCTTACTAGTTCTTATAGCTTCTTTAGCCAACTTGGAGTGCCATAATGCGATTCCCTCGTACTTTTCTGTGAAGTGCTTATAATATGTAGCCTGAGCAGGTGTCCTTCCAAACCCTGTTGCTCCGTAGAGGGGTGCAAAGGTATGAGCTTTTGCTTCTTGGCGAGATATCTTCTCACCTGCATCAGTAATAACACTAGCAGTATAACTATGAACGTCAAAACCATCTTCTATCTCCTTCATTGCAGTTTTATCTTGTGATAAGTATGCTGATACTCTGAACTCTAACTGTGCAAAGTCAGCTTCAAGTATCTGTCCACCTTCCCAACGAGATACAAACACTTTCTTAACAGGGAATGTACCACCTCTAGGCATATTCTGCATATTAGGGTCAGCACCACTGAATCTACCTGTTGCAGTCCTATGTTGTAGTAGTCTTACATGAAGTTTACCATCAGGTTTAGTGTGTGTAGTAATGCCCTCAACAAAAGATGACAGATATGTGTCTAAAGCTGATAGTCTTTGTAAGTCAGACAAGAAGTTGACTGCTTCCTGTAAGTTATTCTTCCTAGCAATACCCTGTAGTGTAGCTAGATTAGTTTTATTAACTGTAAATCCATTAGCACTAACCCATTTAGCAGTAGGAGCAGTAAACTTTAGTCCTGCTACCACTTTCGTAGGTACAAATAAGTAGCCAACAGAATTACAATAATCACATTTGTTGGGTTTAGCATAAGGTATTCCATTTTTCCTAACCTTTCTTACGTAACCTGTGCCTAAACAACCTGCACATTTCTGTGCTTCTGTCTTGTACACAATATCTGATTTATCTTTAACATTCTTTTTGTATTCAGTAACATCCATATATGGTGAGAATGTATTTGCCCATTCAAGTTTATCTTTAGGCTTTCTACTATATATAACCCAAGACATCTGTTCAGGACTATTGAGATTAATGCGTGTATCTCCCATTAGTTGTCTTACTTGTATGTTTAATCGTTTCTCTGTATCTGCTTTCTCTTTCTCAAACTCTTCTCTAACTTCATTTAGTTTGTTTACATCAACAGTAAAACCATTCTGATATATCCTAGCTAATGTAACAGACACACGATTAGTTAGTACAACTGTATTCATTAATCCTGCATACTCTACTGTATTTAGTTTCTTGTATATAACATCTGATAACTCTTGTGTTGCTTTTAAGTCAGCAGATAAGTAGTCAGACAACTCTTGCTTTGGTATCTCATCAATAGGTACTTTATTCTTAAAGTATTCTTTCATAGTTTCTTGTTTCTTAGTAGCCAACTCATATCTATTAGCACAGGCTTCAAGTGATAAAGGTTGTTTGTTACCTCGCTGTATAACATACTCGCCTAACATAGTATCAAACACTGCACCATCATACTTTAATCCACACTCCCATAGCCACAGTAAATCATGCACTATGTTATGTCCTATAAGTATAGTTGCTTCATCCAATAACTCTTGTACTCCATCAAAGTTATCTCTGAATAAATATTCCTTGCCACTATCAGTTAGACAACCAACCATTACCAATCTATTGTTAGATTCAAATGGGTCAAGATGTAGCTTACCATCTCTATGTGTAACTGTATTCTCTACATCAAGTGTCAGTTTCATTTAATCTCTCCTTATGTTCAGTGAGATATATAACAGCTTTTTTAAGTCTTGTCAAGCTATCAGAAAATCCACCTAAACCAACATTACAATGATGACATAACCAACCTCTAAAAGATAAAGAATCATGGCAATGGTCTAACACCCAACTTTGTAATCTAGGTTGACCATATTTTCCTATTTCTTTTATACCTCTTTCGCATATAGGACAACAGTAATTTTCATCAGGGTATGGATTGTGCTTCTTCAGTTGTTTAACTAGAGAAGATTGATTACGCATACAAGTTCTACAAGTTCTTTTTATTTCAGTTTGTTTGTTTTCATCTCCTGAACTTGCGTATTTCATAGCATTGAATTGGTCTATTGGTTGTTCTATGTCACACTTAATACAAACTAAAGTATCACTAGGTTCAACTACAGGTTTCTCAAAACCAAATAAGTCTTTCTGCATTACTGATACCTAGCAGTCACATAATCCAATTCACAATGTTCAACACCATGCCATCCTGATAACTTATTCTTGACTATATTTAAATGTCTAGCAGGACTTTCTTCTTCCCCACCATCAGGATTCTTAACTGTATCTTTAGCTATGAGAATCATCAAATCTGCTTCGGCAGCCTTACCTGTACGACTACCTTCCATCATAGCCTGATTAAGATATATCTTACCCTCTGCTTCAGCAGATAACTGCGACATATAAAAGATAGCACACTCGTGTTGTTTAGCTATCTGTCTAGCATGAATAGCATTAGCTTTCAGTGCCTCATCTGTCCTTGCAAAGCCACCTGTCCTAGCAAACTTATCTCCCATGTCTAGTACAACTATGTCAGGCTTGTATGCCTTACAGATACTTTCAACCCATGCCATGTCACGATTGGATGCATCCTTGATGTGTATGTTCTTCTTAACAGGCTCATACAATTCCCTTGCCTTACTTGGGTCTTTCTTTATCTGATGCATTGTCATACCTGTAGCTGATGTTAAGTATCTAGCACCAACTCTATGGGCAGACTCTTCGTTACATAGTATGATACACTTAGCACCTTGATGTGCAAAGCCACTAGGACTAGCAATCAATGATGCATGAAAGGATGTCTTACCTGTATTAGGTCTAGCACCTACTTCAATTAAGTGTCCTGAATTTACACCCTCTACCTTTCTAGTTAGGCAAGGTATATTAAATGTCCATCTAGCTTCCAAGTCATTCCTCTCTAGCAATGTTTCAATACTTATGTCATCCCATTCTATCTTTAGATTGGGAGTAAAATCATCAGCATATAACTCAAGAACATTTCTAAGAGGTTCAAGTGTGGATTTAGTACCATTAACATAGTCAAAGCCAAGATTAGCAATATCTTCGCCAACAACCTGTTGAAACAATTTAGATAATACTTCCTGTGCGATATCACTACCAAGTGGCAACTCCCTTTTTACTTGTTTAAACAAACTAGAGTATGCTTGTTTCTGTGCAGTAGTCATTGATGGATTGTTAGACATAAACAATGCTTCAATCTCATCAGGTGTTACTGTTCTTTCATATCTGTCCATAGCACTATCTATGGCAGTCTTAATCTTTCTTACGTCTTTACTAAACAGTCTATCAGGACACTTAGCACCTCTATGCTCGTTGTAGAACTCCTTGTCCATAAGACTTCTTATTAATGATAATTCCATGTTGGTTACTCCTTTGGGGTTATTTCATTTAGTTTATCAAAATCTTCTGCTCTCCTGTATTTTAAATCGTCTGTTACTCGTAGCACTTTTACATCATTCACATAACCTCTCAGTTCTTTTGCAAATGCTAGTGTTTTGGGTACTGCATCAGGGTCTAGTGCTATTATAGCAGTTGAGAATTGTGAAAGGTATCTCTTGTGTGATTCAGCTAATGACGTACCCAACACTGCTACCCCTGCATATACTTCACTGCCTACTGCGATAGCACTAACACAATCCTCAACAACTACTGCCACCCTACCACAACCATAAACAAAAGGCAAGTTATTTTTTCCATACCTTTTCCACTTGGGTAGTTTTTTCCCTAGTGACCTACCTGTTGCATCAACCATTTTACCATCATGTACAATAGGAAACACTATCCTGTCTTCTTTAACGTCATAGAATATTTCTATATTAGTTATATCAATACCCCACTTGTTACACCATGATAAAACATTAGGTCTGTCATTGTGTTGTACAACATAATCAGGTAACACAAAATCATTTATGTTATCATCTACAACACTAGGGTCAATGGCATCTCTTATGTCATCCACTGATAAGTGAATACGTGCTGAACCTGCTATACTACAAGATATTTTATAACAGTTCCATAGTAACTGACCCATATTATTTGTAGCAGTAAAAGTTTTATAGCCATTACAATTAGGACAATTAAATCTTTTACTCTCTCCTACACTTAACTGTAAGTCACTTACATAATTATATATATTCATGTATAATATACCACTTATATGTTATATAGTTCTTTGTTCGGCACGTTATCTGTGCTTGTATCATACTTTTTCCTACTTGTCAATAAAAAATTAATAGCTTCATTTAAATTATCTACACTATCTTTGAACAAACCTAATCCATGATTACATTTTGAACATAATAATCCTCTAACTTTTCCTGTTGTATGACAGTGGTCAACATTTGCCACCACATCATCAAATGATATTTTACAGATAGCACAATTATTACTCTGTTGTTTTTTAAGTTCATGGTAATCCTCTAATGTAATACCAAAACGATGCTTCAACTGTCTGTTCTTTTCAAGGTCAGGTCGCAGTTTACGATATCGTCTAAGATATTCATTTCTTTTAGATTTGTTTTTCTCTAACCATTTTATACCCTTTTGTCTAGCACAAACCTTACACGCTGAAGTACGTTTATCTAATGCTCTTCTCTCTATATAAAACTCTGATAGCATCTTCTCTTGTTTACATTGTGTACATACTTTGGTTTCATGCATTAGAGATTCCTTTCATATTACTTTGTCGCATTGTCAATGCATTTTTTGCAGAGTCCAAAGTATTTTTCATGTAAGGTTTCACAGATTGTGGATTTGCATGACCTGTGACAGACATTATCTGACCCATAGATACACCTGCTTCAACCATTTCTGTTGTACCTGTCCGTCTTAAATCAGCTATTCGTAGCTCATCAGGTAGTCCACAGAGCTTCATAGCTCTTCTAGCTACTATTGATAGCCTAGTCAAGCTATAAGGCTTGTATGCTCCTCTAAGAGCTTTAGGATAAGGTGCAACATACTTTTGAAAATCATAATCATTCTTCTGTTGTATAAGCATTTCAAGTAAATCATCACTTATAGGAAGATGAACTGTTGCACCTCTCTTGGATTGCTCTAAGTTGAGTATCTTTTTGTCATAATCTATGCTATCAAACTGTAGTAATCTCATATCTCCTACCCTTTGACACCATTCATATGCCATTTGTACAATTAAACCTAGACTCCTATATTTAAAATCTGCATAACAGAAATCTAATAACTGCATAATCTGTTCTTTTGTCCATGTAACTTTTCTAGGCTTGGTAACTTTACACTTGAATGTAGAGAATGGATTAACTTCTGCATAACCCATCTCCATCCCAAATGAATACACTTTTCTAGATGTAGCACATATATGGTTAGCCATATAAATGCCACGTTTTAGCCATAGTTCATATGACTGTCTAGCTACTGCACCTGTTAACTTATTCACTTTAGTTGTATAAATAAACTTATCATCTATATTAGTGTTTAACATTATGGATAAACAATTTGAATAGTCTACTTTAGTTTTTTCCGTTAACATATTGAAATCACTAGATAAATAATACTTATCTACTAGGCTATTTATATTCATGTTACACCTTTATTGCTATGTAAATACACAATGTTATAATTAATAACTTACCATAGTCAAGGTCAAACTTTGTACCCTCGCCATATTTTTTATTGAAATCTTTCTCCATAAAATCTTGTATTCTATGCCACATTTTATATCTCCTTTGCTACTTCATTTAGTTGTTCACATAACATCTTTATTATATTGGAATGATAAGTTGTACAACCATCCTTTCCTGTTAGCATCATAAATGCATTAGATATTTGTTCTAGTTTAACTCTTTCATCTGACTTTTGTACTTTTGTACCCTCAGTTAAATCTATTGTAGCCATTATTATTCTCCTCTCTTTGCATCAATATATACTCTTAAATGGGTGGATTCATCTCTAGTCTGACCCCAATAGGTAGCACCTGTACCTTTTAACTCAGGCTTGATGTGTTGTCCACGAACTCTCATCTTATATGATAGCTTATTGAAATACTTTTTCATCTTGTCAACAAACTCTTGACCATCAGTATCATTAGGTATCTCACTAAATACATAACCACATCCTTTAGGTTGACTAGTATAGTATAAGTTTTTCCAATACTCTGCGTTCTTAACCTCTTCCTCATACTTTTCTTTCCATATAGAATCGTTTACACCTATGACATTTAATTCATCATACTTAGATGACCAATACTTAATTTGTTTCTCTAACTCTTTACAGTTATCCCACATCACTTGATAGGCTTCTCTAGATACTATAGCATTAGCTTTACTTTCTTTTGTATCTATTGTAACTTCATCATCACATAACTTTCTAAATGCTCTTAGAACATGGGTAAATTCCATCTCTGATATAGCTATTGTTCCTTGTGATTGTGAATAATATTCTGACTCATGTAATGTATACATATCACAAGCTACTTTACCTGTATCATTTAATGCACCTAATACTTTTATTAATTGTTTTACTTTCATTATACATTCTCCCATTCTTCATCTGTTTGTTTTAAAAAATCTCCAAAACTGTATCCTTTACTATATAAGTAGTTATAGACAATAGAATCAATACCTTTAGATACATCCTCTTTATATTCATGTCCATAAAACCCATCCCATACACCCATTCTATATCCATGTATAGTATTGTCAATTATTTTTTGTACTGAAGTTTTTAATGTTATATATTTTAAATCCATTAGTCACTTTCCTTTTCATATAAATTAAATTGATGTTCAAGTTTCCACATAGACTCACTCATATCTCTAATATCAGATAAATAAATATCTTCTACATCATTTATATTAGATAAAACATTTTTTAATATTCTATGTGCTTCTTTAATTGCTTGTAGTTGATTTTCCGTCAAGTCTTTCATACCCTTGCTTCTTTCTATTTCCCTTTTTTCGTGTTCTAATTGCCACTTAGTTTTTGTTTCAGTCATTATATCTCTCCTATGTAAATCGTTTAATTAGTTCACTTATAAAGGCAATAGTACCACAAGCATATACTAACACAATAATATATTTTAGTACATGATTTATTTGGTCATCTGCCATACTAACCCAATGAGGTGTCGTGTCATTCTTGTATGCCTTGATACCCATGTAGTCATAGTTCCATGCATCTCGCCTTGTATCTTTTTTCTTAATCATATAACTGCTCCCAATGAAAATCACATTCATCATTTTGAATCATGTCAATTAGTTTCTTCTTAGCTTCTTGTTTAGCTTTAGCATCAAAGACTACATACCCTTTTATATGTACCCCTGTCTCTACCCATACGTCTAAACCTACAGGTTGAGATTCTTTATGTGCTTTATACAAGGCTTCTTCTAACTTAGTCATTATCCATTCTCCTTATACTCACTTAAAAATAATACACCACCATAGTTACCTTCTCCATCTGCACTTACTTCCACAAGTACATCTGCATACTTAGGCTTGGTTAGTTTGAATTGTGGAAAGCCATCTTCATTCTCTCCTAAGTAACTCTTTATCCTAAAGCCTTCTAGTTGTTTGTAATATTCATTCATGTCCATTATGCTATCTCCTTTTTAAATACT
>VMHT01188279.1_pt1 | contig 11156 bp, 25 predicted proteins | sample 4693611 | NCBI WGS metagenome assembly VMHT01 (sample SAMN12280063, study PRJNA550983) | marine metagenome | isolation source: seawater sampled from same location over 5 years 0.02-0.2 micron viral filtrate | place: USA: collected off the coast of southern California halfway between the port... ... | reverse complement strand
GATAGCAAGAGTAAACGCATCTTTGTATTTATAGTTCTTTAACTTTCTTAACTGATAAATAGTTTTTGCGTTCTTCATATCATTCTTGATATGTTCTATTGCTACTGCATCATGATTGTTATCATGTTCTGTACCACTTGATTGTGGAATTTTATTAAAAGGTTTGGCGTTATAACCATCTTCATTATCCAAACCTGTCTTTAAATGTAAAGCATTTAGGTAAGCATACTTCTTAGCATAACTCATACCATTACCTGTACCAAACTTGTCTAAGTTTCCCATTGCACTACATCCTTCTATATCAACATAGCTTTCTGGGTTTTCAATGTCATGTATTCTCATTGAACAAGTAACCATAATAAAAGTTTCTTTAACATAGTTGTTGTAAGTACAAACAGGATATAATCCATTGTTTAGTAATGCTTCCATTGCCACCTTTTGTACTTCGTCATGTAGCAAAGGATTGAATTGCATACCTGGTACTTTCTTGCCTTTGACTACTCCTCTTGCTTCACAAGCTGCCTTATGTAGTTTTTGATATATGTTTAGTTTCATGTGTCTAATCCCCATAGTTGTTTGATTTGTTTTTTTTGGTCGTCTATTAAATCCCTATAATAAAAAGGGTGATTTAATTCTGGTGGTTCAGCAAAGGATGATAGCTTTTGAATATCCCCTTTACAAAATATAATTAGTTGTTCCCATGCTTTGAGTCTTTGTGTAAGTAAATCATATTGGTATTCTAAATAATCATTTCGTAACATATCGTGTGTGTCATCAAAGATTGTGTATTCGTTTTCATTTACATAAAACAAAAAAGGTTTTCTCTTTGTGCAGTGATAATAGAAGGCAAGTTGGCTAACGTGCATTGGATCAGGTTCAGTTGGAAGCTGCGTTGATGCCATATAGTATTCATCTTTGCCTCTTTTCTTTTTTATTGTAGGTGGTTTTGTTTTTGCTTCACCTATCTTGTCATTGCTTTCATAATCTATACGACCAATAATATCATGGATCATATCTTTGTCTTTGTTTGACACATATCTTTCAGCAACTAATTTTGCATCACCAAATATTTCTTTGACAGCTTTCTGCATATTATTAATTGTTGGATGTGCAAAGCTAACCATCATCTCTCTTGCTAGTTTATCTTTGTCATCTACTGGTGGACTATTTTTATCTATTGCGTCTAACTCTTGTTGAAATATATCGTCATAATTTTTGTTTTCTAATTTTATTTTTTTATCCCCCTCAAACAAAACTTCACAGGTTAATCTTTGCGTACAGTTATTAACTAAATTACCGAAAGGAGCTTTGTATCGGATCAAGAATAGTCGTCTCAATTCTTGAGGCAAAGAATAATTGATCAAGAACCTGGTAAAGTTTTGACTTGAGGATGGACTCCAATGGTCTAGTCCTTGACCACCATTGAAACTTTTAAAATATTTTAAAACTTCCCCTGTATAATAATTTTCTTTTGTAATCATTTGTTTTCTTTGTTTTACAGATAATATATTCGCTTGTCAAATCTTTTATATACTATATATAGATACATAAAGTATAACAAATAGGAGAAAAAAATGACAAAAATAACTAAAGAACAAGACAAAGCATACAAAATATTTACTGAATTTATGAGAAATGTATTAAGTCACACTGAAACATTGCACAAATCAGAAAGTATTTTTATAAAAGATAAAGCTCTAAAAGATTTATCTGAACTTTTATATAAAAATTATAATTGGACTAATGCTTTGAGTAAAAAAGATATAGAAAATATCTACAAACAAAAAACAAATTAAGGATAAAATATGACACTAGCTGAATGGCGAAAAAAACAAGGTATATCTCATTATACACTTGGCACTATGCTTGGAATAAACTCAATCAACCCAGCAACAAACTCCCAACGCTACTGCCTTGAGAGTAAAGAAAAAAGATTTCCTAAACCAAAGATGGTAAAGAAGATACTAGAGGTTACAAAGAAAGAAGTAACGCTTGATGATCTTTATAAAGCGTGGTGGAAGTATGAAGAAAGTAAATAAGTTTAAGTACAAACGAGTACGATTGTATTGGCAAGATATTGTATCAAACCCAGAGTGGCTTACGCTATCTAAAGCAAAGGATCAGGTTTACTCTTGGTGTGAAGATACAGGTTATCTATTACATAAGGACCAAAAGAAAGTTATTATATTTGCCTCGCATAGCTTTGATGATGATGGCGAACTAACAGTTGGCAACACCACAGTTTATCCACGATCTGTTGTTAAAAAAATAGAAGTTTTAAAATGACCCACGATAAAATGTTTGAAGAAATAGGTTGTCCAAAGGAACTAAAAAAATGTCAAGCTGAAATCAAACGACAAAAAAAATTTATACAAAAACAATCTGATATAATACTTGCTTTGGAAAAAGATATAGAACTTAAAGATAATATTATATTAGTATTAAAAAACAAATGATAAAAATATTGCAAGGTAATTGCATAGAAAAGATAAAAGAACTTGATGATAACTCTATTGATTGTGTTGTCAGCTCCCCACCTTACTTTGGTTTAAGAGACTATGGAGTTGATGGTCAGTTTGGTTTAGAGAAAACTTATCATGATTATCTTGCCAATACAGTTAAAGTATTTGAAACCTTTAAACCTAAATTAAAAGATACTGCTACAATTTGGTGGAATGTTGGAGATAGTTATAATTCAACAAATGGATTTTGCAGAAATAAAGGTAAGTACAAAAGAAAAGGTAGAGATGGAGGTAGTAATGACAAAAAATTAATTAAAAATAGTATTATAAAAGAAAAAGATTTAATGATGATACCTAATAGAGTTGCGATAGCTTTACAAGATGCAGGTTGGTACATTAGATCAGAAATTATTTGGCATAAACCAAACCCAATGCCAGAAAGTGTAAGGGATAGACCTACTTCATGCCATGAAAAGATATGGTTAATAACTAAAAATAAAAAATATTATTATGATGCTGAATCTATTAAAGAACCTATACAAGATTCTTCAGCTAAAAGATTATTACAAAAAAATATATTAAATCAAAAAGGTTCATCAAGAGCTAATGGTGGAATGAAGTCTAATGGTAATATGAAAGCAGTATGGAATAGAAAAAAATTTGAAGAATATATGGGTAGCTCAGGTTCATCTTTTAAAGGTCATTCAGGTTATAAAAAAGCTGATGGTACTTATATGATTAATTCAACTAGAAACAAAAGAAATGTTTGGACTATAACTACTAAACCTTTTAAAGAAGCACACTTTGCAACCTTTCCTAAAGATTTAATTGAACCTTGTATTAAAGCAGGTTGTCCAGAAGGTGGTACTGTACTTGATCCTTTTGGTGGTAGTGGTACAACAGGAATAGTTGCAGCTCTTAATAATCGTAATGCTATTTTGATAGAACTTAATCAAAACTATATTGATATTGCTAACAAAAGAATTGATAAAGAGGTAGGTTTATTTAATGAAAATATTAGTAGCTTGTGAGTATTCAGGTATAGTAAGGGATGCCTTTGCTGCCAAAGGTCATGATGTATCTAAAAAAACTTGTTTGTGGTTAAAAAATTTACCTAACTTAAAACCAACAAAGATTGTTAAGCCAGATATTATTGAAAGAAATGGATATAAAATGAGCAGACACCATTGGGAAACATTTAAACTACCAAGTAAAATTAGAGGTAAAGTTAGAAGTAGATTTTATGAGGGTATTGCTAATGCTATGGCAGATCAATGGGGTACTAATGGCTAGGTGGACCTACGCATTTAGTAATGGCAGCTACAATGACTTTCATAGGAAATATGACAATATTGCCATGATTGATATTGATAGTATTGAGTGTTGTCCACATTGTTACGAGCCACTTGCTATTCTTGAAACTTGTTATGACAAAGGACAGAAATATAAAGCTACAACCTTAGTAAACATAGTCGCTAGTCGCTTAAATATACCCTGTTTTTTAGTGTTCTATAAAAATTTGACCCCAACTACCCTAACCTTTAGGATCAAGCGTATAACAAGCTCTCAGACAGAGTTTGAGGTAATGAACGAGCAGCAATGGGTGTCAATCTTGCTAGACCTACAAGCCAATCACAAAAAGGTATGTAAGTATGCTAAAGACTAGGGGTTTTCTTCACTTAACTTATAAATTGTATCATTTTTTGGATAAATTAGGCGAAAGAAAGGCGAGTTGTTTATGTGTCTATCTTGGTCTGCTTAAATATGCTTGGAAGAAAAACAATTACACTTGCCACATACGACACGCTACTTTGGAAAAGGACACGCAACTTTCACGACCCACTATCAAGCGTTGTTTAGATACTTTAGAGAAGATGAATGTAATAAAAACTGTAAGAGGTAAGTCTGGTAAGACCTATGTTATAAATGATAAGTTTTTAAAGGAAGAAAAAGCTATGATAGTAAATAATGAGCTATCTAATGTAAATAAAAGAGCTATATTAGAAGAAGAATCATATCAATATAATACCATTGATAAAATTATAAGTAATAATAGAGGTAATCTTGATAATATATTAGACGATCTCGCTACCCTCCCTGCCGAAACACTTAAATCAGATACTAAGAATGTCTATTATTGTAAACTAGCTATTGAGAGAAAAGAGGAACTAGCTCGTCAAAAAAATTTAGTAGATCCCAAGATAATACAAAGGGAATTGAGTAAGATTACAAAGGAAAAGAACTTCGCTTATAAAAGAAAGAAAGAATACTACATTAAAAATGGTATCAAGCCATGGGAAAAATAAAGATACAATGTGAGGCAATCGCAAGGCACTCAGGTAAAAGATGTAGGTGTAAAGGGTATTTCACTCCAACGTCAAGACGTATGCTTTGCACCTATCATAAAGCTAGTAAATCCTGGAATCATAAGACTAGAAAATACATGGGGTTATACAGAAACAATAACATAGATATTCAAGCCAAGATAAATATGTTAAAGAACTTAAAGAACTTTAAAAATAAAACAGATGACGAAATCAAAAGATATATCCAAGACCAAGAACAAAAATCTAATTCTGTCCGATACAGAACAAAATACTATACTCGGAGCTACAATAGATGGAGAGTTAAGCATAGACGTAGCAAGAAACTTACGCATCAGCTTGATGACTTTCTACAAGTATTTAGAGCAAAATCCAAAGTTCAAAGCTGAGTACGAGAAAGCTCAAGAGATAGGTATTAAGACACTTGTTGAAAAGATGTTAAAGATTTTTGATACTGACCCCTCATCTATTGAACCCAATGAGCTTTTATTTTTAAGAGAAAAAAAAGACTTTTTAAAATGGTTAAGTCCAAGACTATCTTCTATGTTCCAAGAAAAACAAAAACTAGATGTTAAGCAAGATACAACACTCAATATTAAATGGGAAAGTGAACCTGATATGATTGATGTATCAGGTGATATAGTTGATGTTGATACTCAAACATCAAAAACTTCGTAGCTGATATACCACCTGATAGTAAAGATTAGTTAAAAGATATTTCTGTCATTCCATCACCACGATTTTTAAATTTCAAACCAGAAAATTCTGATCTTAATTTTTTCTTCATGGCTTTTTGGAATCCACTTTCTTTTTGTTTTCTTTTTTTAACAAGTTTCTTTTTTTTCATAGTTTTCCCTTCCTTGTTTTTGCTTACTTCTTACGAAATAAGAAGTATTCTTCAGTTTATAGTTTCTTATGATTGTTTTTGCCATAACTCCATTGGCACTCATAAGATTTAAGAAAGTTAATCTTGCTAACTCCCTTAAATTTTGTTGTGTTAGTTGTTTATTCATCATCTTCTTCATCATCTTTTAAAAACATATAACTTGCACCTTCATAATAAGATGTATCATTATCGTTATAATGTTTTCCATTTTTTATTCTAAACCATTGAACAGGACATTTATCTAACCAATCGTGAAATTCCTCGTTCATTACACTTACATTACTCATATTTTCCCCTTTCTATTTGTTTAAAATATTATAGCTCCAAGAATAAAACTAGCAATAGCAATTACTATTTCTGTTCTACATAGTAAGCTCCAAGCTAATAGATCCTGTTTCCATTTTTTATTATTGATTGTTATTTGTTTACCAAATAATTTAATAATCATTATTCCCCCTACCAAGTTTTGAAACCTATAAACTCAAGACATCTTTTCATAAATAAGTTTATTGGTTTCATAATTATATACCCTTTATAGAAGGGTAAATTTATCTTTTTTCTTAATGATGGTTTAAATATCTTTACTGCCATTATTCCCCCTCGCTTTCTATTTTTATATTTTCACTTCCACAACTAGCACAAACTTCTGTCATTTCTGATAGCTCATACCAACTATAGTTCTTCTCATTGTCAAATTCTTTTAACAATGTACCTTCATTAAATCCACAATCTAAACACTTCATTATTCCCCCTTTTTAGTTTAAAATATAATTAGATAATTTTTTTGCTATTATTTTATTATCTAAATTTACATTTTTATTTAATATATCTAATAAATTATTATCTCTTACAAATAATCTATTTATGTTATAAGTATTTAATTTAGGTATATCTTTATTAATTAAGTTTATTATCTCACTTAATCTATAAAGTTTGTTGTAGTATTTTCTCATATCGCACCCCCCTTCAATTCAATTATTAATTGTTCTATTTGTGGTCCATGTTTTAAACCTAGATATATTATATAGAACATACCCAGGAATAAAACATAATCCAAAAAGTTTAAAATGTTTTTAATCATTATAACCAACTATGTTTAATTGCGTAGCCGTCATCATATAAAACTTTTGATAATGTATAGACAAGATGAAAACCCATATCCATTCCACAACCACCAACTTTGATACCATTATATCCACCTAAACGATTTTTACCCTCTTTCCAATCAAGAGCAATTGAAACCAATCTTGTCCAATCAAGAGGGTAATCTTTTTTGATTTGTCTTACTGATATATGACGCATCATTCCACTTCTCGAAACATGGTTTAATTGTGTCCATAAAGTATCGCCTTTTTTTATTTCTTCTTTTAGTCTTTTTATTGCCTCTTCTTTTGTCATTGTTTCCTCTTTCATTTTTTGTTGTGGTTAAATATGTAAAATGATCAACAATAATTGTATGTACATTTATCAACTTAACCACAAATAACCATTTAGTATAATTAATTATTATTGTCAATCCAAAAAGTATATTTTTTTTATGTGTGATATTTATGCAACAGTATGTAGTTTAGAATAATTCTAAAGTAATTTAATTAAAAATAATACTTGTAATTATATAAATTGGATATATAAAGAGATTAAACAAATAAACAAAGAGGTAAACAAATGGGTGCTATATCAGTTCAATACAATAAAAAACCATCAGTGGTTGATGCGTTTAAAATGGATATGTCATTACCAATTATTGATTTTAATGTTGAGCATGTTGAAGGTAAAGAATATGCAATATATTCTGCATGTAAATATAAGGATCAAGTAATAGCTGTAATTGGTTTAATTAGATATGACTATTTAAACAAGGAAGTGTTTATCAAAATAATGGATGAAACAGTAGGACCATATTATTATGATATGAAAAAAACTGTATTTGATAAACTTACACCAATTAAAGAGAAATCATTTGCAAGTGAATGGAGGAAAAAAGTACAATCAAAGTTTAATTAAATAATAATAAACAATTTAACCCACTGATAATTAATTTTATTGGTGGGTTTTTTTTGTGCGATCCTGGAATAATAATTGATAATATAATTAGTAGTAATAGTTGCAATTCTTTTACACGCTGCCACGCCTGGCTTTAGCGTTATATAATCGGTCAACAATATTGACCTATCTATTCTCTTTAAAAATTAAATCATTACCAATAACTTTCTATTATCGAAACCCTTTTTTGTATAATTATTGTAGGATCAAAGACATTTTTTTATTTTTGCAAGGGTGGGTACACCCCAAAAACGACACGCCAAACTATACGTATATATAAATGGGACTCGAGGACACCCTTATACACACCCACATCTTCATCTTGCCAGACCACCAATAATAAACTAGATATAGTATATGAAGCCTTTTGACCTAGAAGATGTAGAATCAGTTGCTTATGTTGATAAAAACAACAATGATGTCATAATTAAGTTTGTTGGTTTTCCTAATGAATTAGCTTCGCAGTTATTTATTACTTATGCTATGCTTTGCATTGGCTTTGACTTTGAACCTGTAGATAGTATGCACGAAGTTTTCCCTAGCAAAAAGATACACTAGATATGGATATTAAAATACCCTACACACCTAGAAAGCACCAAGCATATCTACATAAAAAAATATCAGAAAACAGATGGAATGTATTAGTTTGTCATAGAAGGTTTGGCAAAACAGTGTGTATGATTAATCATCTAATTAGGTCAGCATTGCTGTCCAAAAACAAGAACCCTAGGTATGCCTATATAGCACCCACCTTCAAACAAGCAAAGTCTATTGCATGGGATTATATGAAACAATTTACAGCAAAGATACCTTATACAAAATTTAACGAAACAGAGTTGCGTGTGGATTTGCCGAATGGCAGCAGAATAACATTACTAGGTTCAGAGAACTCAGATGGTTTGAGAGGTATATACCTTGATGGTTGTGTGATTGATGAGTATGCAAATGTAAACGAAAGATTGTTTCCAGAAATAATTAGACCTGCACTATCAGATAGAAAAGGTTATTGCGTATTTATTGGTACACCACAAGGCATGAACAATAACTTCTATGAACTATATCAACACGCACAAGGAGCTGATGATTGGTTTAACTACAAGGCAAAAGCATCAGAGACAAAGATTGTAGATGATGAAGAGCTAGTCAAGGCAAAAGAGGTTATGGGTGAGAAAAAGTATCTGCAAGAGTTTGAATGTGATTGGATAGCAAACATAGAAGGTGCAGTATATTCAGATGTATTAACAAAGATGGAAGATCAAAAGCAACTAACAAGAGTACCATACGACCCAAGTCTACCAGTATCAACATCATGGGATCTTGGAGTATCAGATCATTCTGCAATAATATTCTTTCAACAGTTAGGTAGATCAGTAAATATTATTGATTACCACGAGGAACGAGGTCAAGGTTTACCACACTATGTGCAGATCATTAAAGATAAAGATTATGTTTACAAAGATCATTTTGCACCACACGATATAGAAGTTACAGATTTTAGTAATGGTAAGACCCGAAGAGAGGTCGCCTACCAATTAGGAGTTAGGTTCAAGGTCGTACCAAAAATTCCATTAGAAGATGGTATACACGCAACCACAATGACCTTGCCTAGATGCTGGATTGATACTGACCATTGCAAAAAGTTGATAGATGCGTTAAGACATTACCACAGGAAGTATATTGATAAGAATAGAATGTTCAGATCAAAACCTGTACATGATTGGAGTTCACACGCTTGTGATGCTATGCGTTACTTGTCTGTTGGACTACAAGAAATTAATACTAGACAATCAGCTCCACAAAGTGTAGCAGATAATGAATACAGGATTTTATAATTATGGGATCATTATTTAGACCAAAAATGCCACCGCTACCACCAGTTCAACCTTTGCCAGAACCGCCTAAAGCAGAAGTCTCGCAAGAAGAAAAAGACAGAATTGCGGCAGAACAAGCAGAGATAGAAAGAAAACGTAAAGGCAGAAGGTCTACAATTTTAACTGGACCATTAGGTGTGGAAGAAGAAGCTGAAACAGAAAAGAAAACTTTATTAGGATCATAATGTTAGAAAAGATTAAAAAGATATTTAAAAAGAAACCAAAAGCAAAAGCGAAAGCAAAACCTAAAAAGGTTGAAGAAGTATTAGTATTATCAGAAGATAAAACTTTTGAAAACGAAGTTAAGAAACTAGAAGTAAAAGAAATTAAAGAAACTGTTTCTGAAACAAAAGCAGAAACTAAATCATCATTAACATTTGGAGAATAATATGGGAGGAGCAGTAGCAAGAATAGTAAGACCAAGCAGACCCACTCCTACACCTGCACCAGCTCCAGTAACACCAACTGCACCTGAAGTTTCTCAAAGTTCAGCAACTGCAATGGATGGTTATGATGCAAGAAAGACTAAAGCTAGAGGTAGATCAACTACAATTTTAACAGGACCTAAAGGTGTTGAACAAGAAACATTAACATTAGGTCGTAGAAGTTTATTAGGACAGTAATGGCAAAGACAGATTTAACTAAAGGATTATTATCTAGGTTTGATAGATTACAAGGTCAAAGAGAAAACTGGGAAACTCATTGGCAAGAAGTTGCAGACTATATGCAACCAAGAAAAGCAGACGTAACAAAAAAAAGAGCTAGAGGTGATAAAAGAATGGAACAAGTCTTTGACTCATCACCCATACAAGCAGTAGAACTTTTAGCAGCATCACTACATGGTATGCTCACAAACCCATCTACTCCTTGGTTTACATTAAGATTCAAAGATGAAGAAATAGAAAATGAAGATGAAGCAAAACTTTGGTTAGAAGCATCTACAGATGCAATGTACACAGCTTTCAATAGATCAAACTTTCAACAAGAAATATTTGAATTGTATCACGACCTTATAACATTTGGTACAGCAGCAATGTTTATTGAAGAAGATGATGATGACATTATTAAATTTTCAACAAGACATATCAACGAAGTATTTATTGCAGAGAATGATAAAGGTAGAATAGATACTATCTATAGAAAATTTAAAATATCAGCTAGAGCTGCAATACAAAAATTTGGCGAAGCTGTATCTGCGGATGTGCAAACAAAAGCAAAGAAAGATCCTTACGAAGAAATAGAAATACTACACGCAGTTTATCCAAGAGCAGATTTTAATCCTAAGAAAAAAGATAAAGCTAATATGCCATTTGAATCTGTGTATATGGAATACAAGAATGGTAATGAATTATCTGTAGGTGGATTTAGAGAGTTTCCATTTGTTGTACCAAGATATTTAAAAGCATCAAATGAAATTTATGGAAGAAGTCCTGCAATGACAGCATTGCCAGATGTTAAGATGTTAAATGAAATGTCAAAGACAACTATCAAAGCTGCACAGAAACAAGTAGACCCACCACTATTAGTTCCTGATGATGGTTTCTTATTACCAGTTAGAACTGTACCAGGT
>VMHT01094393.1_pt1 | contig 11156 bp, 9 predicted proteins | sample 4693611 | NCBI WGS metagenome assembly VMHT01 (sample SAMN12280063, study PRJNA550983) | marine metagenome | isolation source: seawater sampled from same location over 5 years 0.02-0.2 micron viral filtrate | place: USA: collected off the coast of southern California halfway between the port... ... | reverse complement strand
ACCCTTCCAGAGTTAAAATGCTTAAAGAGATTAGCTTTACAGTCATTGGTGGCTCTGGTAGTGAGATAGTAGGCAACTGGGCTTACGATTATACGGAAGGTTACAGTAAGCAAGCATTCACTGTTGCTACTAGCCTTATCGCAGAGTACGGAATATCTGAGTACAACGTAAGCACATCAGAATACAGTGCTACTATTGTTATTGACGTTGCTAGACTAAAGGCAACAGGGTCAGGCAAAGTAGCAACTATTGGCATAGAAGCAACAATAGACCAACGGGCCTTGTCAATACAAGAGCTAAATACTGAAGCAGTTATAGGCAGACTTATATAATGACTGATTATACAAAAACAACTAACTTTGCAGCAAAGGACTCCTTACCTTCAGGCAACGCTAACAAGATTGTCAAAGGCGCTGAGATTGATACAGAGTTTACTAACATCGCAACAGCGTCAGCAACTAAGGCAGACATTGCTAGCCCTACGTTCACTGGCACAGTAACTATACCCACAGCGGACATTAACGGTGGTGCTGTAGACGGTACGACTATTGGTGCAGCCAGTGCTTCCAGTATCGTAGGTACAACCATTGTAGCAAACACCAGCATCAACATTGCCAGCGACGGAGCTACTGTAACTGGCATTAAAGATGAAGATGACATGGCTTCCGATTCTGCGACAAAACTGGCTACTCAACAGTCAATCAAGGCATACGTTGACAGCCAAGTAACTGCACAGGACTTAGACGTTACTGACGGTTCCTCCAGCATTGACATTGACTTAGATAGTGAGTCTCTGGGCATTCTAGGCGGCACAGGGATTGATTCCACTGCATCAGGCACTGGAGTAACCCTAGCAATAGACAGCACTGTAGCAACCCTCACAGGCTCTCAGACGCTGACTAATAAGACACTTACTGCTCCTACTCTTACAGGCACAGCAGTAGTAGCTTCTTTAGACATCTCAGGTGACGTAGATGTTGACGGTACGCTGGAGACTGATGCACTGTCTATCAACGGTACTACAGTAACCAGTACAGCAGCAGAGTTAAACATTCTGGACGGAGTAACGTCTACTGCCGCAGAACTTAACATACTGGATGGTGTAACAGCCACTACTGCGGAACTCAACATACTTGATGGCGTTACAAGCACAGCCGCTGAACTAAATATACTTGACGGTGTGACTAGCACCACAGCAGAACTAAACATTCTTGACGGTGTTACGTCTACAGCAGCAGAGCTTAATATCCTAGATGGTAAAGCATTTCTTGATGAAGACGATATGTCTTCCGACAGTGCTACAGGGATTGCTTCTCAGCAGTCCATCAAAGCCTATGTAGACGCACAGATTACTGCCGAAGACTTAGACTTCCAAGCAGACTCTGGTGGCGCACTGAGCATAGACCTAGACTCAGAGACTCTTACGTTTACTGGTGGTACTGGTATTGACACCAGTGGCTCTGGTAACGCTGTGACCTTTGCTATTGATAGTACAGTAGCAACGCTTACTGGCTCACAGACTCTTACCAACAAGACGCTGACAAGCCCTGACATAAATACGCCTGATATAGATGGTGGCGCTATTGACAACACAGTCATAGGCGCCTCTACCCCTGCGGCGGGTAGTTTTACGACGTTCACAAGTAACGGCATTGACGATAACGCAGATGCCATAGCTATCACGATTGATAGTTCGGAAAAAGTGGGCATCGGGGAACCATCTCCCGACACGCTTTTAATGATCACGGGAGATGCTGCTGCGTTAACGATCGAAGACAGTGGTACCTATTCTGCTGACTCTGTTTCTTCATTCATTGGCTTCAATGGTAAGGATGCAGCGGGAAGTAATAGGGATTTAGCATATATAAACATTGGTCAACATGCTGGCGGCAGTGGCACAGGGTCTATTGATTTTCAAACACGAATTTCTGGCACTGTCGCAAGTAGACTGAAAATTGACCAAAGCGGCAACGTGGGCATCGGTACAGATTCGCCAACGTTCGGTAGTGGCTCTGGGCTTGAAGTTTCGCGCTCTGGAACCGCTACTGTCAGAGTGGAGAGGACGGGCAGCACTGCTTGCTCTGGCGAATTTTTTGCTGGCAATGGCAAGGTAGTTTTAGGCTCGACCTCTGACACGCATTTGGAATTTCGCACGAACTCTCAAGAAGCCATGCGAATCGACGCATCAGGCAGCGTGGGCATCGGGGTCACTCCATCAGCATGGCATGCTTCTTGGAAAGCACTGCAACTAGGGCCGATTGGTTTTGTCGGTTCGTACCAAGCAAGCACCACAGACATCACTGCGCTAGGCAGTAACGTCTACTCAGATGGCACATATAAATACATAGAGACAGATGAAGCTGTTATTTATAAACAGCAAAACGGACAACATATTTTTGATGTAGCCGCATCCGGTTCAGCAAACACTGCAATAAGCTGGACTACTGCGATGACCATTGATAACAGCGGCTCCGTGGGCATCGGGACTGACAGTCCGGCAGGGCCGTTAAATGTTCATAGTGCGGCGGGAGATGCAAACCTTTATGTAACTACAGGAAATACGGCGGCATCCACCAATATCTTTTTTGGAGATAGCGGAAATTCTAACATTGGTCGCATAGTGTATGACCATAATGGCGACTACATGAAATTTCGCACAAATGGTCAGGACGCCATGCGAATCGACTCATCGCAAAATTTGCTTGTTTCGCACACTGGCTCTGTCTACAACAACATCAACACTAACAACACAGTCGGTTTGTCGTTAACTGAGAACGGCGAACTATTCGCATGTAGCTCAGAGTCAAGCGGCGTGATGATTCTCAACCGAAAATCATCGAACGGGGCAATTGCTACGTTCCGCAAAGATGGCGAAACCGTAGGGTCGATTGGCGCTTCAGGCGGAACCATTTACGCAGGGAAGGGCGGCTCTGGGCTTATCTTCAACGATGGCGGCACGAAAGACGTTATTCCGTATTCATTGACCGCTGCTGACACTGTAGACAACAGCATTTCGCTAGGCATTGCTTCAAAACGCTTCAAAGACCTCTACCTTTCAAGCGGCGTATACCTTGGCGGCACTGGGTCAGCGAATCATCTTTCGGATTACGAAGAAGGCACTTGTAGTTTGAAATGGTCAGATGGCACAAATCAATCAAGCGCAATTACTGGGCGGTATACAAAGGTCGGGCGTCAAGTCACGGTTAGTAATTACGTCCACGGCAGCATTACAGGTTTAACTTCAAGTGCAAACATTCTAATTGCTGGGTTTCCATTTCCGTTTGCGGATTACGGCACGTTCCCCGTGGTGACAAGAAATGTTAACGCCCCAACGGGCACTATCAACCTCGTCGGTTTCCATAACAACTCTGGACAAACTGCACAACTTTATTTCGTTGTTGACAACTCAGATTATGTGCCAGTAACAGTTAGTGACATGAATACAGGTACAAACGACTGTTATTTTAACATCACATATCAAACATCTTAATTTTTAACTTATGCCTAGTGGATTCTAGGCACGGACAGGAGATAGAAAATGGCTTTAGAAAAAACAACAATTGAAGACAAAATTGAGGTTGTGGATTGTGGTGGTTACAAGATGGTGCAAGTACGCACCGCAACCATTATCACCGAAGACGGTACTGAGCTAAATCGTTCTTTCCATCGTCACGTTGTCTCACCAGCAGACGATTGGTCTGACGCAAGCGCAGAGGTGAAAGCTATCTGCGATGCAGTACACACCGACGCAGCTAAGACTGCATATGAAGCAGCGCAGCAGGAGACACCGTAATGGCTACTTGGAGCATCAGCACCCTAGACCGACAACTGGTTGATGGGGAGCGCACAGACGTGGTCACGGTAATTCACTGGAACGTCACCGACAGCGAAACTGTTGGCGAAGGCGAAGAAGCAAAGACCTACTCAGGCCGATGTTACGGCACCGTTGGTTTGGCTGAACCGGGAGATTCGTTCACACCCTACGCAGACATCTCAGAAGCAGATGCTATTGCGTGGGCTAAAGCAGCCATTGGTGAAGAACAGGTTGAAGCATACGAAGCATCAGTCGCTAGTCAGATTGAGCTTAGTAAGAACCCAGTGAGCGCAGCAGGAGTACCGTGGTAATGGAATATATATTTGACGTATTCAACGTACTCACCGCTGCTGTAGCCTTAGCGTCAGCTATAGCTGCCTTAACACCCACACCTACAGATGACCTGTGGGTAGCAAAGGCATATAAGCTGCTGGATGTAATTGCACTTAACATTGGCAAAGCCAAGCAATAGGTGAAAACACTTATGACTGTCAAAACAGAGATGGAGATAGCTTTAGAAGCCTTAGAACGCATATCTGAACATGAGAGAGAATGTGGTGAGCGTTGGGGCGAAGCTATAGTAGAGTTACGTGAACTTCGTAAGGTGGCTGACAGTCATGCAGCCAGATGGGAAAAACTGGCATGGCTTGTTGTTACTGTAGTAGTTACAACAGCAGCAACAGTAATAACAAGTATAGTGATATAGAGAGATAGAATAATGGCGGATTTTGACCAAACTAGCCCCGGCGCAGCAGACGCTTATATGAATGCAGTATCTGGCGGTGGAGGAGGTAGCTTCTTCAGTAACATACTGTCTGGTTTAGGCAATATAAACCTTGGAGACTTAGCACAAACAGGGTTAGATACAGCAGCTATAACTAACTTAATGGGCAGACTAGGCGGCATAGGTGAAGGACTAGCTGAAGGAGCTAGGACAATAGGCTCTGAAGCACAAAAAGCTAGTCAATTTAAACCTTTTACTGTAACCACAGGGTTTGGTGAGGTTAAAACTGATAAAAAAGGTGGTTTTCAAACACAGTTAACACCTGCACAGCAAGCTAGACAACAGGCGCTCTCAGGCATCACAGGAGGACTTTTAGGCGGCTTTACGGGAGTAGGGGTACCGGATGTATCAGGTATTCAGGAACAGGCGTTAGGCGGCGTTACAGGCGCTCTCACGGCTGCTCAGGCTCCTATGGCTACTAGAGAAGCTGATGTGTACGAGCGTATACGGGCTACACAGCGTCCTGAAGAACAAAGACGCCAGTTAGCACTACAAGAGCAGCTACAGGCTCAGGGACGTACAGGATTACGTACAGCACAGTTTGGTGGCTCTCCAGAGCAGTTTGCACTAGCACAGGCTCAAGAGGAAGCAAAGAACAGAGCAGCCTTAGCAGCACTACAGCAAGCAGGTTCAGAGAGACAACAAGACCTAGCGGCTGCACAGGGTATGTTTGGTTTAGGTCAACAAGCTGCTGGATTACCTGCTGTGTTACAAGCTGCACAGTTACAGAACATTGGTGCAGGTCTTGGGCTAGAATACTTACCTGAACAGCAACTATTGTCAACATTGGCACCATCTATTAACATAGCGTCCATAGCTGACGTAGGTCGCCGTGGTGGTGCAGGGCTAGCTGCTGAAGCTGGTATGTCTGGATTGGAAGCACTGGGCCAGACTGAAATTGCAAGAGCTAATGTATTAAGAGACTTGTACGGAAGTCTTTTAGGAAGCGCAGGAGCAGCGTCAGGACAGCAAGGAATGCTTAGTAGTATTTTTGGAGACAGTAACTTAGGTGACTTACTAGGCGGTATTGGTAACTTTTTAGGTATTGGGGGCGGTAACTAATGGCAAATTTAAGATTTAGTCCCGGCCTACTAAGCTCCATAAGAGACTTTGGTGCAGACCTTGCAGGAAGTCAAGCAGGTGCAAGAAGCACTCTTACAGGCGCTGGCGCTGCTCCTGCAAGCCTTGGTGGTATGCTGGCACGTAATGTTGGTACAATGCTTGGTAGGGACATGAGGACTCCACAGGAGAAAGCACAAGCAGAGTTACAGGGCATTGATCCTAGAGATCCTGACGCACAAATTAAAAGTTTAGAAGTTGTAGCTAAGTACGGCACACCTTCACAAATAGCTGATGCTCTTGGTAAGATACAAGAAATACAAGCAGGAAGACAAGCTGCTGCTCAAGAGTTAGCAGCTAAACAGGCAGAAGCTACAAGAGTAGAAGATCAAAAATTAGCTTTGTTTGAACTGTCGGCTAACTTAGGTTTAGAAATGGGGCCAGAGATACAAAACGCTGCTCCCGAAGAACTTGTAGAGATTGCTAAAGAACTCAGAAACAGGCAAATTGAACTAGCCACCAGAGGTGACGATGATAAAGCTGTAGAGGCTTTGGCAGCAACAGCAGGTATTACACCTACAGACTTAAAAGCACAGTACGGCGACAATCCTCCATCATTTGAGGAAATGAAGACTGTAGTGGAGCGTGGGGACAAAGGATCTATAAAAGCCTATGTACCTGTTGGTGGCGGTGGTGCTAAGATGTACTCTGTGCTGGGCAACAAAGTTCTAATTGACGGTAATTGGGTTAGAGCAAGTGATGCAGGGTTAGCTCCTGCTCCACAACAAGTGCAAACACAAGAACTAGACGGTATCTTTGGTAAGATGCCTGATGACATGAAAGAGCTTGTAAACGAAACAGTATCTAACACAATTAAAGCTGGAGGCGAAGCATCAGATACTTTAGCAGAAAACGCTAGAGCGCAGCAGCTAATTGATGATGGTATATTTAGTGGGCTAGGAGCTAATGCAAAAGTAGAGATAGCTAGGTTAGGATCTTTCTTCGGTATTGACACCCCTACTTTAGAAAACACACAGGCGTTTGCACTAGAAAGAGCAGCAAAAGTTGCTGACATTATACAGGCATACGGTGCGGGTACTGGTTTGTCAGACGCTGACCGTGAGTTTGCATTAGCTCAGGCAGGTACGCCCACGTTGGAAGTAGAAACACTGCAAAGAATGTTACGCATAGAAAAGCAAGTTGCAGAGTTTCAGCTTAGACAGGCGAATAGAATGACTGATGAGGCTGTCAAAGCAGGACTGTTGACTCCAGAGGCAGTACGTCTTCTTGATATAGGCAGAGGCTCTGTACCTATGCCTCAAAGAACAGGCCCAAGTCAACGATCTTTACAATATATCCAGCAGTAGGTTAACATGGCTCAATATACTAGACAACAGCTACTAGACGCGCACAACAGAGCCATAGCTGCACAAGACTTTGATGCTGCTGATGAGCTAGCAGGAATGATTGACGCCATGGCAGAGGAGCCTGTGCAGGAGCCTGATGGCCCTATGCTGCCTAACATTACAGGCGCATTAGAGCGCACAGGTCAACGTATTGAAGACATAGCCGAAGCTGACTATAGCGTATCGCCAACTAGGCTGCTGTCTGAGGGCATCAGAGGCACTGGTGATATTTTAGTTGGTGCATTCCAAGACCTTACGCCTGATGTACTAAAAGATGCCGTGAAAAGTGGAGTAGAGGGGCTTACACCCGCAGCTAAGAAAGTAGTTGAGCCTGTGACTAAGCTAGCTACAATAGTGGGAGAGACTGAGATAGCTCAGGACATTCTAAACACAATGCAAAAAAGCTGGTCAACACATTTAGCACGTAAAGAAGAAGACCCTGAGTATGCTTATTTTGCCAGAGAAGTAGAGGCTTTAGTAGACGTAGCAGCAGTTGTGGCACCGCCTACAAAAATAAAACCTGTCTTGCCAGAATCTTCGGGACTAGCTAACACAGGCATGGGTCTGGTTAGAGGTGGACGTAAACAACAGATAGGCAAAAGAAAAGAGCTTGTCACTGAGGCACTAAAACCGTTGGACGGATTTGGTCAAGGCACAACATACACAAAAGGCTGGCTAAGTAAGAAATCTTACGATCCTAGTGCAGACGAACTTGAGATGATTGATGTTGTCTCAAGCATACCTGAGTTTGACCCTAAATCTACGTTTATTGATAACTACAATGTTATTGAGGACTACATTGGCAGACAAGCTAACCAGTTAAAAACTGGCATAGCTAAAGCAGGTAATCCTCAGATAGACTTAGATGCGCTTGTCAGTGACATAAGAACAAGAGCAATGGCAGGTCTTGAAGATGAGGTGTACAATAGAAAAGGCAAGGCTCGTAAGATAGAAGAACAGCTACGTTTGTTTGTGGAAAGAGCAGGAAAAGGTACAGCAATAGAGGTCTTAGAGGCTCGTCAAGCTCTTGACAGGGCGCTAAAGAAAGACCAGAGATCAGAGCAAGATGTTATTGCTACACCGTCTAAGGCAGGTCGTAGGGCTATCTCAGAGGCTGTACATGACGCTATAGCAAACAACGTGCCTGATGTAGCTGTAAAAGATTTACTACGCAAGCAAGCACTGTCTTACAGAGCATTGGACGTTGTTGATGAAAAGCGTAGATTAGAGTTTGATACGGTCATCTCCAGAGCAGGACAGAATCTTAGTCGTGCCGGTGTAAACTTGCCAAAGAATCCTGCCAGCCAAGTAGCCACAGGTTACGCAGCAGCAAACATTGTACAGTCCGGTATCTTTCCGTATCTTGCAGCAGCAGGTGCAACTGCCGGTGCAGTGTACGGTGCGTCTAAAGCAGCTATGTCTCCTGCAACTAAAAAGTTTGTAGGGCTGATGATAAACGCTATGGACAAAGGTATTAAAGGAGCTAAAGGCAATGCAGAATTAGCAGCACAGCTACGGGCAGACAGAGCTATACTTGTGTCTGTCTTGCAGGACACTCGTTTTGATGAAGAAGAAGAAGAAGAAGACGAAGTAGAAAAAGAACCAGAACAAGCAAATGTAGCGCCACAACAAAGCGGACAGGCCGCACAGATAGCCAATTCAATACAAAATCTACGCGGTTTTAATCAACTACCACAACAACAGGTAAACGCTAGATTAAGTCAACTAAATGATCCGTTATTGCAACAGGCTGTAATGCAGCAACTGTACGGGAGCACACCATAATGGCACAGTTCCGTAGCGGCAGTTCTCTCAAGAAGTACATAGCTGACACAGATTGGGCTAAAGACCGCAGAGAGACAGAGCGCAGGTACCAAGCTGGTGAGATTACTGACTTTGAAAGAGGAGTTAGTAACGTAGCTGGGTCAGTAGAAGCTGCACTGACTCCTGTAAACTACGCCCTTGAGGGCATGTTTGGTATGTTGCCTGACGTAGTGCAGGAGACTATATCAGAGACCGCACAGGACGTAGGAGAGGCTGTACAGGACACCTCTTTGTTCAAAGCTGGCGCAGAGTTGGCCAGACAAAACCCAAGAACTGCTGAGTTCCTTGGTGACGTAGGGACGATAGCTGGTGTAGTTCCAGCAGCAAGATTAGTTAAATCCCCTTCCACTACTTTACAACGAGTGACTGAAAATGCTCCTAATGAACAACCTTTGTTTTATAAGGGTTTAGCACCTCTTGAAATGGCAGCAGCAGTGCCTTCAACACTAGCCTTAGCAACTAAAGAGGCAATGTCTCCTAGAGCCAGAGCGTCTGCTAGAGAAGGTGTCAATTTAAGGTTGCGGGACACAATCAAAAAGAATGACGCAATATCTGAGTTGTACGCAAAAAAAGCCGCTGGTGCTGACCTGACAACCGCTGAGAAAGCAAAGATAAAAGCACTGGAAGTAAGACATCAAGAAGACATAGAAAAGATTGCACGCTCTCGTCCGTCGTTTACTGAAGGACAGCTAGAACAGTCTTCATTATTTAGTATACAAAAAACAGGCGATGTGCCTGATGCTCTAAAGACTTTCCATTCTGATTATTCATTCTCAGACTTCGGCCCGTTGACAAAGGACACTTTAGATGTAGGCTTTAAAAACAGACCAGACTTAGAGTGGGTAGGAGAGGGTACTAAAAATTTTCTTATGGGCAACATAAAGAAAACCTACAAAGCCAAAGATCCATCAAAGTTTCAGTTTGTAATTAAAAAGAACAACGCCTTTACTGATCTCACTCAGGAGGCTAGAATGAAGATAGCCTCTCAGACAGCTAAAAGAATGTACAAAGCTAAACAAGAGTTGGCTAAGATAGACCCCAGCAAAAAGCAGTTCAAGTCCGTAGACGAACTAAAAGATTTTGTAGCTTTAAGATTCTTAGATGATTCGGATAGATTAAAAAAATACTTGACATATCAAAAGAAACTAAAAGATGGAGGCAAGCTAACAAAGCCTCAGTTAAAAATCTATCAGGAAATCCTAGATGTTGTCAAGGAAAATAGAAACAAAGTTAAGTTTGTAAATAAGTTTGACGGTCAAGTAGTTGTGCAGTCTAGTCACGTTTCGCAGTCCAAAGCTGCTGGTGGTGTTGCGGATATGTTTGTGTTTGATTTAGACGGTAATGTGATGCACACAATGCTGGATAAAAATGACCTAGCAGCTATACCTAAAACTGACATTGAGTTAGAGTTTCCTAAAGGCTCTAAGATGATTACAATGACTGAGCCTTATGTGTATAACATGTTTGGAAGGAATGTTCCGAAGGCGGGTAATGTCCCTGACTCTAAGGCTTTTAGAGAAGGAATTGAAAGAAAGACAGGTGTTCCTTTCCAGACTACAGGTACTGGGCAAAGTAAGAAAGACCTTATTACTCAAGTATCAAGAGGAATAGAGCAGTTCCAGCCTACACCTACAAGACAGGACTACCTAGAGGCAGGAAGTAATATACTAGCAGTCCCCGGCTTGCTAACGGCAGCGGCTGGGGGAGAAAAAGGGGAGCCATAAGCGACTCCCCAGTTCCCTCAAGCTACATTGGCAAACTTAACCTTCTGCATGTCACCCCGTAGCCCAGCCTTCATATAAGCCGTTGCACGGCCTTCAAAGAAGTTCTGGTGTTCTACCCCCAATACTTCGTCTAACCAGCCCAGAGGGTTGTCTTTGACGTTGTAGTTGGGCTTTAGACCTAACTGTAGCAACCTACGGTCTGCAATGTACCTGATGTACTTCTGCATCTCCTTCTTGCTCAGTCCCTCTATGTCACCCTGCTCAAATACTAGGTCTAGGAATCTATCCTCTAGTTCCACCATAGTCCTACAGGCATCATAAATCTCCTTCTTGAAGTCATCAGTCCAGATGTCTATGTTCTCCTGAATAAACTCCCTGAACAGCTTAGTCATTGCTTCAACGTGCAGTGACTCATCCCGTATACTGTATGTGATAATCTGCCCCATGCCTTTCATCTTACCGAACCGTGGGAAGTTAAGCAGGACGATGAAGCTGGAGAACAACTGTAGACCTTCAGTGAATCCAGAGTAGATAGCCAGTGCCTT
>VMHT01020849.1_pt1 | contig 11157 bp, 12 predicted proteins | sample 4693611 | NCBI WGS metagenome assembly VMHT01 (sample SAMN12280063, study PRJNA550983) | marine metagenome | isolation source: seawater sampled from same location over 5 years 0.02-0.2 micron viral filtrate | place: USA: collected off the coast of southern California halfway between the port... ... | reverse complement strand
TAATTAAAGCATTATCTTGCACTACATCTAGTGCTGTTAATAATGTTTGAATATTATTTCCATCTGTAGCAATTTCTGTTAATGTAGTTTCTAATGTATCTAATTTAGTATTTGATGATGTAATTAATGTTTGAATGTTATTTCCATCTGTAGCAATTTCTGTTAATGTAGTTTCCAATGTATCTAATTTAGTATTTGTTGAACCTATACTTGTATTTATAGTAGATTGATTTGCGGATGTAGCGCCACCACTTGGTAAAGCACTTGATAGAATATCTAATTGTAAATGTCCGTCCGCGTCTACATTTAAACTTCGTGCCTTACCACCACTGCGGTCATATCCGAGTGGAACCACGCGCAGTTGTGATGTAGATTCAGATAAATTTGAAGTATTATTTGTATCACCTATAAGAGCATCGAATGTAGGGTTATCTACGATTTGCTTTCCACCACTATCCACTAAAATACTTCTAACTTTTTGATTTGTGCGGTCATATCCCAATCCTAATGTTAAAAATTTATCAGATCCGTCCCCCATAGAGGCTGTATTATTAGCGTGTCCTATTGAGTTATGTAATCTATCATCTATAGATTGAAGTTTTGTATTTGAAATTGTTGTTAAATCTTCGAGCTGTTGGGTATTAATCTCTACATCTCCAACATTAATATTAGTATTTGCTGTGTTTGATGCTATTTTTTCTAAAACACTATGACTATCATTTAACAAAGAACTTGTGTATGAACTATGCTTAGCGGTTGATGCATGTGTAGTGTTTGTAACTCTTGGCATAATTTTATAATATTATATTATAAAATAAAAATATATAAAATATTATGTTTATGATTTTACAATTTCTAAAAATACACAATTCTTAGAACCAATATTTGGGCTCAATTTATTATTAGGATCAAGTATCCGTACTCTAAAAGAATTTAAATATAATGGCTCTGAACTATTATGAATATATGCTATTGAACCCTCACTATAACTTGATGTAAAACTTGATTGGCTATAATATTTAGATATAATAGATTGTATCGTGTTATTTTCCCCAAATCCTCTTAAATCAGATTTAACACCATTCATGTCCACTGAAATCTTGTAATACCCACCTTCTGTATTAATATCATCGCCTATCTTTTCATTAGCAGTTATACTTCTTGTCTGAGTAGTATTAGCGAATATTTCCCCAGAATCATCTGATATAGTAGCTCCATCATAACCGAATATAGGTGTAGCAATATCGAACGATGAGAATGTCCCAGCTATATAATCTACTACTGGCGCAGCAGTAACTTGCACATTAATATTTTTTGTTATTAATTCATCCAGTCCAGCCTCGTCGCACGTTATTTGGAATCCATCGTTAAAATTACCAGGAGCCATAATCTTATGGGTGCCAGTATTAACAAAGGTTTTAGTTAAAACTTTTTGTCCTACAAGAATACTTGGGTCAAACTTAAACCCATCGAACCACAAACTCTTTGGCTCTAAATTAGTGAAAAAAATACCACAATTTTTATTAACAATATATTTAGTATCTAAGTTTTGGTTGCCAGATCTGTTCCTTAATAATCTTATTTCTGGGGTCTGGTTAGCATTAACTGCCGTTCCTCTTTTTTCTGCTTGGCTATCATCTTTACTATTAAACTTTCCACTATATAAACTATTATGCATTTGTAGCATTTCCATTTTTTCAGTTTCGGTATTATAACTTAATCCAAACTGAGATGATCCTATATAATAGTTTAACAAATTCCTAAGACTTGCTATATTAGCATCTGATTGAGAACCATCGCCAGTATTATAAACAAATCTTCTACATTGTTGTGGGTCTTCATCTATATCTATAAATGATAATTGAACTCCCTCATCTACTCTAATTTGTTGAACTGATTTTAATAATGGATTCCTTGATAACTCATATGATTTTGATGATAAATCTCCGTCTAAATCTATCTCAGTACATTTCCTATTAATTATCTCGGCTATAGTATCTGCGTCATATAATCCAGAATCTATTTTAAATGATATATTAGATGTATATAGTTCATCTGTGCCACCTCCTGGAGAGGCATGAGGCTGTGTACTTATACCTATAATATCTGCGTTAGGTGCTATAATATCAGTTTCTATTGTTTTTGGTGGAACTGGTTTATGAACTATAAATGGAAATGATTTAACATTACTCGTAAAAGCATCTACATCTGGCGCAACAACATTTAAAAATTCTTGATTGATTGTTACCTCGCTATAATCCCTATCTCTATCGTGTTGAATAAATCTACTATATGTTTTTTCAAATCCAGGCTTAAAATAAAAATTATAAACTTTATTGGCTCCATCACTATCTTTTATAATAAAATTAGAATTATATCCATTATCAAATCCTAACACTATTTTCATAGTCATAGATGTTATATCTAAATATATATTATCTGGTGTAGCTAGTTGTTTAAATGCTGGAAATGCTTTACCAGTATATAAATTCTGGTATGCCCCACCATATGCCAGTCTTCCTTCATATGTAGTAGTTCCTACTTCGTCTTCAAACGCACCCTTTACATCGGTTTTATAGTATCCAAATGTAATACTAATTGTAGTCTGGTTAGTTTCTACACCATTTACGATATCACCTTCAACATTTATCTTCTGAGAATTTGCTACTCTTGTATCTATAAAAGAAGATTTTAATTGTAATTGGTCTCCCTTGTTTAAAATTACTGGCTTCTTTAAAGTAGTATTGTAGTCCCCATTACTATTTACAACTGAATTATTAGTATCTGCTTGGTTCAATTCTACTATTACTTGGGTGCTCATTATAATATATATAATTAAAAAAAATCAAAAAAATATAACATTATTCTTTAAACATAACTTACCTCATATCCATTCTTACCCAGCACCAGTTGCTTCCTTGTTTCCGCATAAATATGAACGTCCAGCGCTAGTTGAGTATATTTTATAGCTGCGGTATCCTTTGCTATAGTTCTGGTATATGAAAATTGTAATTGTTTAACCCTATCTTCAATTTGGAATCCGATATATGAATATTGCCCTTGTGTTTGTGATAATTTTTCATTAGCATTATCTCCGTCCAGAAAAGAAACTTTAAGTCCATTAACATTTTGGCATACTTGGCTTGTATTTTCCGCACCCACGGTTTGTAGAGCTCCGAAGGGTGGAATTGTCATAACCCCCCATGTCTCTTGTAGTAGCATCTGTTTCCACGCATCGTTCTTTAAACCATCGCCGTTAAATAAATTTGCGCCTTGGTGTCTCACTTGGATTTGCTCCTCAAATTGTGCAATACTGGCTGCGTTTCCGTTACCGAATGCAACATTAGCACCCACCGCACCACTGCCATCATCACCTCCTTTTAATATATCTTTATTATTTAAACTTTTAACCATTAACATTCTTGATACGAATTTATTATCAAAACCATTTATAACCGCTTCCACATTTTGGGTTACACGAGAATTATCTGCTCCAACATTAAACCCTTCTGGAACTTGGAACATATCATGCTCAATCTCATTCCATATAAAACTACCTGTAGAAGCATTCCTCAACATTTTTGCTTTAGCATCTCCAACAACTTCATCCACCACTAATGTCGGTAGTGAGCAATCTACTTTATTTGTAACGTCTAATGCAGTTCCAAGTCTTTGGTCGTTCTCCCATTCAATAACAAGCCTTAAATTTTTAAATATGGTTGTATCTAATGCTGGTAGTGTAGAAAGTAGTGGAAGAATAATTCTTAAATCCACATAGCCTTTTAAATCATCTGTATTAAATGCTGTGGCTGGGTCAACAATAGCATTTATAGCATAAGGATGTGCTAATGTATGTAATTGCCCTTGTGGTGTATATGTAAGTCCTTGAAAAGTATGATGGATAGTATCGTGAATATTACTTACTTGCTCGTTAGTAGCATTAATATTTTTAAACCCTAACCATTGATATGCGTGTCTTAGTGATGAAAGTTCCCTACTACCATCCATCAAGCGACAAGCCCTTATTGTAGAAAGAACTCCAACTAGTCTATTATATTGGTTGACTTCTCCAGCAGTTACTGAATCATAACCTACACCTGTTAGTCTAATATTAGATTGATATAAAGTATTTTTATTGAATCTAAATTCAGTAATTCTATTTTTAACATGGGTATTTGCTTCGAGATATTGAGTTCGTAGAGTAGTGCTGTAATCTGCCATTGCTATATATTAAATAAATATAAAAATAATAATTTTTTTTTTTTTAATTAAATTCTATTTTATTATTAATTAAATTATAATCTAAATTATATGGGTTAAATATATAAAACCTTGATTTATGAATATACTTTAATTGGAATATATTTCTTGCCAATAATATTTCAAATAAGTTCCTTATATAAGATCTGTCATTAAGTGCTGTAATATATAACATTAGATTTTTAAATATCTTATATTGTTGATAGCCTATATTATGAATATTTCTATATTTTAAATAAAGTAATATTAATTCTATATGCTTATCCCTTATTAGTTGTTTTTGTTTATTATTCATATATATATAATATAAAAAATTATTACAATCTAAACGATTTATATTAAGTTTTATAACTGGATAATAATTGTCTTTTTTTATACTCTATTTTTTTTAATAATAATTTATTATATTTAAATTCAAAATCTAATTTAAATATCTTCATCTCTAGTTCATCAATTTTATCATTATATAATTTTAATTCTTTGGTAAAATCATTCATATTAAAATTAAACATTAAATAAAAATTGATTTTTTTTTTGTTCTAATTTAAATTGATTATAATTAAAAATAATAATGGAGTATGGTATTCGAGAAGGTGATATTTTTAAAAATCTAATTAGACATGATAGTTGTCATAAAGACTATACCATTTTTGTTACAAAAGTTACTTTTAAATATATAACTTTTAATTTATTTAATACTGATACTGAACTCGTAAAATCTAATATAAGATGTTGGGTTACTAATACTGAAAAATATATGGGTGTATCATATATAATTGATTATATGCTTTATTCATTTGTATTAAAACGATACAACGATTAATAATTAATAAATATAACTTAACTTAAATTAAATTAAATATTAAATAAAAATTAAATAAAAATTGATTTTTTTTTTCTAATAAATATACTATAGATATAAAAATGAATCTTAAAGAAATGATATTGAATAGTAGATCTATAAAAGAAAATTCATTACGAGCATATTTAATAGCATTAAAAAAATTAAATGATAATAATGAAATAGAAAGTTTAGATTATTTAAAAGATACTGATGCTATTATACAAAAAATTAATAATTTTAAAATAGCTCTATCAACAAAAAGAAACTATTATGGCGCCATATTAGTAGCACTTGGAACCAGATCAGATGATTATGAAAATGATAAATTAATGTTATTTTATAAAGAAAAATTACAGATGATTAATGATGAATATAATGCTGGAGTTAATGAGCATAGAAAAACAAAAAAACAAGAAGATAACTGGGCTACTTTAAAAGAACTGGCTGATATTCGTAATAATTTTAAAAATCATATTAGAAAAGAAAAATATAGATCTAAAACTGAATTAACATATGAAGAAAGAAACTATTTAACATATTATCTTGTGGTATCACTATATACATTAATAGAACCAGTGCGCCTTGATTATGCACCAATGAAGATTATTTATGATATTAAGGATGATGATAATGAAACTAACTTCTTATATATTAGTAGTAGAAATAATAAAAAATTTATTCTAAATGAATACAAAACATCAAAAACATACTCTAAGGTAGAAATACAAATTCCATCTGAATTAAACTCTATTATTAATTTATATCTCAAATTCCATAAAAGTGTTTATACTAAATCTGATGAAGATAATTCATTTATATTTAATTTTAAAAATGAACCATTAAAATCAACTGAATTAACTATGTTAATACCTAAATCATTTAGTCAATATACTAAAAAACATATAACATTAAATCTATTAAGACATATCTATTGTACTGAAAAAATTGAGTTAAAAAATCCAGAACAATTGGCTCAAGAAACTCAAATAGCAAAAAATATGTGCCATAGTTTAATTATGCAACAAAAATATATTAAAATAAATCCACATCAATCTTCTTAAAATTCTTGTCTAAATAAACGCCCTCCTCCTCGCTGTTAGTTAAATTAATAAAAACAAAATCTCTACCCTTGGTATGTTTTCTCATAGTAGTCATAAATATTTTTTTATTTTCCATAACATTAAATTCGGTTTCTATCAACTCAAGCTCCTTGTTAGAAGTATTACCTATAAATATGCCTGTTAGTTGGGATCTGATGGAAGTACTAAGAAGACTAAATTTCTGGCTCGTAAATAATGACGAAAGCAATAGGTGGCGTCCGTTCATCACTATTTTAGAAACTATACCATGCTGTGCTGATTTTAAGTCGCCAGAATATGCTATATCATCGAATATGATACACTTATGTTTTTTATATTTATCTTCTTCGTGGTCTTCTTCTAATATTTCGTAGAGTGCTTCTAAACGTGCTTCATCAAACCGCATGTAGTTGGAACTTGGGATGTCTAAGGTATCCATCATTACATCTAATTTTTTATCTAGCGCGTTGTTACTCACGATATATATGTCCTCACCCTTAAAATAATCTAAGTAGTATTTTTTCCTAAGAAAAAGATTTAAAATGATAGTGGTCTTACCCAATGACACCTGCGATTTCCCAAGAATAGCCATTTTAAAAGGTAAATTAGCAAGAACTGGAATACTAATATGATTTTTATCTGTAGGATCTCTAACCTTTAATATCTCGTATTTTTTAGTCATACTGAGTTTAATATTAATAAATAAAATATTATTGAATTATAAATGAATACTATTACTATATCGACAGAACAACAATACTTAGAAATGTCTGCCCAATTAAAAGAAAGTTATGAGAGATTTGAATCTGAAAACAAAGAATTAGAAGCACAAAATATGGAACTTAAAAAAGAAATAATGGCTATATATGGTTTATCCAGAGCACTGGATTTATTTTATTCAGATTATATTGTTGATGATAATAAAATTATGGAATATTTAATTGAATCCATTAGAGCTACATGCTCTGGCGCTATTGACGCACATATAATAGATGATGATAGTTAAGCATTCCATAAATATTTACGAGAATAATAATTGGCTTTATTTTTATTATTTTTTGTTAAATTACCACTCTTATCTTTAATACCCCCAGATCTTGCTAAATAATTTTTTCTTCTATCTTTATCTTTATGTTGTGTAAAATCTTGCATAGAACTATCCCCAAAATGAAGAATTGATTTTCCTCCAGATTTATTTTTAACATACACCATACCCTTCTTACCAGTTTTAGATGATTTAACTGGACGATAGAGGGGTTTATTTTTTTTCCATTCTTCAGTTGCTACTTTTAACGATGACATATATATATAATATATTTATTTAATAATAATTATCTTAGACTACGCAACATATTCATAAGAAGTTTCTTTTGTCTAACATCGGCGCTCTCTGCTGGAACCGCTGGAGCCTTTTTGGCTACTGGCGCCTTTTTGGCTACAGGCTTGGGCTTAGGCTTGGTTTTAACTTTTTGTACTGGCACAACAGCAACTTCTACTTCATCCTCAGATACCATGTCTTCGTCTTCTTCTGATTGTTCCTCAACTTCTACAGGCTTAGCCTTTGCCTTAGGCTTAGGCTTTGGCTTTTCTTTTTCTTTTTCTTTTTCATTTAATTTTGCTTTTAACTCCTCTATCTGGCTCATTAAATCTTTTGTTTCTTTAGATTTATTCCTTTTTTTTTCTAGGGCTTCCAGTACACGGCGCTCATCATCACTAATTTTAGCTTCTTCTTCTATCTTTCTTAACTCTGCTTTTCTTTTTCGTGTAGCAACAGATTTAGCACGTCCACGCGCCAGTTGTTCCCTTAGTTTTTGTTTTTGTTCTTCTGTTAATACACGCTTAGATTTACCTTTTCTTCTATCAACTTTTTCTACTGGCTTTTCTTCTACTTCCACTTCTTCTTTTGTTTCTTCTTTAACAGGTTCTACAACATCATCAATAGTAGTTTCCAAAGGCACGTTTTCAAAAACTTCACTATCCGACATATATATAGTTACAAGATATTATTTATAAATAATAAATAAATATTAAATAAAAAAATATAATTACAAAATATAATATTAAATATATATAGAAAGATTTAATTATAATAACTTTCAACTTCAACATCACTATCATCGGTATCAGTATCACTATTCCAATTATAATTCTCATCTTCTTGTGCATCTGTTTCTATTAATACATCTATTTCAACATGTCCTTGATTCGATATATTAGTTAATAATTCATCAGTTCTTTTTTTATCTTTATAAATTTTTAATAAATTTTTAGTTAGTTCTATATATTCCATATCTGTTAATTTGTGTTTTATATTAAATAAAATCTCATTAATATTTTTTATATTTTCCATTATTAGTTAATTATATAATTTTTAATAATTTTAAACTCAAATCAATTTTTATTTATTCATAATCAATCATCCAATCTTCAGTTAAATCATCTTTATATCTGGATCCTACATTATTACCATATTCATCAAAAACATTATTATCATTATCTACACCATATGATATATTATTATAATTCCATTCCTCATATTCTGCACTACTTGTAGAAGAACTACTTACAGGTCTATCATTTATTTCCATAATTAGTTCATTATCACTTACCTCACTTTCTTCGGTAGTGTTACCTAGATGTACTCTACAAGGCATAAAATGGAGATGTTCTTTTTTTTCTTTATATGATTTAAACAACTCACCACATTCAATACAAGAAAAACATTTTCTATAATGTTTTCCATATGTGCTATTATCAAACTTACCATTACCTAAACCTAATGTATTAGCCTCACCTTTAGTTAACCCATAAAATTTATTTCTACACATAACGCATTTAACCATAGGTTCTGCTTTATTCTTACATGCTATAGATTTTGTATGATTTCTTAAATCTGAATTACTTATAAATTCTTTATTACAACATATAACAGGTGGGTCTAAAATATCTCTTTTAATATTATCTATTTTTAATTCTATTTCTTCTACTCTTCGCTGTGCTTTAAGGAGTGGATATTCCAATTTTTTTAATAAATCTTCGTTGTTGCGTGTTTTAACCATTATCTATATATATCTAATACTCTTACTTTAAGTATTTTATGAAATTTATAAATTTAAAAATTAAAATTATAATAATAACAACTCAAAAATTCATTGCTGTTTTTCTTTTTTTTTTATTGCGATGTGTTTATATATGTCAAATGTGCATGAAGCGTATGAAAGTATAAGTTGTATTTATATATTTATAATATTCATAATAATATATATATATATATAATAATATATATAATACTAATAATAAGAGTAATAAGACCTTAATTACCTTCATTTATTTATTAATTCTTTTTTCAGCAACTTTAAAAATCTTTTCATCTAACTCAAAACCTATAAACTTTCTATTTAGTTTTTTACATGCGACGCCTGTAGAGCCACTGCCCATAGTAGGGTCTAAGACTACATCATCTTCATCAGTCCAGTATTTTAAAAAGAACTCTAAAATATCTTGTGGCTTCTCAGTCTGATGGTTGCGTTTTCCTATGAATACTTTAGTGGATTCATACATAGATTTAGGCTCATCCTCTGCTGGTATAATATATTCATCTTCTTCCAGTACACTTGCTGGGGTAGGTGGCGCAAATCCTACGCCATTTTGTTCCTTATATTTTTTAATAGCATCTTTTGTATATATATCTGTTTTAGTGTTTGTTCCAGAACCAGCTCTATTATTATCTAAATGTTCTTTAGTGTATATTGTTTCAGTTTCTTCTAACACACTTGCTGGGTTAGTTGGTTCAAAAGCATTATCAAATCCTTTTTCTTTTTTCCGCTGTGAGTTACTAGGCTCACCATATATATCAGTTGTAATTTCTTCTACCACACTTGCTGGGTTAGGTGGCTCAAAATTTATCGTAAGCCCTTTTTTTATTAAACCATCTTTATAATCTTTACCACCAAACCCTTTACCTCCACACGCTTTTCCATATACTTGGTCTAATACTTTTTCTTCTATCACACTTCCTGGGTTAGCTGGCTCAAAACTATTAGATACACCAATACCATCAAAATTAGTTCTTCCACTGGCAGATGATTTAGATTTATCTATACCATAAATAGTTTGTTCTTCTACCACACTTCCTGGCTGTCTTGGTTCATAATAGCTACCAAGTCCTTGTGCTTTTAAACCATCTCTAAACTCTTTACTATTTTGTCCTTCTCCTACCTTCCATCCTTTTTGGCTATAAATTGTATCAGATTCTACCACACTTCCTGGCTGTGCTGGATCATATACGGCACCGAATTCTTTTTTTAATTTCATATCACCATATATAGTATCTGTATAAATTTTTCTAGCAGATTCTTCTAACACACTTGCTGGTAATTTTGGGTCAAAATGAGCTACTCTCGGTTTATCCATATGAGTAATATCCCACCCATGGGCTGACTTACCTTTTTCATCAACTCTATCATCTTCTATCAACACACTACCTGGCTGTGTTGGCTCATAATGGCACTTACTTTGATGCTCGCCCTTATATCTACTTATCTCTTCCATACCACCATTTTTTTTATATTCATTAGTAGTTTTACTGGCATCTAATTTTTCTTCTACCACACTTGCTGGGAGCTTTGGCTCAAAATTTTGGTTAGTACCATCACTATTTATTTTAAAAGTATCTGGTTTATCATATCCCCATACTTTATTAGATTCGGCATTTTCTTCTACCACACTTGCTGGATTTACTGGCTCAAAATTACTATCACCTTTCTTCCTACGTGCTTTTCTCTTTTTTTTAGTTTCACCATAAACATCGGTGGGTTCTTCCACAACACTTGCTGGGTTAGGTGGCTCAAAACTATTAGCAGTTCCGTGGTTATTTATACCATTCATATCATATCCAAATCCATTTTTTTTATCTTCTTTATTTACCTTAGGTTTAGCCACAATCCTTTTATGATATTTATCTCTATTATATTT
>VMHT01188405.1_pt1 | contig 11158 bp, 16 predicted proteins | sample 4693611 | NCBI WGS metagenome assembly VMHT01 (sample SAMN12280063, study PRJNA550983) | marine metagenome | isolation source: seawater sampled from same location over 5 years 0.02-0.2 micron viral filtrate | place: USA: collected off the coast of southern California halfway between the port... ... | reverse complement strand
AACCAATCTATTGGACTTTCTTGGCTAGAAAAACGTATTAATAATGGGTCTTGCACTCCGTTACCTTGAGTGTCTGTTGAGCTACCTAACCCATCAGCCCCAAAAGCAAGAACGTGACGATCCCTGTCTGATACCATAACCTGCTTGCAAATAGTGGGGACGCTTCTCTTGGTGCCAGATGTCGTAGATAGTTCTACGGCTCTAGCGTTTGTCCCAGTTGACTTATCCCAGTAAAACACACCCGAGTCACGAGGATTTATAAGGAGATCTTCCCCGAAATTGTCGTGCGACCACAATCTTATTTGAGTCGTTGTTGTCAGTCCGCCAGAAGCTGCAACGCCCCATCCGAAGAAATCATCAGCCGCATCAGCGTTGCCTTTGGCTAAGATAACCAAACTACCGTCAGTGTGTGTAGCTGCTGTGGTGCCGGAGTGGCCTCTTGTGCAACCAGTTAAATCATTGCTGGAAATGCCACCAACAAGTATTAACTCGTTATCAATCATAACAATGTCAGTAGCCACAATGCCCGTGGTGCTGGTTACAGTAATTGTGGTGTCACTTGCCGAAAGGGTGCCGCCTTCGTTTAACAGAGTTTGCAAAGGCCCTGAAGTTCTACCTCCAAACAAACCTGCACCCCATCCTGTGCCACCAACTGTAGAGTTTAGACCTGTGTTAATTTGATAATTTCCTACTGTATTGCTGCCACCATTACCTGTGTCAGAACCATTGGATGTCACCGTAGCTCCAAGGAGATCTTTGGCTGTAATCTCATAGGAACTAGCACTTATCACCTGATTAATGCTGTATTCTTGATTTAAAACATTGGCGTTCATGTTGCCGCCAAGGCTGGCTACACTAGAAAAAGTAACAAAGTCCCCAGATACCGCACCGTGGTTGGTGTGTGTTACGGTGATTGTACTAGAGAATGGCGCTGATGTTACAGCACTAAACGTAATAACCCCTGCGCTGGTAGGAGATCCAGTGCGGATAGGGGTTATGTCATTGTATGTGCCACCTTCTTCAACATAATATTTTAAGTTTGTTCCTAAACCCAAATAATTAGAACCGTCCAAAGCAATCCAGTTATGTAAAGCGCGACAAGAGCCTAAGAAAGTTGAACTGGTATACTTAGCCCACCCGCCTATTTTTTCAGGATAGCCAAGACGAAAGCGCACCTTATCACCATCACGCCAGCCACCTTCGTTGGAATAGGATGTAAGATCCTGAACGATACCGGGCCTAAATTGTAATTTTGTTAGCGGCATTATGTTTTTCTCTTATGCTGGCTGAGTTACAGAGCTAAAGGTCGTTGGTTGTCCTAAAATCATCGTGCTGGATTTTGCAGATGATGATGGACTTGTGACTTCCCAACGATACCACCTGTGGTTGGAGTTCACGTTTTGCGTGCCAAGAGCGACAATTCCAGAGTTGTAGGCTGAACCAGTCTGAGTGAGAGATGCGATAGAACCATTTGAATTAAACGCAAGCGAATAGGATTTATTTCCACCTTGACTGCCGCTATAACCTAAATTCCACTGGTAAACAATGGTAGTCGCATTGGTTTCGTCAGTGCCGCCTAACAGCTTTATGGTGGTTGTAGTGGTGTCTTCATTCTGCTGAAGGGTAAATGACACACTTGTCCCTAAATAGCCTGTTCCTGCTCTCCATACTGGGCTGTACACTGTGAAAGAGCCAGTGCCGCTATATGACTGAGGCGTTCTATCTGAAATGCTTGTTACACCAAAGGCGGAGTAAGATGAGCCAGCATGACTCATCTGAATTCTAACATCTCTTGTTGTTGTTGCTGTTGCTCCATAAAAATCAGACAAAGATAGAGTTCCAGATGTAGGAACATTTGTATTTCCAGAAGAAACTAGGCCACCACTTCTGTAATATTCACTAAGATCATGAGGAGTTGATCCTCCAAACTCACCAACCAAGTTGTTTATGCTAATTGTTCCAGAGGATGGCAGCGTCATTAGATTGATCCAAATGCGGTTACATCGTCAACAGAAGTTATTGCGCCGTTAGTAGCTACTTTAGCCACCGCCGAGCCACCGTAGGAAAACACTAGCTGGTTACTTCCATCAACAGAAATTGTCCAGCCGCTACCGCCAGTCAGACTTAATGAATTTCCAAGACTGGAACCCGCGCTAACAAACCCAAGCTGACCAGAGCCATCCGTCTTTAATAGCTGTCCTGCGGAGCCGTCCGCTTGCGGATAAGACAATCCGTCAAGTATGACAGAACCTGTGCCATGCGGGGTAATCGCAATATTTCTATTACTTGCTGTAGTAACAATACTGTGCGTTTCAACGTCAAGATTTCCGCCAAGAGTAGGGCTAGTGTCATTAACCAGATCGGTAGTTGGTGTCAGACTTTTAAAAACACCAGAACCGCCACCACCATCACCTGTCACAGCGGCTGATGCACCTGATGCTATTTCTACGCCGTTAGATGTAGAGTACGTTACACCCTTGTATATGATTCGACATGCAGCGTTTGTATCGTTTCTGATAGTATAGAATTTTTCTTGATCTGTTGGGGTGACTCTTAGCTCAAAAGTAGAACCCGGGGTTCCAGTAAGGACAAGAACGGTGTTCGCGCCGTCACTGGTAGAGCCATCGTTGGTGGTCAGGTCTTGGCTACCAGTAATAGTTATCTGCGCTTGACCATGAAGAGCCTGATCAATTATATCGAAGTTGGAATTAGTCGTTGTTCCCCAAGTTCCTGCCTGTTCGCCGGAGCCGGGTTTTTCAATTCCAACATTTGAAGTATATGTACTTGCCATTTATACCACCTTATTTGTCCACGTTGCTATTGTAGCACCCGCATTGATTTCTGTCCATGTTCCACCACTTGGAACAACCTGTACCCAGTTTTCTGATGGGGTGTCAGCATCTATACGCTCCCAATAGAACCTACCTTCAGCAGACACAACAAACACTGCATTAATTTGCAGTTCATCCATGAGTATGACTTTAGTGCCAAGGGAAGACTGTATGAAGACAGACTCAATGCTCAACGGAGAGTTTGTTATAAATGTAGGAGCGACCGACTGTATAAACTCTGCTGTCATTTCTTGCGAGGCGGAGTATAGCAGATTTCCGCCGGATGTCTGTGTGAAGTTAGCACTCTGCTCGGAGGCTCCACTTAGGGTCATAACTGAGTTTGTGCTTTGTATAAAAGCAGCGTCTTGATCAGATATAGCTGAAGCTACAAACGTACCATTCGCAGTCTGCACAGTGCTAAAATCCATCTCCGCGATAACTGTTCCAAAGCGGGTAAGCTCTGTGCTTTGTAAGAACTGAGCAGAAGCCTCAAAGATACCTGCAAGCACACCTACGCCAATTGAAACCTTAACACCAATTGCAGACATCTCTTCGGAGGCGCTTGCTATAAACATAGGTGCGCTGTCTACAGTGAAGTTGGCATCAGCAGTTGCAGAACCAAAGGATAGAATGCCTTGGTCCGCAATAGCCCTTTCGGATATTGCCAACTCACCAAACATCAGTCAGCATCCGCAATGGTTAGTTCGCCAGCAGCTACCTGACGCATGATTTCTGCGTAGTGGCGGTTGTCTGGGTCGAGGGGTACGGACATTTCAGTTCCGTCAATGGTGGCTACAACTCCTTCATTAATTCCGTCAGCAGATACAGAACCATCATCCTTATCAATAATTATTCCTTGAAAATATTTTGCGTTACTAATAACCATTTTATAACTCCGCATCTGCTATAAAATCATTTACAAAAATTCCCTGACTAGCAGACCAGTTATTAGCACTATTATAAATGTGTACGTTGCTTGAAGTTGTAGAGGCTAAAGCAAGTGTACCGCCATTCCCAGATTGCGCGCTAAGAGTTCCTGATACTGTTGGCGTGGCTCTCATTTTAGGTGTAAACTGCACTGTACCAGAACTTGCAACAGCGTAATTTCCAGAACCAAGATTGTAACCTAGATGATAAGAATCGGACTGAAAGTACCTTCTGCATTTTTCTAACGTAGTTCCAATGTCCTCATGCTCAAGCGGCGTGGCTACTTCTCCGATTTCAAGCTGACATTGCGCTAATTGCCATGTTGCACTCGCAGTTGTAGCAATAGCATTTGTTGCTTGCCCATCTGCCCAATCAGATAACCCGCCATAATTTTTCCAAGCACCGTTAGAGCCACCACCCACGGCATTAGAACCCGCTGCTAAGTGCCAATTTATATAAAAGCCCCTGCCGTTGTCATTGACAATTCCCCCACCAGAAGCGTCACCCGCAAATGTTATGGTCTTTTTTTCCCAAGTATTAGCCGAACTGATAGCGTATGTTTTGTTGAATATTCTGGCAGTGCTATCTTCTTTGTAGATACCAACAGCAAAAGTTCCTGTTATGGATGACTTGACATAAAAAGATAACGTAATTGGAACAGCATTAGAGTTTCCATTATTGATACGCTGTAAGTTCTGCGCTTCAATTATTTGTGCCAAATAAAGATATTCATCCGCATCATATGAACTTTCTGCTGTGCCAGTTGTCCACTTCAATGACTTTCCATTTGCACTTAAAGGGTGGTCAGCAACCTGTGCGTAAGTTCCATCAAGCTGTTCGTGAGTTCCACCAAACGCCATAGTAAATCTATCTACTACATAAACTGAAGTATTGCCATCGTGCGCCATTGCCTTTGAGGCTCCATGCTGCGCCACCTGCATATCTGAATTTATTAGTAGATTCCTGTCCGACAAGCCGCTTGCTGCCGGGGCACCTAAGTCAGCTATTTCTCTTGCACGGCTCATCTCTTACTCCGGCTTAGTGGGCCAAGTTACATCGTCTAGGCTAGTTGCGCTCTTGGTAATGTCACGCAGTGCCTGACGGTATGCCTTACGCTCATCGCTTATTGTAAGGTCGCTAGATGCCCACCAGTCTGTCTCTGCAATCAAACGGTCGCGCTCTGCCCGTAACAGCTTCATAGGCTCTGCTGCCTTTAGCTCATCAGCCTTTGCCTTGACCGCTGACCAAGTTGTGCCCCAGTCAGAGGGCTTGCTGCTTTCGATAGCCGAACCATTGGAGTCAGCGCCCGTAACTTTACGGAACATCTGTCCGAATTCAGCCTCTGTTGTTGGCTCACCACGAAGCACCCATTCCTTGATGCCTAGTTCTGTAAGTGCTTCTGATATACTCATTTTACTCTCCTATCCTATTAGGAACCCACCGACTTGTGTATGGCCGTAAATAGCCAAAAGATTTACTGCTGATCCGGTGTTATGATAAGTGTGAAAGTCTAAATAATCTGTAGAACCATTCATGTGTACAATAGTGCTTGTGTGTGCAGAAACATAAGCATTAGCCGCATTACTTTCCATTCCTGAATGGAATCTTACATCTGTGCCATTTTTTTTGATGTAGATTTGCAGGTAATCAGGGGTTGTAGTTTCAACCCTTATTTCAATCACAATAAAATAATACCCTGAAACAAGAGGCACATAGCGGTTATTAGAAGTGTTAAAATATCCACCTACATCAAAACCGCCACTTGATGCCTGAAGGTCGTTAAAAGTTATTTTAGTTACAGTAGCATTTGGTATTGATTGATTTGCTGACAAACCAACTTGGAAAGTGGGCTTGTTTGGCTGGCCTACAACGCCACCCGTATTAACGGTCATCGCAGTATTCCCGTTGGTCGGGTCTTGGATTTCGGAGACTTTCAAGATGCTTGTCATTGTGCAATCTCCATGACTGATATGGTGGAAAGCTGACTTGCATAATTTACAGACATGGTTGCCCCGGCATATGTCCTGCAATAAAGCGTGTATGTTGTTGCTGATGTTGTTGCTGGCGCATCCTTAAAATCAAAATGAACACTTTTATTGTAACCCGCTAAAGGGTTTTGTGAATTGTTCCACTGCATATCTTGAGCGCCACTTGCTGGTGCGGACGCTACAGATTGCGCCAAAGACGCAAGATTTGTTGAATCTCTATAAATAGTTGCAATAGAATAATCTGATGTACTACCACCGCTAAACCAAAAGTTATATGTCACCCATCCGATAATAATACTGTTAGAAAACTTTGGAGTAATGGTTACAAACATACCCGTGGTAGTATGGCTGGTAGAGCTTGTTGAAAGGCCAGTGCTAGTGCCAGTTTTCTGAGCAAAAACATGTTGCACAACATGACCCGGAATATTTACACCATGACCGCTGGTCTTCTCAACAATGTCATCTACAAAGAGCTTACTCATTGTGCAATCTCCATGACTGTGATTGTTGAGGAACCTCTGGAAGCATTCCCGTTATCTGTATCATATCGTGTCATATTCACTACTATACCATTAGTACTCAAGCACTGTGCTTGTAATTTATAAGTCGTTGCACTTGTTGTAGCAGGCGAATCTAAAAAAGACATACTTGTAGGGGTAGCACTGTATGCTGATGGACTTGTGCCATTTGAATATGGACCAATTGCAGTCATTCTCGCCCTACTACTAGAGGCATCACCTAATGCAAGTGTAGTAGAACCTCTTAATAATCGTATACCAGTGCCTGAATCATAACCAACAATACTTACATCAAACATTATTAAAACTTTACTAGTTGCGTATTTTGGTGCAATTGATACCGATAATCCAGTAATGTCTATCGGGCCAACACTAGTTGTACTAAAGGTGTCAGTTTTAGTTGTACTCAAAACTTGTAATATACAACCAGCAGGCAACTTAACATTTGCGGCTGCGGTTGCACCTTGAATCTCATCTACATTTATTATGGAAGCCATCTATGCCTCACAGTATTGTTAGGTTGCCGTTAACCGTAATCGTGGTTGACGAACCTATCGTTAGAGGGCCAATCGCCAAGGCATTCTTGGTTGACCCTATTGTTGTATTCTCTGTAACGCTCTGACCGTTTGTGCGGAACACAGCCGTATCAACTATTGTGTTTGTTGTCTGGAACTGCGGCGCTGTTATCTCCCCAGCAAATGTACCCCCAGAAGCCTTGCTCACTGTATCAGTTACGCTAAATGCGCGATAGGCCCTAATGACTAGTTCATCGTTCAGAGCAGCGCCTGTTGTCAGAGTGATCGTATCTCCTCCACTAGCTGCGAAGTCTGAGCTATCCAGATGTACACCGTTTAAGTAAACATCTACGTCATTGCCGCTAATCGCCAATATAGCGCCAGTGCTGTCTGCGCCAGTAAATGCTGTCTGACTTGCTGTAGCCACATACTTGAATAGCTGCATGGCGTAGCTGGTTGGCTGATCCACGGCGCGACCAAAGTAGCGCACAGTAATGATGTCACCGTTGGCAGGGGCTGCGGAGAATGTAAGTGTGTTTGCCTGCGCTGTATAAGCTGCGCTGACCCCCGGTTCCTGAACCACGTTTCCTATGGTCACAACAATAGCCTCTCCACTCACAACGGACTGAGCCAGAGTGAAGGCAGTGGCGCTCCCTGTTCCAGTAAACTTCTGGAATGTTATGTCACCTACGTTTGGGTCTATGCCTATGTATGCCATTTTATCCTGCAATCTCTGTTAATACTACATATTGCTGGTCATCACCGTCTGGCCCTACTTCTACAGCGGGACCTGATTCTTTATATCCATATAACTTATATGAAACCAAACTTGTAGTATTGGGGCTGTCTAAATATTGTATAAAAAAAGGGATGTCATTAAGAACACCACTGGAACCGTAATCATATGTTCTATGAGTCGTTTGGTTAGCAGCCAGTTGACTGTACCCACCGCTAGCGATTTGCCTATATATTCTCCATGCGCCTCTTCCATCCGTCCCAGAATTATTATACGCTCTTATAGTACCGCTAATTTGGACTTGTATTTTACTGCTAGTTGATGAGGGTGTAATACTTCCTTCTACATTAGTAGCAGTCCAAGCTGTCGCGCTTATTGACTCATGGGCAGTGCTAATTGTCTGAGATACTTGCAACACCTTCCCGCCTACACCAGCAGTCAGAGAGCCTGATTGTATTTTAGATATAGGCATCTAATTACTCCGCCAAACTAGCTAATGCTTCTTCGTTTCGTTTTGCTGCTGTCTTAACAACGCCTAACTCAAAGGCTTGTGTCACTTGTGCGTCAGCGCCTGTGGCAATAGCAACTTCGTTCTCATTGCAGTGAGCCACCAATGCGGAAATTATTTTTTCTTGTGCAATACGAGCGCGATTATGAAGTGCATTGTCAGCCCAATCTTGAACCGATACTGCGGCGTATTCCATACATTTATTTTGTGTGTCGGTAAGAGATACGGTGATATCTGGCATTGTTTTTACTCCGTTGAGTTAACCAATTAGAAAGCAGCTAAAGAAACTGTCACTATCAATATTTACGCTGCTGTCACCTACCACATGAAACTGCACATAGAGGTAGTCGTTTGCTGCTAAATAGGCATTTCCTGAGTTGTGTAGTGTTTGATAGGATGTAGAGATTGACCTCAAGTCTCTTGATACTAAATCATTGCTATTTTCTAGGATAGAAGTGTAAAGATAACTGCCATTCGCAGCGTCAACTCTCATGTGATGCGTGAAGTGGTAATAGCCAGTGACAGGTGCAGTGAACCTACCTGTGCTGGTGCTAAAATTACTGCCATTGTCAAAAGCCCCGCCAGAGAGTGCTTGCCAATAACCATTGCCTAAAGCTATCTGACCAGTTGCGTCTATTCCAGAAACGTTGCTCATTCTTACAAGGCAAGATGGTTGATTAGGAATTGTAGTGCGGCCACTGCTGTCTATACGCAGTGCTTCTGCACCAGAACCACCATTACCTGTCATTATTAAAGGGAACCCTGCAATTCGCAATGATGTAGAAGAACCTGCATCAGTTATTGCTCCAATAGTCGGCCCAGCAGCATTATCAAATATTGCTATATTTTTATCTGTTGATGTCTTGACTTCTAGTTTTGCAAAACTTTCAGGCGTAGTTCCAATGCCCACATTTTCTGAACTGTCTATCGTAATAGCAGTAGAATCTGCATTGTCGTCAATGCCCGTAGTTGTTCCCTCTAGCCGCAGTGTCCCCTCTGACAGACCTCGGTAGACAACGTACACATTGTTTGTCCCGGAGGATGGGGCTGCATCGAATGTTAGTGTGGTTCCTGTGGCAGTGTAGGACTTCCCAGAACCCGGCTCTTGAGCCACGTTATTCACATACACGTTCAGGTCTTCAGCTACATTAACCGGACGGTTCAATGTAAAGGCCGTAGTTGACCCGTTCCCACTAAAATACTGGCTAGTGGGAGTTGCTAGTTTCTGTGATGGTGGTGGCCCAAGATATGCCATTAATCTGCATCCTCTATGGTTAGAGTGCCTGCTGCTACCTGACGCATGATTTCTATGTAGTCTGCGTTTCCCTCTGAAATGGGAACTGAGGTAAGTTTGCCGTCAATGACGCAAGTTATTGAGGCATTTGGCTTAGTGTTATCACCGTCTAAAGCGTGATACTTTGCATTTTCTATTTTCATCTACAACTCCGCACTAAATTCAATGTATGGGGAAGTGGAGCCATAGTTTCTTATTGCGCCAGCATAACCAGCAGTGCCTGTGTTGCTGCTTTGGTCGCTAAATGTTTGCACGTTATTTGGTGTGCATCTATTAATTATTAGACTACCTAAATTTCCATCGCCACCATTTGAGTGTATTCTCCAATCACCAGATGTAAATGAACTGACCGTCATAGCTGGCTGATCCCTCATGGTAACAGGGAACTCATACATAGCGTAAACTTGAGTCGTAACAAGCCAGTAAGCAGGAGCAAAAGCATCGTAAGCGGTGTCAGACTGGAAACGGAAAAAGTACCTTTGACACTTGGCTAAAGTAGTCCCATAGTCCTCATGCTCAAATGGTGTGGATGTCTCGCCTACCTCAAGCTGTACGCCAGTAAGATAAAAGTTGTTGCTCGTATTATCCATCCAATTGACTTGGCTGTTTGTGTTATAATGACCAGTATTAGATGACCAAGTATTGTCGGTTGCATCATCAAAATTAGTACCAGCCGCTAAGTTCCAGAAAACATAAAAACCAATACCGGTATCGTTGGCTATAGCACCGCCAGATGCTTTGATATTAGAATCAGGAGTTATTGTAATGGTTTTCTTTTCCCATGTATCTGCGCTGTCTATTGTGTAGCTTTTGCTAAACAGATATTCGGTGCTGTCATTTTTGTAGATGGTAATACTGTATGAGCCAGTTTTGCTAGAACGCACATGAAAAGATAAAGTTAGTGTCTTTGCACCACTTGTTCCGTACTCTAAATGCTGAAGGTTTTGCGCTTCTATCTGTTGACTAATCTGTGCGTACTGTGCTGCTGCCAAACTTGTGTCAGCAGTTGTCACTTGCGCTTTAAAAGATGTAGTAAAACCAGCAGGTGCGGTAGTAGATTGCTCTACTGTAAACGCACCGTCAGTGCTTTCCCACGCCTTAAATCTATCAATACTAGGATAAGTACCCGCACCAGCAGCCACGGCACTCGTACCCCTCTGGGCAACCTGCATCGCACCGTTGATTATAAGGTTCCTGTTTGCCTGAAATACCTCGTTAGAAATCTGATTAGTGCCAATAGTGCTAAGTGCCATTATGTAATCTCCAGCACACTCAAAACTGCGTCACAAGAATTGGCCTGTGACCCATAAACTTTTAATACATCAGTGGCGTTCATAACAATTTTCTGAGGACCTCCGACTGCCACCAGAGATGACCCAACAGGAACAATTGCATCCTTGACTATATGAGTAATAGTGCTTCCACCGTCCAGTAGCTCGACTGTAACAGTTATGGAAACGGATAAGATGTTAGCAATGTTAAGGCCGATGATTGTAGTTTCTGTATTGGCGGGGCAAGTGTACAGGGTCGCTTTGCCTGATGACGTATCAATGTTTTGCGCCGTGAATGTTTTAAATGCGTTTGCCATTTTTCTATCCTAACGCTATTGCAAATGCCAGCGAGTTATCTGTGAAGTTAACAGGACTGCCAGTTGCATCGTTAAATATCATCTTTTCTGCTGGCAACGTACAAAATATTGTTCTAGTACCAGACGACCAGCTAACAGCATTATCTGAGTTACTGGACTGCAATATAGTAGTACGAGCAAGAGTCGTCCCAGATAAAGTAAAAGTACCAATACCTGTCTCAAAGTCAGTGCCATCAGTGCAAGTGTAATAGGT
>VMHT01062307.1_pt1 | contig 11159 bp, 9 predicted proteins | sample 4693611 | NCBI WGS metagenome assembly VMHT01 (sample SAMN12280063, study PRJNA550983) | marine metagenome | isolation source: seawater sampled from same location over 5 years 0.02-0.2 micron viral filtrate | place: USA: collected off the coast of southern California halfway between the port... ... | reverse complement strand
GATTTGATGACCAGAACTCGAAAAACATTTCATTTTTAAATGCAGCCAGAGTAACTCTCAATATTTTTTCAAGTTTTATTTATTTTCAACAGTTTTGCTTTTTGTTGAAAGTAAATTACCTTACCATATATGGTAACAAAATATATTATTTCTTCTCATTTTTACATTTTATGGTAACATATTTATTTAATGTCAATAAAATGTATTTTTATCAGTTTGTTACCATATATGGTAACATATTATTAATTACTATTTCATTTATGTAGGAGAGTCTTTGTTGAACTGTTTTCAACAGTTGATAGTTTTTCGTTTCCTTAGCATTTATCGTCACAAAATTCTCTATATCTTAAATAACGCATCCTCGCCCATATATACCGTCGCTCCCCCCCATAATGGTCTGTATTTTATGTTTTGCGCACTCTGAACCTTCTCCTCCACTCCCTCTCCATAATCTTTTATTCCCTTCTTCACCTTATCTAGTGCCTTAAATTTCTTCGGCGCCTTATCTGGGATATCTACGCTACCCCCCTTTGGTCTTGGAAGATCCACATTAAATATTGTATCAAACACCTTCTCTGTCCATTTATCCATCGGTTCTTTATGCATCATATAATATACAAAAAATAACATCAAATTCGTCAATATTATCACTCCGTATTTCATCGTATCACCATCTATCTTCACCTTATAATATAACAAAATTTTTATCACCAATAATCCAAATGGTATTGCAACCAGATACATCAAACATATATCTATCAATGCCGCCGGTAAATATTTATCTTTCAACCATCTGCTCCTATCTGACGGATCACATCTAAATATCCAGTATAATTTCCCTCTTATATCCATATAATAATTATTTAGATTTTATTATTATATTTTTCTAATAATATCCCGGCTTAAAATCCCAATGTGGTTCCGTAACGGTTGTCGTCAATATTTCCCGCCAAAAATTATTATCGGTCGCTCTTGCCCATCCATAATATAAATTTATATCACGAGAATGATAACGAACTTCTGTTGGTTCTCGCCACGGTGTTATCTCTATCGCATGTAATTTTAATTCCTTCGGATGTCCTATGGGATGAGGCCATAATTTTATCACTGTATTTCTTTCAAACCTGTTCCACGTTGGACTATCTGCTATTCCCGGTGAAAAACCTGCTATCACTTTTTTATAATAACAAGGTCTATTTTCTAACATCTCCTCATGAGTTCTCATTAGGTTATCATGATAATCTGGCGCATATGATAATATTTCTTCTATTATTTCCTCTGGTAGTAATATCATTTATAAATATATATATAATGATATTACTATATCAATTTTCATATTCTCTAAACTTACCTGGGAGAGATTCCCACTCCTAGTGTCTTTTTTTAAGTTTTTTATATGTCCTATTCTTCCTTCTCTTTCTCTTCCTACTACCCTTCCTCTTCTTTCTACCTCTTGTCTTCTTCTTTCTTCTCTTCCTTTTTTGTGTCTTCTTCTTATGGCGTTTTCCGCCTGTGTACTGCTCATCTGGTCTTCTCTCCCGATATCTCCACCAATGTTCATCATCTACAGGTTCAGTACCATATCCAAAATTCATAGTGCCTTTAATTTTTATTCTACCTTCTTTTATTTTACGCCATGGCAATAATGACCCGTCTAATAACCTTATTCCACTCATTCTATTTTGTCTCGCATAAAATCCTATCCTAATTTCTACGCCATTTTCAAATTTCAAAACAACGCGATTTGATTCATATTTTTCTAACATATCTTTCAACTCTTCTAAAGAAGTAAATTCTGGAACAATGATTGGTGGTGCCCCTCCTTCTTGACCTGTCTCATCTGAAGAAGAACCATCCCTTGCCTGTGCCGCGCAGTCTTCATCACAATATACTTCATCACCATCATATACTTCATTACCATCTATACGAAAACTTTCGGAACAATGTGAACATTGGCTCGTTCGGTCAGTACTACATTCATGACATATCGTATCATTATTGGGCATGGAAAACCATTCATGATCATCCCATAATGCTTGTGTGCTACCATCCCCTCCATTATGTAACACTAACACTGTCATATCACACCACTCGCAATTGAAAGTATCTAGAGATGGTCCTCTAGGATGTTGAGCGTTCCAGTTATTCTGATCATCATCATTCATCAAATTTAATGTATGTGTCATAACTCCCGGTGTTTGATATCCTGTACTTACTGTTATATTCATATCATCCACTACTTCATCCGCCCCTACTTCAATTATGTGGTCATCGTCTCCTAGTACTTCCCCTGCTCGTATCACCCACATTCTACTTTCCGGCTCGTTGTAGCCATCATTAGTCAAAATATCAGATGGACGAAAATGTGGGTCCCACGGAACTCTTCCTTCATTATCACATTGTTGAACTTCATTATTTATATCAATCATTCCATTTGGAGTATTAAAAGAATACATCTCTGAAAAACGATGTGTGAATTCGCCAAATCCATCTAACACAACTTCCGGATTCGTCCAAAAATATTGTGCCCAAGAATTTTCAAACGGAACCCCACTAGGATTAATATTTGATTCAACATTTTCTTTATGTCTATTATCTTCACATTGTGTTACTACATCAACACCAACATCAATTTGAAACGCATTTACTGGCTTACACATTGGACATATAGCAGGGCCCGTATTTCCATCATCATCTGTACATAAAATACTTAATCTGACCCAACCCCGATCATGAGTCAATCTATATGCTGGATGCTGTGGATCTCTAACATCCATATTACTAAGAAACCATTGAAAATTTGGACCATCTGGATCACCTTCTTCTACTGTTGTTCTACCACAATTCGGTCTTCTTGAACCACATCCACATACAAATTTTTGCCATTTCCATCCATCATATTCTCGCATTGTCAATACCGAATTATAATATGCAGCGTATGCTTCAGCGGTTTCTTTTTGTTCTTCAGAAAAATTCCCTTCAAGAAGATTTCCATCTTGATTTGCGAACCAATCATCATAAGAAGGTGTGTCAACCTCCTCGTTTCTAATATTCATATTATTCGCCGTCTCAGGAGAAGGTCGTCCGAGTTCTCTATTCACATCTCCCCAATCTATTTCTGGATTTCTCACTTCATATGGTATTTCAATCATATTTTGCCACATTACCTGTTGTTCGGGTATATTAAACTGCTCTCCGTGTAGTGCTGGATTATCCCAATTCATATTATTCATTTGACTTCCTGTTGATGGTAATAATGTGTCATAATATGCTGGTTGAGGAATATAGGCACCCTTTAAAGGTAAAGGACCGTATGAATGTGGTCTCTGTGACATTGTTCCCAAATTATTTAATCCGCGATTACTACTTAATCTTTTTACTTCTTCATCGTGCGGTAGTCTCTTCTTAGCCTCTGGTATAGTTCTATCATTCTTCATATCCTCTATTTCTTTCCTTTGCATTTCTCTTTTTCTCTTTTTCTTTTCTCGTTCAGCATATTGTTCAGCGTGTCTAGACCTATAGTCTGATAATCCTCTAGGAACTGTTGTAGCATATCCTTCATCATTGGGATTATCTTTTGTTTCATCGCCTTCTATTTCCATTTTTTCTCCTTCTTTTTCTTCATCATCATCTATATCCATTTTTTCTCCTTCATCATCCCCGGGATTGTCCATACCGCCTGCCTGTGGAACATCTGGCACATTATATATTTTATAATTAAATAATGCTGCTTCTTCATTTAAGTCAAACTCATCTACTGCTCCATCTGGACTATGCCATACTGATAAATCGCTATTTAATCTTCGTAATCTTAATATTATCGGTTCTTCATTATTTCTATCTATTACTCTATACCATCTACGATAATTAATTGATTGAGCACCCCAAGTCTCTAATAAATTTGGGTCTTCCCCATTCCATATTATATCACCTATTGCCAATTTATTAGAACCACCAACTACAGCCTCAGTCTTTTTATATTCAGTTTTTTTCCCAAAATATTCTTGTCCTTTCCAATTGGCATCTGATATCCAACCTTCTTCCCAATGCGGTGCTTCTTGTGTTGGTCTCCCTGTACCTTTATCTAACCAATGTGGATTAGCATTAAACCATGTAAAATTTGTTGAATTGAAACCGTGATTTTTTTCAGCAGATTTAAATGCTTCCTGTAATTTAGTTCTCATCATACCTGAATAATCATATCTTACTGCTTGTTTATACAATACTTGTAGTCCTTCATGTCCTATCGCATTTACAAATTTCAATTGTTGAAAATATGTTCCCATCGTACTCGTATACCAATTATACCTTTCCTCAGACATATATCTAAATACACCATAATATAATCGTGGTAATTCATCATGACCCTGTATAGGTATATCTTGATGACCTCTCCATCTAGACCTTAAATATTTTAAATTATTACGACCCGATTCAAATATTCTATCTCTTAATATATTCTTTCCTGTTAAGGCGCGAGCTTCTTCTTGTTTTGTTAAACGACTTCTATCTGCTCTAGGAATTGCTGGACTACATGAATTTAAATAATGTATCACAGTTCCTCCTTTTGCTTGGTCTGACCATAATTTCATAATTTGACATGTTGTATTATATTCCACAACATTACCTCTTGTTTTTTCTACAAGTTTATTATGAATATTTCTATTAAATTCATCATTTATAGGTAACATTGAAAATTCTAATAGACCCTTATCAAATTTTTCCTCAAGTTCCTTAACAGGTGGAACCATCTCAGAATTAGTTACTTTACTCTTCATAGATCCTCTCTTCATTTCTATACCAGAACCACTGCCCATTTGATAAAAAAATTCATATACATCTTCTTTCATTCTGGATTTGGCCGTGCCTTCACCCATATTAGTATCTTGAAATTCTTTATAACTTTTAAAACCTACCATTTGTGCTAACTCCCATACCACTTCTTTCCATAATAAATCTTTATATCTTTTTTCCCCTCCATCTATTAATTTTTTTTTGTTATATGCTTCTCCAATGTAATAACTATCAAAATTAGTAGAATTTTTATCAAATGATAATTGTTGATCATATATCGTATCACCAGGGTAAAATATTTGAGCACCATATAATATTCCTTTTTTTCCTTCTGTTTCAACAAAAGTCGCTGCCTTCGCGTCTTGTTGTTCTGTCCATTCTAATTGTTCCTCAAATGTTTTTAATTCGTCGGGTTCGCTGGGAAAATCATACCCCTGCCATGTAGTCCACCTCAACTCTTCTGCTTCCAATTCAAACCCTGTTTTTGGAGGTTCTATACTTTCATGGGGGACAGATTTTGGCCAATTTGGATTTTTTAAATACATTGCTACTTCAAGATCATCTAAAGTATTTCCATACATAACTGTGTCTGGTGGTGCCATTATTACTACTATTATATTATCAGGCACTACACAAGATAATCTATCAGAACTGGAAGCATTTTCTTTAGGATCTCCGTGTATTACATGATATGTATTTTTTCCTGTTAAATTCCTACTAGCTTCTTCCCATAATCGTATCTTGTCATTATCGCTTAAACCTATTTTATTTGATAAATCTGGTACATTTTCACTTCCTAATAATGAAGCCATTAATATATAATATAAAAATAATAAATTATATATTATTCTCTGTCATTTCTTCTGCTGCCACCATTTCCTCTAATGCATTTCTTTGTTTTTCAAATTCTTTTCTTATACGAATTCCCTCAAATTTTTTAAACATAAATTGTATTACATTTTTTAAAGCCTTATCTCTATCTGGATGAGTAAAATAATTTGTTGATTCTATTCTTTCCCCCGAATGATATAATTCTATATTACTTCTTACCTTTAATCCTCTCTTTTTTTCATCTATTTTCAATAAATTCATGTTTAAATTATTTATTTCATTTCTTATTCTTTTTGTGTATTGATTTATTATTTTCTTTTGCAATACTGTTTGAATATCTTTACCTAAATATAATACCGATTTATTTGTTTTCTTTGATGTAAATACATATAAATAATCCATATATATTTCTTTACAATATGCGGGGTCCGTTTTATCTGATTTTAAAAATATAATTGGTAGGTAGAAATTATCACATAATTTTATAAATAAATCCATTTCTTCGCAGGGTTTATATACGAATGATCTAGATGGAAATGTTTTACCATCTGTTGGATTTTTCATCATATTACCAATAGAAGAATGTGACAAGACTCTAGCCCAATTTAATCTTTTTAATCCTATGTCTTGTAACATTTTTATAATATATCCATCACTGTGTGTTGTATAGTCTAAAGTTACTAATTCATCCATTAATTTATTTATTATTTCTCTTTCTTCTTCCATTATACTTATATATTTATTAGAATTTATTATTATACTTCTATACAATTATCATCATCTTCTCTTTGTCTTATTTCTTCATATATTTTTTCTGCTCTCTTATCCCTTCTTAGCATTTTTAAACAATTTTTACTACGGGATTGTTCTACTGTATAATTTTCTCTTATATTTACTTTTTGCTTTTTTATTTTTTGATTTTCTCGTATTTTTTGATTTTCTTTTATTCTTGATATTATTGCTCCCATTAATATTACTTATTATTTTATTTTTCTCTTCTTCATAGTGACTATATGATTGGACTAACGATAATACTGTACCCATTACATAATATGAATATTTTATAATATAAAAATATATGGAAATCTCTCCCACATATATACTTATTAGTTCAAATATTATTTATAAAATCAAAAATAATATATAAATTATGTATGATCTAATTAAAGACAATTTTACCACTATATTAGTTCTATTGTTTATTATTATATTTTCTTGTGTGTATTATTATTTGGATGTTCCAAGATTCGTTCCAAAAATGAAACCGGAATGTTATACTTTTCCACAAATTAAACCTATTTTAAATAAAAATGCCAAAGTTTCATATGAAACATTACCCAATGGAAAAAAAATATGTATTATTGATAATGTTTTAGATAATATTGAAGACTTAACAAATAAAGAAATGAAACAATATTTAAGTACTCTAGGTTTTCAAGGAGGCAATCCAAATTATCCTGGAAAACAATATGGATTAAGGTTAGACAATCCGGAGTTTTTAACTAACCTTAAACGGTTATTAAGAGGTCATAAGGAATTTCAGAATACTCAATCTATTTCTGATATGTTTGAATATTCTGTTGGTAATGAATTTAAACCTAATTCTCCTTATACCACTAATCCTCATACCGATAATGAACATGAAGGTTTATATGCTTGTATGATTTTTTTAAACAAAGATGATGATTGTTATGGTGGTACTTCTATTTTTAAAAGCAAAATATTAAATTCTATGAAATTTCCTATTGCTGAAAAAGGTTTAACATACGAAGATTATTGGAAAATGGCTGATAAAATATATCATGATAAACCACCGGGTTATAATATTATTGAAGGTCAAAAATATAATGATAATCAATGGGAATTAGTTAAACATATGAAAATGAAGTATAATAGAATGGTTATTTATGATGCTTGTTTATTTCATTCTATGGACTTAGATAGCTTTAAGCGTTTTAAAGATGGTAATAGATATACTTTAAATTTCTGGGTTGATTCCTTACCTTTTGTTAGAAGAGATGCTTATTCCGAAACTCCTGATTCTATGTTAAAGATGGGTTGGATATCTGAAAAAGCATATGAAGCAGCGATGAAAAATCCAGATATTGATCCTATATGGTCTTATATTGAACATTACAAAAAAAGCTCTAATTAATTTCATTTATTGCATCTTCTATTTTAACTTCATCTCCTACCTTTTTCAAAAATTCTATATGAGAATTCTCTAATTCTTTAGCATCACATCCTCCTGCTAATATATCAAATAAACATAATCTTTCTTTTCCTAACTTATCATCATATGGCCAGTTAGGATTTGCTGCTTCCCACTCCTTTATTGCTAAAATTCCTTTTGTTCTTAATTGTTTTGCTATAGCAAATGTTTTACTTCCAGGTTCTAATCCATTATTTTCTTGATGCCATTCTCCTTCGTCTTTTACATGAAATACTCCTTCTTTACTATCGCTACAATGTATTGGTCTTTCTGTTACTGGCATATCTTTCAAGTTTTTTAACATAACATTTGCCATCCCTTTCTCATATCCTAAAGCATTTATTGCCATTACATCATCTAATTTATATTTGATCTTATCTACAAAATCTTGTAAATTCATTGCATTTTTACAATGTTCATTCAAAAATATATTTATATTAATTGTGTTATAATTCTCTTGTTTTTGAATATTATTGGTTGTGTTTTGGATTGATTGACTTTTCATTATTGCGTTCTTCATTTCTTCCACATCATTTGCCATTTTACCCACAAATTTAGTTATTTGTTCATCTTTTTCATTTATCTGTTTTTCTTTCCTTTTTAGTTCTTGTTCTTTTAAAAATAATTGTTTTTTGACTTCTTCATCTGCTTTTTTCTTTACATTCATTATATTTTCACATATTTTCATGTGTTTATAGTAACCAGATTTGCTCTTATATGTTTTTTCACAATATTTACAATTATATAGATTTTGGCACTTCGGCACTTTTTTGGAGACCACCAGGAGACTATTTTTCAAATGTTTGCTACTTTTTAAATGTTTCCTAAAATGAGATTTATGTGACGAGTTATAGTCACATTTTTTACAAAAATATCCTTGATTTTTAATAAAAAATTCTTCTAAATCGGCACTTTTTTGGCACTTTTTTGTTTTTTTGGAGACTTTGGAAACTCTGTCCATTAATATATTCATGAAATATTATATTTTTAAGCTTTTTTCTCATCAATATTTCGTAATTAGTGCCTTTTTTTTAGTGCTTTTTTTTATATGTAGGCATTTTCATAATTATTTTTTTTGCGTTTTTACCTACACCTAGGTGTAAATTCAATTTTGTGACTGACCTTACCATAAATTTTTTATATTTTCAGTTTTATTACTCATTATGCTAACAATTCCATTTTTTTTCAAATCATTGAGCTTAATGCTCACATTTTCACTGTATTGACTAATATATTTAATAGCTATCTTGTAGTAACACGCCAAAAAATACAACTTGAAAAAAAGCACTAATTACGACATATTTTTTGCACTTTTCTCTCAGAGATTTTTATTATGTACTCTCATTTTTTGACCAAAAAAAAAAATCAAAATATAGAAGATCATTTTTTTTTTCCGTAATTAGTGCCTTTTTCTCAGTACCCCTTTTTATTCATTATTTACAAGTTTCATTACAATTTTATTAATAACTTTTCATTTATCACAGCATTACAGTCTCTTGTTTTAAAATTTTTCAATTTCTTACGATAATAACTAAGAATTTTAATAATAGAAAAAATTTATGGTAAGACCAGTCACACATTTTACTACTTTTTTATTATACTTACAATATCAATAACAAATATTATTGTAAGTAAAATTTATGGTAAGGTCAGTCACAAATATACAAAAATTGATATAAAATTTATATTTATAATGAAATATAATATTATAATGGAGAAAAAACCTAGTGTTATGCTTAATACAACATTTACCCACAAAATTGATAATATTGCTTTTGATAATCTACCAAAAGATATATGTATTGATATATTTAAAGATGGACGACCATTCTCGCACTTTATTGAACATTGGATTTCAAATAATTATCCGATTAAACACGTAAGTGGATGTGGACCTTATGATTTTATTGATGAAAATGATCCTACCATTTTATATGATGAAAAAACATTTACAAAAAAAGGTTTGAAATTCTGTCCCTCTAATATGATAGGAACTGGAAGAAAATTTAATGAAGAATTATTTAAAAAAAAATGCGAGTCATTAATATTTTGCGTTGTTTCTAATATTAAGTTTCCAGAAATAAAGATTATATTTCTAGAGGGTAAAGAACTTGCATTAAAATATCCTCGTGGCAGAGTTCCTATAAAAGATTATGATAATATATTTAAATAAATTGATATAATTATTACTTATAATAATTTAAGTATAATGCAAACTGTGGGATTAAAAAGAGATCAAATAGATCAATATTATACAAAAAATAAAGTAGCAAAAGAATGTATAGAAATTTTTGACAAAAATATAGATATGAATGGAATGATAATTGAACCTAGTGCTGGAAATGGAGCTTTTTACGACGCTTTAAGACCAAAACATAAAGTATTGGCGTATGATATTCAACCAGCAATATCTAGTATTTTAGAACAAGATTTCTTAAAATTAGATTTGAACACGTGTTTTCATGTTCCACTTCATTTTGTGGGAAATCCACCATTTGGAAGACAATCAAGTTTAGCTAAGAAATTTATTAAACATATATGTAATTGTGAAAATTCAGAAAGTATATCATTTATATTACCTAGAAGTTTTAAAAAACCCAGTCTTCAAAAAACATTTCCCTTAAATTGGCATTTAATACACGAGAATGATATTGAAAAAAATGCATTCTTAGTAAATGATAAAGAATATGATGTTCCCTGTGTGTTTCAAATATGGATAAAAAAAGAAGAAGAAAGAATATTACCAGAAAAACAAGTCCCTATAGGATATAAATTTGTAAAAGAATGTTTAAAGGGTAGATATGCTTTAAGGAGAGTTGGTGTATATGCTGGTAAATTGATAGATTTATTTCACTGTTCTTGTATACCAAAATTATCAAAAGAAAGTCATTATTTTATAATTTTAGATAAAGGATGTATATTGGATGAAAAAAAATATAATGAAATAAGGTTTGATGATAATAATACTGTTGGGCCACGTTCTATATCAAAACAAGAATTAATTGTACATCTAAATAATATAATTAAGAAAAATTGATATAAGAATAATTAAATTAATATTTATTAATAATATGGTAGGAATAGCAAAAAACACAAGCGGATATACTAATACTTACAATGTTGTAGGTAAAGAAGAAAGAGAATGCTCATCGGGAGTTAGGAGATGCCCTCCTTCAACTAATCCCTCTGGTAATTATTCAGGGCTATGGATAGACAGAAAAGAAAAAAAGGAAACTTATGATGTGGTGTTGCATAATGGTCAAACTGTTACAAAAACATATACTCCGTATAGGTCAAAATGGAAACAGAGAAAGGATGCTAG
>VMHT01078769.1_pt1 | contig 11160 bp, 16 predicted proteins | sample 4693611 | NCBI WGS metagenome assembly VMHT01 (sample SAMN12280063, study PRJNA550983) | marine metagenome | isolation source: seawater sampled from same location over 5 years 0.02-0.2 micron viral filtrate | place: USA: collected off the coast of southern California halfway between the port... ... | reverse complement strand
TTGGTTTATCAATTGATTGAGAACCAAATACTTGAAGTGAGCCAAAATAAATTGAACCACTATTACTACCACTAATTTCTATTCTAAACTCTTGACCTGTTTCTACTATACCTTCTAACGATTGTGAAAAGGTTAGTATGTTCTCATAAGGATTAAAGTTATAAGAACTAGTTGGTATAAGATAAGAAGATGTGCCATAAGTTAACATATCCTCCATTTTTAGAGTAAAAGTATCGCCAGAACCAGTATCTCTAGTTCTAATTACGAATTCATTTGATTGACTGATGTAATAAGATAACATTATCTAACTTTTTTAGTTATATAACAAACTAACTTTATCTTGTAATTATCTGCACATAAGTGTACAATAGGTAGTATATAGACAAAAAAAACCCCTCTCACTAAGAGAAGGGTTTGTTTTTTATTAACTCTAAGGTTCTTCTAACAATTATCTTATGAATAGACGATTGTTGGTTGACCAGCAAGACCAGCAAATGGGTCAGCAGCTGTACTTCCACTCAAGAACGCTGCAGGTAATCTTTCCTCACCTGTCATTGTTATTGAATATCCATATAAATCTCCTAACGCTCCACCTGTCTGAATTGTACCAGCAGTTAAATCAGAACCATGTTCTTCTCCAACTAATAGTGCATCTCCTGCATTTGTCCAAACGATAATTTGAGGTCTTCCATAAGCTAATAACTTTAACTGAGTAGTCATTTCATTCGTAAGTTTCTTAAGGTTCAACGTAGTTTCTTGTGAAAAGAACGTTGTTCCATTTTCTCTTGATGAATTAACTGTTTCAGTATAAGCAGATGTTCCTTTGAGCTCATAATAGTATACTGTCTGTCCAGCTAAAGTAGTTACTTCTCCGTTTCCATCCTTTGTGAATGAACCAGATTCGAAGTTTATAAAATAAACTCCTTGTAGACCACCTACGCTATCTTTACATACTTCTTGCCTTCCGGCTGTAATATTACAACTCATAGTATTTCTCCTTTTTTAGTTATTAATTATTAAAATGCCCCATAGTATACGATATCTTTTCCAACACCGAACTGAGTTCCAGCAGTATATCTCATGATGATTCTGTAATTTTGAGAACCATTAAGATTTGCCATGTCTAATACTCTTACTTCGTTGTGGTCAGATAATAGACCAGTACCAAAGAAAAGGTTAGATTTTTGAGCCGCAACGATGATATCATCACTCATACCAGGACAAAGAACTAATTCAATACCTTGGAAGTTTAATGGTTTTTCACCTACGTTAAGTTGGTTGTTGTATGCTCCTACATTAGAAACACCAGATAAAGCTGATTGGTAAGCTCTTGCAACTTTAGAACCAATATAGATTACTAAATCTTCTTTTCCATATACAGAAGAAGGGATAGTATCATATACTGCTTGTAATTTAGCAATTACTGTTCCAGAAGTAACTGAACCTGAAACGATAGCACCGTCTCCATCAGTTCTTGCTGGTTGTACAGCTGAAGTTAAAAGTGTAGCTGCAGATGCAGATAAACTTGTTTCGAATCCACCGAATTCACCATTTACAGATGAATCACCAGACCAGATGTCTTGTTCAGTTTTTTCAGCAACTTTCCCACCTACATATGATACTAAGAAATCATTAAAGTTTCTAGGAATATCATCAAATGCAGAGTATCCAAGTTGTAGTGCATTCCAAGAATCAACAAATTCTGATTTACACAGTTCTAGGTTTACTTGTAATTCTTTTGGTTGTAGTATTCTTTCTTCAATTGAAGCAGATGCAGTAGCTGTGAAATCACAACTAGCGTCAGCAACTAAAGATGATACGTCAACTTTTTGAATCACTTCTTTAAATTTTACATTAGGCTTGATTGTTACCAAGTTGTTATCAAGAGTTCTTGCAGATAACAATGCTGCCGCAATGTAATCAGCCGCCGCTTCACCAGCATATGTGCTGTTAGTGATTGAGGGCTGAGTAGCGAATTTTTGTACGTTTTTCATTTTTTTCTCTCTCTTTTAGTTTAATTAATTATTTGTACATTTTTGACAATACCGTGTTATGAGAATTTGGTATCTTAAATGTATTTTTCTTTTTTGTATTAGAGAAGTTAGATTGTTCAACAGGAGCTCCATCTAATCTCTTAGCTTCTAGTTCCTCTTCTTCTTTCTTTTCTTCTTCTAAAGATTCTTCTTCTTTTTTGATGTCCTCGAAATACTTTACAAGTTCTTCGATTCTTTCTTTCATCTCTTCGATTTTGTCATCAGTTTCTTTAAGTTTTGTTTTTAAATCTACAATCTCTGCATCTTTATCAACAACCTCCTCGTCTACTAATTCCTCTTCCTTAGAGTCTTCTTCTTCCAATGTTACTTGGGGTTCAATAGGTGAAACCTTACCTGATTCAGGCAATGGTTTAACATCTTTTGTTTCTACATCAGCTAATTCTACTTCTGGTTTTTCCTCCTCAGATTCTGCTTCGATTTCAACATTTTCTCTTTCTTTAATGATACCATCTTCAGTAAAGATTTTGATTCTGTTTATATTTCCGCTTTCATCCTTTAATTCAAGTAGGTGTTCACCATCGGGTGCTTTAGTTTTCGAACCGTCTTCGTGAATAATTTCTAAAGACTCACCTACATCAAAAGTTGGAGATTCAACCAATGTTCCATCAGCTAATCGTGCTACAGTAAGTTTAACTTCTCTGTTATCCATAGATAACAAAGTCATAATCTTACCTAATACTGTGTTTGAATTCATAGTTTTCTCTCTTTTTTAGGTTATATAAATTTATATATCTATATAACAAGTTAATTAATGTTTATAGTAATTTTTTATTATCTATACGCCAATGCTGCATTTTTACGTTCAAGCCAATCAGGTATATCTGTTGGACAGTTACCATCACACTTGTTCGTTATATCATCGTGAGTACATTGACAATCCTCATGACAATCATATCTGTTATCTACTTTATCACTCATAGTTTATTCTCTTAATCTATATTCATCTAGTTCAGTATTTAATGCAGAACCACTCGTTACATTTGCAAGTGAATCAGCTACTGTTTTAGCTTGTGTTGGTGCATCTGAAGTTTGTCCTTTATTAGCATATGCAAATACACCATTTAATTGTGAAGTAATTGTATCTCCACTTGTTTGTACTTTGTTTTCTTGTCTAATAACATAATCAACATTAGCTTCATTTTCTTTCGATGCATCAGACCTTTTACCTAAGAAGTTAAGTGGTGCTCCATATGGTTGAGCTGTTATAGCATTCATTTCTTCTTGTGAAAGAGATGATGTAAAATAAGTTATCTCACTAAATGAACCACTATCTACACCTGTTCTTTGTACTTTTGTAGAATATCCATGTCCTATCTTTACATCTTGACCTGTTGGACAAATATCACATAACCATTTTCTGGCTTGTACATTATAACCACTTCTGTTTTCCCAAGTAGCTGTCATTGTTTGTCCATTAAGAGATGCATAGAATGTACCTTCATTAACTGGTGTATCTTTCTTAAATGTTATAGCAATCCTAATAGGTTCAGGATTATCCCAATCATAGAGACCTTCACCTGATGCCCAATCACTACCACTATTTAACCATAGTAATCCATCGTTGTTACCTCCACCTCCACTTCGTTCTCTTAACGATACAAAGAATCCTCCTTTTGGTGTACCAACAGTATTATCTAACATAGAGTAGTTACTACCTCCACCAATTTGTGTATTATCAGCACCTGCAATATAAAGTTGCCACCAAGCAGATACAGATGAAGCTTCATGTGACCAGAATAACCATTTTGATTCTGCACCATATGGTGATTTAGTATCAGAGGCATTTGGAAAAGCTTGTACTGCAATAGTACCTGCATTACATCCACTACCTATTGAGTAGAAATCTGTATCAGGTATACCAATACCCATTGCCTTAACTGATGTATCAGTTGAATAACCTGAGTTATCAAACCTATCTATTTCTATTTGTGTGTTTTTATTATACGCTAATGGTGTAAACATATTAACTAAAGTTGTTTATAAATGTTCCATATAATGAATTACCGAATCTTGTGAATGATAAAATATCTTCAGAGTTTATAGATGGTGTTGGTTGATATGAATATCCTCCACCGAACTTAAAGTCATTTGAGAATGATATCGAACCTGTATTACCACTAGATGGTTGTTTCACTAATAAGTTTAATGATTGTGCTGTTTCTCCAAATTGTGTTACATCTATATGTGTATCTGCAGATGATACAAGAGTTACAGTATATGTATTTGAATCTCTTAAATCAACTGATGCAGTGTTTGATGTAATTGTTAAATCTTTGTTTTGTCCACCAATTGCTTTACTTACACTAAATGAACCAGTTACTTGTAAATCGTTTGAAGTTGCATAGTATGAACCTGTCTCAATAAAGATACCACCTGCGATATTACTTAATTGTGAACCATCACCAATGAATGTTGATGCAGATACAAATGATGATGCACTTATACTATTTACAACTGTCTCACTAATAATAGTAAGATTGTTTGCTTGTATATTATTAGATGAACTAATAGGACCTCTTGGATTGAAATCATTAGTTGTTATTGTTAATCCACCTAAAACAACATCTGAATTAAATTGAGTAAATCCATTACCTGTTATATCATTATCAAATGTAGATGCTTGTTTAAATGTAGCTGATTGTGAAACTATAAGTGGTGTTAATACTGTTACCGCATTATCTGTATAGTTTGTTTTATCTTGGAATCCTAATACTGTTGTATATGAGTTACCTCCATCAGCGTTGTTCATAATACCACAACCTACCCAATCACCAGAATAGTTAGAGGATTGTCCTACAAAACCAAACTCATGGTCATCACCACCATTATAGATTGTTGAATATCCACCAAAGAATCCTGAACCAAAGAATGTTCTACTACCATCAGTTGTAGCTTGAACTGTTCCTGTTGTTAGTTTTGTTCTTCTAGCACCACTACCTGTTACTTCAAGGTAATGTCCATTGTTAGTTCCAATTGATGCAAAGTTAAAAACTCTTACTCCATCTGTTCCATTATCTAAAATACTAGAGTTTGTTGTTTTACCAGTACCATCTAGTGATTTTATTAATACGTTTGTAAAGAAAGTTCCTTCTGAACCTTTAGTACCTTCAGGACCAACCAACATATTTGAAGCGTTTCCACCTTCATCTATTGTTATCCATTTATCATTATCACCATCCCATTCAAATGAAGCAGTTGTTGCTGAACCTGTATCTTCTATTTTAATACCAGCATATCTTTGTGTAGGTGTATCAGCATTTAATATAAGAAATGCATCTCCTATAATTTTAGCTGAACCTGTTACTGATTGTATATAAGCAAATGAACCTGTTCCATTTACTGTAATATCATTAAATGTTTGATTACCTCCAAAGATGTTATTAGAACCAGTCAATGCTAATCCTAATTTATTTTTACTAGTAGGTGTTGGTACTCCACTTGCGTTTCCTACCCATACTGAACCACTTGTGATATTTGGTAAATCATTACTTCTACCACTACCTTGTATTAGTATCTCACCTTCTGTTGAGTTTACTTTACCAACAACACCAATGTTTTGTATTAATGATGTACCTGTTGGTTTAGTTTGTGTAAACGTTCCAGCTGTATTTACATATACATTTCTACCTGCAGTAAATCCATCAGTATTAACACCAATAATTTTACCACTTGTAAATGCATTTCCTGTTGCATTGTTTGTAAGTTCTGTTGCTAGAAGTCCGATAGCCGGCATCGTTGTAGATGAATCATTACTAGCACTTGCTATGTTTATATTTTCACCTGTTACACCTGTTGCATATATTGGTGTTCCTTTTGGTAAGGTAACACCTGATGTATTCTTTACACCAACAATTACATCTGCTGATGTTTCACTAAATTCAGAATGTGAAGATGATGTAGAGTTTACTACATTGTTTACTGTTAATCCAAATGTACTTCCATCACCTTTAGTAAATGTAGAAGTTGCATTACTAACAGAACCAGTTATTACAAATGAACCTGTATCACCTGTTGGTATGCTATTAGTGTATGTACTACCATCACCCTTAGTAAAGGTTTGTAATCTTGTAGTGTTGTTAAATGATGAGGTTACTAATAAACTACCTGTATTAGTACTTCCACCACTTCCTCCTGGTATTGTATTTGTAAACGTACTACCATCTGCTTTCGTAAATGTTTGTACTCTTGTACCACTATCGAAAGATGCAGTAGTTACAAATGAACCAGAATCACTTGATACAACTAAAGAATCAATAATATCAGTATTGAAATCTCTAAGTCTCTCTGGTGTAATAAATTGAGAATTGTTATTTGGAAAATTAGCCGAATTCTCTGTTCTTAATTGTGCTTTAGTTTTACCCATGGTTCTTTATCTTGTTTCTTGAATGTCAAATCCATTTGAGAATCCTGAGGAGAATGCTCCTCTTGATACTATTGATACCTCAGTTTGTCCTATACCTTGATTCTGTAAGTACCCATCACAGCAATCAACATGGTAAGTGTTACTATCTAAACACAAACAACCTCTTCTTGAGTTCTTAGGTGAACTCTCTCCTATGGTTGGACCTAAGCTGATACCTGATTGTCTTCGTTTTCTTAAACTACGAGAATATGACATGTCAATTTGTTTTTAGTTATATAACAAAACAATTGGGTTTTATATTTGTATAGATTATCTCTTATACTTTGCCATGTTCTGGCGATGTATAGCAGCTTCCATATTATTCTTATCTGTTAAGTAACACAATTAGAGTAAACACTCTTCTAAGGGTCTTTTCGTTACTTCCTCGAACTTAAGAAGGTCATTTTGGGCGAGGATGACAATAGATTGATAAGTTTTCCACTTTCTAGCAAAGCCTGCTTGATGTGTGGCCCCACTTGAGTTTGGGTCAATGTTTCCTCCGTCAAAGATTTCAGGGTATCTTTCAAGCAATCCAGATAGATACGATTGAAGAAAAAAAAACAACCAAACATAAAATCCATGTTAACATCTAACCATTCTTTCGGGTCAAGTACATCTGAACTATCATAAGGTTTGATTTCATATAGAGCTCCACTTGTTTTAGTGATAGGTCTATATAAGATAGAAAGTACATCAGGCCAGTTCTTATCTAATGCTAACTCTTCGTGTTTACATACATCTAAATAAGCACCATAACTCATTTCAGCTAAGTTAGGTTCAAATCCATACTCTACATCATTGATTGTAATTTTCTTTTGTAAATCATAATCTTGATTGTTTAACAGTTCATACAAATCTGTTTTAACTTTGTTTACTGTTTTATTATCTAACTTTCTAGCTATCTCAGGTGTAATACCACATAAGTTATATAAAAGGAATGCATCTTGTGCTTGTTCATCATCCTTATAATCAGCTAAATCTTTTTGTATGTTTAAGTATTTCTTAAACGATACTGCTGAATAATTCTTTGGTACTTCTATTTTTATTTCTTTCTTCATTTTCTTTTCTCTATTGGGTCTTGTGGTACATTACCATCTACTTCATGGAACTTAAGTGAAGCAGGCATATAGTTAAATCCTTTATCCTCTACTACTTCGTGTTCTATCTCTTCTACTACTGAATCTAATTTAAGATTGTGTATCTCTATCTTATGATGTCCTATTACCGATTTTAATTTCATAATATCAGCTCTTTGTTTCTGTAATTGAGAATCTCTTAATTTAATCTCTGCATCTTTATCTTCTATCTGTTGTTTAAGATTGTGAGCGTATTGAGATACTTGTTCAAGATGAGAATATATCTCATACTTGTTTTTATTCTTGTATTCTTCTGGTATGTTAACTTCTATAATTTTCGCCATATTGTATCACCTTTGTGTTCTAGTTGTTCATTCTCTTGTAAAAATTCTCTGAATGCTTGAGCTACTGATGGATATTGTAAATCATCAACTATAATCTTACCATCTTCTGCTAATACTTCAAGAGATAATTCTAAATCTTTTTTAGCTCCTTCATACGAATGGTCACCATCTACATATATAACATCGTATTTGTGTACTAGTGTTGGTACTACATCTCTTGATGAGCCTCTTATAATACTAGCTCTATCTTCAAACTTACTAAGTTTCTTTAATACCGATTTGTAAACATCATCCCATTTCTCTTGTGTGTTCCAATTCTTTATCTTATTCTTTTCGTGTTCCATTGTAGTATCATACTTCCATTGGTCAATACCTGTATAGTATATATTTCTATCTCTTAACACTTGTTCTGCGTGTTCACCCATAGCAACACCTATCTCTAAATACTTTATCATATTGTTTATTATTTAAAGGATAACGTATATGTTCCTTTGTTCTTTTGTTTTATACTCAACCTACTCATTGCAAGATAACGCAATGCATCAATTAAGTGATTATTAAAATCTTGTGGTTTATCTAATACTACTCCATTCTTATCTGTGATATACTCATAACCATACAACTCATCAATCATATGTGTAGATGCCTTATCAACAGTTATACCAAAGTTTTGTAATACCGAGATTCCGAATCGGATTGAATCAGGTCCTTTCTTTACAGGTTTAATATTAAAACCAGAACGATAGATTTCTTCTATCAATCGTGGCTCTGCACTATCCGCCCAAATCTCATCTTGTCTACCTATGTTTAAACTCTTTAGTTTGTTTATAATATCTTGTGTTGTTAGACCTGTATCATACATTAGTTCTCTAACATATATCATATCGTGATGTCTATGTACAGCAACTAAAGCAGTTGGGTCTTGTGAGAATCCAAAGTCTAAACCAAATCCTACTAGTTCATGAACAGGTAGTTCTTCTAATATTTGGAAGTTTTGGAATACTGCCTTATCGTTAACAGTATAGTTACCTAAACCATATATCTCCCAATACTTAGGATTCTTTTGTCTAAGAGCTTCAATCTCCTTAATCATTACTTGTGGTAGATAAGGATTATCTTTGTATGTAGTCTTGAATATCTCTACATCATCCATACTACGAAGGAAATGATAAGGTGAAACAGTTGGGTTATAAGCTAAGATAATCTCACCACTTGTTCTTATACTTAATTGAAAGTAAGATTCTTCGTGTTGTTCCGAAGCTTCATCGATAAATAAAATATCCGATTTAACACCCCTTAATTTTTCTGCATCATCTGTATTAACAAAAGATATTAAACTACCGTTAGAGAAAGTGTAAACCCTATCTGAGATGTTATATGAATCATTACTCCATATACCTACATCAATCATGATTTCTTTAAAGTCTTTTATAACACTTCTTTTAAGAGACGGAACGGTCCTTCTAACGATAGTTATGTTCTGTTCTTCTTGTAATGCTTTTACAATAAGGTACTGAAGTATAGCATAGGTTTTACCACTACGAGTTCCTCCCACATGATGTGTGATTCTTTTTTGAGCACCTAATAGGTTATCAAACGTAATAGTTGTATTAATCTGTACTTCCACTTCTGTTTATGTTTATACTAATCTGTTGTATCTTTTGTTCTATCTCACCTTTTACCTCAACTCTTTGTTGTTTAGGTATAATGTATTCTAATATCTTAAGATATAATTCTGCAGCTCTTACAGGGTCTGTTTCTCTTATCTTCTGTAAATCCTTTTTAAGATTATCTAATCCTTCATCTGCAATACGAGCAAGTGTTAACTTAGCCATCTCTGTACTACGATTGATAGCTCCTTTTGGTCTACCTTTACTTAATTTATTCCCTTTACTAAACGGCATAATGTTATCCTATGTTATTTAATCTATAACAGGTATATATAGATATATAGTGAACGATTACCTTAAGTTCCACTTATCGTATTGTTTAGGGCCATTTACAATATACTCTCTTTTATCTTTTGTTACTTGACTTTCTAGTTCCCAAGTTAACTTTTGGAAATCTCCATCTTGTTGAAATATTAAATCAGCTACTTCTTTTTGGTATTTCATCCATAGTTCTCTACCTCCCTCATGTGTATAGTACTTACACATTCTAGCTTTATTACTTCCTCTACCAACAGAGTTTTGTGCAAATAGTTTACCATCATCATATTTTTCTTTTATCTTTTGTTTCTTTTTGGTAAATCTTTGGTAGTGTTTACTTAGGTGTATGTTCTCTTGGCTAATTCTCTCTTTCATCTTTAAATGGATTATCTATTGTTTGGTTTAAATGTTTTTTTATTTTCTTTATGTTTAAGAATACTGTACTTTTACTAATACCGATTTTTTTACTTAACTCATCCATAGTCATATCACTAAATGCATAAAGTTCAAATAGTTTACTACTTGACCACATCTTTGTTTTAGATAAGGTTTCTAATTCTTTTTTGATTTGGTCATATGAGTTCTCAAGAAGTAAATCAAACTCTGTATCATATTGTTTATCTTCACCATCTACTTTATCATCTATATAACTTAACTTGTTTTGTCTCTTTATATAGTTGATATATCGTGATGATAAGAATTGATGGCAGTATAATAAGTTAAATGAATCTCTGTAATATATTTTAGGATTGTTCTTTTCACCGAGATATAAGAATAAATCTTGTACTAAATCTTCACTTACCTTTATATCTTTAGATTTGTTGTATGCACAAGCCATTAACCAACTGTGATGTTTGTTATAAAGTACCCCTAATCGTTTGGTAGTTTCTATTCTGTAATGTTCTACTGAGCCACTAATCATATTGTTTCAAGAAAGAATTAATTGTATCCACACCTTTCCTCCATAAGTTACCTGAACTACCACATGAACATGGTTGTTTCTCATTTGTACCCTTAATTTTGTTGTATGTATTCCATAACCAACTTGCTTGATTATTAGGAATGTGTGAAGAAATCTTTGACATTCTTTCTTTCATTACCCTAATTTCCTCTTTACTAAACTCTACCATAAACTGATGTTATTACAATTACCATTATACTCTTTATCTGTTAAACGATTTAACCATTCTTTACGTTCACAACAACCACAACTCTCAAACCCCATTAAATCTACTGCAATGTATGTTGATAAACGTTTACCATAACCCAATGTTACCACATGAATTAAAGCTTCAACGTAATCTCCGATTCTTATCATTTCTTTACTACTGCTCTATTTTTGTTAGCCAAGGTGTA
>VMHT01007866.1_pt1 | contig 11160 bp, 16 predicted proteins | sample 4693611 | NCBI WGS metagenome assembly VMHT01 (sample SAMN12280063, study PRJNA550983) | marine metagenome | isolation source: seawater sampled from same location over 5 years 0.02-0.2 micron viral filtrate | place: USA: collected off the coast of southern California halfway between the port... ... | reverse complement strand
CCGAGTTTTACGCTTCTATGACTAATCGCTGCAAGGAATGCCACAAAGAGAAGGTTCGGCAGAACAGAAAGGACAAGGCAGAGTACTATAGAGAGTACGATAAAAAGCGCTTTCAAAATGACCCAAGGGTAAAGGAAAGGCATAAGAGATACCAAGCCACAGAGGCTGGCAGGGCATCAATGATTAAGTCTAGGAAGAAGTGGCAAGAGCAAAACCCAGAAAAACGTGCGGCACATATATTACTGGGCAACAGGATAAGGAGTGGCGAAGTGATTAAGCCAGAAAATTGTGAAAAATGTGGAGCAGGCGGCAAGATACATGGACACCACCATGACTACGCAAAGCCTTTGGCTGTGGTTTGGCTGTGTCCGTTATGCCACGCAAAAGAACATGCAGAGTAAAAAAATGCCCCGCGTGGGATAAGCGCGGGGCAAGTTTATCATCATGAGACAAGAAACAAATAATCGTGTGAGGAGCATTTGTTAGCACAATGATAGGGCAAGATGTAGGCAAGATCAAGTACCCAGAACCCATATATAGCGTGTACGCACCGCAAATCATAAGCGCGCTACAGCTTAAAAAGACAAGCCACCAAGAGCACCACGGGCCTTGCCCAAGTTGCGGGGGTGTTGATCGGTTTTGGATTAGCGAATATCAAGGAAATCTAAAGGTCAACTGTCGGCAATGCGAAGATTGGAAAGGCATTATTGATATTTTGCGTCAGCGCGGCCTTTATCCAGACAAGGAATATGTGAGCGACGCAATGAGTAAATCCCCAGATAACGTGGTGAAGCTACCTGAAAACCCAGAGCTGCACCCATATTTAACCAGAAAGCGCATCAAGCAACACAGCGCGATCATTGACGAAAGCGATCTACACCTTCGCATTATCAACAACAAAGGCAAAGTTGTAGGTACGCAGTTTATAGACGAAAGCGGCAAAAAGAAATTTAACTATGGGCTAGACTACAAAGGGTGCTTTCACGTTATCGGTGGCACAATAAAAGACTTTGCTTATCTATGCGAAGGTTTTGCCACTGCTGCAGCAGTACACGAAGCCACGGGCAAGCCTGCGGTGCATTGCTTAAACGCCAGCAATATAACAAATGTTATAACGGCATTGCGAGAGGTCAAACCCGAAACGCGCTTTATCGTTGCGGGTGACAATGATCCAGCAGGGATTAAAGCCTGCGAACAAGCATTCAAAGAGCATGGCGTGGAGTGCGTCCTGCCTGACAGCGAAGGTTTAGACTGGAATGACGTTTGGGTGGCGCGAGGTGCGGAAGCTACACGTAAAAAACTAGAACCGCGCAACGTGCTGGACGATGTGATCTTTCCAAGTGATGCAAGGCCACAACTGGACAGCACATATATAATCAAGAACTGGATCGCGGAAAACTCAATTAGCGTGGTGTATGGCCCGTCAAACGTGGGCAAGTCATTTTTCTGCATGAGCCTAGCCTATCACATTGCAGCAGGTCAGGAATGGGTCAACAATAAGATCAAGCGCGGGTCAGTCCTATACCTAGCCACAGAGGGTGGCAGGGCATTCGAAAACCGACTGTATGCCCTACACGAGGCGCACGGGTTCAACGATGTATCGCTTGCGGTCAGACCTTCGCCCATCAATCTATATGACGCGGACGAAGATATAGCCAAGATTGAAGCCATTATGAGCGAAATCGGAAAGCGCATGGAACCTGTCACGGTTTTGGTAATCGACACACTGGCACGCGCCACGGCTGGGCAGATGGACGAAAACAATAACTCCGAAATGTCAAAGCTAATCGCAGGACTGGATGCCATACGAGAGCGAACAGGGGTTCATATTATGCTTGTCCACCACAGCGGCAAGGATGCATCAAAGGGTGCGCGTGGCGCGTCTGCATTGCGTGCTGCCTGCGATACAGAAATTGAACTTTCATTCGACGAAGAAACGCGCGTTCGCACCGCAAGAGCAACGAAACAACGCGACATGGAAACAGGCGCGGAGATTAACTTTATTCTGCAGATTGTTGAACTGGGAGAGGACGCAGACGGGGATCAAGTCACGACTTGTATCATCCGTGAAGCCACGCAAGAAGAAATGGAGGAAGCGCAGAGCGACAACAAGCCAACAGGGAAAAACCAAAAACTATTCGTGAAGTGTTTCATGCAGCTTCGCGGGGAGCGCGTCGGAGGGCCGAACCCAAGCGGCGCGGGATGGCCTGAACCAAGGAAATTCTGGTGCATGGATTTGGAAACGCTGGGGGACCACTTTAAAGGAAAGGTGGCAACTGATAGGCCACAACAAACGTGGACGCAGACCTTGAACGGAATGCACGAAAAAGGCTTGATTGAGATAAACGACGGCAAAATATGGCTAACGGGCAAGTCTGGAAAGGTCAGCGATGGGGAAGCGGATGCACCGTTTTGAATATACTGCAGTTTCAATAGGTTACGTGTGGCTTCCGTTCAGTTCCGTTCAAAACCGTGCAAAAACGTGCACTGACCATGCACTGCACGGAAACACGGAACTATATATAAAATAGTTCCGTGTACGTGCATACGGTGCTTGGGGCATAAGATAGGATTTAGATTTGCAGAAAAGAGAATTTCCCAAATGGTTGCGGGATAGAATTGCAGCGGGAACGGCGCGAGTTCATCCGCATGGCACGTTCAAGGTGCGGCGCAAATCTTTCGAGGAGATTTTGCAAGGAATGGATTTGGCGGAGCTAGAAGGTTTCGCAAATAAAAATAAATACGGCGCAAATCAACCGCCGTGGACAGACGAAGAACGGAAGGAAATACTATGGCGAAAGATGGAACTAACGAAAGCGCGCTAAGGTGGTCAGTATATGATGATGGATTGCGCATCTGGACAGGCGAACGCGGGGAGTATCTCGGAACGATACCCACCCGCGAATTAAAATATATTTTGCGCGACATGGCGCGAAGGTTGGCTGAATTGGACTAAACACCGTGCGGATGCCAGTCATCCACGGTTTCGTCGTTTGGCGTTACTTCTGACCACGTTTGCGTTTCATAGTCCCATTCAAGGTTATGTAGGTCCAATTGGCTTAGCTGGTATTCTGTGGGCTGCATGTGTTCGAATGCGTTATGCATACCCCAGAATGCGGCATCAATTGCGCGGCAATCGCTCAGGTGTAAATCAAAGCCATCGGATAGGCTGCGCGTGGCCTCTCGCAGCGCGTTTAGAGCTTCGTTTATGGCGTCGCGCTGATTTTGTGTTAGCGCGCTATATGCAGCGTTTGCTTGCTGCATGCGAGTTAGTGTTTTGATCCAGTCTTGCTTTTCCATTGTCTTGTCTCCTTATGATGTGAATACGATATGTGCACATGTGATTAGCGTTAGGAACACGGCCCAAGTCGCACATAATTTTTCGGCGGTGTTCATGTTGCGGAAAATTTCGGTGTAGGTTTTCATCTTGCTCTCTCCAATTCGTCTATCAGCCTTGCGAATAACTCCAAGGCGTTGTCAATGTATTGCACTTGCATTGCATCCGCGTGGGTGTAGTCACCCATTATGACTTGCCATGCGCCCGCGTTTAGCTGCTCTTGCATCTCGATTAGCTTGCGGCGGGTCTGATCTACCGCAAGCGTCACATGTGGGCGTGTGGTCATTATGCTGCCTCACGCTCTGCAAAGATTTCATAAACTGCAGCGCGGATGCGCGCGTCAATCTCACCATATGCGATGCGGCAAGCCATTTCGTCATACGTCATAGGAACATCGCTGAAGCAGTCTGCGACGAAATCTTCGCCTTGCGTAGTGTCGCATCCACGGCATAGTTCATGCGCCTTGGCGTAATAAATAACATACTCGCTGCTATCCGCGCTCTCTGATGCCCAATCCATTGCTTGATCTTCGTCTGATGCATCGCGGCAAATCTCTTGCGCAATGTCGTTGCAGTATTCGGTAAGTGTATAATCGTTAAGCATTGTCTCTTGTCCTTTGTTGTGTTGTGGTATCACTATGCAATCACAGTGATACCTTGTCTATTGTGACGTAGCGTCACTTTGCCAATTTCCAGAAAACATCAAACACGCGGTCAACTTTTGTTTTCTTCGCGCCGCTTATGAATTGCTGGCGGGTAATATTGCGGCCTGTCTTTGTGTCGCGCAATGTGACTTGCTTAACATTGCCGGTGTTCTTTTCTGTCAAGATTGCCGTGCCGTTATAAAATTCAATTCCGTAGGTTACGTTCTCAAAGTCGTACATGGTCTTTCCTTTCCAATGTTTAGCCCATGCAAAGGGCGCACGCTCTGGTGCGCCTAATGGATAGTTTAAGTATTGTGGTCATACTTAAATGCAGCGGATGCGAGAACGCATCTCAAATATGCATCGCGGCTGGCATCGCCCAAATTCTTTGCAGGGAATGTTTCTTGTGCGATTGTTTTCATTCCCATCGCTGTATTTACTTGCACGATTTCCTCGCATGTGCCGTCATCAAATTCATGCAGCATTGCAAGATATGTTGTCTTTCCTGTGAAGCGGTTTGCGTAATGTGTCTTTGTCATTTGTTCAGCCTTTCCATTGCTTGTGGTATCAACGTAATATCTAAACAGTATCAATGCAAGAAGTAAAAGCCAAAGTGACGCCACGTCACAAAACCTGCGCAACACACAATGATACGCAGGTCGCAGGCGGGTGCGCGCGAATAGAACACACGTTCAATTAAATCAATACACTTGTTAGGCGAGTGCAACACCCATAAAAAGCACTAATTTAACATAATCTCCATTATACGTGCTACCTATGGTTGAGCTAAGTATTATGTTAAATTCTGCTACTGGAATGTGTTGAGACCCCCCCCGTCCGACCCCCACCCCACCCCCTATTATTATTATACATTCTCACACAGAAAAATTTGTGTTATATAAATCGTGGGGGTGCTGCCCTTGTAAAATGCGCTTTCTCCCTGTGCGCAATTACCCGTAATCCTTCCTGCAGCCCCCCACCCCACCTAGTCTTGCTTTTGTGTGGTATCATGTTAAAATTTCCGTAGAATTAGAGAAGGATTTAGTATGGCTGGTAGGTCATTGCAGAAAGAGCGCACGGCTGAGATTATGCGCAGGGGTGGCCCTGATTTCTTGCTTGAGTGGATTTTGAGCGCAAAGTCTTTGCGGAGTTTGGCGAAGGACTTGGATATGTCTGAGGGTGCGCTGCGAGTTTTAATAATGAAAAACACAGAATTAACTGCGGCAGTGAATGAGGCGCGCAGGGAAGCTGCTGATGCGTACTTTGACAAGAGCTTTGAGTTGATTGAAAACATGTCTGAGCGCAGACAGCGTGAGGTATTTGAGGCGCTGAGTGGTGAGGACACGCGCGACGCGAGTGAGGCCAATGTATCGCAGATTGATTTGGGCATAATGAAGCAGGAGATTGGTCAGAACAATCTTGCTGCGTCTTCTTGGAACCAGCAAAGGTACGGCAATAAGGGGAACCAGCAGATCAATATTAATATTGGTGATTTTCACTTAGACGCGCTGCGTAAAACAAAGGTGATTGACCATGAGTGATAATGCGCAAAATGTTATGGTTCAGTTTGTCGAGCGTTACAATAAGAAGCCTGCGTTATTTGTGCAGGAAGTGCTTGGCGTAGAACCATTGCCGTATCAATCGGAATTTTTGGAGGCGATTGCGTCGGGCGAACGTAAGATAAGCATTCGGTCTGGTCATGGTACTGGTAAGTCTACAGCAGCATCTTGGGCAATGCTATGGTTTTTTATGATGCACTACCCGAATAAGGTGGTTGTGACTGCGCCGACTAGTAGCCAGCTTTTTGACGCTCTTTTTGCGGAGCTGAAACGTTGGATTAACGAGCTGCCTGAGGGATTGCAGCAGACGTTTAACGTGAAGTCTGACCGTGTGGAGCATACATCTGCGCCGAGTGAGATGTTTATTTCTGCTAGAACGTCGCGTGCTGAGACGCCAGAGGCTTTGGCTGGTGTTCACTCTGAGCATGTTATGTTGGTTGTGGATGAGGCATCTGGTGTGCCTGAGCAGGTATTTGAGGCTGCGGCTGGTTCTATGTCGGGTCATAGTGCGGTTACGATTATGCTGAGCAACCCCACGCGATCTAGCGGTACGTTTTTTGAGAGCCAGACGCGCATGGCAGATAGTTGGTGGACGAGGCGTTGGTCATGCGTGGATAGTCCACTGGTCAGCGATGAGTTTGTTGACGAGATGCGTTTGCGGTATGGTGAGGAGAGTAATGCGTTTCGCATTCGTGTTCTTGGTGAGTTTCCGCTTGCGGATGATGACACGATTATCCCATTTCATCTTGTGGAGAATGCTACGCATCGTGACGTGCAGATTGATGATGATACGTCGAGTGTCTGGGGTTTGGATGTTGCGCGCTTTGGTACGGATAAGACGGCTCTGTGTAAGCGTCAGGGGCCAGTTGTGACTGAGCTTAGGGCTTGGCAGGGGTTGGACCTTATGCAGACTGTAGGGCGCGTTGTAGCGGAGTATGAGGCATTGCCGCCTAGCAGACAGCCTAAGCAGATTTTGGTGGATAGTATTGGCGTTGGCTCTGGCGTGGTGGATCGCTTGCGTGAGATTGGTTTACCTGTGCGTGGCGTTAATGTTGCTGAGGCGCCAAGCATGGGTGATACCTATTTAAACCTGCGGAGTGAGCTTTGGTTTAAGACAAAAGGCTGGCTTGAGGATCGCTCGTGTAAGTTGCCGAGAGATGACAAGCTCATCGCGGAGTTGACCAGTATTCGCTACAGCTTTACTTCAAGTGGTAAAATGAAAGCTGAAAGTAAAGATGAGATGCGTAAGCGTGGTTTGACATCGCCTGACTTGGCTGATGCTTTGTGCTTGACGATGGCGAGTGACGCGGCGACTGCGTTAAGTGGTGCGTTTAGCTCTTGGAGGGGCGAAATAAAACGGAATTTGCGTGGTTTGGCATAATGTGTTAGGTTTGCAGCAAAAGGAGTTAGCTATGGCTTATGGAAAGAAAATGGGAAGTAAGGCTGGTTTTAAACCATGTAAAGGCTGCCCAACACCTGCAGCGTGTAAGCGCAAGGGTAAATGCATGGCTAAGGCGAAAAAGTAATGCCTAAGGGTCTTTATGCTAACATTCACGCTAAGCGCAAACGTATTGCGGCAGGCAGTGGTGAAAAAATGCGCAAGGCTGGTGCAAAAGGTGCGCCAACTGCTAAGGCGTTTAAAAAAGCAGCCAAGACAGCGAAGAAGCCAGCGAAGGGTAAGAAGTGATGTGATGTTTACTGCATTTGTTCTCTTGTGCGCTCACAATTACTGCTTTGCAGTGGGTGGACCTGCGTATGCTGATGAGAATGAATGCATAGCGGATTTCATGCAGAATGGGGTTCCTTCTTTGCAGGCGAGATATCCGACATATACAATCACCCAAGTTAAGTGTTATGAATGGGAAGAAAAGATAAGGTCGTAAAATGAAAGCTGGAACTGCTTTAGGATTATTAGCTGGCTTAGGTGCCATGAATGCATTGCGCGGTGGGCGTGACGGAACTGGTCCACGCTTTACTGGCTTGCTGGACATGCTTGACGGTGGTGGAGCGGGTCAGTCAGGTGATCGCTTTGAGGGCGGTGGCTTGCTATCTATTCTGGGTAACCTTTTTGCTAAACCTATGCAGGCGCAGGAGAATGTTGAGCGGATTGCGCAGGACACGGCTGCGACTAAAGTTTTAACTGAGGCATTAAAGCAATCCGTTGTACCAGAGCAACGTAGCTCTGCTGCAATGACCGAAATGGAGCGTCAACGTGGTTTGCTTGCAGATCAGTTTGACCCGCGTGACATGCAGGGTGCAACGGATTTCCGCACACCCACACCTACAGCAGTTCCTGCTGGCCTTCTTGACCTGCCAGATGATCTTGTAGAGGTATTCAGTCCTGCGATTAACAATGGCCCTGAGGAGTACACTTCTGATCGTCGTATGTATCAAGCAGTTCCAACTATGCGTGACCTTGATGTTCCTGAAATTGCTAGAGTGGCGCAGGGTCCAAAGTTTTCGCCATTATTTGCTGCGGATTACCGTGATTACCTAGAGTATTTAAACACAGGACGTTATCCACGTGACTAAAGACCCCCGCCTTAGTCGTACTGGAGTATCGGGTTATAACAAGCCAAAGCGTACTCCCAGTCACCCCACCAAGTCACATGTGGTTGTGGCTAAGGATGGAGATAAGGTTAAGACGATACGCTTTGGTCAGCAGGGTAAGACTGGCGATAAGAAAATGACGCCCCGAGCAAAGTCGTTTAAGGCGCGCCACGCCAAGAACATTGCCAAGGGGAAAATGTCTGCAGCGTACTGGGCCAACAAAGTGAAGTGGTAGACGTTCTGGCAGCATATATGCTATAAATAGCCAATCTTAGGAGATCAACATGGCAATTACAACTTACGCAGAATTACAAACTGCAATCGGAGATTGGCTAAACCGTGCTGATCTTGACCAAAAAATCCCAGACTTTATTCGCTTAGCGGAAAGCACGTTGAACGACGTGTTCCGTAGCGCAGACATGGTGTCATCAGCAACACAGGCGATCACATCTGGTCGCGCGGCACTTCCAGCGGATGCGTTAGAAATTGCGTATGTGCAAGTTGCGTCCACAGAAGATGAGCCGTTAGAGCAAATTACACCGCAGCAGCTTACAATGTTGCGTCGCACCCGCACACGCGATGCGGCTAACCCGCGCTTCTTTGCGGTCATTGGTCGTGAGTTAGTTGTCACGCCGTCACCGTCAGGTTCAGTTTCACTGGACATTGATTATTATCAGCGCATCCCAGCGCTTACGGGCAGTAACACAACAAATTGGTTACTAGAGGACGCACCGCATGTGTACTTGTACACGTCACTGCTACACGCAACACCGTTCTTGATGGACGACGCGCGTTACGCAGTATTCAACAACACAGTCTCTCAGCAAGTTATGGCTGCTGTTAAATCGCAACAGACGCTATCGTTTGACGACGTTAAGTCGGCAGGCTTTTCGCTTTCTGCGCCATCTGACATTGCGTCTGCGCAGCAGTCTGCACTGGCGGCGGTTAGCAACGCTGCAAACAACGCATAAGGTGACACATGCCATCGACATACGCGGAACTTAAAGACCAAGTCGCTAACTTCATCAACAAGCCTGACATTGAGCAGACAATTGACACGTTTATCGACTTGGCAGAGGCAGACATCGCGCGCAAAGTTCGTCATTGGAAGATGGAAAAGCGCGCTACTGTTCAGCTAGACGATCAGTATTCGCGTGTGCCGACTGACTGGCTAGAAAGTATTCGCTTTTATCTAAGTGGCGGCAATACATACGAATTAAAGCAAGTCGGTCATGCAGAGGTCACTAATCGCCGCATGGGTAATTTAAACACATCTGGCAGGCCACAGTATTACACAATGAGCGATGGTGCGTTTGAGATATTTCCCACGCCAGATACAGCCTACACAGCAGAATTGTTATATTACGCTAAGAACGAGGCTCTGTCTGACAGCAACACATACAATTGGCTGCTACAGGATGCGCCAGACCTATATTTGTATGGTACGTTGATGCACACTGCGCCATTCTTGGGGGAAGACGCAAGGTTGCCAATTTGGGCGAACCTATATCAATCTGCCTTAGATAGTGTTAATCTTGCCTCAGAAAAATCGCGCACACAAAGCACAGGTCTGCGCATGAGTATTAGGAGTTACTAATGAGCTTTACAGACTACTTAGAGGACAAAATCCTCGATCACGTATTTGGTGGCACGGCATACACTGCGCCATCAACACTTTACGTTGGACTGCACACGTCTGCGTCCAGCGACAGCGCGGCGGGTACGGAAGTATCTGGCGGGTCATACGCACGTCAAACGGCTGCGTTTACTGTGTCAGGCACTAGCCCGACAGAGGCGACGACAGGTTCCGCGATTGAGTTCCCTGCGGCGACAGCTTCATGGGGAACGGTAACATACGCTGGGATTTACGACGCGTCCACGGGTGGCAACTTGCTTGCTTATGCGGAGCTAACCGATCCATCAGACTTTTCCACGGCGCTTCCTAAGGCGATTGACACTGGCGACATTTTCCGCATTTCCGCAGGCAATCTTAAAATTCGATTGGACTAAGACATGGCTACTATTGTTACCCGTTCTGGTAAGGGTTCACCGCTCACGCATGGAGAGGTGGACAGCAACTTCACGAACTTAAATACGGATAAGCTGGAGACTGCTGGCGGCTCCATGACGGGTAACCTGTCCTTCGGCGACAACGACAAAGCCATCTTCGGTGCTGGGTCTGACCTACAGATTTACCATGATGGGTCTAATAGTTTTGTCAGCGATCAAGGCGTTGGTAATTTAAAATTGCAAGGCCAAGCTAAAATACTTTTAGAAGATGCAACATCAACGGACACATACGCAGAATTTAATAGGCTTGGCGATGTAAAACTTTACTATAACGGCTCATCCAAACTCGCCACCACCAGCACAGGTGTCAATATCACAGGGACTTTGACCAGCGATGGGCTGACTGTTGATGGTCTTGCAGAAATATCTGCTGCTAACACACGTTTAAATCTATACGAAACTGACACTACCGACAAAAACACACAGCTTCAGTCAAGCAATTCTCGCTTAATGATAAAAACTTTATCAGATGATGGTTCCACCACTACTGAAAGGCTTAGAGTAGACCATTCAACAGGCGACATCAGTTTTTATGAGGACACAGGCACTACTGCAAAGTTAACATGGGACGCCTCTGCTGAGATGCTTACGACCACTGGGCTGACTGTGGCTCAAAACGGTGCGACAAACGTAACTTTAGGAGAGCAAGGTTCTGGTGATAGTACTACTATAACCATTGGAAAAGGCTTTGACGCTGAAAGCGCAATTTGGTTTCAGGCTGCAGCTGGTAATTACGGTGGGCTTGTTATGCCTACCAATGAAGACATTATTATATCTCTTGATGAAGGTAATGCTCTAGGGAGCGATAAATCCTTTTTAGTTCAAGGGGCAGCACGTACCAAAACGCATTTTTCTGTTCAAGAAACAGGCGACATCAGCTTCTACGAGGACACAGGCACCACTGCAAAGTTATTCTGGGATGCGAGTGAGGAGAGCTTGGGGATTGGGACGAGTTCGCCATCAGCCCCCCTACATCTTGTTGGTAGTGCTTTAGTTGGTGT
>VMHT01153072.1_pt1 | contig 11161 bp, 13 predicted proteins | sample 4693611 | NCBI WGS metagenome assembly VMHT01 (sample SAMN12280063, study PRJNA550983) | marine metagenome | isolation source: seawater sampled from same location over 5 years 0.02-0.2 micron viral filtrate | place: USA: collected off the coast of southern California halfway between the port... ... | reverse complement strand
CGCTACCTTCCTAGCAAGGCTATTGCTGCTCTTAGTGACAGTGAATATGCAGCTACAACCAGAAGTAAACGAAAGGGCAAGGCTAGTGGTAAGCAGTTTGTGGCTCAACCGAAAGCAATTGCCCGCAAAGTAAAACAGTATAGGACATAGTATGGCTTGGTATTTACCAACAAGTGAACTTTACACTGGCGAAACTCATGAGCTAGCTGGGACAACTTACAGCGGGAAAACGAGAACTCCAGACTCTCGCCGCTTAGTGGAAGGGCCAGATCCCACTCGATCCCGTGGTTCCAAGGGTCGCTTAAAGGCAGATGATCCTTCCACGCCAGACGTAAACGAGGCTTATTCTAAGCCAAAACGTAAGGTAAAAAAGAAATGAGTGATCTTCATAAGTCTCTGCTCGGTCAGTATAAGGCTCTTGAAAAGCAACTTACCTCTATGGAAAGTGGCATCGAGCGCATGGAAGACAAGAAGGGCGCCTCCCTGCTGGACAAGTCCCTGCGTTGGTACACAAACAAGATGGCAGACTTGGGCGATAGCTTGAATCAGGCGAACCCTCACTACAAGAAGATTGAAAAGAAGCTGAACACCGTTGCGGATAGGCTTGACGCGGAGTCGCAAAGAATCAGCCGCATGAGATCGAAGGCCGCTAAATGAGTTTTGTTAGTACGCTGAAGGCGCAAGAGCTTACTCTTCTTCGCAACATCGTGAGGAAAACAGAGTTTGCTTACGTTGAGCAAAAGCAAGGGAAATCATTTGTCACTGATGCAATGTGCGATCAATTGATTGAAAGTATCGGCCCAGAGGTTATAGAGCGAATGATTAGGTTTGGTGTAGATAAAGGTCTCCGCTAATGGCTGATTTCAAATACAGACCTGACGGAGAAGTACTAAAGTCTTTTATGAAAGATAATACTTTCTTTCGTGGCATTAGGGGGCCAGTAGGGAGTGGCAAGAGTGTTGGATGTTGTGTCGAGGTTTTTCGTAGAGCGCTTCAGCAAGAGAAAGGACCAGACGGATTACGAAAATCCAGATGGGCCATCATTCGGAATACAAACCCACAGCTACGAACTACAACTATTAAAACATGGCTTGACTGGTTTCCTGAATCTGAATGGGGAAGATTCACATGGTCAGTCCCATACACCCACAACATTAAGAGGGGAGAAGTCCAGCTCGAAGTAATCTTCCTTGCTCTTGATCGTCCCGAAGATGTTAAAAAACTCTTGTCCCTGGAGTTAACTGGCATCTGGATTAATGAAGCAAGGGAGATACCCAAGAGTATTATTGATGCGTGTACTATGCGGGTAGGTCGTTATCCTTCTATGCGTGACGGTGGGCCTAGCTGGACAGGTGTTATCGCAGATACTAACGCGCCAGAGGAAGACCACTGGTGGCCGATCATGTCCGGCGAGGTTCCAGTTCCAGATCATATCCCCCGCGAACAAGCTAAGATGTTAGTGAAGCCTGACAACTGGCAGTTCTTTACTCAACCCGCAGCGATGATCGAGCAGAAGGATGATGAAGGCGAGATCCAAGGGTATAAGCCTAACGAATCCGCAGAGAATAGAAGTCATATGCTTAAGGGGTATTACCCCAATCTTGTTCAGGGTAAAACCAAAAGCTGGATTGATGTATATGTAATGAACAAACTTGGCACCATCCAAGACGGTAAGCCTATCTACGCTATGTTTGCTCAAGATGTTCACGTAGCAAAAGAAGAAATACCAGTCGCATCTGGGGCTCCGCTCTATGTCGGGCTGGACTTTGGGCTTACTCCAGCGGCAACAATAGGCCAAAAGGTTCGAGGCAGATGGTTGGTGCAAGCCGAAATCGTTGCGTTTGACATGGGCATAGTTCGATTCGCAGAAGTATTGCGTGAGGAAATTGCCACACGTTTCTCAGAGGCTTCAGACGTATATATCTATGGCGATCCCGCTGGTGACTTTAGAGCGCAGACTGATGAATCAACTCCTTTTCACATTCTGCGTGGGGCTGGCTTGAGGGCGTTCCCCGCGCCATCCAACTCTGTTGACCTTCGCCTTGAGTCAGTTTCCTCCCAACTGAACAAAATGGTGGATGGGAAGCCAGCCTTCTTAATAGATAGAAGATGTCAGCAACTTATCAAAGGGTTTGAGGGTGGCTATCAGTACAAGCGTATGGAAGTTAGCGGAGAAAGGTATGCGGATAAGCCAGACAAGAATATGTATTCGCACATCCATGATGCACTACAGTACATGTTGCTTGGCGCTGGTGAAGGCAGAGCCCTTATGAACAACCAAAGGCCCGCCCAAGTTTCTAATGGAAAGGCATCGTTTAACCTCTTTGACAGAGGTAAGGCTAAGAAGAAACCTAGCGTATGGTCTTTTGTGCGTTGAAAAAATATTCATTCTGTGCTTTGGAATGGACAAAGAGGATTTTGTTATGTGTGTAAAAGAAACTACAGCATCGAAAGAAAGCAGCAGCAAAGATAGCAAACTGCCAGTAGTTGTTAAGAATATTAAGACTGATGTTACCATGGGCCTGAAGACTATTGGTAAGAGCTTTGAAGATGCTGAGAAGATTCTTAAGGATGATGGGTACTCCGACGCCGCAGTAAAAGATTACATCGACAGAACCAAAGAGACTATAAAGGCCAACAAAGAAAAAGAAGGCCACCCAACTGACGGTGACGATGATCGCAAGGAAGTAAAGAAAACAGCCGTTGTAGATACTGGAACCACAACCTCTACTGACACTGGCACAACAAGCACAACTACAACTACCGACACTGAAATAAGTAAAGATATAAGTGGGGCTGGTGGCACATCTGTAACCGCTGCGTCTATATACACACGCGATCCAGAAGAAGCGATTAGCGATCAAGAAAGATTAGCACAAGCCGAGCTTAGGCGGCAACGCGAAGCCAGAGCTGTTAGCAAGGCTAGCCGATTAAGAACTAAGCTAGAAGGTACACAGAAGTTTGGGCCACAAGGTCGCCGTGGTGGCCGAGGTCGTAGATCGTTAATGACAGGTTCTCGCGGTGGGATCGGATATTATAGTAGGTTTAAATAATGAATGATCCAAAAAAATACCTAGAGAGATACGAGAAAGCGAAAGCCCATCGTCAAAACTTTGTTGATCTGTTCGAGGAGTGCTATGAATATGCGCTACCTCAACGTGAGTCATTCTACTATGAGACCCCCGGGCAACGCAGGGATGATAAGATCTTTGACGAGACAGCGGTGGTTGGCGTTCAAGAGTTCGCATCTCGCCTACAATCCGGTTTAGTTCCTAACTTTGCGCGCTGGGCTGACCTAGCTGCTGGCTCTGAGATACCACCTGAAGAGCGTGACATGGTGGACAACGACCTTGATGAAGTCACTGAGTATGTATTTGAGATACTTCAAAACTCTAACTTTGGACAAGAGGTCCACGAATCGTTTATGGACTTGGCGGTTGGCACTGGTATTCTTTGTGTTGAAGAGGGTGATGCGTTAAACCCCATAGTCTTTTCGGCTATACCACTGCCCCATGTAGTCTTGGACACTGGCGCAGACGATAAGATTGACCATGTATTCCGTGAGCGTAAGGGAATACGCAACTCAGATTTAAACCACATATACCCAAAGGGAACCTTCGATCCTCAAGTTCAGCAGCGTATGAAGCGAGACCCAGAGGGCAAATGCACATTGCTTGAGATTGTGTGCAAAGACTACACAAAGAAAAATGAAGAGGCGCACCTCTATTACGTTGTCGATATGACAACTAAGACTTTTATTATGAAAGAAGAGTTTAGGGGAGTGGGCTCTAATCCTTACGTTTGCTTCCGCTGGTCTAAGTGCGCTGGTGAAGTCTATGGTCGCGGCCCTTTGATTAATGCTTTGTCTGCAATCAAGACTACTAACTTAACAATTCAGTTAATCCTTGAGAACGCACAGATGGCTATCTCTGGCATCTACCAAATGGATGATGATGGCATTATCAACCCAGATACTATTAACTTAGTGCCGGGTACTATTATTCCCAAGTCCCCACAGTCTGTTGGCCTTCAGCCAGTTCAAGCTGCGGGTCGCTTTGATGTTGCCGATATTGTTCTTAGTGACATGAGGCTTAACATTAAACGTGCTTTATATAATGATATGCTTGGCAATCCAGATCGTACCCCAGCCTCTGCCACTGAAGTAGCTGAAAGAATGTCAGATCTTTCAAGAAGGATTGGTTCTGCCTTTGGTCGCTTGCAAGCTGAGTTGGTTCAGCCAGTATTGCAGCGCGTCATTCATATTCTTAAGAAGCAAGGACGCCTTGAAATCCCAACGGTAAATGGCAGAGAAGTAAAAGTCAGGTCAATTTCTCCACTTGCACAGGCACAATCTAACCAAGACATCACTTCCGTTTCTCGATTCCTAGAACTTGTAAATGGATTCTTTGGGCCAGAGACAACTAATCTCTTAATAGACTCAGAAGAAACCGCTGTATTCCTTGCCAAAAAATTTGGTGTGCCAGAGACCTTGATTCGTGACGCAGAGGAGCGTAGACAGGTAATTGCAATGATGCAGCAAATGCAGCAGTTGCAGCAACAGGAACAAAACGCAGGTCCACAGATTGCCGCAGAATAGTTATATTGGGTTAGATGGGGTTCATCGAACCAAAGAAGAGGAAGACAGAGTAAGCATAAATATATCTGCTTTGTTTTCAGAACCAACGGGGCAGGCCGTCTTAAAATACTTACGAAGTATTACCATTGAAATGGTTGGCGGTCCTGAAATTAGTGATGCAACACTGCGCCATCTTGAGGGTCAACGACATATTGTTGGCCTTATAGAGCGCCATGTTCAGAGAGGGCATAGAATCAAATGAGTGAAGAAGTACAAGCGGAGGCTCCCCCTGCTGAGGAGCGTGACTTTGTAGTAGCTGAAGATACACAACCAGAACGCCCAGAGTGGCTTCCTGAAAAATACAATTCTGGTGAAGACTTAGCAAAAGCATATGGCGAATTAGAATCTAAACTTGGCATCAAAGAGCAAGACTTTCGAGAAAAGTTTATAGAAGAAATCAATGCGGAAGCGTATAAAGATAGACCAGAATCGTCAGGTGACTATCAGCTACCAGACTCTATAGACGAGGAAGTAGCTATTGATAATGAAGTCCTGAAGTGGTGGGCAGAAACTTCATTTGAAAATGGTTTCGGTCAGGAGGAGTTTGCTAAAGGAATTGAGATGGTAGTGTCAGCTATGTCAGCTGATGTACCTGATATGGAAGCTGAAATGAAAAAGCTCGGTGACAATGCTGGCGCACGGATAGAAGCTGCGTCACTATTCTCCCAACAGTTCTTTCCAAAGGAACACATGGATTCGATAGAGAGACTAACTGAAACTGCTGATGGGCTCATGGCACTTGAGTTTATTATGAGCGAGTTGAAGACAGTTTCTGTTAATGGAGAGACAGCGGCCCCGTCACAGATTACTCCAGAAAGCCTACGCGCCTTAATGCAAGATGAGCGTTATTGGAACGCCGCCCGAAGAGATATGGATTATGTAAAGCAAGTTGATGATGGGTGGCAAAAACTTGCGGGAAGCTAGGATAATTAGTAGGCGTGGGGCTTACCTTACGCCTATGAATACCAGCCATATAAACGAGTTTCGTAAGCGAATACATAAGTTTAACGCTAAAGAGATACTGGACTCTGGGTACGGCAGCACTCTAGATTGCTTGAAGATAATGTATAGCAGCTCAGAGGCTTATGTTTGTCGGAACAAGCAAGGCGAGATAGTATTCATTGGGGGGCTTTGGTTTGGGGATGAAGCCCCTCAAATGTTTTGCATGTTTGCCAACAACCTAGAAGAGAATACATTTCTCGCTGCGAAGATGGCTAAAGCAATGCTGGGAATGTTTGAGCCCTTGCATCCAACACTGACTATGACGGTTTCATCTGAGTTTGAGCATATGTTGAGTTGGGCCTTATGGCTTGGCTTTGAGCCTTGTGGCCTAAGTGATGGCAATCGCCATGTCGAATTTGTGCGTTGCATTTCAAATCTAAATAGTGTTACGGATAAAGCATTACGGCCCGTAGTGCATTGATCGGCCCTTGACAGGATACCCGAGTTGACATGAGTTCGCGGACACCCGTGGCAACTAGTAACTCAACTTAGGACTGTTAAGATGGCTAATACAATTGACCAAGCATTCATCAAGCAGTTTGAGACTGAAGTACATATGGCGTATCAGCGTATGGGTTCCAAGCTACGGAATACTGTTCGCTCTACAAATGTGTCAGGCTCAACCGCTCGATTTCAAAAAATAGGTACAGGCACAGCCTCTACCAAATCTCGTAATGGTGACGTTTCCACAATGGAATTAGCGCACACTAATGTCGAAGTAACAATGACCGATCACTATGCGGCAGAGTTAATCGACAAACTTGACGAATTGAAGCTCAATATCAATGAACGTCAAGCTGTTGCTCAATCTTCCGCTGGCGCTCTGGGTCGTAAGACTGACGAGCTTATCATTGCTGCAATGGACGCAGGCGCAAACACTACTCAAGTTGCTGATACAACTGGCGCTTTGGGTAAGGCTGACTTGCTAACATTGTTTGAAACATTCGGCACTGCCGATGTGCCAGAAGACGGACAGCGCTATATTGCCATGTCCCCAGCTGGTTTTGCTGACTTGTTTAACATTAACGAGTTTGCATCATCTGACTTTGTTGGTCCGCAAAACCTACCGTTTGCTGGCGGCATGACAATGAAAGAGTTCTTGGGCTTCAAGATCTTCTCAACGTCTGCTGTAGCTGGTGGTAAGAACTTTGCCTACCACACTACCGCTATCGGTATCGGTGTTAACTCTGATGTATCTACAGAAGTTAACTATGTACCAATGAAAGTTGCGCACCTTGCAACCTCAATGATGTCAATGGGCGCAGTAGCCATTGATGACAATGGTATCTACGAAGTCTTAGATAACAACTAAAAATGGTGGGGGCTTCGGCCCCCATTCATACAAGAGGTTGAAATGGCAAGTACAGCAGCAAACACTGGCATTGATATTTGTAGCAGAGCTTTAATCCTAATCGGAGCAGAGCCTATTACATCATTCGATGATGATACTACAGAGGCTTTAGTGTCGAGCAATATGTATGAAGACATTGCTCGTTTAAACCTAACAACTACTCGTTGGCGCTTCTCAACGAACCAAGCGGTCTTAAATAGATTGACCGATGCACCCACTGGTCGATTCGGTTCTGCTTACCAGCTTCCTTCTGGGTATCTTTTTGTTCACGCTGTTACTGTAAACGACTCTCAGATTGAGTATGATATTTATGGAAACAAGATATTCTGTGATGCTTCAGCTCAAGACGAGCTAGTAATTGATTATACTTATAGAGCTCAGGAACCTGATTGGCCTTCATACTTTTCAATATGTGTTGAGTATGGAATGGCATCTGTATTTGCTACAGCAATTGCAAGAGACCAATCGCTGGCGGGACTTATGAACCAGCAATATGAGCGGATGATGGCTAAGGCTCGTTCAATAGATTCACAACAACAAAGCACACGCAAGCTCATTACTTCTCGATTTATATCTAACAGGAGAAGCTAATGCAGAAGGCAAGAATACCGCTGACAAATTTTCAGTATGGTGAGATTAGTCCGTCCCTTTCATCGAGGACGGATTCCGCTATTTATAACTCTTCTGCGCAAAGCGTTAAGAACTTCTTTCTTATGTCGGAGGGTGGAGTTCAGAAGCGTGGCGGGTTTAAGGCACTACACGACTTCACTGACATCACAGAAGACACAAGTGTTGAGCAACAAGTTCGAATCATACCCTTTAACTTCTCAGATGATGAGCAATACATTTTAGCTTTAAGCAATGGTAAGGCTCAATTCTTCTTTATTCACCCAACGACAGGCGCTGTAACTAGCGCTACCTCTGTAACTACAGACATTGATGGCTTAACCCTACCTTGGACTCAGCAGTATCTGCATGAAATTACATATGCTCAAGGTGGGGACATTCTTTTCCTAGCCCATCCAACATTCCAAACGCAGCAAATTGTGCGTACAGGCTTAAGCAGCTTTGAGGTTCAGCCCTTTGAGTTTCAAGTACGCGCTGGCGGTGCAAAGGTTTACCAGCCATACTTTCAATTTCAATCTAGTGGCGTAACACTAGACCCCTCTGGCACAACAGGCAGCATTACACTGACAACAAGTGCGCCTTACTTTGACACCACTGGAAAGCAAGATGGCGTTAAACTTTACTATCATGGCTCAGAGATAACCATTAACTCTGTAAGCTCTGCTACTGTAGCAAACGGAACAGTGACAGACGAGCTGGTAGCTTCACTAGATGCTGACGCGATTAGAACCGTTGATGGATCTAGCGTCATTAAAGTTACACAAATCAATCATGGCATGGCAATCAGTGACAGCATTACAATAAGAAATGCCACAACAGTTGGTGGTATAAACGCTGCTCAGATTAACGGTGTAAGATCAATTACTGGAATCGTTGACGAAAATGTTTTTGAAGTAACTGCTGGTGCAGCGGCAAATACTACAGAAGACGGTGGCGGTAATATTGAGATTGTTACTCATGCTGCAACACAGCAATGGTACGAACAGTCCTATTCCGAAATGAGGGGTTACCCTGCGGCTGTTGGCTTTCATGAAAATAGATTGTGGTTTGGTGGCACGATTTCTCAGCCTGATACGATATGGGCAAGCAAGTCTGGATTGTACTACAACTTTGATATTGGCACAGCACAGGACAACGATAGCATTGAGCTTGTAATGAGCATTGGAGAAGTGGCTACTATACGACACTTTGTTTCCAATCGTGACATTCATATATTTACCGCTGGCTCTGAGTTCTCAATACCAACATTCCAGAACCAAGCCATTACGCCCACTAACGCTGTAGTAAAAAGACAAACCTCTTTTGGAAGTAGCTTCTCTAGGCCACAGCCTTTCTATGGTGCTACTCTATTCACTCAGTTTGGTGGCAGCACTATTAGACAGTTTGTCTATAGTGACTCAGAGGATGCTTATAAGTCTGATCCTATCTCCCTGCTATCGACTCACTTAATCAAAAGTCCGATTCAATCTGCGGTTACTATTAGCGAAGTGGGTGCGTCTGATGCTGCTGTATTTTTCCTAAACAATGACGGAAGTTTAATTACTTATAATTTAAACCGCGTTGAGAATATCGCTGGCTGGACTACGTTTGCAACGAATGGAAAGTTTCACTCTATAGCGTCTGTTGCAGATCATCTATTCGCTGTGCTTAGTGTGGATATGGGAAGTGGATCTAATAGCTATATGCTTTGCCAATTGAACGAAGCATCGAACCTAGATTGCGCTGACGAGTACACAGGAACCGCTGGCGTGTTTAATGTATCTAACTTCTTTGAAGATGGTGCTATACTCGATGTAGTTAGTGGCTCTGATTATTTAGGTAAGTTCACAGTAGCCAGTGGGAACCTAGACGTTTCAGCAATTGACCCTACGGCAACCTCTTGTGAGGCTGGGTTTGCTTTTGACGTTGAGCTTAAAACAAATCCAATTGATATTAACACGGCTGTTGGCCCTGTAACTGGAAGAAGAAGAACGATTGGCAGCGTAACTGTTAATATGACTGACACCCTTTCCGCTTCTGTTAATGGCGTTAAACTCATTATTAGAAAAACAAATAGTGACTTTAGCCAACAAAGAGTTCCGTTTACCGGCAATAAAGAGTTTAGATTGTTGGGGTATAACCGTGATCCACAGGTAACACTTACACAAACCGCCCCATTAAGCCTGCAAATTAATGGTCTAATAGCGGAGGTATCTTTCTAATGAGCATTGAGCTTATCACACTCGGACTTAATCTATTCGGCGCTAAGAAGAGCTATGACGCTAGCGCGCAAGCAGCTAAGGATGCTAAGGAAGTTGGCATGCTTGAAGGGCGTCAGTTTGTAAATGAGCTATTCTTAGGGAAGGCACAGGCTATTGGTGCAGCAAACCAAAGGCGGCAAGAACAAACTGAAGCTGAGGCAAGTAACTTTGCGTTCCTTATAGGAAAGCAGGGTAGGGATGATAGGTCAGTTGATGCGTTCTTAAAAAGAAACGAAAAGGTTGCATCCACAGATATAGCAGCAATTGATCGACAGACAGAAATACTTTCAGCTAAGTATGCAACGCAAGCAGCGGTTGCTTACACTTACGGTCAAAATACTGCGGCTGGTCTTAGAGCCCAAGCAACGGCAAACTTAGTTACCAACATGTCTGATATAGCCCAGAACCTAAGTCCCGGTTTTGTAAAGAGCCTTACTGGTGGCAATAAGGATAAATCATAATGCCAATAATTAGAGAGAAGAAACAGACCAGAAGCGCGGGACCAGTTGGTGTTGTGCGAATGAATCTTGGCGGTAGTGAAAAGTATTCTCGAATTGCTGATGCCACTCAAAAACTCACAACACTTGGCATTAGTGAAATGAGTAGGCAGTCACAGTTAAAGGGTCAGCAGATGGCACAGGATGTTGATCCTAGCCAAATCCTGGCATTAAACCCTGAGACCGGAAAGCCAAAGGCTTTAGATTGGGTTGGCGAGAACCGTTTGTTTGGTCGCGCTGGTGTAGAGGCGTATGAGCGTGTTGTTCAAGAGCGCTTCCAATCATCCATGGAGACTGAGCTTAAGACAAAAGCAAATGAGATTGCTCTTAAGTTTAAGAATAATCCATATGGAGCCGAACAATACAAACAGCAGATGGACGAATACCTAAAGTCCATGGCTCTTAATTCAGAGGTAGATGGTAAGGCGACTTACTATACTAACTTTATTATGGAGCAGGGTGAGCAGTATATTGCCTCTACTACTCTTCACATGCAAGAGCAGCAGATCAATAGGCAGAGGCAGGCTACAGCACAGTCTATTGTTGATAATGCTGGCGACAGAATAGATGCGGTCAGGCAGCTAGCAATGATGGGGAGAAATGCTTTCCCTCTTATAAATTCAATCTTAGAATCTATTGAAGATGGAGAAAATTCTTTTCTTTTAAACGTAGGTTCTTCCTCCAAGTACCGACAGGCCGCTGCGGTTGCATATGCTGAGGGTATAATTTCTAAAACCTTTGGCGATTTATCACATGAGTCTGCTGGGAATATATCTGATGCAATTACACTAGGAGACCCTTCTTCTCT
>VMHT01165278.1_pt1 | contig 11163 bp, 11 predicted proteins | sample 4693611 | NCBI WGS metagenome assembly VMHT01 (sample SAMN12280063, study PRJNA550983) | marine metagenome | isolation source: seawater sampled from same location over 5 years 0.02-0.2 micron viral filtrate | place: USA: collected off the coast of southern California halfway between the port... ... | reverse complement strand
TTCATTATGTAGCATTGTAGGTAGACTTGTTTGACTAGTTAAGGAATACAAATCTGCCTGGCGATCTTTCCCAGTCTTTTTATCTTTTCCCATAAAGGGATGTAAAACTCTTATTATTTTTATGTTTTTAACATAACAAATGTTTTTTAAAGCTTCGGCATAAATTGCTTGAAGTCCCGGTACAAATGTAATTCGAGTTCCTTCTTTCATTTTTGCTGCTTCTTCAAGTGAAATGAATTCTGGCGACGCAGTCTTATCGGTCATAATCTCTTCCCATATCGTTTAGAGTTAAGTTAAACAATTTACATATTATTTACAAGATAAAGACCTTTAATTACTAATTATTTATTGTGTATAGTATTTTGAATATAAATAAAATTTAGGAATTTATCGTGATAGAGCTAGAAAAAAAAGAATCCATTTATTTTTTAAGTATGAATGCTGGTGAAAATCGTTGGAATACTTCATTCGTAAGAGAGTTTGATAAAGCTCTGGATGAAATCCAAAAAGATGATGGTCCTGGGGCATTAATAACATCATCCAAAGATCCTAAATTTTTTTCAAATGGGTTAGATCTTGATTGGATGAATGATCCTAAAGGTCATCCGGAAGGTGGAGATAGAGAAGTTTTTGGTGAAGAATTCATGCACTTAATGGGAAGGATTATTACTTTACCAATCCCGAGTATTTGCGCTGTAAATGGTCATGCCTTTGGGGCAGGATTCATGCTTGCCCTTTCACATGATATTAGATTGATGAGAGAAGATAGAGGTTTTCTCTGCGCTAATGAAATGCAACTTGGATTTAAAATACCAAGACCAGAATTAGCTTTATTTCGACATAAAATTCCCGCTAACTCTTTTTTTGAAACTGTTCAGTTATCTAAGCGCTGGACAGGAACAGCTGCATTTGAAGCTGGGATTACTCAAGGAAAAGGTTCGTTTGAAGAATTACCCAAGATAGCCATAAAAAAAGCAGAGGAATTAGCACCTCTTGCAAAAGATAGAGAACATTATGCAGCTCAAAAAGAAATGCTTTATGGAGAAAATGCGGCTATTAATCTTAACCATGGACCAGCATATATGCTGAAGAATTCAAAAGACTTCGAGGATTAGTTTTTCTTTTTTAAGCTTTTTAAAAAAAATTATTAATTTCAATTCATATCTTATCTGGAATTAACTCAATAATTTCTTTGATAGACAGCATATTTTCATCACATTCAAATGATCTTCCATATTTTAAAATCGATTGCGCAGTTTCCTGCATTGCTGGAAATGCGCTTCTAAGAAGTTGGTTAGCATAAATAACTATGTTTACTCCCGCATCTTGAAGTTGTCCTTCAGTTACTGAATTATAAGTAGATGGAACAACAACTAATGGCCTTTTATTCTTAAATTTAGAATATAAATTACAAAATGACAAAATCTCATCAGGTTTTTTGCTTCGGCTATGAATCATGATGCCATCGGCACCTGCATTAATATAAGCTTCTGCTCTGCTTAAAGCATCATCCATTCCAGCTTCAAGTATTAAGCTTTCAATGCGAGCTATTATCATAAAGTCATCTGTTACTTGAGCTTTTTTTGCTAAAGAAATTTTCCTAGAAAAATTTTCTAGAGTATCTTGTTTTTGAGGGACATCATTTCCAAATAGAGAATTCTTTTTTAAACCAGTTTTATCTTCTATTATAGCTGCGGAAACACCTAGTCTCTCCAAGGTTCTCACAGTAAAATTAAAATGCTCAGATTGTCCTCCTGTATCTGCATCATAAATAATAGGTTTTGTGGTGACTTCTAAAACTTCACTCAAAGTAGCTATTCTAGAACTTACATCAACCGCTTCTGTATCAGGCTTACCTTTGGCAGTTGAATCCGTAAGGCTGCTTCCCCACATTCCATCAAACTGACGAATCTTTTTGCCGTCATTCACTGAAATATTTTCAATTATTAATCCACTTAAAGCATTATGTATATCTAGAAAACGTAAAAGTGGCTTTGCGGCTAATAACCTCCTAAGACTGGCTAGTCGTGTTTGAGGGGTCGTTCCTAATTCTTTTTTTGCTTGTATTAAAGAGGAAGAAGAGATTCCTTTGGTATATGGAATTTCTATTAAACTTCCATTCCAATTCTTTATTAATTCTATTACCTTTTTTCTGGTTTCTTTTTGAACTCCTTCTTTCCAGTCATCGCCATGTACAACGAAATCTGGTTTTAGTTTTTTTAAGTTTTCGGAGTAGTCTAGTGTATTTTGTGGAATAACTCTGTTTACATACTTTAAGCTTTCTACTATTTCTGATCTTTGTTCAAAGGTCATATATGGCAGTCGTTTATAGCTTGCAATTGCTTCATCGGTTAAGACTCCGACTGTAATTAATCCATATTTAGAAGCTTTTTTTAAAATATTCAAATGTCCAGGATGAATAATGTCTGCACTCATTCCTACATAAACAGTTTTTTCTTTATTTTTCATAACAATTTATTTTATTTCCTTAAGAAGATTATGAGATATTAATTTTTCAGTTAATTCATAAAGATTCCAGATAGGAACATTTAGAATTTCTGAAATTTCTAAAAGAGAATTTTCTCCATCAGATAAACTTATCAAATTCATTAAAAGTTCTGTATCTCCTAAACCATATTCAGAAGACAAGGTTGGAAGAAGTCCTCTTTTTCCCATTTGAGGCTCTCCTAAAACAGTAACTTTATACTTTTTATTTTTTTCTAGAGCTTCTAAAGCCTTCCTAATTACCCAATAACCTCCATCTAGGCCTTTTGAAGAGACAACGTTTTCTAGGTCATCTAAAGAGGAGTGATACTCTGGATATTCTCCGTACATTGTTCTCATGATAGAAGCAACAGGCAAATCAATTCCAGGAGCGCAATACTGCCTTTCATCACTGCCTCGCTCTAGCCACGTATATTTTTTAAAATTAGGATCTATCCATTTTAAGACATGTTTCGCTACTTCATCACTTAAAGTGTTTCCGTTTCTCGAAGGTAAAAAAGAATAAGCTCTGTTATCACCAACGCAAGTAATATTAAAACCTGCAATTATATTTTTTTTCATTTTCTTTAAATTTAAACTTAGATAAGCTAATGAACCAATTGTTTCTGGAACAAAAACTATACGATAGGAATAGGTTAAGTTTTGACTTTTTTCCAACCATTTTGATAAAAAAGTAGTAACAGTTAGACCAGAGAGCTCGTTATTTGCCATTGAAGGATGACATATGTAGGTGCTCAAAAATATTTCTTTTTTAGTTTTTCCTCTTAATAACAATTCCCCATAATTTAATTCGCCATCAAACAAAACTGTATCAATAAAAACTTTATAAATTCCATCTTTCAAGTCATCTAATTGATTTTGTGACAAACAAAATCCCCATCTTTCCTCATAGTAACTAGTAACATAAGGTATAGCATTTGGAAAATTAGGATGTGTGTGAAGGTGTTTTTTTAACTCAGATAAAGAAAGTTCTCCTCTAAAAGGAACACTATAACCCAGAAGATGAAGATTATTTATTGAAAAATCACAAATTTTATTACCATCAGGAGTAATTATGAATGCTTCATTAACCTTCCATTCTCTTGGAATAGTCCAATCAAATACCTTTGTATTAGTTGGTAAGGATTTAATTTTCAAGTTTGGAAGGTGGTAAGAAATTCTTTTTAATGTCTCTCTTGTTCCATCGCCAGTAATACTTCTATTTAAGGGCCATAAGTCAGTTGCAAAGTCATAAATCTCTTTTCCAATCATTTTTCAAGATCCTCAATAATTTCAATAATGAATCCTAGAGGGTTTAAGAAAAAAATAACTCTTGCATCTTTAAATGCTTTAGCCTTTTTTGGTTTTCCTAGAGGAACAAATCCATTTCTGCGTAAAACTTTTATTTCTTCATCGAAAGAATCAGATACGTATGCAATATGATTTAATAAATCCTTTTCCCTTGAAATCACTCCATCAACAGGATTATTTTTGCCATATGGAGCAACTAATTCATAATTTATATTTTCCTGATCTGTTAAAAATAAAATTTTCACTCCTAAGTTTTCATCAATTATTATTTCACTTTCTTGAGAAACTTGAATAAATTTAGACATTTCTGATCTCCCATAATCAAGATCCTTTACAAAAATACCAATATGATGAAATTTATTCACTTTCTTGTTTTATTAACGAATATTCGTTTTCTGAAATTAAGTTTGCAGCAGTATCATAAAAATCTTTTGCAGAAATAACTCTTGCTACAAAACGGCCAAAAGATTCTTTTTTTAACTTTTTCGATTTAAGAGCTTCTTTTTCTAATAAATTCAGGGAAGTTTCGCTTTCTAAATCTAATCTTCTTACAAAATAACTAACTATTGTTTTTTTTACTACATTTTCCTCTAATTTAGAAATACCAAAATTCTTAAAAAAACGATAAGAAATTTTCAATTTTTGTTCCACGTAATGCACAAAAGTTACTCTGTCAAAACTACACCCTAAAGTAAGTATTTTTGCATTAGAAAGATATAATTTGTCAAATATAGTATTTTCTCCAAAACAATCGTTCACCTCAGATTCAGAAAAATAGTTCATATCTTTGCCAAAACAGCTAAAGCTAAATACTGGATGATTGGATCTTAATGAATCATCTAAATTTCGAAAACTTTCAGAAAATAAACCAACCTCTGATGGAGAAGCTTCTTTATCAAATAAACTGCCATTTAAGGTGCTATAAGTAAATGAAGGAATGAGAACAGTTCCTTCATTAAAATAACTCAAAATACTTTTTGCAAATTCAGAAACCACATCAGATGATTTTTTAAATTTATATTGTGCTGCTACTCCTGCATCTCCATGAATAACAACAGTATCATCATGATTTAAACCAAGACTATTAAGATGAAAATCTATTTCATCTTTCTGAAAGAACATTTTCTATTTCCTTTTTTATCTCTTCAATCGATGTTAATTTTTCCATCGACTCCATATCAAATTGAATATCTAGAGTTTGTTCAATCGAAAGAAGCAAATTAAAATTTCCAAGAGAATCCCATTCTTCAATATCTCCAATTTTTAACTCATCAATTTCTTCTGGAATGTCAGAATTTTTGAAGGTATCGATCAACATCTGACGCAAATCAATCATTAATTAGCCTCATAGATTTCTAAATTAGAGATTTGTTTTTCACTAACTTTTAAATAAAAAAGCTCTCCCTTAACTTTATCTAAACTCAAATTTTTTGGGATGTTATCTTTTTTTAAATTTGCAGATTTAAATCCGTAATTTTTTAAAAAATCTTTTGCCAAACTATTTTTTCCAGAATCTACAAACTCTGTCAAAATCCTATCAGAACCTCTTTCCTTTGCTTTTTTAACAATTTCATTTAACAACCAAGCTTCAAAATGTCTTCCTAAAATTCTACAACTCATAAGAAATGTATCAATGAAAATTGTTTTCTTATCTAACTGAAAAAAATATATGAAGGACACAATACCATGATCGCCATATCTATCTTTTAAACTTCCTAAAAATATAGAATTTTTATTTTTTTCAGAAAACTTTGTAATGTTTATTCTGTTATGTCTTTTAGTACTCAAATTAAATTGATTTGTTTTCATACACAATTGCTCAGCTCTTGAAATGTTTGACTCATCTATTTGAATGATTTTTGGTGATAAATTTAATGTGGAAAGATATTTATTAATATCATTTGAATTTTTTAAATCACTATTAAATCTAGCCCTAGATTTATACTGGGAGGTTTTTTCTGAATCTTCTTTTGTTACTTCAAACTTAGAAAAACTACTATCTAATTTCAAAGTTTTGGGCCATTCGATAACATTTTTTGGGACTTCAATGGTATTTATTTCCGGCCTTAAAGTTTTCATCTTATCTCTTTCAAGAGGATTATCATCCCAAAAAACAAAACTATTAGTGCTCACTCCTAGATCTTCTGCAATCAATTTCATATTGTCTGCTTTCTCATTCCAATTAATCTGATATGAAATAATATTATCCATTTTAAGAATCATTGATTTGTGATTTTTAAAAACATTTAAAACTTCTTCTTCATCATTCTTACTCGATAAAGCAATTAGAATTCCTTTTTTAGTAAGGCGAAATACCTCTTTCTGAAAATCTTCAAAGGCCTTACCAACTCCATCTTGCCCCAAAAGGATTCCACTCATTCCGTCTTCACCTATAACTCCTCCCCAAAGAGTATTATCGCAATCAAGAACTAAAACCTTTGCAGGAGGATTTAAATACCTGTCTATGACATCAAAAATAGCTTGAATTGAATTTTTAAGGCCTTCAATAGAGAGTCTACACCTAGCGAAATACCAATTTCTTTCTGAAAACATATTGCTTGAACCATATGCAAGGAAAACCTCATTTAGACTTACCAAGAAGACTGTTTGAAATCTATTTCTTAATTTTTTTAATTCATTAAAAAACCAATCATTAATTTTTTGAAGGTCGCTTTCCATTTTAGAAGATTCAATAATATTTTGGTTACGAATTCCTGCCCAACAGATAATAATAGGGCTTGATGAAGATTCTGCCCTATTTGATAGCATTTCAAAAAATGAAGAGTAATTTTTTTTAAAGTCTTTTAGATTTATGTTTATGTCATCAGTTAAATCTTCAAAAAAAAGAAACATAATAATTCCACATTCCTCTTCTTTTAACAAACAGGAAGTAATATCTCCGAAGTTTTCAAAAATTATCTCTGATAGATTTTTAATCTTATCCCAAGATTTATTTGTATCAATTAAATTTGAAGAACTACAAATGGAAAACTTTGATTTTAATGTCATAAAATTTTTTAATCTTACAATACAAATACTCTCATCTGCTGATTATTTAAAGTTTGAAGTTATAGAGGGTGATGACTCTCATTATGAAAATGTGCGGCAGATTTTTTATCATAAAAACATAGACTTAACATGAGCCTATCTCCTGAATTTGGAATAGTTCCACGATGAAATACTGTAGTATCTTCAATCCATGAGTAACCTGCTTTCCCGACAAATTTTTTCAGCTCGAAAAAAGGTAACCTCTCTTTAAGGGTTGAATACTTGTAGCGTCCAATGGTGCGCAAATTCCATGGAAGTGATTTGTTAGAACGGACGAATATTTGATGTTCGCCAAAACCCTCATTAACATCAACTAGATAAATGAAGACTTTAACAAAACGCAAGCTATCTGCATCTCGATGAAACTCTAATGCATCATCATAATTCTTTCTAAGTTTTCGCTCGCCTTTTATTTTAAATAGAGCATCAATTTTTCCTAATGCTAATATTTCGTTTTGAGGCAAGCCTAAAAACTCAGAAACTATAGGTAAAAGATTCAACTCGGATAGAATAGATTTCCGTAAATTGTCATTAGAAAAAATATCAACTTCTTCTGATCGAACAATATTTTTAACTCTTTGTTTATCAAAATAGTCTTGCAGACTAAAATATTCCTCTTGCTGAGATTCTAAAAAAAAATCTATCAAGCTCGCCACTCCATTTTCTGATAATTTACTCAACTCCATAAACCCATCTTCTCTCAATTTAAACGTTAAATTAGTATTTTTTGTTTTTGCTGAGCCTGCTAAATTGCCAAAAATTGAAACGTAATTTCTGACCAAAAACCAATAATAAGATCCTAAAAAGTTGCCATTTATAAAAGCCATCGAAAGCGATTGCCTAAGAGTATTGAGGAGTTGCTGTAAAATGAGAAATAAAGAAAATTTGCTAAGTATTTTTTTCATTCTGCTTCTTTGTTTTCATCTGCAACTTTGATATTAGTTTCTAATTCTCTGTTGAGAATTTAAGATGTTCTGTGCTTGGATTGTATCAGCGATAATCCTTGCCAAAAGTCGGTTTCCCTCAGAATTATGATGACGAGGATCGTTATACATATTTCCTGAAGGAGGAACTCTATCTGATATATCAAAACAAAAGACGAGGTCTAAACAGCGTTCTTTCAATCCTGCATAAAGAATTCTTATCTCTTGAATATAAGAATGAGTTAGTAGTTTAAAAATTTCTTCGTCTGAGCTACCGCTTTTTGGTGACGATTGAGGGCCCTCTAAACCCATAGTCGGTTGGAGAAAGACATAATAATTTACACCTTGAGCCCTAAGAACGGCATGCATTCGCGTGACATTAATTAACCATCGGTCTGCTGCATCAATTACCACAGGGTCGCTTAAGGTTAAATTTTTTATGATTGATTCATTAAATGCCCTTGCGGCAATAATTGTAATTAATGAGTTTATATTTGGCAGAATCGAATGAAGTCCTATTCCTATTCTTTGATCAATCCAAGTTTGGTAGTTATTCATTTGAACTTGTACTGATGAAAGAAAAGGATACTCGCTTTTCCGAGTATCATTAGAACCATGATAATCAGGTGTATCATTTATTCCATTGAGAGATATTACAGTTTGTAAATTCTTTATTCTAGGAGCGTCTCTGATTACTTTGAATAGTTCTTGAAGGGATGAATATGCACCGACGCCTCCATTTAATATTTGATACTCGCTTGATAAAAACTGAGACAAGTAATTAGGATAAGTATCTCCCGATGACACATCCTGAAAAAAACCTGCTGTAGTTGACCCCCCTAAAGTAAGAAGAACTGGTTTTGAAAGATCGCTTTCATTATAACGAACGTATTCACCATCAGCATAACCATTTTTGATCAAACAATTACCAAGATGGTTAGGAACGTGAGTCAAAAGCACGTCGGTTTTCATTTCTTCGCATGAACTAGCATTGATGACATAAGGAAAAATAAAATGCTTTCCCATAGCAATACGCGATAAGGCAGCAAATAATTCAAGAAATACTATCAGCGCCAAAAAGACTGCAAAGTTAATGGATAGTATTTTAATCCAGTTCATAGCGTTCCTCATAACTTTCTTTAAGCATTTCTTCTTGCTGTTCTTTATAGAGTAAGTAATTGCCAATAGCCAAAACATCCAATTCAGTTCCCATAAAGCACCTAAAAGCATCAGTTGGTGTGCAAATAATGGGTTCGCCTCGAACATTAAAGGATGTGTTTACAACAAGTGGGCATCCTGTCTTTTCTTTGAACTTTGATATTACTGCATGATATCGAGGATTAGTATCTTCATGTACTGTTTGAATCCGTGCTGAATAATCAACATGAGTAATGGCAGGTATGGAAGAACGTGGGACGTTTAACTTGTCTATTCCAAATAAAGCCTCTTCTTTTTCAGTCATGTTAAGACGTTTATCTTCTTTTACATTGGCTACAAGAAGCATATATGGACTATCCGAAGCATGATCAAACCATTGACATACATCTTCTCTTAAAACACTGGGAGCAAAGGGACGGAAACTTTCTCGATATTTAACTTTTAGATTAAGTTGCTTTTGCATTGTTGGTGAACGAGGATCAGCAATTATGCTCCTTGCTCCTAACGCCCTTGGGCCAAACTCCATCCGTCCTTGCATCCATCCAATGGCTTTTTCATTGGCTAATGCAGAAGCAACCTGTTCTGTCATTTCTTTTTCAGAAAGCTTTATAAATTCCGCACCACAAGCTTTAAGCTCAGCTTCAATTTCAGCATCACTGAATTCAGGGCCTAAAAAAGCGCCTTTCATGCCATCTCTTTCTTTTGAAACAATTCGTTCTTTATTATGATGTAAATACCAAGTTGATAGTGCAGACCCTAATGCTCCGCCAGCATCACCAGCTGCTGGTTGTATCCAAATATTTTCGAAGATTTTTTCACGCAAAAGAATACCATTTGCAACGCAATTCAGTGCTACACCGCCCGCAAGACACAAGTTACGCTCGCCTGTTTCTTTTGCTATCCCTTTTGCTAACCTCAGTACAATCTCCTCTGTAACTTTTTGAATTGAGGCAGCCAAATCCATTTCACGCTGAGTAAGCTCTGTTTCCGATGTACGTGGTGGCCCGCCAAATAATGCATCAAACTTATTGTTAGTCATAGTTAAGCCAGTAGCATAATCGAAGTAGCTCATATCCAACTGGAAGCTACCGTCTTCAGCTACAGTGATGAGCTTTTCTCTAATTAAATCTGCATAAACTGGTTGTCCATATGGAGCAAGACCCATTACTTTATATTCACCAGAATTGACTTTAAAACCGGTGTAATAAGTGAAAGCGGAATAAAGAAGCCCAAGTGAATGGGGGAAATGGATTTCTTTAACAACTTTTAAATGTCGTCCATTGGCAATGGCAAGGGATGTCGTTGTCCATTCGCCAACAGCATCGAGGGTAAGAACTGCGGCGCTTTCAAAGGGTGATGGGTAATAGGCGCTCGCTGCATGAGATAGGTGATGTTCGGAAAATAATAATCGCTCTCGCCAATCAACATCTTCAGCAAGCGTTGACTTTAGTTCTTTAATGAGAGCTGATTTTTGAAAAAGCTTGTCCTTAATCCAAACTGGCATAGCTTTAGCGAAACTTATGAAACCTTTAGGTGCAAATGCTAGGTATGTTTCAAGCAACCTTTCAAACTTCAAAAAAGGCTTCTCGTAGAATACGACATTGTCAATTTGACTCGCAGAAATTTTAGCCTCTCCTAAGCAGTACTTTATCGCATTAGTTGGAAAACCATTATCATGTTTTTTTCGTGAAAAGCGTTCTTCTTGAGCTGCAGCAACAATCTCACCATCTTTTATAAGACATGCTGCACTGTCGTGATAAAAAGCAGATATGCCAAGGATATACATGACTGACTTCTAAAAAAGTGTGTATATGAAAGGAGCTACTATGGAACCTTGTGCAATTATCAACAAACCGCCAAGTATCAACATTACTGTGATAATTGGTGCAAGCCACAATTTTTTACGTACTCGAAGGAAAATCCAAAGCTCTTTTAAAAATTCCATTTGATCTGCATTAATTAAAACTGGCGTTTGAAAGATTCAGACTTGATTGGTTCGATGCGCGTAATCCAATAACTCAATCTATTGGTGAACTTTAACTTCAACTCATCTCGTCCGAACATCTTCATTGACACTCCATATGGTGTAACTAATCCAAAGAAAATAATACCAAGCACAATGGGACTCACAATCATTCCAATTAGAAGTCCAAATTGCATCCATATCTTATTTAGCGGTAAAAGAAAGTCAGCTTTTATTAAAGTAATGAATAAAAGTATCGATGATGTTGCTAAAAAT
>VMHT01065098.1_pt1 | contig 11163 bp, 24 predicted proteins | sample 4693611 | NCBI WGS metagenome assembly VMHT01 (sample SAMN12280063, study PRJNA550983) | marine metagenome | isolation source: seawater sampled from same location over 5 years 0.02-0.2 micron viral filtrate | place: USA: collected off the coast of southern California halfway between the port... ... | reverse complement strand
GTAGTGCCAGTAAGCCAGCCACCAATTGCAAGATAAGCAGTGGGAAAAAGAAGTAGTCCAGACCAGCCCACAAAGACAAAGCGATCCCGTTTAAGCCAGTCATCAAGGACATCGAACCACCCCCTCTGCTGTTGTTGTAATGTACTTGCTACCACTATTTAAAACCTCCTTTCGATTTTTTCTTGATTTGTTTTGTATCCAACACTTCAACGTGAGATTTGAGTATTGCAGGAGTATTGAACCACTTTTCGTAGACTTGTTCATAACTCTCAACAATTATACTCTCTCCAGTTGAATAATGAAATCTGTAATTATGCCTATCATATGGTTCTTCAGAGGTTTGAGCAAACCAATCAGGTAAGACTCTGTCCTCTGGATCTAATTTTCCAATCATGAGAATAAGTAATGTTACTTAACATTTAAGAAGAAAAAGAAAGGGGACCGAAGTCCCCTATCTTTAGATTATTCAGTTTGTATCAACCGATTGCGGGCGCAGTTAAGGCCACAGGTGTGGACTCAGCAGACGCAAGATCGAGGGGGAAGTTGTGTGCATTTCTTTCATGCATGACCTCCATTCCAAGACCTGCTCTGTTGAGAACGTCTGCCCATGTGTTGAGAACTCGTCCTTGTCCATCAATGATGGATTGGTTGAAGTTGAATCCGTTGAGGTTGAACGCCATGGTGCTGACGCCGAGGGCGGTAAACCAGATGCCGATAACGGGCCACGCTGCGAGGAAGAAATGCAGCGAGCGAGAATTGTTGAAAGAAGCATACTGGAAGATCAAACGACCGAAATAACCATGTGCAGCGACAATGTTATAGGTCTCTTCTTCTTGACCGAACTTGTAACCATAGTTCTGGGACTCAGTCTCAGTGGTTTCACGAACCAGTGAGGAAGTAACCAGTGAACCGTGCATTGCGGAGAAGAGTGAACCACCGAACACACCTGCTACGCCGAGCATGTGGAAGGGGTGCATCAGAATGTTGTGCTCTGCCTGGAAAACAAGCATGTAATTGAATGTACCAGAGATGCCAAGAGGCATACCGTCAGAGAACGAACCTTGACCGAAAGGATAGACCAGGAAGACTGCAGATGCAGCTGCAACAGGTGCAGAGTATGCAACACAAATCCAGGGGCGCATTCCTAAGCGATAGGACAGTTCCCACTCACGACCCATGTAGGCGAAGATGCCGATCAGGAAGTGGAAAACAACCAGTTGGTATGGTCCACCATTGTAAAGCCATTCATCCAGAGATGCGGCTTCCCAAATGGGGTAGAAGTGAAGACCAATTGCGTTGGAGGAGGGAACAACTGCACCTGAGATGATGTTGTTACCATAGATCAGCGAACCAGCGACTGGTTCACGGATACCGTCGATGTCCACGGGGGGAGCAGCGACAAAAGCGACGATGAAGCAGATGGTTGCCGCCAACAGAGTTGGGATCATCAGCACACCGAACCAACCAACATAGAGACGGTTGTTTGTGGAAGTTACCCAGGAACAAAAATCTTCCCAGGTGGATGCGCCTTGGCGGCGCGAAAGAGTTGAAGCCATTGTTTTAAACAAAAAAGTAAGACCATCAGGGAAATGGTGGAGTTACTATTCCTTGCCACCCTTAGGCAAGGTATAAGAGACGTGCATTTATACTCCCTAGAGGTCTCGGTTTGCGGGGAGTGTACAACTTTACAGAACTTAATGTCCTTGCGTCGTTGATGTATTTATAATACTACGGTTTCCCGTCCCTGTCAACCCCCTTTAGTTCCCACTGATACCGAAATCTTTTAGGCAATTCTAAGGTTTCTAAATAACATTAGTGTTTATTTGGTAAAATATCGATGCGAAGATTGTTACCATTAGTAATGATTCTGATGACAGCATCTGCTGCTAATGCAGGTGGTATTGTAACAAAGCATTCTTCGAGTGTTCAACTTACTGTCGATGCTGCTCGCTCGACTGCAACTAGAATCGGTTCCAGTTTTAGCATTTCAGGTTCAAACATTGATACTACGGACGGTTCGACTGCAGGAACAGTTTCTGCTGGTACTATCACTGCTGGTGTATATAATCCTGGCACAATTGCTGCAACACAGGATACTGCTGGATCAGCATTTAGTTTCAGTCAATCTTATACACAAGCTGATGCAGTGCCTACTAGTGCTGCAACTGTGGGTGCTAATCCAAACTTCTCTTCAATCACTTCTTACACAGCTGGAGCCAAAGATACTTTGGCAGGTACTGTAACGAGTGCAGGTATACTTACTGTCACAGCGGGTGGATCTGGTACTAGTGCTACAGGACAATTTGTTAGTGAGATCACTGTAATTGATTGAGGACCCACGCAATGACCCATTCTGGAAAGATAACGTGGTCTATTGCAATGAGTGCGGTGGCAATCCTATTCACAGGTGCCACCGCCCTAGCAGTCCCCGTTGTCCCAAACTTCACGCAGGGCTCAATGACAAGTCATACAGAAACAACTCAGAAAATAACTGAGACCATCAATTCGATGGACTATAACACTGGTTACCAGTATTCAGCAACTGGTAGTGGTGTTGAACCAGTAGGTGGAAATCTAAGTCCCACAAGAGGTTCCACCAGTGTATCAATAAATGGAGTGACATCATCATGGACAGGAGTAACAGAGACACCAACATTTGTACAATCAAGTCCGGGTCAATCTTTTCAGTTTACCGAAACTTACTCTGGACCCGGTTTAAGCAATCATACAATTATCCAGAGGGAGACAGAGGTAACCAGCATCACCGATACCACAAGTATCTTCCAGCAGTAGGAGCATTAATATTTGGATTACTATCCCCATCTGCGGCTTTTTCAGAGACTGTTGGTGGGGTCAGTGCTACCGCTTCTCCTGTTGCTAACTCTTCTGGTTCTGTCACAAATCAAGCGATCCAAGTCCTCCAAGGTCCTTATATTACGAACACATACGGGGGCGGAATCCAATGCCAAGGTCCTACGCTAAACATAACCCCATATGTAACAGGTGCAGGTTCATTTCAAAGACCTTGGGAACCTCATTATATGGATCCTGTATACGATATCAGTGATAACTTTGGTGCTTTTGATGAAAATGGGAATGATATTGGGGATGGAATTATTGATAATCCAGGAAGAATTCTTTTTCGTAAAAGAACAAGAACAGGTCAAAAAGAAAACTACAATCTATCTGTAGGATTTTCTGCTACTTGGTCTCGTCCCTTAGATAAAAGTTTGCAGGAACAATGTAAACAAGCAGCAGCAACACAGATTGCGCTACAACAACAATTAACTGCCAACAAAAGATTAGACTTTGAGATTGCAAGACTCAAAAACTGCGGAAATTTATTGAAGGAAGGAATTAGTTTTCATCCAAAGAGTCCTTATTATTCCATATGTGCAGATGTCATGGTAAGGGATGTAACTTATGTGAAACCACACCGCCATACTATCCCTTCGGTTTCAACGCAGCCCGAAGAGCCTTTATCGCCTGATTCCGATCGCGCTGCTCTGCTCGGCGCTCCGCTAAGGTCAAAACCTTGACCTTCTTGCCTCTTATAGAGGCAATTTTTTTGATTATTTTTTTGGTAACTGGTTTCACAACCCTCAAAAGAATATCAGCAAAAGGTTTTGCTAACAGTGCAGAAGTTGTTGCTACAACAGCAATACCAGCAGTGGTAGTAATAGTTGAAGCAGGAGGGATAGCATCAATAACTTGAGTTATAATAGGAATATCTTCTACTATACGAACACACTGGGTGCCTTCTAAACGGTATCCAGTTATTTTTTTGCGTCCCTCATTAAAAACAAACCCAATCGGTTCTTTCTGTAACTGCTCTACTGTTGGACACTCTATATTTGTATTAGGTATTGATGTCTTTGGAGCAGGAGTAGGAGGAACATCTTTTGGAGGCACAGGTTTTGCCTCATCTCCTTTGTATGCAGGAACTGGTGCATCCTTACCACTGAATTTTAATTTACTCTTATTATAATCAATGGGACTAAAACTAGGAACACCAGAATCGCAATAAGTTTTTACCCCTTTAGGATCATCTTCTGATATTATTCCACTCTTCTCTTTGTCAGAATTTTGTTCATGTGCCTCAACACAACCAGGCATATCAACAATAGGGACTCCAATGTTTACTGTAACTGGCGGAGCAGTCGGAATACTAAAGTTTGGTTGCGAAATAACTGTTGTAGATATGTCTGGAATATCTAAACTTCTAATACTAATTTGATTAGTGCCAATCTCTCGTATTTCCATTAACAATCATTAAACACTTCACCAACTTGTGATCCTAATTCAGATCCTGTCTGTTGCCCTAAAAGTAATGCCCAACCACCTGCTAACCATCCAATATAAGGAATACTAGAAACAGCAGGTACTACAAGACCAGCAGCAATACTAGTTCCTGCCATTGCACCTTGTGACCGTGCTCCAGCGTCCGCCACGATACACTCGACTTCTTTTGCAGACTTTCCCTCTTCACCCTGCGTTACGGCACCTCCCATATTACGGGTGCCTTCCATTGTATATTCATCTCGACGATATTCATTTCTTTTTTCACTAGATTCACCACCAAAGAATCCTTTCTTTGATTTATCAAGATCTAATCCTCTCTCTGAGGATAAAACCTTAGGATCATTTGCACGATATTCAATTTCATATCCTTCCTTGCCAGCCCTAATTTTATAGGATGAGTAAGGACCACGGGGAAGATTAAATGTAGGTGGTTGCTTTACTGGTTGTTCTACTGGTTCTTGTGGTCTTAAAACATAACCAAGAAGTCCAATATGTGCTACAGCAATCACACCACCAACACTTAATGCTACCCACTTAAACGGTGATTTATTCATACCAACGTCCCGTGTGCTCTACGAATCTCACGAAGTTCTTCAAAGTTCTTTTGTTTAGTGCCACCATCATATGGCCAAGCATATCCTTCTTCGATCATTTCTTCGTTAAGGGACACATTTCCGTCCCCAATGTAAAGCCAACCAAGAAGACGCCCGTATTTGCCAACGCCACCAACAAGTTCAGTCCTAATAATAAGGTCATCATCACCGGCCACCGCACCTTCCAATTTTTCTTTGAGCCAGTTTGTTGCATCGTATCCAAGTTCCTTTTCCTCTAAGTCTCTTGTACGTTTTTCTGGAGTATCTATACCTGCGACTCTAACTCTTTCTTTTTTAAATAGATCAAATCCAAGATCAATAGTTACATCAATCGTATCACCATCAACTACCCTATTGATTTCGACTACGCGGAAGTTATAGCAGGACTTCCTACTTGGAGGGACCATTGCACCCATTACTCTTGCTCCTCTAATGAAGGTTTAATACTGACTTCCTCAACATAACTAGAAGCAAGTTCCGTAGCACAAGGAGTGCCAGTCAAACTATCTTCAGTAAAAGCATCAGCATCCTCTGGTATTGCCACTATGATTCCTACAAGAGTAACCGCAGCAGTGATTACAGCACCAGCACGCCAGACCCAACGCTCAAGATTACGAACTCTATCACGGAGTTCTTCTGCCATCTTTTCAGCATCTTCAATCCTGTGTGTCAGGAGTGCTATCAGTTGGTCCTGATCCGCGTCCTTCTGATTGATTTGATCCGGCATCATTCACCTCATCAAAAGCCATACTCATTATATAGACAATGTAGTAAGTAACTCCAGCTAAGAGTATGATTATGGAAATAATCACACTCCAGACTGGATCATTTGGATTCTCTAAAGGGCGTAATAATAAATTCATATCTCCACAGTTTTTTCTCTAATAGTTAAACGATCAGGATCAATCAATCTAATTGCTTCCTCTAACTCTTGGAAGTGCTGAATCTCATCATTCATAATCTCACATATCTTTTTATCATCAGGAAAACGTGTCAGATACTCAGCGTATGTAAGCGAAGCATGAACCTCTACTTCATAGGAGAGGTGGTAGGCAGCACGAGGAGCCAACCAATAATAAACCACATTGACCCAATAGTAGATAAGTACAAGGTGTCTGGCGAAAAAGCGATCAATCCAATAACGATTACCACCCCTACTTTCCATATACTCCAGATGTTCTGTCTCATTGACGCTCTGAGCAAAGTGTTCTTTCATCAAGTATAAGTGCCAATCACCTCTTAGACCTAATGATTCGCGCAAATGTAACACACTTAAGAAAGCAAAATAGGGTGCCCGAGCAATCTCCTCAAGCACCCAAAAACGTTGGTAATCTCTTCCTTGATACAGGAAGTCAATGATTGCTACAGTGATATTCAGCGTAACTTCATTGAATTTTTTCATATCATCCGACGTGAACAGTACCAATCATACCAGCACCTTTGTGTGGCGCACACCAATATGTGTAATCACCAACATCAGCAAAGGTAACATCAAACTCTTCACCAGGCATCATCGCTAATGCTTCGTGAGAAAGTTCAGGATGATCTTCTACAACCACATTATGTGGAGGTAGCATATTGTTTACAAAGTGAACTGAGTCTCCAGCAGAAATAGTGACCTCTGCAGGATCGAATACTAGGTTTCCATTAGAACCCATTTGAACATCTACAGCCCAAGCAGGTGCAGCAAGAAATAATGTAGCAAGAAGTGCGAAAAAGAACTTCATGTAGTTTATGCAACTACACTATCTATTCTCTCTCACACTATCTCAAATATAATTTGTTTTGACATCAAAACTTATTTTTTTTCTCCCTCCTTTGTCTCTTTTTCTTCTTTTTTCTTAGCAGGAACAACCCCAAACGTAGCTAAAGTTCCAGTGAAAACACTGGCGATAAATGTGGGGTCGATATTTTTCTGGGGGATACCAGGAACAGTTACATAATTAAGTGTCAGAATTGCTGCTGACCATCCTAAAATAATAACACGCACCAGGGTAGATACCCCTTCATCAGCCCATTCAAACTTATTCTGTTTGGCATCCTCTTTCTTTTTTGGATTAGATTCCATTTTGAAAGAGCAAGGCAATTTTATTTATTTAATGTACCCTTCATCAACCAGATACTTTCTTGTCAATGGAGTAGGTTCATAGTCGGTCCACATTGTACCCAATGCACAAGAACTCAATGCTCTAGCAGTCATACCCTCAGTTTTACCTGCCCAGGTTGCTTCTGCTTCCCAGGGAACGGCATGTTCAGGATAAGTTAACTCTACCATCTTTCTCCAAAAAGAAGGAACAGATTCTTCAGGCATAATAATGGCAAGCATTTCATTATCAATAGTGCCTGCCATGCAGTCTTGAGCAGCGTGCCATCCTTCATGGCGCATCACACTCATAAGAGTGCCTGGATTATCCATATGTTCTTTATTCAAGAAGAAATTATTACTTACAGTGTGATACACACCACGATGCCCTACTGGAAAATACTTTTCATCAGCTAGAAACACCTCAACTCCGATCCTGCTAAGGGAAGAGAGCATGATGTTGAACTCAACAGAAATAGAATAAAAATCGTCAGTATTGGGATACTTACTAGAAATATCCAAAAGATTAGTGACTTTTGTGACTCCATCCGTACATTCCCTGAGTAACATACATCCCATAGCATCCATGGTGTGATAACCCTTGGTGGGTTCTGCGAGTGCAGGAGCACTCAAAAATGCTGCTGCGATTACTGCTAAAAGTTTTTTCATTTTACAGGAAGTCCGGTCATAGGAGGAATAGCACCACCCGTTACTTCTGGAACTTCAGGAATATTTGGCATCATCTCTTCTACAATTTTAGGAAGCGCATCAGAAATTTCCTTAATTGCCCTTTCTCTTGCCTCTTCAAACATAACATCAGCATTTTTATAAAGATAAAATGCTCCAGCAACTGTCGCACCACTCACAATAAATGATGCTAGTGCCATCAAATTAAATATTTTTTGCATAATGGTATGCCTCATAGTATTTGATAATTCCATTGCAATTCACATTACCTTGAGAGACCCAATCATGAGCACACTCGTAAATGGATTTGCTAGTATATTTAGACTTTCTGTTAGAATCTAACTCTCTACCGTATTTTTGATTTAAAATGAGAAGTGCTTGTTGTCGCACTTGCATCTTGTCTTCATTATAACGCCAATCAGTGGACAGATCGTAAGTAGTTTCTTTCATGATAATTTTCAGAACCGCCTTGGAAATTTTCTGATCCTCCAATGGGATCAAGTTGAGTAGTAGTTTTTCCATTCCTAGTGGACATAACATACATTGCTTCGTGGATTGTGTCATACTTTGTATCACAACCCGGAACAGTATATGAAATGCATATCTGTTCCATTTCTTCTTTATACAATTGCTTTTGCATCAGCGAACGCTGTTTTTCACTATAGTGTGCTAGTCCAAACCAAGGATCATCTTTGAGAAACTTTGGAGCAGGATATGTCATAAAAGCACCATTTGTTTAGTATAGTTATATGCGTAAGTATCACGCGGTCCACGGATACCCCAACCCAACCAAGTATAAGCGGAAATCATATATTGTGCAACTGTTTGCCCATTGCCTTCAAAATTAGGCAGAACTCTTTGAAAGACATCTTCATTAATCATATATCTTGTTTGACACTCAAGAGTGCTAGGATCACATCCATATTTTTTAGCAAACTTACCTAACCCCAGATAACGGTATGTAGAGGTCCACTGAATAAGTCCGTACCCACCCCGATGGCAATCAGAGTAAGAAACTCTAGCACCTCCCTCACATATATTGGCAATGAACTTACTTTCCTGTTTAATGTTGCCCATGATCGTTGCAAGGGCATTTTTGTCTGTGATTTTTGTACCACTTTGTATTTCTCTTAAAACAAACTGTTCCTCAGGAGAGCACTGAGGGCATACCCATGTGGGTTTATATTCTATCTTTTCAAACTCATGTTTTGATTCTGCGGATATCTTAACTGGGGTGTCGATTACACTCACCCAATTGATTCCTGATGCTATAGAAATTCCCGCAAGAATACCAATACTAACAGTATTAAGAATCATTTTCCTCATAAAGGTATACCAAATACTAACATGCAAAAAGGAGACCGTCAAGTCTCCTTTTATATATCATTAGGTTGGATTGTAAACAGGTGTCATAAGTCCACCATCTGGACCATCATCGTCATCATCTACATCCGTCAAAAGTAACATAAAGAAGAGGGGTGTCAATAAAAATATTATTGTCTGTGTCCACTCTAAACTCATGACTTTCTAACTGCTGCGGCGAGTGGAATTAGCAACAGCACAGATGCTACCACAAATCCCATCACCAGATACCTGGAATAATTTGTCCTGTTACTGCATAAGATCCCATGGCAGCAATCACGCCGATCATTGCTGCCCAACCATTAATGCGTTCTGCTTTTTCAGTCATCGTTTTTCTCCTTAGTTTTGTTGTAGATAATTACTTCTTTACCATCGTGAGTAAAGACTAGTTCGTCATTATGGTCCCAACATAACTCTTCATAGAGTGCATTGAGTTTTTCCATGTCTTCGTACAGTTGATTTGGATTAGGCATCAAAATGTTTAGTAATAACTTCAATTCGTTCTTCTTCATGTGCAATTATATCAAGTTGATCTTGAATTGCACCAAGAACGTCAGGATGTTCACCGATACCTACGGGGTTGTGAAGATAAACTTCTATATTCAGTTTTGCTTTTTGTATGTTTCCTTCTGCATCGTCACGAAGGGCGGAAAGGATTTTACTTCTGAGATCACAAGACATCAATACAGTTCCTCTTCTTTTTCAGTTTCAATAACACAGTCACTAGTAGGATATGCAACACAAGTCAGAACAAATCCTGCTTCAAGTTGATCATCATCAAGGAAAGACTGATCGTTCTGGTCAACGGTTCCACTCACAATTTTACCAGCACATGAAGAACATGCACCAGCACGACATGAGTAGTTCATATCAACTCCTTGTTCCTCAGCAGCGTCCAAAATGTACTGGTCATCTTCACAGGAGATAGATTTATCTCCTTCAGGAGTGCGGAGAGTAATAGTGTACGCCATGTATTTTGTATAAGGTCGAATTAAGTATAGAGAAGTTTTGATACTATGTCAAGTATCAAGCTTCAAGTTCAAGATAGAACTTTGTTTGATCAGATGGAGTATTCTCATAAATGGAGGAATCTCCATAAGTCTTATGGTCCTTGTACCCTACCATTCTCCCCTTTGTATTTTGGAGAGCAGGCATGAATACAATGTAAAAGAATACACCTGGTGCTCCGATGAATACAACGGAGACAATCACATAATAAGTAAGAAGTTCAAGCATTAATCAGAATCCGAAAGCGCCAAAGAAAAATACACTGCCACTAGTAGCATAAGAGATAACAGCAGCAACAAATCCAAGCATAGCAGTACGTCCATTTAATTTCTCCGCACGCTCTGCATACGTCTCGTATCCATAACGCTCAGCGTCAGACTTAGAAACATACATTTGCGGTTCCTTGGCAAACATATTTTGTTGCCCGAACTCATTAGTTGTTACGGTCATTTACCTACTGTAATGAAACTTTACATATTATATAGCAAACAAAGGACCTCGTCAAGAGGTCCTTTGTTTTATTTGATACTATCTACAGCATTGAGTGCCTTCTGTCGTAGGTCTTCCGGTAGCGGCACATACCCAAGAGCATCAGATTTTGCTTGAGATTCCTCACTTAGCATGTAGCGAAGCGTCTCCTTAACACCTTCCTTAGACTCAGGGTATGCCAGAATCCAGGTCAGAGAAACGATAGGATAAGCATTATCACCAGCAGGATTGGGGTCAGCACCACGCAGTTGATCGTCAAGTACAATCTGACTCAGACCAGCAGCAGAAGTCTCAGCACTTGCCTTGACAAACTTACCTGCCTTGTTCTGAAGAGCAACCTGTTGGAACTTATCACCATTGACATAACCATAATTCAGATAACCAATTGCACCAGGTTGATTCTTGATAGTAGCAGCAACACCAGAGTTACCTTTATTACCAACGCCAACAGGCCATTGGACTGCCTTACCGGTTCCTACAGTCTTCTTCCACTCTGGAGAGAAAGCAGACAAGGAGTTGGTGAAACCTTTGGTAGTACCAGAACCATCAGAACGATAAACAGTCAAAATTTTCTTATCTGCACAACCAAACTCAGACCAGTTAGTAATCTTACCAAGGAACACATCAGCAAGTTGAGTC
>VMHT01168356.1_pt1 | contig 11164 bp, 25 predicted proteins | sample 4693611 | NCBI WGS metagenome assembly VMHT01 (sample SAMN12280063, study PRJNA550983) | marine metagenome | isolation source: seawater sampled from same location over 5 years 0.02-0.2 micron viral filtrate | place: USA: collected off the coast of southern California halfway between the port... ... | reverse complement strand
TGACAAAAACGTGACAACTTGATGATGTCAAAAATACCCAAAGTTGTACGTGTAGGGGGCGCCCCGCGCGGGGCGATAGACAAGGTCTATGAACCGCCCCCTATTGATAGAAAGAAACAATTGACAAGGGGCGGGCGATCTGTCATTATAATCGGACACTAACTAAGAGGCTATGCCCATGCGATTCCTACCCTACATTTTAACCGGCGTTTTCATGACCGCTACCGCGCTGCAAACGGTTTATATCCATGACACAAATGTCATGCTGGACGCGAAAGATGCCCGCATCGAGCGACTAACGGATAATGTCAACTATTGGCAGGAAGCGTCGATCGACAACTCCAATAGCGCAACATTCCAGCGCGAGCGGTGCGATGCGTTCTATGACGTGGTTGGCGACTATATCGACGTAACCAATGAGCTTAAGGCGCGGGCCAAATAAGAATCATTCTCATTTGCAACCTCCATTATATCTCCATTATTCGCGCTTGACCAAAGCGCGGATTTTGGTATAATACACCCACACTAACTAGGAGACACTCTATGTCTAACTACACTCCGGCGATGATCGCCAAGCTGCAAGCTGCAGCTCCCCTTAACCTTGCTGTTGCCAAGGATCTTGCTGCCGATTTCGGTCTGTCGCATCGTTCTGTCATATCCAAAGCCAAACATCTTGGCTTGGATTATGTCGTCGCCCCGAAAGCCGCGAAGAAAATTCGTGGCTCCAAGGCTGACACCGTTGACGCAATCGCTAAGGCGATCAACGTTGACGCGGATGCGCTTGACGGTTTGGCTCTGGCGAAAGCGTCAGCTCTCAACAACCTGCTCATGAATTTATCATGAGCCGGTTGGTCGACCTTAGCGGATGGGTTGGGGCGTTGCTACTTTGCATCGCTCCCCCAATCATCGACACGGATTTAGGCAAGGCTTGCGCTATCGCTGGGCTGGGAATTCTATGCTTGCAAGCATGGCACAAAGAATGCTATAATCTGATCTTCTTAAACATTATCGGAATTGGAGGTTACACCTATGCGATATATTTTTGACCTAGACGGAACTGTTATCAACAGCTCCCACCGACAAGGCGACGGCTCACTAGATTATTGGAGGGCGCACAATACGCCCAGCAATATCGCTGCCGATTCTTGTCTGCCATTGTTTGATCAAATGCTCGACGCGATCAACGACGGACTCGACGTTATCATTTGTACTTCTCGCGTGATGGGCAAATATGACTTTCAATGGCTCCAAGCAAACGGCGTCGATGGCATGACTATTCTCTGCCGTGACTCTAACGACAATCGTAATTGTGGATTTTTCAAACTCGCATTATTGCACGACTATGCAAAATCGTTGGGCATGACATGGGCGCGATTTCGTCGCACTAGCATAATGTTTGACGATGACATCGGCGTCCAAACTACGCTTAAAAGCGTTGGACTTCGCGTGATTGATCCTGTAAACTATAACTTCAATATAAGGACAGCTTAAAATGAGAAAACACCACTACATCATCGTCGACGTTGAAACTACTAGCGATGACCGCGTTGCCGATTTCGGTGCTGCGGTCGTGGATCGCAAGGGCAATATCGCTGCGTCTCTCGGCGTTTTGATCGAGGGCATTTTCGGAAACGTCGATTTTCACTGGGCATTGGGCAATCCCAAGCATACCCTTAAAAAATACGAGGGAATGCTCCGCAATGGATCTCGCGCAATTGCTACTCCGGCTTTTGTCAACGATTGGTTACGACAAATGAATACAGCATATTCGCCAATTTTGACCGCCTACAATATCGGTTTTGATTGGGGCAAATGCCGAAATACGGATATTGACTTGGGCATTTTCCCCCAACGATTTGATTTGATGACGGCAGCGAAAGCGATAATTATTTGTCAAGATGATTATGCAGAAGCTTGTCACGCTAACGATTGGCTAACCGCTGGCGGTAAATTATCCGCGAAGGCTGACCATGTTGCGCGATTCATCGACTCGACATTGCCACCAGAACCGCACACGGCTTTGGAGGATGCAGCGATCTACGAAAATGCAATCCTGCAATTTATCATCGACCAGCCTACCAGCAGACAGAAATTGTTAGACGCGGGCATGGCAAAAAATCCCTCAGCAAAATGGATGCAAGCATGAGACAGGAAAAGAAAAACTCGCGGCTCTGGAAAATTTTGGTTGCGGTCTATATGGCCTATTCCGTCTCCGCCGACATAGCATTATTGTTGGGGGTCGCTTGGCTTATCCTTTCGGGGTAAGCCAAAACGCTTGACATCAACGGCATGATCGGGCATTATAATATCCAACAGCAACGAAAAAAGAGGATCTAAAAATGAGCAACGCATGGACAGACAGACTGGGAGATGACGCGGTTGATCTCGCGCTTGATATTCAGGACGTAATTGATCGCAATTTTGGGATCAACGCGGACGATGACGCTTTGCACAACGCACTCGTTAATCTCGCGGCCCAATATCTCGCGGACAACACTCTCGACGGTTACCCTTAGGGAACCCGTTGGGGGTGTTCCACGTGGAACAGCCATCATCACAGACCCGCCCAATGGCGTTTGACAGCGTCCGGGCGGCGCGACCGCGCCAGTAGTAAAGTAACGAAACTATACAGCGTTTGCTCTGCGCCATTATGAGTGCAAAAGCTATAATTGTCAAGTCTTTTTTGCGGGGTTGCACAAAATTTTTTTAAAAGCGCATAGTCTGCGCCAGTGCGCAAGTGAAGTAACGAAGCGAAAAAAGCCCGGCGCCGATTATACAGTAGTAGAACAACGATGTCAAGTCTTTTTTGCGGGTATGTGCAAAATAATCTACAAGTGCGCGAGTCTTTGCCCAGGCCGGACCCCGCCCCACCCTGGTAGTATACGCGCAATTGCAGCGGGTGTCAAGCGATATTTGCGCGTAAGCGCCAATTTAAGATAATTGGCGCAGGCCCCGGCGCGGGGTTGCAAATCTACGAAAATTATGGTAAATTGGAGAAAATTAAACTTGACAGAAAAACCCCGCGCGGGGCCCCCCGGAATTCATTTACGTTTTTTTATGATTTAGTAGGAAAAACATTTGACAACACAATCAAAAGCTTGTATAATATACGCATACTTTAGGAGAATAGATGAATAAATTAGAAACGCAACAGGCTCGGCTCAACCAAATCGTAATGTCCAAAGACTTTGGTCCTACTGCGATTGTGCTTGAAGGCCGTGATACTGCGGGTAAATCATCTACAATCCGCGAGGTCACCCATTACTTGCCTGTAAGCAAATTTGGTGTGCAGCTATCTGCCAAACCTAGTAAAAAGACTATGGAAAACTGGCTGGGATACTGGAAGACCAAAATGCCGTCAGGCAAGCAAATGGTTTTTTACGATCGCTCTTGGTACTCAAGAGCAATGGTACAAAAGATAAATGGCTGGTGCTCTAACGAGCAGTACCAAGACTTCATGCAAAATGTGAATGCTTGGGAGGAAGAAAAGCCTGTTCGCATTGTTAAGTTCTGGCTGTCTATCAGCGAAGAAGAACAGGCTAACAGATTGGCTGAGAGGAAAGTATCCCCGCTCAAGTTTTGGAAACTATCACCAAATGACGAGCGAGCACTATCTTACTATGACGAGATGACACTACTCAAAGAAAAAGTGTTGACAACGACCAATAACTGGTATACAATTAACTACAACAACAAAGCAGAAGGACGACTGGCTCTTATCACAAAACTCTGCGATATTTTGGAGACCAAAAGTGAAAAAAGTTCTTGACATTCTAACCTTCGGCTTGTATAATAGACGCATAAACAAACACAAAGGCAAGGAAAAAATTATGGCAGACCAACCAAACTACACGGACGCAATGGTATCAGAACTAGTTGACGCATACGTCGCTAACCCAGTTCGCGCTACTGTTGACGAGTTCGCAAGCAAGTTCAACAAGCCTGCTCGCAGCATCATCGCTAAGTTGGTACGCGAAGGCGTTTACAAAGCCATTGCTCGCGCTACCAAGCAAGGTACTCCAGTAGTACGCAAAGCAGAACTTGTAGCTGCTATCGAAGGCCAGCTTCACAGCAACTTGCCTTCACTTGCAAAAGCAAGCAAGACCGACCTAGCAGAAATGCTAGATGTTCTCCAGCGCATCAACGCTCACGTTGCTGATGTTGCTGAAAACAACGAGCGACTACAGCGTCGCGTAAACAAAGAAGCTGTAGCAGCAAGCTAATTCGCTGAAGCTAAAGTAGGGTTGAATGGACGGGGGTGCGATTCCCCCCTCCTCCACCATAAGCGCACTTGAGTAAGTGTGTTTTTGATGGGGGAGTATAGTTTCGACAGGCAATCTCAGGTTAGTGGAGAATCGGTGGGCAACCTACCGTAAACGGAAGAAAAACTACAAACGCCAACGACGACGTTTATTCTCTAGCTGCATAAGCTAGACGGGGAAGGCCTCTCGCCTTGTTACCAAAAGGAGAGGCACTTAGTAAGCATATTGGGTATGACCTCCAGTGATGGTAGGTCTCAACCGGACGCCCGACACGAGCAACCCCAGTGATCTACCCAGTATGTTTTCTAAGTAATAAAACGAAAAAAGATTTGACAATGAATGCGAAAGCTTGTATAATATACGCATATTCACGGAGAGATACATGACAGATTCACAATTTGAACTATTTATCATGCACGGTGGCATGATGACTGAAGGTCTAAAGTCGGAAGAAGCTTTAGCATTCATTCTACACGCAGAGCTTGCTACTGCTCAAGATGTTGCTTGGTTAGTGGAACGCCACTCATTCAGCAAGGCAGCTGCAGAAGTAGCAAAGCAAAAATAGTTCTTGACAACAGGTTAAAATTTTGAGATAATATCTTTTCAAAATTAAGGGAAGCCAGAGACCCGCATTTAAGGGATAAGGCAGTAAAGATCGCGGTGAAAGAGATGCTCGGCCGCAGCCCTTCTTATTTAGGGCGGGATGTAAGCGTACTGAATAGTACCTTTCTCGTGAGACGCAACCCTAGGTGAGCGTCCCAGTGATCCGCAACTGTAAATGTGGCGTTAAAGTTCCCTGCAACTGGGAGGTTTCGATAAAAGTGCCAGTGCCGTTTGAGTACACGATAACTACTCCACACATAATTGGTATTTATTCCTATCTTTGTGTGTAATTACAGCGATGCACCATCACCCCACAGTGCATTGCCAGGGATACCGAAGTATACAGTCTGTGATCGGTATGCGAATGGAAAGTAGGTGGTAGTCCATTCATTCAACAAAAGGAGAACAGTCGTTTGTAGTAGCCGGAAGTCGTAAGTACAGAAATCAACTACAAATCAACGGAGTCATTGGTGAAGCACCCTTTATGGAAATGCCCGCACTACTCATCGTGAGGTGAGATCAATAGTGAGAACTCGACTGGATCTAAGCCCCGTAGACGTAAAAATCTCGGGGCTTTTTTTGTACCTAACCAAAAATTTTTCTTGACAAAATTCTTCAGAACCATTATAATATAGGGTCAGGAGGATAGATATGACTGCAAAAATTATACAATTTCCGACTAAACCCGAAAAGCTGAAAATAGAAGAACAAATGACAATTCTTCAAGACAGCTTGGGTGAGTTATATGATACTCTCGAAAAAATCTCAAGCGGACACAAGGAGCTTTCAAGTCGTTGTCACGATATGGAAGATACTTACCAGCAACTACTGCAAATGTATGCCGATGAGATTGGACCTGAGAATATTGGAATGAAGTGGTTGGAGTACTGCACTTTCGTAGACTTCAAACTAGACCCAGACACAAACAAAATTACCCTGACTTTTAACCCACCAATTATAGAGGAACCTGATGAAAGTAACTGAGAGATCGGACATGATGCTACGAGCTTTACAAGCAAAGTATCAAGGCGAAAAAGATTATCACAAAGCCAACATCGACATCTATTTGTCCAACCCCGCTGGGATTGGAGAGCACCCTGACATACTTGCTGCAGTCGATGCAGAAGTAGAGCGAATGGTTGCAGCGGATGAGAAAATCAATTTATTAGTAAGCCACTGGGAGTTTTAATGAATTATACCCAGGATCAAACAGAGTACTTAATTGAAGAGTACAAAAACAAACCTACCCGTGTTACTGTGGACAGATTGGCAAAAGAGCTAAACAAGAGTTCTAAATCTATTATCGGTAAGTTGAGCCGTGAAGGTGTATACCAGCGAAATGTGTACAAAACCAAAGCGGGTGAGATGCCGGTTACAAAAGTAGAAATTGTACATGAAATTGCTGAATGCCTCAATTTGTCTCACGAAACCTTAGCGGGGTTAGAGAAAGCACCCAAGGCAGCCTTGAAAGCCTTACAAATCGCAGCGGGGTCAAACTAGTGTATAGACTACCAAAACTTATGGAAACCTGGACTGAAGGTAATACTACTATTGAAGTCTATGAAGATACGAGAACTACGCCTTCGTGTGAACTAACCTGCTACAGATTAAAAATAATTGTGGATGATTCTAAACAATATCCCGTACTCTCTGGGGCGATAAACGAGGCAAAGAGAATACTGTTACGAAAAAATCATCGCGAATTGCGTGAAATTGGGACGGAGTTTGACTTAAGTGGAAAGAATGAAGAAGACCAGTAATAAGTTATTTGATTATCATGGTCATATTGATTGTCGTAACTTATCTTCTGATTTAGATAAATTAGAGTGGGAAAGTAAGTTGTCGGTTAAATTGAAAGCTTCTGGAGAGAGCACTCTCGCTTCGCTTCGTGCTCTCCGAAACCGCTTTAATTCAAACTCCAACTTTCTGATTGAAGTAATTAACGGTTGACTTGATTGCATATCAAATATTTCATATATTTTACCACACTTTTTGAAACCTGTAAATCACTATTTTTCAGACCTCATGTGGTTGGACGGATTGAATAAATTTACACAAACTAAAAAATACTTTATTTTTGAATAGGAGAATATAAACATGACTTGGAACTATCGTATCATCTCTCATCCACCAAATGGATTGGCTGGAAACGAAGGTAGTAGAACGTATCAAATCCACGAAGTTTACACAGACGAAGGTAAAATTATCGGATTTACCGAGCGCGGAATCGAGCCTTTCGGAGAAAGCATGGACGAACTTCGTCAGGACTTTGAACATATGCAGCTAGCATTTACAAAACCAGTACTTCAAGTAGAAGACTTAGAAAGCTCTCAGTTCGGTGAGAGCTTAGGATGGGGAACATAATGAGAAGAATACTCACAGTACAGCAACGACAGCAGATACTCCAAGATTTAATATCAGGAAAAAGATCAGTAGTAGAACTAGGAGATGAAACGCGAATGCTGATATTGAGTGATATTATTGCATCAATGAGGAAGGGGCGCTAGGCCCCTTTTCTGTCTTCTGGGTGGTCACGAAACCACTTCTCATATCTTGGAATGCCATTCTTATCTATAATACATAGATTACTACAGATGTTTGGATCTTCCTCTTCGGAATCGTAGAGAGCAAATACAGAGAGTACAAATACGAGAACTATACTCACTGCAATTGTCATCTCTCTGCCTTCACGATACTTCCACCAAGTACGAAAGTCTGTCATGCTTCAATCTCTAAGTCCCACTTGCAAGCATTCTTAGTTTTATCTCGATTATCATATGCTTTCGCAAGTGTATACTTCTCGTCCCACCTTTGGAACCACTCTTTCTGATCTTTCTTTGCATCCGCAAATACTGACCAAGTAAAGTAAGTAGAAAATATAAAAAGTATATGTCCATACAGTAATGGAAGTATGTTCATCCAGCCTGCTATCAAGCCGCAGAATGTCATTGTCCAAAGTATAGACAGTACTATCATTAAGTACATTTGTACACTCGAATCACGAATGTAGCTGAGGGGATTATACTTTAAGTTCATTATAGAATCCCAACTATAATAAAACCACATGAGTTTGTTCTTCATTCTACCTCCTCGGTAGTGCTTAGCCGAATTTGGCTCCTGAGTTTCCTTTCTTCTTTTTATCGTGAAATGGCCACTTCTTTTCAATGAACGCTGCAGGAAAGTAAAAAATTGAGAGTATAGTAAATATACTAAATACTACAAATACAAATATTGCTAACCAATCTATCATAGTGCTCCCAGTATACCTTCTAAGTCTGGCTCAAAGAAACCTGGACCTTTCAATACCTTTCCATCTTCACGATAGATAGGTCGTCCGCCGTCACCTAGCTTAGACATATTACTTCTATGTACTTCTTCAAAGCATTCATCTAAATCAATTCCAAATGTATGCCCTGCTCCATATACAACATAGAGAATATCAGTAAGTGCATCCGCGATCTGTACCATATCTCTATCTTCCATAGCCTGACACAGCTCACTAAATTCTTCTGATATAAGTTCTAGTCGTAGGTCTCTTGTATTGAAATCTGGCCAGGTAGGTTCCATTTCTACACTCTGACCGAAGGCTTCCATAAAGTCTCCAACCTTTTCAAAATTGCTTGTTTTTGTCATTACTCTGTCCTTTTTGCCTTCGTTTCTCTCTTAATTTTGCTGCCTGTTTCGCTTTGTTGCGACTCTCGCTCGGTTTTTCAAAATACTCTCTTTCTTTTAAGAGTGCTAATTCTTCTTTTGTTTTGCGCTTTAGCATACGAAGAGCAGTATTTACGTTATTGTTTCTGACTTTTATTTTCAATAATCCTCCTTAACAGTCCGGATCAAAGTCATACCACTCTTCTGCTTCAGAAGGTTCGTGGTAATAGTCATCATCATCAGAATAGTCGTCATCTTCAAAGTTCAGTTTCTCAAAGTTCAACTCTTCTGTCTCTGCGATCTCATGCTGTATTTCTTCTAACGCCTGTAATAAAGATTTTTTATTTGTAGAAGATGTGTTCATTTATTTTCACCGTTATAGTTTTACTTCTTGCCCAGTTAGGCTGTTTGATATAGTTTGCATGATACCAGAGTGCTCCTTCTGTAAGATCAGGAAAGCCTCGAACATAAACTGTAATCGCAAGGTCGGCTGCCTCTCTAAAGCGTATCTCATCACTTGGAAAGTCGACTTCACCATCGCAGTACCAACTAAATTGACATCTATGGAGACGCTCACCGCCTTGCATTACAACATCACAAACTGTATTTGGAAACCTTGGAGAATCTACACGATTCATCGTTACTTGTCCTACCGCTAATCTACCAGCAAGAGGCTGATTTCTGCTCTCAAAATAGATATTGCGAGCAAGACAATCTAACTCTTCCTTTAGGTCTTGAGCACCCGCAGGTTGAGTATAAAGTAGTGCAGAAACTAGAAGAACTGCTTTTGTGGCCGTTTGAAATGCCATCCTTCCCTCCTAAGTCGAAGAGCCTGCGAAGAGCAGGACTGTAGTGTTCTGTTGGGAAACAACTTTAGGAGTTCATCAGTGCTAACCATATAATATTTATTGGTAAGTAACTGCCTTTCCTTGTAAGACCAAGGTTGTTGTTTATAGTTTCTCATAAAATTTCTCTCTGTGACTGAATATTATACTCAATCTAACCTCCGAAGTCAAGTACTATTTTTAACATTCTTCCCAAACTCTCAAAAAATATTTCTTGACTTCAAAGTTTTTGTACTGTATAATATCCTTTAAATCGAAATTTTAACCAAAAAACAGTGATTCAATAAGGAAAGGTACATGATAGCACCAGAGATAGTTTTAATAATGATGGCTTGCATAGTAGGTGCTGTATGGACTTCCTATAAGACAGGCGTACGCAAGGGAATAGAAGCCACTCTCGACCAGCTTGAAAGTGCTGGCGTCATAGAATTTGACTCGGAGTAATGGTGAGCGAAGCAAGTTTAGAGCCAGAGCTAATAGCTATGGCATTAAGAAAAGAAATAGAATTTGCAATGGCTTTAGTAAAGCCAGGCACAAAAGGGGACATTCAATCAGCAATACGATGGATGGCAATGCGAGTACAACAACTAGAAGGTAAACAATGACTATTACCGAAAAAGAATTATTAGCTAACTGCATACGCAGAGAAATCGCTTATGCAGAGACACAAGTACGACCGTCCTCTACAGGACACATACATACTGCAATTAATTGGATGAAAAGCAGACTCACTACAGTTGAAGAACAACTTGAGAATGCCTACAGGTCGGAGCACCTTAACGCCCAAAATGACAATACGTAACTTAGAGTTCCGAAAGGGCTCGCAGATGTGTACCGCAAGGACACAAAGGAGAAACCAATGAACAATCTAGCAAGATTGAATATGGCAGACTTCCCGAAGTTTTTTCTGGGGTTTGACCGTTTTGAAAACTTAAATCACAATGTAGATGCGCAATATCCGCGCTATAATATCGTGAAAACGCTCAATGGATACAGAGTTGAACTGGCAGTTCCTGGGTGGAATAAGTCAGACATAGAGATTTCTTTACACAAAGACACTCTTACTGTACAAGGGCTATGTAAGCAACAAACGGAAAACAAAGATGAGTCATTCGTCTACAAGGGGTTGAGTGGAAAAGAGTTTACCCGAACTTTCACAATGGGTCAGCATATTCTACTTAACAAAGCTTACATGAATAAAGGCCTACTTTGTATAGATCTGGAACAACTTGTGCCAGAAGAAGATAGACCAAGAGTCATTGACATTGAGTAATTAAATGAAAGCAATCAAAAGGTACCTAAAAGATTGTGATGGTTATTTGTGCGAGGCACTATGGAGCTATGCAGCTCTACTTAGTGTTCTTATCACAGCCGCCGTTGCAGCTTAAAGGACGGGCGGGGTCTCCCCGCCTTTTTGCCTTGGAGAGATAGTATGGCATTAGGATTTATCAAAGAATTAGTAGGACCAGTAACAGGTCTAGTATCAGAGTTTATTGAAGATAAAGATCAGGCTAATAAACTTGCACATGAAATAGCAACACTTGCAGAGAAGCAAGCCCATCAACAGATTATGGCACAGGTTGATGTAAACAAACAAGAGGCAGCACATAAGTCCTTGTTTGTAGCAGGATGGAGACCTGCAATCGGTTGGATATGTGGTTTGGGTATGTTATCGAACTTTATTATAGTACCCATGACAAATTTTGTACTGGCACTGACAGGAAGCCCTGTAGTAGTGCCTCTCATAGAACTGGAAACGATGATGCCAGTTTTACTCGGAATGTTAGGTTTAGGTGGAATGAG
>VMHT01176545.1_pt1 | contig 11165 bp, 8 predicted proteins | sample 4693611 | NCBI WGS metagenome assembly VMHT01 (sample SAMN12280063, study PRJNA550983) | marine metagenome | isolation source: seawater sampled from same location over 5 years 0.02-0.2 micron viral filtrate | place: USA: collected off the coast of southern California halfway between the port... ... | reverse complement strand
CTGCCAATGCCTTGTATTCACTAAGCCGAAGTGACATGCCTGACCCAGCGATGCGCCACCGCGTACCCGGCTGCGGGCGGGGGTGGAATGGGCGTTTTGCAACGCAGATTATTGTGCTAGTCACATGCGCAAGAGGGTCAAAGACCATGGGTTGGACGATGCAAGGGGTGCGGGCATGACGGTAGCAGGATCGCGCAAGCGGACGATCAGTGCGGTGCTTCTGGTCGCGACATTGGCAGCCTGCGGCGGTGGTGACGGACGATCGGACGGCAGCTTTTTCAACCCGCAGGAAATCCCGCTTGAGACCTATTCAGCCGAGCAGATCTTTGAGCGCGGCGAATATGAGTTGACCAACAACAACCCCGGTGAGGCGGCGTTTTATTTCGCCGAGATCGAGCGCCTTTATCCCTATTCCGAGTGGGCCAAACGCGCGCTGATCATGCAGGCTTTCGCCTATCACAAGGATCAGGACTACCCCAACAGCCGCTCCGCCGCGCAGCGGTTTATTGATTTCTATCCCGACGAAGATGATGCCGCCTATGCGCAGTATCTCTTGGCGCTGAGCTATTATGACCAGATCGACGAAGTGGGCCGCGATCAAGGACTGACCTTCCAAGCGCTGCAATCCCTGCGCGCCGTGATCGAAGGCTATCCCGACAGCGAATATGCCCGCTCTGCGATCCTGAAATTCGACCTCGCGTTTGACCATCTGGCGGGCAAGGAAATGGAGATTGGCCGCTACTATCTGCGCCGCGATCACCATACTGCCGCGATCAATCGCTTCCGCGTGGTGGTCGAGGATTTCCAGACCACGACCCATACCGCCGAAGCCCTGCACCGTTTGGTCGAAGCCTACCTGTCGCTGGGCTTGAACCACGAGGCGCAGACGGCGGGGGCCATCCTTGGCCACAACTACCGTGGCTCTGAGTGGTATGAGGACAGCTACAAACTGCTGACCGGGCGCGGCCTTGCGCCGGCCTTCTACAAGGACAACTGGCTGGGTGCAGCCTATCGCCAGACCATCAAGGGCGAGTGGCTTTAAGGGGGGTGGGGTTGCCCATCCGACGGTTCTAGATGCTGCGCGGACTTGATATTTCGGACATGCTGATCATCGACCGGCTGGAGCTTGGCTTCCAGCCGGGTCTGAATGTCCTCACCGGTGAGACCGGCGCGGGCAAGTCTATCTTGTTGGATTCACTTGGGTTTGTTCTGGGCTGGCGCGGTCGCGCCGATCTGGTACGCCAGGGGGCAGCACAGGGGGAAGTGACCGCTTGGTTCGACCTGCCGCCCGGCCACCCGGCCCATGCGGTGCTCGAAGACGCGGGTCTGCCTGCCGGGGACGAATTGATCCTGCGCCGCATCAACACCTCCGAAGGGCGCAAGACCGCTTGGGTCAATGACCGCCGCTGCTCGGGCGAGGTGCTGCGGCGCCTGTCTGAAACATTGGTGGAACTGCACGGCCAACATGACGATCGCGGTTTGCTGAACCCGCGCGGCCACCGCGCCATCCTTGACGATTACGCCGGGAATGACCGCGCGATTGCAGCGGTGCGGGAGGCTTGGACGGCCCTTGGTGCGGCGCGCAAAGCGGCCGCCGCTGCTGCCGCCGAGCGCGAGGCCATCGCCGCCGAAGAAGAGTTCCTGCGCCATGCGGTGGCGGAACTGGACAAGCTCGCCCCCGAAGCGGGCGAGGAAGCCACCCTCGACACCCGCCGCCGCCAGATGCAGGGCGCCGAAAAAATCCGCCGCGATGTGGTCAACGCTTATGAGTTGTTGGGCCAAGGCGGGGCAGAGACGGCCATGGGCGACGCGCTGCGCTGGCTTGATGGCGTCGCCGACAAGGCCGAAGGCGCGTTGGAAGGTCCGCTTGCCGCGCTGAACCGCGCTATGGTGGAACTGGACGAAGCAATGTCCGGCGTGGCCGATGCGATCGACGGCATGTCGTTCGACCCCTATGAGCTGGAAGCCTGCGAAGAGCGGCTCTTTGCGATCCGCGGCTTGGCGCGCAAGCATGATGTGCAGCCCGATGAATTGGCCGGTTTCGCCGACACGCTGCGCGCCAAGCTCGATGCGCTCGATGCGGGTGAGGCCGCGCAGGTGGGATTAGAGAAAACCGTGCGCGACGCACAGGCGCTTTACGACGAGCGCGCCGAAGCACTGACGACGAAACGCCGCAAGGCCGCGGTCAAACTCGACAAGGCGGTGGCGGCGGAGCTTGCCCCGCTCAAGATGGAGCGCGCGGTGTTCCAGACCCAATTGACCGACGAGCCCGCAGGCCCTGAGGGGCGCGATGCGGTGTCCTTCACCGTGGCGACCAACCCCGGCGCGCCTGCCGGGCCTTTGGGCAAGATCGCCTCGGGCGGGGAACTCAGCCGGTTCCTCTTGGCGCTGAAAGTCTGCCTGACACAAAGCCAATCGGGCCTGACCCTGATCTTTGATGAGATCGACCGCGGGGTAGGGGGCGCCACCGCAGACGCCGTCGGCCGCCGCCTGAAAGCGCTGGCGGCTGAAGGGCAAGTGCTGGTCGTCACCCACTCGCCGCAGGTCGCGGCATTGGGCGCGCATCACTGGCGCGTGGCCAAATCGGTTGCCAAGGGCATGACCACCTCAACGGTCACGGCACTCGCCCCCGAAGAACGGGTGGACGAAGTCGCGCGGATGCTCGCGGGCGATACCATCACCGATGCCGCCCGCGCGGCAGCCGAGGCATTGCTTAACGGGCAACAGGGCGCGACGACTTCTTAAATGGCGGTTTTACCCAAGGTCAGCTTGCCCTAGACAGAAAGGGTCCAACTGGTCCAAGTCCCATGCCTCCGCAAGATAACGCATTCTTTTCCCAACAATTGCATCAGGCGCTCTGCGGCTGCAAGCAGGGCTGGACGGTGCTGCGCACCCGGGGGCCGGGCAAGATCACCTTTTGGTTCATCGCGTTGTTGGTGGGCATTGCGGCGGGCTTCGCGGCCTTGTTCTTTCGCAAAGGGATCAACTGGTTACAGGCCACGCTTTACGGCACGGACGACGTGCAATTTCTGCACAGCTTTCTCGCCGGGTTGCCATGGTATTGGGTGGTGCTGATCCCCACGTTGGGCGGGCTACTTGTTGGGCTGATCCTGCACCGCTTTACCCGCGACGGGCGTGCCCGCAGCGTGGGCGATGTGATCCTCGGGGCCGCCCTGCACGACGGTCGGGTCGAAACTCGCGCCGGGGTGGCCTCGGCATTGGCCTCGCTTATCACTCTCTCGACGGGCGGCTCATCAGGCCGCGAAGGGCCGGTGGTGCATCTGGCCGCCGTGATCTCGACCAAGGTCAACCGCTTTATCAAGGCCGATGGGATCACCGGGCGTGACCTTCTGGGCTGCGCGGTGGCGGCGGCGGTTTCCGCGAGCTTCAACGCCCCCATCGCGGGCGCGCTTTTCGCGCTCGAAGTCGTGCTGCGGCATTTCGCGGTCCATGCTTTCGCCCCTATCGTCATCGCTTCGGCTGCGGGCACGGTGATCAACCGGCTGGAGTTCGGCGGCTTGACCGAGTTCGTCTTGCCCAGCCTTGGGGATGTGCAATTTTGCGTCGAACTGCCCGCTTTCCTGTTGCTGGGGCTGACCTGCGGTCTGGTCTCTGTCGTGCTGATGCGGTCAATCTTTTGGGCCGAGGATTTTGGCAACTACCTGCAAGCCCGGACCGGGCTGGCGCGTTGGCTGCGCCCGGCGGTGGCGGGGGCGATCCTTGGCATCATCGCTCTCTGGTTCCCGCATATCATCGGTGTCGGCTATGAGACGACCTCCCGCGCGCTGGTGGGCGAGCTGGTACTGCATGAGGTGATCATCTTCGCGGTTCTCAAAGTCGCCGCCGTCGCGATCACTCTGGGGGGGCGGATGGGCGGCGGTGTCTTTTCGCCCTCGCTGATGGTGGGCGCGCTCACAGGGCTGGCCTTTGGTTTGATCGCCACCGGCGTTTTCCCTGAGATCTCCGGCTCTTCCTCGCTCTATGCGCTGGCGGGGATGGGCGCGGTGGCCGCCGCCGTGCTGGGCGCGCCGATCTCCACCACGCTGATCGTTTTCGAGATGACGGGCGACTGGCAAACCGGTCTGGCGGTGATGGTTGCCGTCAGCATGTCGACGGCGCTGGCCTCCCGTTTGGTCGACCGGTCGTTCTTCCTCACCCAGATGGAGCGGCGCGGCATTCATCTGGCCGCAGGCCCGCAGGCCTATCTGCTATCGATGTTCATGGTGGGCCGGATCATGCGCCGCCCCGATGACGAAGACGCGGCTTCGGAGGAGGCCTGTTGGGATTTGATCGACAAGGGCACCTATATTGACGGCAGCGCCACGCTAGAGGCCGCCTTGCCGTTGTTCGACCAGACCCATTCCAATTTTATCCCGGTGGTCACCCTCAGCGCCGATGCGCCGCCCGAACTGCTGGGCGCGCTGTTCCACGTCGATGCGCTGAAGGCCTATAATCGCGCCCTCGCCGCCACCGCGGCAGAGGAGCATTCCTGAGCCGCGCTCAGATACGTTCGATGGCGATTTCGTCCATCGGCGTGAAAGCCAGATACCCTTTGATCTCGGCTACATCCGCTTTCGGGTCTTCATAAGACCAGACGGCATCTTGCAAGGTACGGCTCTTGGTCACGACCGAAAAATAGCTGGCGTCGCCCTTGTAGGGGCAATGGCTGGTCTTGTCTGAGCCATCAAGGAAGGCCATCGCGATGTCGCCGCGCGGGAAATAGATGACCGGCGCGTGGTCCCCTTCGCGCAGCTCCAGCGCGCCTGTGGTCTCGCCCAGCACGGCCCCGCCAGCGCGAACAACCCATGTGCCTTGGGCCGGAGTAATCGTAATATGGTCGGACATGCCGTACCCCCCTAGCTTACTGAAATCGGACGCTCATAGGGGCGCCGTTGCCGCATCCAACCACAGTTTTGTAACAGGTGATACCCGCGGCCCGATCTTTTCCGCAACGTCGCGGTGATAAACGTTCAGCCATTCGCGCGCCTCGGGGCTAAGCGCCTCCACATCGATCAATCGCCGGTCAATCGGCACGAGCGTCAGGGTGCGCCAATCGAGCATCTTGCGATGCGCGTCACCGCCGGGCAAGGCGGGGGCCTCCTGCACCACCAGAAGGTTCTCAATGCGAATGCCGAACGCCCCCTCGCGGTAATAGCCCGGCTCGTTGCTCAGGATCATACCCGGTTGCAACGGCACATGGCTCATCCGGCTCAGCCGCTGCGGCCCCTCATGCACCGACAGGTAAGCGCCAACGCCATGCCCCAGGCCATGATCGAAATCCTGCCCCGCCATCCAAAGCGGCAGACGCCCGAGCATTTCAATATCCCGCCCAGCCAGCCCGCGCGGCCACCGTAGACGGCTCATGGCGATCATGCCCGACAACACCCGCGTAAAGGCGCTGCGGGCATCCTGATCGGTGCAGCCGATGGCAATGGTGCGGGTGATATCTGTGGTCCCGTCAAGGTACTGACCGCCACTGTCGAGCACCAAAAGATGTCCGTCCTGCAGCAGGCTGTCGGTTTCCTCATTCACCCGGTAATGGATGATCGCCCCATGCGGCCCGCTGCCCGAGATCGTCTCAAAGCTGATGTCACGTAAGGACGGATCCCGGCGCCGCAGACCTTCCAACTGCCGCACCACCTGTGTTTCTGTGATCGTGCCGGAAGGCTGCGCATCCAGCCAGGCGAGCAGCTCCGCCATTGCCGCGCCATCGCGCAGGTGCGCCTCCGCCGCGCCGGCAATCTCGGCGTCATTCTTGCAGGCTTTGGGCAGGGCACAGGGGTCATCCCCCGCCTGCGCGCGGTCCCCCAGCAGGTCCGCGAACAACACCGGCGCCGACTGCCGATCAAGCCGCACCGGCCCTTCCAACGCGCGCAGGGTATCAGGCAGGCCAGCGGGGTCATGCTGCACCACCTCCGGCCCCAAATGGTCCGCCACATCCGCCAGTTTCTCGGCCGCCATAAACAGATCAACCCGCGCGTCGTCATGCAGCACGGCAAAGCCATGGGCCACGGGATTGCGCGGAATGTCCTGCCCGCGAATGTTTAACAACCAGTTGTGGCTGTCGGGAAGGGTGATCACCGCCGCCTTCTGCCCCGCCGCGCGCAGGTCTGCCGCCAAACGTTGCCGCTTGGCGGCATGGCTTTCCCCGGCAAAGCGCTCAGGGTGGGCCGCCACTTTGCCCATCGGTGCCGCAGGTTGGTTCTCCCAAACCCGGTCCACCATATTCTCGCTGCGTCGCAGCTCAATGCGAGAGCCCGCCAGCGCTTCCACCAAAAGGTCCATCTGCCCCGGCGTATGCAATATCGGGTCAAAGCCAACCACACCGCCCTCAGGCAATTGGTCCTTCAGCCAATCGGCCAAAGACACCTCGGGCCAAGGCACAGGCGTAAAGACCTCCGCCACCTGCGCCTTGACCTGCGTGCGGTAGCGCCCGTCGATAAAGACCCCCGCCACATCCCGCAGTGCCGCACAAAAGCCAGCCGATCCGGTAAACCCCGTCAGCCACGCCAAACGATCATCGCGTAGCGCGACATATTCCCCCTGATGCGCATCGGCGCGCGGCACCAAAAATCCATCCAACTCTGCCCGCGCCAACTCCCCGCGCAGCGCTTCCAGCCGTGGCGGCCCCTGCTCAGGACGCGCGGTGACCTCGAAACTCTGGAACACACGCCCCTCCTTCATCCTTTTTCAAATACCGATCCTGCAGCTTCAGCCCACGCGACGCATGCCCATGACACGCGCCCGTTTCCGCGGGTCGCTGTCAAAGAGCGCGGCAAGCTGTTCGGTCATCGCCCCGGCCAACTGATCCACATCCGTGATCGTCACGGCGCGGTCGTAATAGCGCGTCACATCATGGCCAATGCCGATCGCCAAAAGCTCCACCGCGCGGCGCTTTTCGACCATCGCGATCACGTCCCGCAGGTGCTTTTCCAGATAGTTGGCCGGGTTCACCGAAAGCGTGCTGTCATCCACCGGTGCCCCATCGGAAATCACCATGAGGATCTTGCGCGCCTCATGGCGGGCCAGCATCCGCCGGTGCGCCCATTCCAGCGCTTCGCCGTCGATGTTCTCTTTCAGCAGACCCTCTTTCATCATCAAACCCAAGTGGTCGCGGGTCCGCCGCCAAGGGGCGTCAGCGGATTTATAGATGATGTGGCGCAGGTCGTTTAGGCGTCCCGGCTGGGCAGGACGTCCGTCATTCAGCCACGCCTCGCGCGCCTGACCGCCCTTCCACGCGCGGGTGGTAAAGCCGAGGATCTCGACCTTGACGTTGCACCGCTCCAAGGTCCGTGCCAACACATCCGCACAGATCGCGGCGATGGAGATGGGCCGCCCGCGCATAGAGCCGGAGTTGTCCAGCAGCAGCGTCACCACCGTGTCGCGGAATTCGGTGTCCTTCTCAACTTTGAAGCTGAGCGGCGTGGTGGGGTTGGCCACGACCCGCGCCAGACGGCCCGCGTCCAGCGTGCCTTCTTCTAGGTCGAACTCCCACGAACGGTTCTGCTGCGCTTGCAGTCGGCGTTGTAACTTGTTGGCCAAACGGCCCACAGCGCCTTTCAGCGGCTCAAGTTGCTGATCCAGATAGGCGCGCAGACGTTCCAATTCGATCGGTTCGGCCAATTCCTCGGCCCCGATCACCTCGTCATGCTCGCCGAGATAGACGCGGTACTCAGGATCGGCATCAGAGACAGGGGGCGGGGGCGGCGGGTCCATGGGTGCGTCGCCCTCGGGCATATCCGCCTCATCGCCCAATTCTTGATCCGCCTCGTCATCCATCGAGACCTGCGCCTGACTTTCGTCCTGCTGCTGCTCTTGAGAGTTTTCGGGCGTGCCTTCGGCCTCTTCCTCGTCCTGATCGTCTTGGCCAGTGCTGTCGGGGTCTTGCTCCTCTTCGGAGCCCTCTTCGGCCTGATCCTCCTGCTCGTCGTCTTGGCTGTCGGGGTCGTCACCCAATTGATCGCCATAGCCAAGGTCCGAGATCATCTTGCGCGCCAGCCGCGCGAAATCGGCCTGATCGGCAAGGCTGCCGTCGATCCCCTCAAGGGTGCCGCCCGCCTGATCTTCGATAAAGCCGCGCCAGAGTTCCATGGCGTTCTCGGCCCCTGCGGGCAGGGGGCGCCCCGTCGCCATATGACGCACCATATAGCCCGCCGCGACCGAAAGCGGCACGTCGCTGGCCTGTTTCGCCTGATCGTAGCCGCGGCGCAGGGCCTCGTGCTTGATCTTGACGTCGATATTGCCCGCGGTGCCGGGCATGTCGCGCGCGCCCATGGCCTCGCAACGGGCGGTCTCCATCGCCTCATAGAGTTCGCGCGCCATGTCGCCTTGCGGGGCATAGCGGGCGTGGGTAGCGGCATCATGGTAGCGGCGGTTCAACGCCAGGGCGTCGGCGGTGCCACGGGCCAGCAGAACCTCATCTCGGGTCATCCGGCGGCTGACCTGCGGCAGGCGCATCGCGTCACCAGAAAGCCCTGACGGATCAACGGAGTAGCTGACGTTCAGCTCGGCATCATCGGCCATCACTTTGGTGGCCTCTGCGAGGGCCTTTTTGAATGCGTCAGCGGGGTTGTCGGATTTCTTCATGAGCCCATGCCTCTGTCAGCTTCGACATGAGGTTTGGCAGGTTTTCACGGAAGGGTCAAAGGGGCAGGCCCGTGCAATCAATACGCCAGTTTCCGCCCATAGCACCCGCTGAGCGGGAACCCCCACCCGCAGATCGGCATTTCCCCAGCAGTCGACGCACCGGTGCCTCTCTGAACCCTGGCAGCAACGCGTCTCAGCAAGTAGGAGTAAGGAAATGACCAATTTCATGCAACATGCGAGCCGTCTGGCCATGATCGCTGTCTTGGGGGCCGCGCCTTTGGCCGCCACCGCACAGGACGCGACAAAACCCGCCTCAGACGAGGCCACTGCCGAAGCGCCTCAGACCGATGAGGCGACACAGAGCAGCGAGGCCACGGCCAGGGATGATGCGGTAGAGGCCGACACCGAAGCCGACACTGCCGAAGCGCCCGAAGGCGATGCGGAATTGGAAGCCGACACGGCGGAAGCACCTGAAGCTGACGCCGAGATGGAGGCTGATACCGCAGAGGCACCCGACACGGACGCCGCCACCGACACTGCCGAAGCACCGGCCACGACCGAGCCGATGACCGAAGACACGGCAGAGGCCCCGGCAACGGAGCCGTTGGGCGACACCGTCGCCCCCGCTGACACAACCGCCGAGGCGCCGGCAGAAGAGCCTGCAAAGCCGGTTGAAGGTCAGATCACCATGCAAAGCGAGAACACGATCCTCGCCGACGATTTGATTGGCAGCAACGTCTATTCCGACGCAGGTGAAAAGATCGGCGATGTAGATGACCTGATCGTCAATCTTGATGGCACCGTCGAAGGTGTCGTGATCGGTGTTGGTGGTTTCCTCGGCATGGGTGAAAAATGGGTTGCCGTGAAAATGGACAGCCTGTCGACCATGACTGACGAAAGCGGCACGCTGCGTCTGGTATCCTCGGCCACCAAGACCGACCTTGAAGCCGCAGAGGCCTTTAAAACCGCGCAGGATATGGAAGCCGAGCAGCAGGCGCTTGAAAATGCTGCCCCGCAAGACCCCAACGCGGTCACCACTGAGCCCGCACCTGTCAACTAAGTACGGGGCCACAGCCTGAACGATAAAGGGGCGCTGATATCAGCGCCCCTTTATTCTTGGTTGGTGGTGTAAACGGCTTAGCCCAAGCTGAGGCTGGCCGCGCTTTCGGGCAGTTCCTCGTCAAACAGACGCTGGTAGAACTCGGCCACGGTCTGGCGCTCCAACTCATCGCATTTGTTGAGGAATGACAGCCGGAAAGCATAGCCGACATTGCGGAAAATTTCAGCGTTCTGGGCCCATGCGATCACGGTACGGGGCGACATCACGGTGGACAGTTCGCCGTTCATGAAGGCGGTCCGCGTGAGGTCCGCCACGGTGACCATCTGCTTGAGGGTCTTGCGGCCCTTTTCGGTGTTGTAATGCGGGTTTTTGGCCAGCACGATCGCGGTCTCGGCGTCGATGCTGAGGTAGTTCAGCGTGGCGACGAGCGACCAACGGTCCATCTGCGCTTGGTTGATCTGCTGAGTGCCGTGATAAAGCCCGGTGGTATCGCCCAATCCCACGGTGTTGGCCGTGGCAAAGAGGCGGAAATAGGGGTGCGGGGTGATGATCTCGTTCTGATCCATCAGGGTCAGCTTGCCGTCATGCTCCAGCACGCGCTGGATCACGAACATCACATCGGCGCGGCCTGCGTCATATTCATCAAAGACGATGGCGGTCGGGTTGCGCAGCGCCCAAGGCAGGATGCCTTCGTGGAATTCGGTGACCTGCTTGCCGTCGCGCAGTTTGATCGCGTCCTTGCCAATCAGGTCGATCCGGCTGATGTGGCTGTCGAGGTTGACGCGCACAGTGGGCCAGTTCAGCAGCGCGGCGACCTGTTCGATATGGGTCGATTTGCCGGTGCCGTGGTAGCCTTGGATCATGACGCGGCGGTTGTGGGTGAACCCTGCGAGGATCGCCAACGTGGTGTCAGGATCAAACTTATAGGTGCTGTCGATGTCCGGCACGCGGCTGGTGCGCTGCGGGAATCCTTTGACGACCATATCGGTGTCGATGCCAAAGACATCGCGCACCGAGAGTTCTTCGGTGGGTTTCATGTCATGTTCCAGTGCACCGTCGGCCATCGCTCGTCATCCTTTTCGTTAGGCGCGCGGTCGGGGCCGCGCGCGTATCTGGTGCAACATATCGTGCATATCCGCAAGGGGAAGGGGCAACTGGCATTATCCGCACCCGGCCGCTGGTCCGGTTGTGGGATCAGTCCTTGAAGTTGCGGCTGCCCTTGATCTGGTCCCATGCCCAGACGACAAGCTGCAACTGCTCTTCCTGACTGCGGTCACCGCCGTTCATATCGGGGTGCAGCACTTTGATCAGCGCTTTGTAGGCCTTGCGGACCTCGGGTTTGGTCCATGTGTCCTTGGCTTCGAGAATCTCGATTGCGCGGCGCTCGGTCGGGGGCAGGCGGCGGCCCGCTTGCTGGCCCTTGCCAGGGTTCTGGGTCGCGTTCTTGCCCAAAACCTGATGCGGGTCTTCGATGCCAAGGCGTGCCCATGCACGCTGCTCGGGGTCGCCGAGCGGCTTG
>VMHT01079363.1_pt1 | contig 11167 bp, 11 predicted proteins | sample 4693611 | NCBI WGS metagenome assembly VMHT01 (sample SAMN12280063, study PRJNA550983) | marine metagenome | isolation source: seawater sampled from same location over 5 years 0.02-0.2 micron viral filtrate | place: USA: collected off the coast of southern California halfway between the port... ... | reverse complement strand
CTACTAAGAGATATCCAGATGCAAATGAATCAACAACAAAAGGACCTTTTATTATACAACCAAATACTGAAAAGGTTTCAATGAGAGCCAGAGGAAGACAAGCAAAAATAAGAGTGGCAACTTCAACTGCAGGTACAAGTTGGAGATATGGTACAGTAAGGCTTGATATAGGCTCAGATGGGATGAGATAATGTCTACAAATAAAGCTACAGTTTTTCCTGAATTAATAGATACGTTTGGGATACTAACAACAAGAGAACAAAAAATTTTATTTGATATTATAAAACAATGGGCAGATTCTTTAACAACTGAATTAACATCACAGATTATTCAGGAACAAGCTAGAGAATCAATACGAGTTGCAAGAGTGGACGATACAGCAAATGTACCTAACCCTCAAGCAGGTGATATAAGATTTAACATTTCAACTTCAAAGTTTCAAGGATATACTGGAAGTGCATGGGTTGATTTTCATTAGGAGTAATTATGGGAGCAGGTGGTAGACAAAACTACGCACAAGCAGCAATGCAAACTTTATTTGGTGAGAGACTCAAACAAATGGGTAATCAAGCTGCTCAACCTGCAGAAGCTAATCAAGAATTAGTTGAACAGTATACTCCTCAATCAACACCTGTTGGTGAAACAGTAGAAGATGTAACTAGAAGATTTACTGAAGGAACTGGAGCAGTACCTACTTCACAATCAACAGGACTACAAGGAATACTAGATAAGATAGCTGCAGAGAAAGAAGCATTAGGTGGTTTACAATTTAGTGAAACTAAAACTAGAAAAGTTCCTGTATATAGTTATTATGAGGGACAAAGTGGTGCTCCTGGACTAGCAGGAAGTAGACCTGGTGTGGCTAGAACTACAACACAAATACCAGAAGGTGCTACTTATAGACCAGCTTCACAGTCAGGGTTTATATCAACTCCTGCTGGTTATATTGGTCCAGGTGGGACTACTTATACACAACAAGGAACTAAAAATGTCACTGAAACATTTACACGTCCTGCAGTAGCTGGAGACCCAGAGTACGATAAAAAACAAAAAATGATAGATGCTCTACAAGGACAGTACGATACAAGAAGTAAATATTCAAGTCCATCATCCACAGGAATACAGGGTTTAATTGCTGAACCTATTGTAAGTCAACCACAAACAGGATATAATAATATAAACGAGATTATGAAAAGGTACATAGGATAATGATGCAAGACACAATGACAGCTCCACCATTACAAGGTATGGCTAATTTTCTTGAAGACCAAGGAAGATATGGTGATACTGAGTTAGTACATATGTCACAACCTGAAGTAAAAGGTTTAGCATCATTAGGTAGATTAACAAGAAACCCTGAAACAGGTTTAATGGAAGCATTTAGTATTGGTGGTTTCTTTAAAGATTATGTAGCACCTGCTGCATTATTTGCAATTCCAACAATTGGTCCAGCTTTATCTGCAGGTTATACAGGTATTAAATCAGGTATTGAAAGTGGTAATGTATTAACAGGTATTACTTCAGGTTTATTAAGTTATGGTTTAGGTAAAGTAGGTGGTAAATTATTTAAAGGTATGTTTGGTGGTGCAGATGATGCAGCATTAAGTGCAGGTCAAGCAAGTTTTAAAGAAGGTTTACAAAAAGGTGCAGGTAATGTTTCTAAAATGGCTCAACTTGCAGGTCAAAATCCATTTAATACAACAGCAGGTGCAGCTACTAATGCTTTTAATGCTATGGCTCCAGAGCAATTGGCAAAAGGTGTTAGTCAATCTGTTGTTAGAGAGGGTTTAAATGTTACAACACCAACTGTAAAAAATTTATTAGCTGGTTCTTATACACCTAGGCAAGTTCTTAGTGGAATGACAACTACAGAGGGTTTAAAAAATATAGGTACAGCAACAATGAAAAATTTAGCGACACCTGAAACTGCAATAAGAGGACTAGCTTCAGGTGTTATTTCAGATTTAACACGTACACCTGAGTATGCTGAAGCTACAGGTTTTGCTACTGATGATAGTGCTAGAGAACCTGTACTTGCTGAGAACAGAGACTTTGCAATGAATACTAGAACAGCACCTTTATCTGCATCACAAATTCTAGCTTCACAAACAGGACAGGCACCACCATTACAATTTACTGACCCTAAATATTCACCTGCTGAAACAGGTAATTTAAGTGGTTCATTACTAGCTAAAAAAGGTGGTATGTTAGATGCACTTGATTCAATTACTGAAGGTATGGAAGAGTTAGCTGAACAAACAGATGGTGACGTTTCAATTGAAGGAATGATTAAAGCTGCTGCTGAAGGTGGTATGATGGATGATGTTAAAGTTAATCCAATGTCAAACTTACAACAGATTGCAATGGGACAACAAAGACCTTTTGAAGGAAGAGTTATGGGTCAAGGTGATGGTATGTCAGATGAGATACCATTTAGTATTGAAGGACAACAACCTGCGTTATTAAGTAGAGATGAATACGTATTACCTGCTGATGTTGTATCAGCTTTAGGTAATGGTTCATCTAATGCAGGTGCAGATAAGTTAGATGGATTTTTAACTGATGTAAGAAAAAAAGTTATGGGGAGAGAAAGACAGATTAACCAAATTGGATAGGAGTTAAAATGAAAGTCGTTCCTGTAGAACCCATAGGTGTAGAATTATTTTGGGATAAGATTGAACCTTTAGTTAAAAAAGCAGTAACTTATTCAGGTGGTAGACATACAGTTAATACCACTAAGTATCTTTTACAACAAGGTATGATGGATTTATTTATTGTATTTAAAACTGTAAAAGATATTGAAGCAGTTATTATCACACAAAAATCTATATATCCTGCTAAGACAATGATGACAGTTGTTTTATGTGGTGGTAAGAATATGAATAAATGGGCAGGAGAAGGAATTAAAATAATCATGGAACATGCAAAAACAAATGATTGTACTGGAGTTGAAGTCATGGGTAGACCAGGATGGAGAAAAATATTTAAACAACATGTAAAGTATAAGGAAAGCTATGTCACTTTTGAAACACATTTCTAATTTTATAATAGAAAAAGTATTACCAATTAAATTTAAAGTCTGGTTATTAGATAGACTTGCTTGTGATATTGCGTCACAAGGTGAAGATGGTGATACTGAATTAGCACATATTAATTCATATGAAGCTAAACTATTAAAATCAGTTGGTGGTTCAGGTACTATCAATAAAACCACAGGTCTAAGACAATATGGTGGTGGTGGTAGTAAAGGTGGTGGTGGAGGTGGTGGAACTACCACGCAAACTGTAACAAAGGAAGAGTTTCCTCCTGAGATACGTCCTTACATTACTGACATTCTTGAAAGAGCACAGGCTCAAGAAGAAGCAAGACAAGCTGTTGGTTATCCAGTATACCCTGGTCCACGTATTGCTGCATTTACTCCTGAAGAACAAGCAGCTCAAGCAGGTATAGTAAGTCTTGTGGGTGCATCTCAACCTTCATTTGATATAGCTAGAGGTTTAACTGCAGCTAGTGCATTAGAAGATACAGCACCTGCTATACAGGCACGTATGTCTCCTTACATGCAAAATGTTGTTGATATACAAAAGAGGGAAGCTGAACGTGGAGCTGAAGCACGAAGACAACAACTTGCTGCTCAAGGTGTGGCTGCAGGTGGTTATGGAGGAACTCGTGAAGCATTTATGCAGTCTGAATTAGATAGAAATTTACAACAACAACTTGGTGATATACAGGCAACAGGTTCACAAGCTGCTTTTCAACAGGCACAACAAGGTCTTGCTAATTTAAGACAAAGACAAATGGGTGCTGGTCAACAGATGGCAGGACTAGGTACTGCTCAACAGGCTTCAGCTATGAAGGAACTAGGTGCATTATCAGGTGTAGGTGAACAACAAAGACAACAACAACAAAAAGCATTAGACTTAGGATTCCAACAGTTTAGAGAAGAGCAGACTTATCCTGAAGCAAGTCTACAACAGTATCAATCTATCATTAGAGGTTTTCCAATCTCACCAACAACCACACAAACTCAACAAGCAATTTTACCACAACCATCATTAAGTCAACAATTAATTGGTGGTGCTGGTGCTTTAGCAGGACTAGGTATTGCAGGACAGATACCTAAGTTATTTGCAGGGGGAGGGTCAACTTTCCCTGATTTAAGTGGTGATGGTAAAATTACACAAAAAGATATTCTTATGGGTAAAGGTGTTATAAAGAAAAAAAGTGGTAAAAGCATATCTAAAGGTGAGAATGTATATTTAAAAAAATTAATGGAACTTATTGCAGATAAAGGTAAAGAACTTACAGGTATGGGGGACGTTAAGACTAGCTATGATGGTGGTGTTGTTAAGATGCAACCTGGTGGGCAACCTATTAATTATATGGGTGGTGATGTTGGAGGTTTAACTTCATTTTTAAATAGTGACCCTAGAGATAATAGATTAATGAGAGATAAAAGAAATAGAGCAGTTCCTGTTTTTGGTCCAGATGGTGTAACACCTTCTTATTATAAAGACCCTCTTACTAATGAAGTTATTTCTAATATTGAAATGAAAGGAGAACAGCCTACAACATTTACATTAGGTGTTCCAAAAAATGTACCTGCATTAAAAGAAGGTGAAGTTACTAGAGTGAGAGATGAAGGTAGTGGTATTAATTTACAATTACCTAAGTTTGGTCAGATTCCTTTATTTAAAGGTATTGCAGGTTTAACTGAAAAAGCTGCAGAAAAATTAGGTGAAGGTAAAAAATTTATAGTTGACAAAGCTGCAGATATATTAGAACCAACAGGAGAATATATCTCAGGTTCACTTACTCCTGGTGGTGAAGGAAAAATGAGAAGAGCAGCAGGAGATTTAACTCAAACTCTTAGAACTCAAGGTGAAGAACTTGGGGAATTTGGTAAAAGAATAGTTGATACAGGTAAAAGAGCAATGGATTCAATTGAAGATACTTTAGCTGGACAACAACCTGATTCTTTTTTACAAGCTGCAGGACTAGAGGAAAAATTAAAAAGAACAAGAGATGAAGTTAGTATGTTAAATAATAGAATTAGTGAAGCTAAAAGTCCAACAGCTAAAGATGAACTAATTAAAATGAGAGATACTAAAATACAAGAAGCTAATTCTTTAGCTACAAGATATGATAGTAATATAGATAGTTATGAAGATTTAATTACTAAGTTTGAATTAGATAGGACTAAAGAAAAAACTAAACCACAAAAAGAAATTCCTGAAGATATTAAAAAAGTTGCTGAAAAAAAAGCAAAAGAAACAGATAAAGAAGAAACAAAACCTGTTCTTAATAAAAATGAAGAAAAAGGTGTTTCAGAATTTTTAAAAAATAATATAAATCCAGATGACCCTAATGCAGATTTATTACTAGAAGAAAGTAAAAACTTACTAAAAAATAATGAACCAACAAAAGAAGCAGTAGAGAATAGTTCTAGTTATTTAAGAGACATTATAACAAGACAAGAGAAAGAATCAAAAACTGATTTTGAAAAACGTAGAGGTTTTGCTATAGCTCAAATGGGTTTCCAAATAATGGGAGGTGCTCGTATTGTTGATGCAGCAGCAGGACTTATGGGTAATCTAAGTAAACTTGAACAAGAAAAACTTGAAAGAAAAAATAAACAGTTTGATAGAGAACTTCAAATCAGAGCACTTGAATTAGATGAAATGAAAACTAAGAAAACTCTTGAATTAGGTGAAAAAGAACTTGCAGTTAAAAGTAAATACTATAATATATTAGCAGATAAATATGCTAATGCAGGTAAACTAGATGAAAAAGATTTAATGGGTTTTGTTTCAGTTTCAGGTTTAGATAATATTGAGGGAATAACTAAACAAGATTTTTCTTCAATAACTTTTCGTGCAAAAGAACTAATAGAGAATGGAATGAGACCTGATATAGCTATTAAAAATGCAACTGCACAAATAGCTGCAGAGAACAGAGTTGATGAAAAGCCAGGATTTTTTAAAAGTTTCACCAATTGGTTTAAAGGTCTTGGTGGTGGCGATACAATTCCTACAGAGGAATAAGCATCATGACTAAAAGTATGGATGAATTAATTAATTTAGAGATTAGTAGAAATCCTGAATTAATGGAAAAATTTAAAAGAAAAAAAGAGGAAGAAGTAAACTCTTTTAGTTCTGCATTTAAAAGAGGTGTAGCAGGAACTAAACAAGCAATGTTTGATGGTCTAACTGCTGTAGGAACTGCAGTTGAACAAAAGACTGGTGAAGATTCTACAGTCACAGACTTTCTTCAAGATGTAGGTAAACGTAATTCTGAACGTCAACAAAGTATTCTACAATCTCTAGGAACTCCCACAGAAACTACTGACTTATTTAAAATAAAATCATTTGATGATGCCAAAGAATTTACTAAACAGGCAGCAGGAACTGCTACTGGTTCTTTAGGTTTTCAATTAGGTCTAGGTACAGCAGCTAGGTTTGGTGTTAGTTTATTAGGTTTTACTCCTGCAGGTAGGGTTGGTAAATTATTATTTAATATGTTACCAGTTAGTCCTTTATTTGTTCAAGGTATTGGTGGAGTTTATAGGTCAGCTATAGAAAAGGGAGCTTCAGATGAAGAAGCTGCAGAAAAATCTATATTAGCAGGTTTAGCTAATGGTTTAATTGACACAGCTTTTGTAGGTAAAATACTAAGTAAAATATATGACCCAATAAAAGCTTCAACAAAAGTTTCTGAACTAACTAAAAAAAGTTTAGCAGGTTCAATCGCAAGTGACACAGCTAAACTTGCAACTACTGGTGCAGTTACTGAAGGTTTAGTTGCAGCTAATACAGAAATAGCTTCAGATAAAATAGCAGGTAGAGAAACAGACCCAAAAGAAGTAGCTAAACGAGCTATTAATGATGCAGCCATAGGTACTATAGGTGGTACTGCTGTTGGTCCTGTTGTTGGAACTTCATCTAAATTAGCCACAGATGCTTTAATTGAACAGAATAAAGAGTCTGATGAGTTTATACAATTAGCTAAAAAAATAAAAGAAGAAGATGTAGCTAATGCTAGTATAATAAAAAGAAGCACAGCCAAGATAGAAATATTAGAAAAGAGAATTAGAGGAATAGATAAAGCTGCAGATGCTATAGAAAAAAAAGTAGGTGCTCCAGGATTTTTTAGTAACGCAAGTGAAACTATAAATAAATTAAGAGATAAAAGAAGTAAAGTTCTTGATGAATATAAAGCTGCTACTGAAAATGCTTTACCTCAAGAAGCTAGAAGAAAAAGAATTGAACTTAAAAATATAGATAATGAAATAAACAAATTTGAAAAATCTCGTCAAGGTGAGATAGGTTATTCTAGGAAAACAGGTAAAATAAAAGCAGCTTTACAAAAAAGAATTAATCAAGAGAAAGCAAAATTAAATAAGGCAAAAGAAAAAGGAGAAATGAAAGGTGAGCTAGTAATCACACCTGAATTATTATCAGGTACTTCTCAAACAGGTTTATCAGGAGTCATATCTAAAATATATGATGGTAGTATTATACAAAGATTATTAGGTAGAGCAACATCACCTATAAGAAGAACAGCTATAAATAATTATAGAGAAAAAGGTGATACAAGATTATTTAGAGTATATAATAATCTTGAGTCATTTTATCCTGAGTCTCAAAATAGAGCAGGAAGTTATTTGTCACCTATACTAGAAGCTGTTAGAGATTTACAACCAGTAGCTAGAACTGGAGTAAGAGATATAGCAAGTCTAGCTACATTTGGTTTAATATCTGAAAGTCCAGCTACATCTATAAAAAATCAAAAACTATTATATGAATCTTTATCAAATAAAAAGGGTTATATATTAGAAAAGTATGGTCAAACATCTTTAGCTAAAAAGGTAGATAAAGCTGATACTGAAATAAGAAAAGTTTTAAAACAAGTATATGATGATGCACGAGATGCAGGTATAGATGTTAATTATATGGACAACTATGTACCTATTCGTTATATTCTTAGTAATAAAAAGAATCAGGAAAAATTTAAAACAGTTGCTAAAAAATATATTAAGAATGATAATGAAGTTAATGCTATTGTTGAAAACATAAATGATGAAGGTGGTTATTATCTTACTAATATTAGAGGTAAAAAGAAAAAAGATATTCCTGATAGAAGAGCTAATTTAAATTTAGAAAAAACTCGTAAGATACCAAAAGAGATGGTTGAAGAATTAAGACAAGAAGGATTAGTTGACGATAATATATTGGAGATACTTCCAGGTTATATGATGAGAGCTGCTAAAGATATTGAGTTTGAAAATAGATTTAAGAATGTAGAACTTACTATGAAATCTTTAATGAATGAAGGTTTAGTAACTGATAAAGAATATAATGCAGTAGGGAATACATTACAAGCTATTCAAGGAAAGTATGGAACACAAGTTCCAAAAGGATTTGCTAGAGGAGCTTATCAGTTTGCACTAGCAAATGCTTATTTTTTAACTTTACCTTTTGCTGCCTTAACTGCACTAAGTGAGCCATTAATTTTATTAGCAAGAGCAAAACCTGGTAGTGCATTAGTGTCAGCACTAAAACTTCCTATCAATGCTTTTAAAAGAACTGCTCGTATATTTTATCCAAGACTTAGAAAAAGTAATACTGAAAAAGCTTTTCAAGAAATAATGTATGGTCTTGATGGTGCATTGACTGAGAGAATAACTGCTTCATCTACTCTTGATACACCTAGAAAATTTACTAATGGATTTTTTAAAACTACTATGTTAACACAAGTCACACAGTTGTCAAGACAAATGGCTTTTGATGGTTTTAAAAATGAACTCAAAACTGATATGAGTTCAATAGTAAATGGTAATTTAAAAGGAACTGTTAGAGGTTTAGAGTTAAGAAAAAAATATCAAGAGGTAGGTATACCTGACATATTTAAATTAGTTGATGATATACAAGGTAAACCATTTGATAAAGTATTTAAAGAGAGTGCCCTTATTAAAGCTGCAGCAGCTCGTTTTGTTGACCAGCAAATTATGACACCTAATCCTACTAATAGACCATTATGGATGTCTAGTCCTGCTCTTGCAGGTACTGCCCAATTAAAAAGTTTTGCTTTTGTGTTTGGTAATACTGTTGGTTTTAGATTATTAAAAAATTTAATAGGTAAAGATAGAACTCCTAATCAAAGAACAGCTAGTTTATTTAGATATGGAGTTGCTATGTCAATGATAATATTAGTTTCTATGTATACTGATTTATTAAAAGAAATGTTTAGGTCTGCAAGTTCAGACGAGCCAATAAATGATTTAGAAGATTTACTTAGAAAGAAAGAAGAGAGAGGACAGAATTATATATTTGATATCATTGCTGGAACTAATATAGCTGGTGGTGCAACATCATTTAAGTTAGCTTTAGATGCTGCTCGTTATGGTGCAAGTCCATTGGTATCTATTTTGTTAGGTCCAATAGGAGCTAAAGTAGATGGTGTACTAAGAGGTATATCAAAAGCTACTAAAGATGACCCTAGTGTCAGACCATTAGTAAGAGAACTTGTAACTCTTAATCCTGTGTTCGCAGCTAACAGAGGAGCAAGAGACAAAGCAGTTGATTTAATATTAGGTAATGATTCAGACTTTGAAAGTTATGAAGATTTTACAAAGAGACTTGAACTTGATAACTTTGAACTAAAAGGATTGTAGGAGAAAGATAATGAATAGTAGAGACTCATTAGAAGCACGACTAGCTGCACTTGAAGCACGTAATGAAGAGCAACACAAAGAGGTTGCCAATAAACTAGAAGTTGCTTTTCAGTTAATTAATAAACAGACAGAGATTATATCAGGACTCAGAGCAGATATTGCTAGAGGTTCAGGTGCTATTAAGATGTTGTTTATTGTAGGTGCTGCACTAGGTTTAGTTTACACTTGGATTAAGATGATATGATGTGGTGGACAAAACTTAAAAATAAATTTTCATATGCAGATAATGTCATTGACTTTAGTGTTGATGTACTTATTATAATGTTTGATGTTCTAACTACACCACTTCTTATTCCTATTAGAATAGGTAAGTATTATATTAAAGGTTTTTTTAAATCATTATGTAAAAGATTTCTAAAGAAAACTTATCATAGGTTATATGATAAAGAATGACATTAGTAAACTTAACAGATAAAGCAAAAGAACATCTAAAGAATCTTGCTAAAGACCATGATAAAAAATATGTTCGTTTAGAAGTTAAGGGTGGTGGTTGTGCAGGTTTTAGATATGACTGGTCATTTGATAACTACGTACAAGACAGTGATGACTTTATAGAGTTAGATGGCTTTACATTATTAATAGATAAATCTAGTTTATTTTATTTAATGGGAATGACTATTGAATATAAGAAAGAAATATTTGGTAGCTTCTTAGAACTAAAAAATCCTAATGCAACAAGTAGTTGTGGATGTGGAGAAAGTTTTGGAGTATGACATATAGTAAAGAATTATTAGAACATTATGAGAACCCTAGAAATGTAGGGTCAATGGATAAAGAAGATAAAGATGTAGGTACTGGACTTGTAGGAGCACCTGCCTGTGGTGACGTAATGAAACTACAAATTAAAGTAGGTGATGAAGGTGTTATAAAAGATGCTAAGTTTAAAACATTTGGATGTGGTTCAGCTATTGCTTCTAGCTCATTAATAACTGAATGGGTTAAAGGTAAGAAGATTGATGAAGCTAATAAGATAAAGAACACAGAGATAGCTAATCATTTAGCTTTACCTCCAGTAAAAATACATTGTTCAGTTCTAGCTGAAGACGCAATCAAAGCTGCAATCTCAAACTATAAAAAAAAGAATGAAAGTAAAAACTTATTGTAGAATAATTATATTTTTATTTATTGTGGAAATATTTATGCACATTGCTGAGATAGCATTTGATATAGAAGCACATTATAATTTAACAGGTATGTTATACAAGTAGCCAACTGTGAAAATTGGACAAAAAAATACCCCTAGTTATTAAGTTAGCTAGGGGTTTTTAATTTAAAACTATTACTTTTCAGCACAAGCATATGAATTAATTTCTAAACCCACAGAAATTTCTGCGATAATAGGTTTTGTCCATACAGTCATATTATTTCTCCTTCCATGTTTTAATTCCTTTCTCAGCACCTCTGCTTATGATATAGCCACCAATACCAATCTGT
>VMHT01214065.1_pt1 | contig 11169 bp, 7 predicted proteins | sample 4693611 | NCBI WGS metagenome assembly VMHT01 (sample SAMN12280063, study PRJNA550983) | marine metagenome | isolation source: seawater sampled from same location over 5 years 0.02-0.2 micron viral filtrate | place: USA: collected off the coast of southern California halfway between the port... ... | reverse complement strand
CTTTGATTGCATATCGTTATTTTCGAATTGAAAATTATGTTCCTTTGCATCATATTTTTCATCAAAAGAAATCCTTTCATTTAATAATATTTCATTAGTTATAGTTTTTTCTTCTTTTAGAGAATTAGCCCCAAAACTGCTCATCAAAATATTGATAGTTATTCCAGCAAATAGCATGCAAAATAATGTTACAGCCTTCCAATTTTTTTTAAAATTACTTTTGTGGACTTCTTTCATAATTTGATATTTTAATAGGTTGTTGAATTAATATTATTAATGATTGATTACATTATGGAGTAATCATAGAATACAAGCATGTTATTCTTTAGAGATTTATTTTAAATAGTTTCCTGCTACGCGGTCATTTGAATCTTCAACCCATTGTTTGAGTTGTAACTTATACCCATCCATTTGCTTTCTATACTCAGGGAAAATGCCAAGATTTATCATCTCGCCAGGATCATTTTTCATGTCATATAATACCTCATAACCATTTTTATAATAAATGTATTTAAATCCATCTGTTCTAAACATTCTTCCCATTAGGTTTTCTGATACTACATATTCTCTCCAATCCTCATGATTCTTTCCTTCAGCTATTTTTCTTATGCTTTTTCCGTGGATACTTTCGGGGATCTGAACATTAGCATAATCACAAAATGTTGGGATCAAGTCCGTTGAAGCTGCAATAAAATGTTGTTTATCGACAACCCCTTTTTTTACACCGGGGCCAGCTATCAGAAAGGGGACTCGAGAAGATTCATCATAAAAATAATTCTTAGATACTAATTTATGCGCTCCATTCATTTCTCCGTGGTCACTTGTAAAAACTACAATAGTATTCTCTTCTAAACCTCTCTTTTTTAATGCATCTAATACAATTCCTATTTGCCTATCCACATCTTCCATAAGGCGATTATAAATCCAAGAATACATTTGCCAATCTTCTTCAGTCATGTGTCTCTTGGTATACTCTTTTTCGTAATAATATATATCCGAAGGTTTTGGGTTTTCAGGATCTGGTTTTTTGTGAAGGTAATCTATTTTATCAATCAATAAATTTTCTGTTAAACCGGCATTGTGTCTCAGCGGTGGAAGGCTATTATCAAAAGTCCCATCTTTTTTTGCTTTCTGTGCTAATAAAATAGCATTATTTACTGTTTTTCGTGGAATTAGATTTTCTTTACCAAGTTTTGGTAAATTATACTTTTCCGATACATGATCCAGTATATAATAGCAAATATCATGAGGGTTTATAAATGAAGCTACCAATAAAAAAGGATCCTCATGTTTTTGTTTCAAAAAATCAGCACATTTCTCTGCTAATATATCCCTATTATCTGTTGTTAAATTCTCAAAACCAATTGACTGATGATTTAGTCCATCAATCCAGTGTGTTTTCCCTCCAAAAAAAGATTTATAACCTGATTGCGAGATTAATTTTCCCATTGTATTGTTTAAAACATGTTGCGGAATATTCCCTCCCAATTTAGATACGTCAGCATTTTGGGTAATGTCTAGTGAGCTTGGAAATAAACCTGTCATCATGGATGTTCTGGAGGGGAGACAAGAGGGGTTAGGACTATATGCCAACTCAAAGCGAACACCCCTTGCAGCTAATTTGTCTAAAGCAGGGGTATTAAGGTATTTATTCCCTGCACAACTCAGCATCTGAGCAGACTGCTGGTCAGTCATTATAAAAAGAATATTCGGAGTTTGTTCTTGCTTTGAACAACTTTGATTAAGGAATACCAATAATAATATACACAGTCTAATAATCAGCAATACGTTTGTTTTCATTTTTGTTTTATAATTATTGTTTTAGTGTATGCATTGTCATTTTGTAAAATTGAGAAAAACCGACAGTTCAGGATCAGCTGTTTCATTCATCTCTTTATAAAGTTTCTGCCTGTATTCCTTTAATTTCCCAGTATAATCGGGCTCCTTAGCAAGGTTGATCCAACATCCGGGATCCTTATTTAAATCAAACAACTCCTCTGGAGAACGATATGTCATGTATTCTATTTTCTTTTTTAGCTTTTTACTTTCTGAAAGACTTGAATTAACCACATCCATCCATCCGCTGTGCTTTTCCTTTTTTCCTTCAGAGCGAACCACATAAGAATTGAATATGTAACAAAAAGCCCCATCGATAACGGCTCTGTGCGGGAAAAACTCTTGCTCTGTTGTGTTTGCCCTGTAGTTACTCGAGGCATAGGCATATGCTCTTTCTGTTTGAATCGACCTACCCAGTATTACATCAATGATGGATTTTCCCTCTACCGCTTCCAGTGCAGGCAGTCCAGCAGCATCCAGAATGGTAGGAACTAAATCAACCACAGAGACTATTGATTTTTCATCAATGACTCCTTCTTTAATCTTTTTGGGCCATCGGATGATGATCGGAGTTCGTATTCCATTCTGGTACAGTGTATTTTTGGCACCCGGAGCCCCCATTCCATGATCAGAAAGGAATATAACCAATGTGTTATCACGCATCTCACTATCATCAATGGCTTTCAAAATATTTCCCACACATTCATCTCCCCTGTTCAGAGCATTGTAGTAGGGTACCAATGCCTCTCTTATATCTGGCAGATCAAGCAAAAATTCCGGTACTTCAATTTCATCTGTTTTGTATTTTCTTGAAGGCTCAGGATATTTTTTATCTTGATTCCACATTTCCAACATTTTCTTTTCTTGATCTGTATTATCCCAAGGACGATGTGGATCTATGGGATTGGCGTATAGAAAAAACGGTTTATCGCTCTTTTTTGCAGCGGATATAAACTGCTTTGTCCGTATATAAAACGATTTTGGATTGCGATCATGGTATCCCACCCCGAAAGGAAACTCGTGATATTCGGTATCCCAAGTATTCAAATATTTCGATCGTCTTAATTTTAAAATGGCTCCCGTTGTATATCCATTATCATGTAAATAGGTAGAGATGGAGGGTGATTTAACGATCGGTTCTTCCCAAAGTGCGGGGGGTTGGTTTCCATGTCCCATCATCCCACTACAGTGTGGATATCTTCCAGAAAGTATAGCCGCTCTTGAAGGACCGCACTGAGGGGACATTACATACCCATGGGTAAATGTAATACCTTCAGATGCCAGTTTATCTATAAAGGGCGTAATTCCCGGTACATTACATCCCTCTACTCCAGTAGTACCATAACCCATGTCGTCAAGGGTAATTAACACAATATTCAAAGGGGCCTCCTTTTGTTCAGTTTTACGTAAATGCACACAACTGAACAGCAGAATAACACAAAGGGTTACTGCCCTATACCATTTTTGAGTTTTAATTTTTATAGTTCTAAAATTTTATCAATGTATTTTCTATGCTATGATTTGCTCGCATGTTCTGACGTTTTTTACCAAAAAGTTTATCTGCTTTAGGATTATAATAGGGATTTTTTATTGGCTCATGATGTCCAACCTCTTTAATGTGTTTGGAAACCTGAGCGTCTAATTCCTTAATCACTTCGGGATAGTATGCAGCGACATTGAAATTTTCTTCAATATCTTCGTCAATTTTATATAATTCATTAAAATTCCCTCCATAAGGGGCATGGCCGTATACACGAATGAATTTCCATTTATCGTTTACCAGTACCGTTGAAGGATAGTTTGCCGGGTAGATGGTGTAGTGTGGGAAATCGATATAAACACCTCTCCTTTGGAGTTGTTTGTCCGACTTTAAGACTTGTGTTAAGCTAAGACCATCAATATCATTTTTCACCGCTGATTGATCTGCACCTACCATATCCAATAAGGTGGGGAAAAAGTCTATTCCCGAAACTACCTGATTGGACACACCTCCAGACTGAGTTTGTCCTGGCCAACGAATTATGCAGGGTACACGTATGCCCCCCTCATGAACGTTCCCTTTTCCGTCGCGTAAAGGATAATTATCGGTAGGTGTTTTCCCATTATAAGACTCATATTCAACGCCCCCATTATCTGAAGTAAAAACGAGAATGGTATTGTCCATCAACTTCTGATGTTCTAAGGCGGTCATTAATCTGCCTATGTTTTGGTCCAAAGTTTCTATCATGGCTCCCATTACCGGGAAACCCTGTCTCCCTCTGGGGTCAATTTTCTGTTCATATTTCTCAACCAATTCCTTTTTAGCCTGGAGCGGATTATGTACTGAAAAATACCAAAGATTCATATAAAAAGGCTTGTTATTATTGTTTTTAATAAAATTAATTGCCTCGGTCGTGAGCCTGTCAGTGAGATGTTCGCCTTCGGGACCATCGGTAATTTTATAGTTTCGGTAGGGAGAGAAATACGAGTTTGGCCACCCATTGGTATAACCGCCTATATTGTGATCAAATCCCTGATTTTCCGGCAAATACTCTTTGCTTCCAAGGTGCCATTTTCCAAGATGTATTGTCGTGTAGCCTTCTCTTTTCAGTACCTCTGCCGAGGTTTGTTCTTCTAGCGGCATATAATTTCTCATCACGGGGGTGACTACTTTTTGCCAAGGTGCAGCACCCTTATCATCTAAACCCGAAACCATATCAGGATTGGCCTGTCGATGCCCATTTGCCGAAGTAAAATCATAGCGCGAAGGATAGCGACCAGTTAAAATCGCGGCACGTGAGGGCGAACAAAAAGGATTGGCAGCATAGGCATTGGTAAAACGCATTCCCATTTTAGCTAAATTATCAATATTGGGAGTTTCATAGTATTCACTGCCATATACTCCGGTATCCATCCAACCTAGGTCATCGACCAAAATAAAAATGATGTTCATCTTTTCACTTTGAGCCTTGACACCATGGCAAAGCAGAAATGATATTAATAATAGACCGATAATTAATTTACTTTGAAAAAAAGTGTTTCTAATTTGATTCATATTATTTTTATTTGGTTTTAAATTTTCAATTCTAATATTAAAACTTTTGTTAACCCATTATGACTTTACCCATCATACCCATTGGATAAAAATCTAAATTTTTGACAAATTTTTGTGCTACCTTATTTTCCCTTTGTGTTTTTAGATAATTCCCTGTGATGGTAACTACTTTCACTGATATTTTGTTTTCACCCTTTTTTAAAACATCCTTTATATTAAAAGTATAGTCGCCGTACCATTTAACCCCCAAGTTCTTTTCGTTTACAATAAGCTCTGCAACTCCTTGTACATTACCCAAATCAATACAATCATATTGTTCATTCTCTAATGTAAGTATTTTTGAGTAAACCGCTGTACCTGCAAAATCTTTTGTCTCCTGCAATTGAGAGAGATCTGTCAGGGATTGAATCTCCATCACTTTTTTCTCACCATTAATATGGTTCAACTCCAGTTGCCACGCTCCTACAATTTCTTTGTTCTCTTTACTTAATTGTAGTGGCTTATATTTTATACCATCTGCCTTATCATCAAATACTATCATCATACTGGTGGCACGTGGTATGGATAGATTGAGCTTATTTCTAACTGTTTCTAGTATAAAGCGTTCACCGGTATCGGTATTCCATAACCAGGGTGTTTTCCCCTGATTTTCTACAAACTCAGCCTGTATCGAGATATCTTTCGACAAACTATAGTTCGATAGGAAATACATGGAATTCCCTTCCAGTTGATACATGTTATGCATGAGGTATTTATCGGTATTATCGAACTTAACATAAGGGTTAAGGTTTAGCGATTTCTGCATCTTACCATACCAACCAATAATGTCCTCCTTGGGAGCAGGGTAATCCATTACATTACCATTACTCTCATTCACTAAGTCATCTATCATAGAACTTACCTTGGCATCATTTTTAGCCATATCGGTAGAAACCGGTGACTTGAATGGGCGGTTACCAATAAACACAATACGTCCGCCAGCTTTCACAAAGGCTTTTAAAGACGCTATGGTTTTAACATCAATGGTTTCAACCTCAGGCATCAGCAGGGTCTCATAAGAACGGTCACCATACATTATTTTTCCATCAGCATAGCTTGCTCCATTAAGAATATTCTCTGTTACATAGTCGCAACCGCCTCCATTTTGATGAATGGCTTCCCAAAGATTATACTGATATTCGGGATGAAACTTTTTGGGCCATGGAACGAATTGTGGGCCATGCTTGATCCATAAATCAGTATAGGGTTGAAAAACAGCAACATTTGCCTGAGGAACAGCATTCTGCAACAAATAAGATACACGAGCCCTGTAATCCCCCCAGAGCTTAAAATATGGCCACCAGGTATTGCGTTCGCTGAAATAGGATCCATACTGTACCCAACCAGGAAATTCTGTCTCGGGTGGAGAATAGTTAAAACCATGTAAAACAGAATGGTTTATACCTGAACTATTGCTTTGATCTCCTACAATTTTTAAGTTTTCTAAGGTGGTCATAAAAACCATACCATGCCGAGTATTGGTTAAACCCTCACAACTTATAAGATTTTTCCCTGACAGCAATGCTCCCGAAGCAACAGCTTTATTGCACATACGAGGGGCTTTTCCAAGCGTAATATCATTTGAATATTCCCTCCCTACCGGTTGGAACACCCATGTTTCTGCCTCCGGAATATCTACCAACATGCTGGATTCTACAGGGTGATAACCCCTTCCGTACGCCTGCATCCGCGACTTTACATTATTCGTGTGGCACCAATCCACAAAAGTTTCAATAAATCGTTCCTTGAACAACTCCATTCGGGTATGATAATAATCCAGGTTAACTCGGTTTAAAAGTTCTTGCACCTCATCAGAAAATACACAACCGTATTCCTCATTTATTGGATTGCCAAAATGGCCTATTTTCTTTAAAAGGAATGGATAATAGGGTAAAATGGAATACCCGCGCCTTTTTTCAAATTGCTCCAACATATCCACACACCAATTAGCTCCTTCCAGTTCCAGGCTATCGCAAAATACGGAACGCAGATAGTCACCCATGTTCCCCATTTTCCCGTTCACATAATTTGCAGTACGTTTTAGGTAGCGCGATACAGCCTCTTTGTTATAGTGGTTCAATACGGGTCCTTTTGCTCCCGGAGCTCCTCGGGTTACCGCCAGGTAACCATAGATTTTTGCAACACAATAAAGGACATAATCTCCAACGGGCACATCAAAGGTTATTTTTCCGTCCTTTACTTTGTGGGTAAGATCTTCTCCCTCTTCAAACTTATACATATTTTTGGGAGCCAAACGCAACATAAAAAGCTCTTTATGCTTACTGTCGTTCTTTATAGCAACATCTGGTTCGATGCTATCTAATATTTCCTTGACAGAAAGCGTATGAGACTTTTCTCCATCCAGATCAATGGTCTCAATTGCCATGATCTGTGTCTGCTCTTCTTTTTCAAGAAATTCGCCACCGAAAGGCCAGCCCGATCCCACAATCATATCGCAGACCATATTGCGTTTTTTTGCCTCTTTAAGGGCTAGTTCGAGCATATCTAACCACTTTTCATCAAAAAAGACCAATTCGACATAGCCACGCGTATCAGCATGATCCGGTATGGCAATGGGGTTAATTTCTATTCCGGTAATACCGGCTGCCTGCATTACGTCCAGCTCACGAACAATTTCTTTGGCATCTATTCGATTTCCATTCCACCACCAACGAATAAACATCCTTGAATGATCCGGTGGATTTTGAAAATGCTTATAATGCTCCTCAAGGCTTGTTTCTAAAGATTCAGTATTTATGCATCCCAAAATCGAATTGATATACAAAGTTCCCGCTGCTCCTGCGGATGTGGTTTTGACAAAATCTCTACGCTTCATTAAAACAGAATTATTTATTTTTATAACTCAATTCCCGTTGGAATTGAATTACCATTCCACGTAATTTTCTTCTGATTTTAATATTGGTGATAGGTTTATTTTCTCCATTCCTTTTTCCAGACATGTGAATTTGTTGGCTTAAAGAAATCTTTATTTTTTACAAAAGCAGGCCAGGATTCTTTAGGCTCATAATGAAAATAATCAAAGGCTGCTTTAGGGGCGAAGGTGGTATGATCCCAAGCGGCAATTCCCATCATTGTACCGGTAAAATTATATTCCTCTCCACCTTTTTCTTTCAAACCCTCATCGGTCAGCCATAAAGCATTTCTTGAGCCCACTTTTTTACGATTTTTATTTTCATCTGTGTAATAAAAATGGAAATCATATCCATCGCACTCTATCTCTAATTTGACGTTACCTTCCACTTTTAGCGGTATTAACTGTGTTGGATCAAATAAAGAACTTATGGCAAGGGAGGGTCCCAACTCCGGGTCAAATTTTTTATTAAAATAATACCAACGCCGGGTATCATAATATACAATCAGACCAGCACTTTGTTGTTCCTCTTTTGGATCAAATGACAATTGTGTTCCTATTTTATATTGATGATGTTTAACTCTTTGTATTAAGATTGATGGATAATCCATACTATGGATATAACTTGCTGTTCCTTTCAACAAAAGAGATCCGGTTTTGCTTTTTAGATCGATCAGTTGCTCTTTGATGGGAACCCGTGGACTATTCCAGTTTATAGAAAGTTTACCGTCAAATTCATCATTACAATTGATTGGAACAGTCTTTTTTTCTTTTAAAAGCATTGGCACTTCATTCTTCGGAGCTTTACTATCTAAATACAACCACCCATCTTTGTGCCATTTTGCATTAGCGATAAAAGTTTCCCTACCCAGCGTACTGTATAGTTTTTTATTTCGCTCGACAGGACGGCCGGCAAGATACAATACTACAGCCTCATCTTTACTTACATCCTGTATGTCCCCATGTCCTGCTCTTTTGATCATTGAATGTTCGTCCCGGGCTGTTAAAACCGGATTATCCGGGTGGACTTCATATGGACCCCAAATGTCTTTCGATCTTGCCATGGTCATAGCATGTCCATACTGTGTTCCCCCTTCTGCTGCAACTAAGTAATACCAGTCTTTGCGTTTGAACATTTTCGAACCTTCGAAGAAACCCAAGTCAGTTCCTTCAAAAATTCTTTTATAGGGGCCAACTAATTTTTTTTTGTTTGGATCATATTCTTGTAAAAACATCCCTTGGTGAGGGGGGTCTCCTGGTTCATAAACCATATCGCTACATACATACCAGTGTTTACCATTTTCATCATGAAACATAGCAGGATCGTTGCCACGGGAGTTAAGATACACAGGGTCAGACCATGGACCGTGTATTGACTTTGAAGTTGCTACATAATTATCCGTTTCATGCATCCACATCTCTCCACCAGCAACGGTATACACAATGTAAAATAATTTCTCTTTTTCATTGTAAGTTAGATCAGGAGCCCAAATACCGCCTGAGTTACAAATACGGAAAAGATCAGCCTGCCGTCTTTCTTTTAAAACATAGTCGATTAACTCCCAGTTTTTTAAATCTTTACTTTCATATATCGGCAAACCAGGCCAAAACTGGAAACTTGAAGTAGTTACGTAATAGTTATCCCCTGCTTTGCATATAGAAGGATCGGGGTTAAACCCCGGAATAACAGCATTTTTAATTAAATTTTCATTCTGTGACCAACCAATTAAAGTTGAGCCTAAAATGACTAAAATACATACAATACTCTCAATAATGGTTTTCATTTTTAATTCATTTTTGTTTTATTAATTTTTTTTCATTTCCCTTTGGAACAGAATAGCCATCCCGCGTAATTTTCTTCTGACTTCCAGATTTTTTACCGGGGTATGTTCGCCCGGGTCTTTTTCCAGATCATAGACTTGGCAAAAGGGATGCAGGGTTAATTTCCATTTCCCTGAGCGCACACCTGCCAGTGCACCATGGCTACCATGGTAGAAAAATGCATTCAGGTATTCTTCTTTTGTGAATTCATTTTTCCATTCTTCATCTGTACCAAAGCTTCGCCTTAAAGGAACTTCTGCGTTCAAAGAGCTTGTTTCCTGAAATGAAGGAATGTCATTGGTTTTTCCTTGCAGAAGGGCACTTAAATCCCTCCCATCGAGAATAATATCATCAGGAATTGAAATTCCTGCTAAGGAGGCTAATGTTGGGTACCAATCCATGGCATGACATACAACATCGGAAGTGATACCTTCCTGAACTAAACCCGGAGCATAAGCAATGGCTGGAACACGCAAACCACCCTCATAAGTTGTAATTTTCCCGCCTCTTATGGGTTGATTGTCATTTCGTCCGGGTCCACGGCCATTATCAGAGGCATATACCACTATGGTTTCATCATCAATTCCCATGCGGTCAAGCGCATCAACCAATTCCCCGACATAAAAATCCATCTCCTGGATAGCATCACCATATAATCCCCAGTTGGAACTTCCTTCGAAATTTTTTCCAACGCCCATGGGGATATGTAACATGGTGTGTGGCAGATATAGGAAAAAAGGTTTATCTTTCGAATTCTGTTTTTCAATCCATGAAATAGCTTCTTCGGTGTATCGTTTCGTCAAACTACCCGGATCGGGCTTACGCTCAACGACTTCTCCATTTCTCAACAAAGGCATTCCACCTTGTTCTTCATAATGAAAAACTTCATAAGAGTCTAAATTATGCAATAAACCAAAATAATGATCGAATCCCTGGTTTTGGGGTAGAAATGGCTTGAAAAATCCCAAGTGCCACTTGCCGATACAAGCTGTTGCATAGCCCTTGTTTTGAAATAACTCTGCCATCGTTGTACGTGAGGGAGGAATTCCTCCTTTTGAATCAGGTCTATGTACCCATATTTCATTGCCTGTTCGTCTGGGGTAACACCCTGTAACCAATCCTGCTCGAGAAGGACTGCATATAGGAGCAGCTGCGTAATAATCGGTAAAACGAATGCCTTTTTCAGCCAACGCATCAATGCGTGGTGTTGAAACTTCACTTGCACCATAACAACCCAGATCGTAGTAGCCCTGATCATCAACAAAAATGATAATTACATTGGGTGCGGGTTGGGATTCAAATGGGAAAACACCAATGGAAATAAGAAAAAAGGGTAAAATTTTAATTCTAAAAATCATATTCTTTTACTACTTTTTTTGCATTCTCATTACACAGACAGCTTGGGGTCGACCATAACATTTTCAATTTTTTTTACACCCCAAACCAAGATGATTAGCCTCCATAAAATTTTGTTAGGCGAATGGCTGGTAAAGGATTTTATTTGTAGTCATTCTAAACTATATTAAAATTACTTTTAAACATAAAAAAATACACGTGTAATATACAT
>VMHT01205369.1_pt1 | contig 11170 bp, 24 predicted proteins | sample 4693611 | NCBI WGS metagenome assembly VMHT01 (sample SAMN12280063, study PRJNA550983) | marine metagenome | isolation source: seawater sampled from same location over 5 years 0.02-0.2 micron viral filtrate | place: USA: collected off the coast of southern California halfway between the port... ... | reverse complement strand
GTCAAGCTCTGCTTTTGATGTAATTTCATTTATTAGTGATTTGATATTTGTCATTTTTTCTCCTTTTTTATTGTTAATTAAATATCCCACACATGAATAATACAGGAAAAAGCAAATATGTACAACTATTTATACAAATAAATATTATTCTTTTTTCAGGTCATCATCTCTTCCAAAAGCGAGCTGATGGATGACTCTCTGCAAGCTGTCGAGCTCTTTCTTTTCTGCTTCGCTTTTCTTCTTCGCTTGTAGCTGGCGGCCCCTCTCTCCCATCAGTTTGATGAGTATGCTCTTGTCGTAATCGGTCAGTAGTAATCGCATGTCTTTGTTCCTTAAATTTGTCGATCAGTTTGTTGTAAAGTTCTTTGTCTATGTCGCGCATAGCATGTATGGCACTTATGTTGTTTTTGTAATATTTTTCTAGGCTGTAATCTGTGTCTGTTCCAGATAGAAAACCAGTAATTAATGTGTAGATGCCTTCTGCAAATTCTTGGTCGGAGTTCACCTAGTCTAGTCCTAATTTCTTTTTCAGGGCAGCCGCTTTCTTCTCTCTATACTTTTGCCTAAGAAACATTTTGTATTGGGTCCTATACTCGTTGTAACTCAGTACGTCTTTTTCTCTGTTGCTAGATTTTTCCTTTTTATACTCGGCAAACATAGATTCACAGAACTTATCATACGCCGATCTATTATCATTCAAACTTATATCTATATCGGTCATAGGTTTTTCTCCTTCTGTTTATTTTCGCGCTCTTTCCTGATCTCGTAACGCTTGAGCATGGCCTGTTTTTTTCTGCTGGCTATTTTTCTGTTCATTTGCCCCACCCCGCTATCCAATTTCTTTCTCCAACAAAATGATTGCCTTTGTGATCTACCTTACCAACTTTACCAAAGTATTCTTTCTCAATTATTTTTGGAAATGTTATTAATAGGTAAAGTAATTGACCTTCTTCATACGTCATATGTTTAGGTTTTTTACAGGTCATATATAAATGGCATGATTTAGCATCACCCTCTAACACTTCATTTGGTATATTCATTCTGTCCTCCAAACTCTAAAAGAGTAACCCGGATCATTTTTAGTTATTCTCGATGAGACTTTTTTACTTTGTTTGGTTGCTGCCGTTCTACATTGTTGTACGTCAGTTTGAGATTTCATCAATACCGAGTCACCTACTTCCATACGCGATAGTAAGTCATCAAATACAGCTTTCTTAGAATAACTATGTATAGGTATACCTTTTTCTATTTCTATATTCATTCGAAGTCATCCCGTAACATTTCTTCCGCTCGATCCTGACGACCCGCATACATTTCATCAACATAATTTTCAGTTTTTTTCATAACATCTCCAATACTTTTACAGCTGTCGGTTCATCTTTTTCATATCTTAATCGGTTTTCTCGCCATTGCTCAATAACATAATCGGCTCCGCCTACAATATCGTGCTGGCGGTCCAGATGTTTTTTCATAATTCTCTTGAGGGCCGCTGGTCCAGCTTGTTGGTAATTAGAGTTGAACAGTGCGTCCAAGGTGCTTGCGTAATTTTCAAATGCCATACTAAGCTCCTAGTTGCCATAAAAAGAAAAACAAGAAACCACACATTACAATGCAGTAAGCTGCTTGCGATGCGTAGGCCTTGAGAATCGTGCGTTTGGTTTTTATCATTTGGCCTCCTTCATATTTTGATGTGCTTCGTAGGACACATAGCTCATGTCTCTCCATACGCCTTGCATACCGATTGCTGAGTTGTCACAACCTGTTAGGTCATCAAACCACTCTAATGACAAATCAGAAAAAGAAGTGTCGTAAATATTCCAGCCAGAGTACCTACTAATTTTTTGTCCGTACTCATCGACCTCATAAGCGTCAACATCGATTTTCTCTTCGCTGACTTTTTGTACTGTGCCTAGATAAGAGTGGCCTCTATATACAAATTTAACTTGGTCGTATTTCTTAAATACATCTTTTAGTGTCATGGTTTTTTTCTCCTTTGTTGATTTCACAATATGCACCTTACATGAAAAAGTTTATATGTGCAACTATTTATAACATACAAATATAAATGTATTTATTGTTGCATATAAGTGCAGATAGTGTACTATGTATATGTGAGATACGAAAAAAAGGAGAATGAAATGACCGAAGTAACTATTAAAATCAGAAAACCGCAGATTGTGATTCCAACTGAAAAGACAATCAAATTCACAGCTGGGATTGAGGAACCAGCCTTTGGAGATATCGAAATGGTTTTTGAAACCTTTAAGTGCTACGAGCCTGACACAGACTTTCCAAATGCGTCTTTAGGTGAATATGGAGAAGTGAAATGTTATGACTATGGCTACTACTGGGAAATGGGAGACATAGTTAAAAAGTGGAAAGATAAAATAAGGGAGGCAGCATGATTATAGAAGTTAAACCAAATTGGACAGGAAGAGTCTTCAAGTTCAAGATTTCTGATGTTGACTTTGGATATAACAAACCAGTTTATGCTTGGCACGAAAAAGGTGAATGGCAAGAAGTGGTAAACGGCAGCCACCATTATCATCTTTTGGTGAGTGAGCTTGAGTATGACCCAAAAGCAAAAAGATGTTTTCACTGTAGAGAGTGTGAAGTGACAAACTACCAAGATGATGTTGAGTTACTTTACGAGGACATTGGTAACAAATTACCTGTTAGAAGAAACGCTTGTACTGACCATGCTGATTTCTACTACATGGAAAAAAGAGCGAAGGATGTGATATGAATCAAAAATTACCAAAAAAATATAAAGTTCTTAGAAGAAAAACTGTAAGGGAAATATGTTTTGTTCAAGCAGTTGATTATGAACATGCAATGAGGCTTGGAGAAGAAGAAACGCAAAACTGGGAGGACAGTAATGATACTGACTATGAAATCTGGGCGGCTGTGGACATGGAAGGACTTGAGGAGGAAAAATAATGGCAATACAAATTAGATATGAATGGTGCTTGGAAGAGCTGGAAGAATATGAAGAAGGGTGCTTCGACATAGTAGAACCCAACCATGCAGATTTAAAAGGCGACCAAGATTTAGGATGGTTGCTGAGTACAATGGATAACGCTCAATTTTATTTTGGAATCAAGAAATGGTTTTACGATACTAAAAGAGATGAAGCAGATTGGCAGCACATCTATCTTTATTCAGATGGCAAATTTTCAGACCAGTGGTCTTTAGACGAGTTTAATTTACCAAAATATGTAATGAAGCTTTTTGAACCACACAGAGACAAAATCTTAAATCACAAAAACTTTAGGGACTAAGATATGAAATGGCATGAAAAATTTAAAGGGCCCGTAACCTTCGGATTCAGCTCCGACAAATACGGTGAGATCGAATGGTCTTACAAAGATCAAGAGAAACAGTGGCATCAGACTGCCTTAGTCAAACGCAATGATATAGTGGTCCTGACCAAACTGTCAGCTGCTGATAAAAAAGAAGTCGTTGACGAAATGATGGTGGAGCTTGAAGAAGCTAACCAGCTGGTCAAAGATAGGGCCAATGCGTTGGCCAGAAAGAGAAGGTCGGCTACCTAAAGCAAGGACCCGTAAACCAAACAACGACTGCATAGCGCTCACCAGAGGTGATCGGATTAATCTTGTGCGGTATAAAGCTACTGAAAGCCACCACATTCCCGGTCTTGGGTTTGGTGCAGCTAGGTTCTTCGCCAGTTCTGAAACACATCTCACCACCCTTGTAATCCTCATTCAATAAAATCGATACGCTGACCTTCCGAGATGATTCGCTGTTATTTGCGTCTATGTCGATATGATATTCGTAGCCATTAGATGGCGCTTTGTAGTGCATGATCTGCGCCTTCTCAATTCCTGTCAGCTCATACTTAAAATAGAGATTAACCATTTGTGCGATCTTCTGGAAGATTTCGTATAGTTCCTTGGCTTCATGTTCGACAAAGTAAACGTCAGCGTCTCTGATGTTGGTATCTTCTTGCTCCTTACCTTTTTTGTTTACTTTGGCCTTAGAAGGAACCGCATCTACCAAGTAGTCCTTGAAAGCTTTTACCTCTTCGGTGGATAGAGCCATGCCTGTGACTCCATGCTTAGATGGCTGCATCTTGCTTCTCGTAAATCGACCAATTCTTCAACAGAATCTCTAACCAGTCGTCCATAGACATGATGGCCATTTTTTGGTTGTCTACCTCCCATTCGGGATTAACTGCGTGTAAGGGTATGGCCACTCTTGTAGGAACGCGATTGAACTTAAAAATCAGGACGGGTATGGTACCTTCGTTGTCTGCCGATTCGCACACTTGCCTCCACCATTCTGGCTTGAGCCAGTTGCCCTCTTTGTAGTGCTTGCACTCGACAGAGTGAAACGGTATGTTGATGTCTGACTGCCCAGCGGTTTGGTACTGATCTAGGTTGCGCTTACAAGTTACATCAAAATTATTTTGCAAAAAAAATTCGTTTAGGATTCCTACGACCTTTCTTTCGTAACTTGCCCCCTTGGTTCGCGAATTAATCGGCATCGTCAGGAAATTTCCAATCCAACTTTTTTTGTATACATGTGCAAACTATACCAGATGAAAAGGGTCGATGAGTTTTTTTTGTTATTGGGTGTGGCTAACTTAGTTTTATTTACCTCGGCCAAGGCCAAACCAATATATGGGTGTATGGGGTCAAAAAAAAGGCTCCAGCTGGGCAAAAACTGGGTCCTAGGGACTCCAGTGTTACTGTTGTGAGCACACCGTATTTATTAATGCACATATCTGCATGTTAATATACACGCGTAAGTCATTGATTTCATTAGCTTTTTTGTTAATTTCTGAATTTTTCTGTTTTTTTCAGGGCCCAGCGGGGAAGAGGCCCAAAACTAAGTTACCTACCTTATTTGTCTGTAGGTGAGTAGTCGTCTATCTCTGCTCCTAAAAGCTTGGACAATCGCTCCTTGATGTCGTCCTTGCTCATCTGATCTACTGACGCATTGATGTTGATATTCTGCGATCTGTTAATAGATAAACCAGCTAATTGATTGAGCTCTTTGATGGCTGACACAGCTGCGTTGAGCTGTCCATTCTCATACGCTTGCTCTGTTATCTTCCATAACATACTGCCAGTCTTGGCTGGCGTAATAGCATACTTCTCCCTCAGTTCGTCTTGCTTAATCCTTATAGCCTTAACCACATTCGGATAGTCCTTACCATTCAGGAACTTGTTGGCGGCTTGTGCTGGGAACTCGAAGCCAGCCTTTCGTGCTGCTTCTGTCTGGCCACACGCACCTTCGGTGTAATGCCACACGAATGACGACTGCATCTCAGTCAGTCCATGCTCGTCATCCTTCTCGAATTGTGTAGGTGTATTAACCAACTTCTCTTTAGGTTTTCTTGGTCTTCCTTTCGTTGCCATGTTATTCCTCTATGAATGCCATATACTTTCCATCGTCTATTTTTATTATGGCTATTACGTTTTGTTGCTTCAACTTTCTTATCACACCTGAGTAGTTCTTAACCGATAATATAACAGCTTTGATGTCATATCTTTCATCGCTGGTTCGTATTGTTATTGATTCTAGTTTACTCATCGTTATCCTCATACAGTGTAAGGGGGCAGTGTATAGCACTCAAACTCTTTCTTATGGTGTTCTCTCCCATTTGTACTGTAACCATGATTAATAGTTATATATATAATATAGATACACTAATACACTAATAGTAGTAATAGCCTTATAAATAAAGGAAAGTTCGACAGGGTAGCATTTTTCTACCTTACCCTGTTCAGTGTACTCACCCCACCCTACTCTACTCATATACATACATTGCTCCACATTACTACACACACGCTCTCTCTCAACACCTCGCCACACAGGGTAGGCTACCCTACTTCCGCCTTATCCTTACACTCAGGCTGGCTCTGATTCCATGGTCATTCAAGACCTGTTTCAGCTCCGCTAATGCTAAATCACCCTCTCGTCTGACGACTTCACCAGCCTCTACAGTAAGAACGTGCATGTAGTCTTTGTTCTGATTATCAGGCAACGACACCATGACCTCTGACTCACACCCCGGACAATGTAAGTTGGTGTCCATGACGTAACCGTCATCCTCACTGTCGTGATCTCCACCCCATATCAATTCCTCACTGCAATGCCAACACCTCATATCATCTCCTCTTATCTCTTAGTAACCACCAATCTTGTAGTGCAACTATCATTTTGTGCACCGCGAGTAATGGCATAAGGACCGCGACTGTGACTAGGCCTACGCCCATCATTGTTATGAACAACCACACAGTCATAAATTCCTTTATTGTTTTAATCATCTCCAAACCGCGCATTGAAACCGCCTGACTCTTCGACAGCGGTATAGTTAATATCATAGACGTTCTTGCCATTGGTCCTTCGCTTCTCTACACCGCGTTCATGTAAGACCCTAGCAGCTTCTTTAAAGTCTGGCATCCTCGGTGCTTTTATGCCCATGTCTCTCAGTAACTTAGTCATCTGTACTGGTTTGGTGAACTCACTGTCGAAGTCCACATGCTCCAGCAGTAGGTCTTCTACACTGGATTGTGTACGGTACATTTCATTCGATTCGTTCAATAACTCGCGTTCATCTGGTGATAGAAACCAATTCATTTGGCCCTGTACATACATCGTTTCTTTCACTTCGGCCCACAGCTGTTGCATGTTCACATTATGGTTCACATCTATATCTTTCACAGCGAGTACCCAAAACCTTCGGTTGCCAGACGTGTCCGTCAAGAACTCTCTAGCGTTGACACTGGCGTAAAAAGCCGTGCGCCTTTGGTAAGTAGTAAATGCTCTGTCATACGGCAGTCTTAACTCGTCCGTCTTCGCCGTGACAAAAGCTTTCAGCTGATCTATGTCTGACTTCTTAAAAGTGCTCTCAATCTCGCCCAACTCCACTATCCAGTGGCTAACAGCTCGCTTCACGCTGTCCTTATCGCTTGGATTCAACGTAGCGCCTTCTAGTAGCCAACCCTTTTCATAATCGCAAAGCCGCTTGAACCACAGCGTCTTACCTAATCCTTGTGCGCCTTGTAAGACCAGTATGCCCTCTGTCGATACACCTCTTACTTCGTAAGCAGCGGCCACACAACTGATGAGCCACTTCTTCATCAGCATTTCTTTTAGGTTAGCACTGTCGTGTGTAACGATGCTATCCAAGAACCTTTGCATACGGCTCTCGCCGTCCCAAGGGATGCTGTCTATCCATTCCTTAACTGGGTTGTATTCCTTGGCCAATATCTTCAAGTAATCTCTGACCTTAGTGTGCGGTATGCCCATATTAATACACCGATCTTCGATCTCGATTAAACTGGCCTCTTCCTTCATATCAGCGATGAACTGCATGTTAGGTATCTCTATCTCCATTCGTTTCTTAATCACGTTGTAATTCACGTCTACGCCGTGTGTCTGGAGTACGCCACTGATGTTGTCCTTAGTATTCAAGAAGCGTCCACTGGCGTTGCGCTGGAACTCATATTCAACGGGTAGGTCCAGCTTATCCAATGCGGGCAAGAACTCTCCTTGTAGAGCTTCTGTGTCGTTCTTATGGTCATTGTAGTCACCCTGAGTCTGTGGCATGAGCACCTCGGCCCGACCATTATTCTTGGTTATGTACTGACAGGCTTTAGTTGCTTCCTTTTCACCCGTTTTACTATCATCGTTGTCAGCTATGAATACATGCTTGCGGTCATGGAAAAACTCGAACATGGTCTCTGCGACAGGCGAAAGATTGTAAGCATCAAATGACACGATGACTGGCTGTGAGAAGTCAGCGTAAATACTTGCTGCGGTTGCATAGCCTTCGGCATAATTAATTATGGTGCTGGTTTTGAGTATCTCTTGTCCCAAGATAAAAAAGCTACCGCTTTTTTTAGAACCAGTAAGAAACAGTTTTTTGCCATCTTCATCTATGTATTGCAGTCCGACAATCGCCATGCTTTTGTCATACAAAGGAATGACCAACTGGCCGTGTTGGTTGACCCTCAATCCATAAGGTAGGACTTTCTTTTTTTCTAAGTAAGGATGTTTCTCACACGGTGTGGCCTTGTCCCATAAATCTTTGGCCTTCTTAGCTGTCTCCAGATGTTTCTTGGTTTGTTTCATCTCAGCTTCTTTTCTGAGCGCTTCGATCTCAGCTCTCTCTTCTTTTGTTATGGTCTGCTTCTTCTTATTTTCTGGTTTCCAATGATGGGTAGGGACATCAGCCGAGGTTCGATAGTCACCCAATCTGCCGTAAGGGACAGATTGATCTAACCACAGCTGATACCACCCTGTGAGCTTACGCTTACCACCGACATTGATGTACGCCCGACCTATTGAGCCATCGATGAGTAAGCCTTTGCTGGGTTCTGGTTCCAACCCGTGTTCAGCTAAAAAGTTGCTGAATTCGTGTTGATAATTTATTGAGAGGGGTTGGTCGAAATTCTTTTTTTTAGGTCGGTTTAGTTTCAGTGACATCAATCATCCTTTTTTTACATTTGCTTAATTTGTATTATTGTGTAAGATACTACATAAATTAATTCAAATAAGCAAACAATATAGGAGACAAATATGAGCTTAACATTAAAACAAGGTGACAATGATTTTGAAAAATTAGAAAAGGGTATCTATCACGCTACCTGTTTCAGAATGGTTGATCTAGGCACACAAGATAACACTTACAAAGGTGAAACCAATAAAAGATTACAGGTCCGACTCGATTTTGAGATCACAGAATCTATAGACCCAGACACCAATGAAGTCAAAATGGCAGACGGTAGACCATTCGGTGTAGGTAAAGAATACACAGCTTCTTTGTTTGAATCTGCAAACCTTAGAAAAGACCTAGAGTCTTGGAGAGGTAAAAGCTTCACACAAGAAGAGCTGGATAAATTAGAGCTGACTGATTTCTTAGGATGCACAGTTAAAATAGAAGTTGGCCTTACACAACAGACAGCAGAATTTGCTGGTGGCAATCCAAAGATTGTTAGACTATCTGAACCACGCAGCGGTATGGAAAAGGTAGCCACTGTAAATCCACAGGTCGCATTTGATATGAGTGTTTACTGTGATGAGTTTAACGGCAACAGCAATGCTGACACTAAAGCCATGTGTGATGTCTTTGAAGACATACCAGCTTATCTACAGAAGAAAGTAGAAGATAGTTACGAATACAGAGCAGCTGTAGAAAAAGGTGAGAATACACCAGCAGAAGAACCAACAGAATCATTAGCAGACTTAGCGTCTAGTAATGATGACGATGATAAGCTACCATTCTAAATAGTTTTCCGTGGGCAGTTCCTACATCCTTTTTGATCTCACATTCAAACAGGTGCTGCCCACACCTTTCACAATATGAAAACAAAAACAGACATGGTTAATCAACCACCACACTACCAAGGTGATATAGAGTGCATTGATTACATACAACAACAGTTGGGTGACAATTTTAGATACTACCTAGAAGGCACGGCAATCAAATACTTACACCGTTTCAAATATAAAGACAAAGAAATAGAGGACCTACAAAAGAACCAGTGGTACGTTAGTAAGTTAATAGAAGAAATAGAAAGATTAGATGCACAGTTCAAAAAAGAACTGATGACAGAAGCGAGGAAGTTCATTGAGTAGTTTAGAGTACGACATATACAATTTGCCAGCTGCCATAATGATGGAGCACAAAATGTCACAAGAAGTGATACAAACATTAAACGACTACCTAGATGCCAAACTAAAAGACCCATTCAGAAAATCTTTGAGTGGTGATCTGGTAGGACAGATACACCAAGGTGAACAGCTGTCCATGAACTATGAAACAGAAGAGCTGCATGAGTTTAGAACCATGGTTGAGAACTTAGGTGTAGCTTATCTTAGACATTTTGTAGAACAGACGGGCACTATGATAAGGCCCAAGCAAGTGGTCACAGATAAACTTTGGTCGGTTCACTCTTATGAGGGTGACTACAATCCAATACATGACCACCTCACAGCAACACCCATGGGCATAAGTTTTACCACATGGACCAAAGTACCCAAGCAGATAGGCAAGACTGCGGAAGGCAAAGACATAGAAGATTACAATTTATACAACTCATCTGGAGCTATAGATGGGTTCATCAATTTCACGTATGGTCTTAATCAGACTGCGGACCCAGAAAGATTAAGACCTTCACAGTCTCGATATGTGAAACCAGAGGAGGGTAAGCTGCTGTTGTTTCCATCTTGGATGCAGCATGTGGTTTACCCTTTCTTCGGCAAAGGTGAGAGACGAACAGTAGCTGGCAATATGAATTGCTTTGACGTAACAGAAGAACAAATGAAAGAGGTACACGATGGAGTTTAAAGTAGGGGTATACGAAGATATGCCGTTTGAAGAATACAATGAGATACCAGCATATAGGGCATCTGATCTAAAAGATGCAGCTAAGTGTTTGTACACATGGAAGAACAGAAAAGGTTTTGTAGAGTCACCAGCTCTTTTAGAAGGTAGCGTACAACACAACGTCTTCTTGGAGTTTCACAACTTTGATAAAGACTTTGTTATTCAACCATCGATAGACAGAAGAACCAAAGTGGGCAAAGCAGAGTACGAAGACTTCTTGGCTACCGTTGGCAACAGAACTCCAATTACACAGGACCTATACAACACCTGTATGGAGCGCAGAGAAACCGTAAAGCATCTGATACCCAATGGCGAGAACGATAGGACAGAGCTGACAGTTTGTTTTGAATACCATGGCCAACCATTCAAGTCGCGCTTGGATTGGTATGACGGCAAGAGGGTATGGGACTTAAAAACCTGTAGGGATGCTTCACCAAGAGGATTCAGGCAAGCGGTAAACAACTTCAACTATCACATGCAAGCTGCACTTTATGTCGATGCCTGTCGTATTGTTGGTTTACCAGCAGAAGGTTTCTCATTCTTAGCGCAAGAAAAAGCACATCCTTATCCTTATGTAATATATGAAATGTCAGATGAATCTATGTTGTATGCCAGATCAAAAAACGAACAGGCCTTGGCTGCAATACTGAACGCAAAAGAGAGTGACAACTATAGTCCATACAACCTAGATGGTGTACAGACTATAGAGCTAGGTGATTTGTATTAGGTTAGCTTTATTAGTATTCTCTTGCTAGTTGCATTTGTGCAGCCTTGGCATCACCAAAAAACTTTCTCCTTTTTTTTTCC
>VMHT01028641.1_pt1 | contig 11170 bp, 5 predicted proteins | sample 4693611 | NCBI WGS metagenome assembly VMHT01 (sample SAMN12280063, study PRJNA550983) | marine metagenome | isolation source: seawater sampled from same location over 5 years 0.02-0.2 micron viral filtrate | place: USA: collected off the coast of southern California halfway between the port... ... | reverse complement strand
CGAAAACTATCAACAACTCCGAAAAGGCCTCGCCAAGCGAGGCATCGAGTGCGTCAGTGAAACGGATTCTGAAGTGCTAGCGCACATGGTTGCCCTTGAACTCAACAACGGTTCAACCCCGCTCAAGTCGGTTCAAAACACATTGCGTCGCCTTCGTGGCACCTGGGGGTTGTGCATTCTGTTCAAGGAACACGACCTGTTGGTGTGCGCCAGAAACGGTTCGCCGTTGATCATCGGGCAGGGCGATGGGGAAACCTTCGTCTCCAGCGATCCCCATCCGTTGACGGCTCATACCCAGCGCGTGGTGTACCTTGAGGACGGCGATGTGGCCGTGATCAAGCGTGACTCGATCCGCATCACCTCCACCCGAGGGCACGCCGTCGAACCCAGCATAACCGTGCTCGAGGAAACATGGGGCGAGGCTGAATTGGGGGACGCACCCCACTACATGTACAAAGAAATCTACGAACAGCCCGACGCCCTGCGCCAATGCATCGCCGGGCGAGTTGACCGGGAAATGGGTACGGGACGGTTGGGTGGTATGGGTTTGGACCACGCCACCCTGGTTCAAGCTCCGCACGTTCGCCTGATGGGTTGTGGAACCGCAGCCTACGCCGCTGAAATTGGGCAAATGCTCATTGAAAAAATGGGACGGATTCCGGCCGTCTCCCACATCTCGAGTGAATTTCGCAACAACGACACCGTCATCAATCCAAAGGCCATTTATTTGGCGGTCTCACAGTCCGGTGAAACCGCTGACACCATCTCGGCCATCAAAGAAATTCAACTCAAGGGCGGCCAAGTCTTTGGCGTTGTCAACGTCGTCGGTTCAACGATCGCCCGCCTCTGCGGCCAAGGGGTGTACATTCACTCCGGTCCTGAGCAATCGGTGGCCTCAACCAAAGCCTTCACCAACATGGTGGCGGCGCTGACGATTTTTGCAACGCAACTCGGACGAACACGGCATCTCTCAAAGGACGATGGCAGAGAGTTGATTCACCATCTCCAACAAGCCCCGCACCTTATGGAAACCTACTTCGATGACATCGGTCCTGTGAACGAGGCCGTGGACTTGCTTTGCGAAGCTCAATCCGTCCTCTTTCTCGGGCGCGGTCTCTCCGCCACCGTGGCGAAGGAAGGCGCGCTCAAACTCATGGAGTTGGCCTACATCCCCTGTTTGGCCTACCCTGCAGGTGAAATGAAACACGGCCCCATCGCCCTGCTGGAAGAAGGAAGTCCTGTTGTCATCATCGCTCCCAACGACCACCTGAAGGAAAAAACGATGTCGGCTCTGCACGAAGTCAAGGCGCGCGGCGCAAAGGTGATTTTGATTCATGAAAAAGGCGATTCCATCGCTTCGGAGGGCGATGTTTCCATCGCTGTTCCATCGATTCACCCGTGGCTAACGCCGTTGCTCACGGTGTTGCCGCTGCAATTGATGGCCTACGAGACGGCATTGCGGCTGGGTCGAGATGTGGATCGTCCACGAAACCTGGCCAAGTCGGTGACCGTTGAGTAATCTCAAATGATGGTGAAGCGCTGTTCGCTTTCCTTCCAATTGAACGGTTTGTACCCCAACAAGTGGTTCGTGTGGCGCATCTTGACAATGCCCAACTTTCGCTTGACTTCGTCCCCGTCACGCTCCATGACGAGGTGCATCACGCCGTCCGAAAGGTAGTCCTCAACGCCGTATTCACCGAACTGCTTGTGGTCCTCACCCGTCATTTCGCAGATGAAGAAGGACGTCAACTCAAGCCGTCGAACGGCTTCGAACAAACGGAAGATTTCGTCTCGGGGATTTTCCATCTTGGTCAAGGTGAAAAAGGCGCCCAAGGAGTCGAACACCAACAACTCGAACCCGATGGACTGTCGATAGGAGGTCAACTGCTTGATGAGCTGCCCCATCCAGTCCACTCGATTGGTCATGCCTTGCTCGTCGAGTTGAACCCGTAGGTCGGCCAAGTCGATGATGGCGATGCGGTTTCGAACTCGAGGGTCGTCGACGTTCATGCCCATGTTTGCCATGTGGGAACGAAGCGAATCCTTGCCCTGCTCGAGGGTGACGTAGATGCCGCTGGTCTCGCCGTAGAGCACTGCATTGTACAGCATGGAAAAGGTCAGACTCGACTTCATGGCACCGGACGATCCAGCGACGATGCTGATGTGCCCTTGGGGGATACCGCCTTGCATTTTTTCGTCCAGTCCTTCGACATGGGTTGGGATGCGTTCAATCTCAGACATGCGGCTCGCTTCTTCGGTTGCCCGGATGATTCTTCAATATCACCCATGCAATCCATGGGAATCTCCAAGGCCTTCATCCCTTTGTTCAGCGCATGGATGTCTGGTTGGCGTCGAACTCACCGCGCCGGCACGCCTTGCTCCAACCGCTCTTCGCGAACCTCCATCACGAGGGCCTTGAGGGCGTTGACGAGACTCCACCGTCAGGAACCGTGGAAGAACAGGTGCTTGCCGTGTGTCTCCGGAAAGCCGCAGCGCTTCCTGAGACCGACCATTCGCTCGTCATCGTCGCCGACACCATGCTCAGCGACCCCGACGAGCATTCTCTGAGCATGGGAAAACCTCGCGACCTCGCCCATGCAGCCACCATGCTCCTGCGACTGAGCGGCAGAATGCATCAGGTTTGGTCGGCCACGGCGATTCGATGGAACGGTGAATGGCACCGGTGGTGCGAGTCCGCCGTGGTCTCGGTTCCCGACTTGACACCCGACCAATTGGAGGCCCTGCTCACCTCCGATTCATGGGTGGGTAAGGCAGGAGGTTACGATCTCGCCGGTCCCATGGGTGAGCACGCCCGCTTGGTTGAAGGGCACGAATGCACGGTGTTGGGTGTGGCTGGAGGAGCGATGGAATTTCTTGAGGCCCTGGCGTCCATCCAGTGATCACAGCAACGGGGTCAGACCGAGTTCATGGCGTTCCATGTCAACCACGACGTTTTGACCGGGAATCATCAGGAGCTTGTCCTCGGCATCGAGGGAGAACACGTTGACGTGAGCGTGGTCGGCCATGTGTTTGATCTCTCGACGGCACGCCATTTGATGGCTCTCCATATGGACCAGTGAGCGCAGGTCAACGATGGCGGTATCGCCCTGCATGACGCGCTCCAGCATGGCCGTGGTGGGAATACGTTTCATGACGTCGGGAGCGATGTAGCGCAGTGCTTTGTTTGGAGGAGGTTGGTTTCTCTGAACCACGAAGCCGAGGTCGTGGAAGGCCTCTCCGTCGGGTGTGAGTGGCCCGTTCCACCCCGGTGGCGGTGTTCGCAGTTGACCGATGTTGTGGGCCGGAGGTGGTCCTTCGTTTTGCTCAACCACAGGCGGTGACGGCGAGACGCTGGGTTCACCTGCGGACAGCGACACCGGTTCGTTTGACGTCTGCGATGCTGGTGGTGCGCGAGTGGTCGGAGCACCGCCTTCGGGGTCGGGCAAACCGAAAAACTGCCACAAACTTCCCATGTTTCTTCCTCAAAAGTCCAAGTCGTCGAGCAACGATTGCAACTCTGGGGCGTCAGTGGATGGTTGAGTTTGTGAAACTATGGGTTGAACCGGGGCAGGAGCGGGCTGATTGGCTTCAAGCCACTGTTCGCCGTAGTAGTTCCATTGCTCCATGGTCCAACCCGCGGGCAGTCCGGTGGCGGGCAGCGGCGGGCCGCTGCTGACGGGAGCGATTGCTTCTACAGGAGATGCATAGGTCTCCGTGGGTGCGGCTTGGGCAGCCATTGGCTCGGCTTGTACCGGTTGTCCAACGGGTTGAGTTTCCGGAAGGAGGGCCACGGGCTTCTGGGCTGTCGTAAACTGGCTTTGTTCAAACATGCCGAAGTCTTCGCTTTCGGGGCTGCCTCGTCGAGTGACGAGCAAAAAGAACACCAAGCCGACGATGATGAATCCAAGCACGCCCAATACAATGGCGTTCGTGGTGCCACCAACTGCCGTGCTGATCGTCTCCAATATCCCGTCCGGGGGTGCTTCTGCAACCGAGATGGTCATTTCGACCTGGCTGGTGGCCCCGTTGTCGTCCGTGATGGTCAACACGAACGTGTGGGTTCCTGCTGGCAGGTCCTCAACGGTCCACGTGTCCCCAATATGGTCGTCATCGCCCGTTTTCTCGCCGTCAAGGTCGCTGTCCAAGAACGACGCGTCCCACCGATAGACGAGGGTGAGTTTGTCGCCTTCCGTATCGGTCGAATTCAGCCCCGTGAGGGTCAGATTGTCGCCTTCCGTCAGGCCATCGAGAGCGGTGAGTTCTGCAACCACGGCGACCGGAGGCAAGTTCAGGACGCTGACGTTCATGCTTTGTTGAGCCGTGGCGCCGTCGTCGTCCGTGACGGTGACCGTGATCATTCGAATGCCTTCGGTTGACCAGGATGCGACGATGGAGTCTCCGGTTTGCTCGCAGTCGTTGTCGGCCACGCCGTCGTTGTCTCCGTCCAGCTTGGCGTCCAAATCCCAACACACTTCCAGGGTCTCAATGTCCGAGGGCGTGTCGCCGGGAACGACGGACAGGTCAAGCGGGTCGTCTTCAAACACCGGCGTGTTCCCGGGAAGTCCCGTGACACTTGGTGCGACGTTGTGAATCATTACGGTGGCTTGCTGCAGTTCTGATGAGGCTCCGTCGTTGTCGATGGCGCGCACCTGCACGGTGTGCATTCCGGAGGTGTTCCACGAAACGGGTTCGGAGGAGGCCACCCCGATGCTGCTGATGGTCCAGTTCTCGTCGGCCAGCGAGGGGTGCCACTCCACAATGACGGTCCCTACGTCGTTGGCAGAGTCCGTTGCAACCGCCTTGAGGAGCGCCACTTCGTCTTCGTTGAGGTGCCACGTTCCGTTTTCATCCGGAAGGATTTCCTCTCCTCCTTTGAGCAGGGTGGGCGGCGTGATGGTTGGTGGAATGTTGAGCACCATCACTTCGCTGGAGAGAACGGTCGTCTCTCCGTCGTCGTCGGTGGCGACCGCGGTTATGTTGAGTGGGCCTTCAAAGGCGGGCGTAAAGGTGCACGTTGGTTGGGTTGTTCCTTCATCGCAGTCCAAACCCGGCCACGAAATCGAAACCTGTTGACCCGGTGGGGATGAGGTGTCGATGTCTTCAATGTTCACGGCTTGTGCGGTGATGCTGGACTCAACCTCTACTGTGGTTGGGTGGGTGAGGTTGAAGATTGGAGCGCGATTCAGAACCACCACATCCACCTGCAACTCATCGGTGTCCAGTTCTTCGTCGATGACGATCACCTTCACGCTCCACGTGCCGCTGTTGGACCAGTTCCACTGCGTCCAGCATCCAGGGGCCTCGATGACGTCGATGAGACCGACTCGCGATTCAATTTCAAACCGGCAATCCACGTCTCCACCGTCGGTGTCAAAGCTCTCAGAAGCGTTGAGCGTGACGTTTTCGAAGGTGTATTTGCCTTCATCGACGGTCATGGTTGCGGTGGGGGCGCGACCGATAAAGATGGACAGAGACGCAGCGTTGTTGCTCCGGTTGGCATCGGCGGTAACGTTCTCGTCGGGGTCCACGGTAAAGGTCATTGAAGCGAAGCCGATGGCTAAATCGGCTGGGACGGACCAGTCCACCACCACGCGTTGTTCGGCGTAGGGTGCGATGGAAGGCAGGACATCACGAACAACCACGTCGTCGGGGGTTTTGATTTCCATGGACGTGGAAGGAGCGGTCAGTACACCTCGGTTTTGCGCCGGTAGGGAGAAACTGAGGACGTCACCCGGCAGGGCGTTGAACCCAATATTGGGACTCAATGTCGATGTTTCACCATCTCGTGTGCGTTCAACAATGACCGAGCTGGCTTGGGCGATCAGGTCAACACCGACCACGCTTAAATCCTGAACGATGGTTGTGGCTCCGATGACTTTTGCAACCGGGTCGTACACCAACAAGCCGTTGCTCGTGTAATCGTCACCGGTGGGTGTATCGTCCACCTCGTCGGAAACGTTCAGGGTCACCTGAGCCTGTCCGTTGTTGTCGGTCGTGGGGTTGTCAATCGTACCCGCTATTTCGTAGCGGAGTTGCAGATTGGTGTTCTTGATGGGAATGCTCGGCGAGCCTGCCACGCTGTACTCAATGGAAATCTGTTCAAGCGCATTGGGCAACGTTGCCGTGGCGGCGGTGTTGACTGAAATCTGGGTGTTGCGACCACCGGGAGATGACGAGGAGACGACGCTGTTGGAATCCACCGGGTCGTAGGTTTTCAGAATCCAATCGATGGTGAACCCAGCAGGATTGATGATGCGGTTCCAAACGCTTCCACGCACAGCAGGACAGTACCAATTGAACCCGAGGTTAACGCCCGTGGCGTTCGCCTCTGAGATTTTGTAAGAATCGTCACAACCAGTGTACTGCGGTGTCGTGCCGTTTTCTTCGGGGGCCTCGTTTTCGATGACCTGCCAAGAATTGTTCTCGTCTTCTTCGGAATCAAATTCGGTCGGATCGAAGTAGTCTGAGGTACCGTCGACCTCGGTCTTGGCTTCGAATTCCATCCACCACTGGGGGCCCTTTCGGAGGGGAAAGTCGTAGCGCTCTTTCGCCGGTGTGTAGGTGTTGTCAAAGTTAACGACGCCGAGGGTTTGTTCCAAGAACCCGATGCTGAAGGGGCGGAATCGAACGTCAAGGGTGAAATCGCTGGTGATGGTTGCCAAATCCCTTGCTCGTATGATGTCCACACCGTCGTAGTTGATGTCCAGTCGACCGGTGACGCCCTCGAGATTTGCATTGTTGTTCCCAGAGGTAAACCCACCGCTGATCTCAATTTCGTACGCCAACACCGTATCGCCGTTGTTGTCGGTGGCGTAGAAGATGTCGACGACTTCGTTGGTCGTGTCGCCGGTCAGCGCGTTGATGGAAGCCGAGACGTTGGCTTGTGCCAGCAACTGCGAGACGTCAAATTTCGTCTCGTACACCCACTCGTCTCCGATGCGGTAGGTGGGGACGTCAACGCTCTGGGCCGTTCCGCCGGAGCGTTCAACTGCGTCGGTTTCGTGAAAACGGACGGTGGATTCAACCATGCCCAGTCCCAACGAGGTGAGGAAAAGGGCGATGAGGAAGGTAGCTTGGCAGGCTCGGCCGAACATATTCCTTGGTCGCAGTCCTGATACAAAAGAGAATGTCCTCTTCGTTATCGTTCAGACCTGTGAATCCAGATACTGCTGGCCGTAGTGTTCCCATTGCTCCAACGTCCATCCCTCTGGCAGTCCCGACGGCGGCAGGGGCGGTCCATTGTGTTCCGAGGCGGAGCCCGACGGTGCCGTTTGCAGATCGGATTGGAACAGGTAGTCCGGTGGCGGGCCTTCTGGGCGTTTTTGCTTGACCTGCTCCTCTCGGTCGGTGAACAGCCCCACCGTAAGTGCGTCCGATACCTCGTCCCACGCGTCGGTGGGCTCAACCTTTCGCCTCCGGCGAGAGAACAAGAGAACCAAGAGCAGCATTGCTGCGAGGAGGCTCAATTGCGCCACCGGGCTTGCCTCCTCACCCACCAGGGCAGCGCCGAGATTTTCGAGAGGTGTCCGGTCGGCGGGCAGCACGGCGAACGTGATGACCTTCACGCCGGGCCGTTCCGGGTCTTCGTCCCAAGCCATGACTTTCACGGATTGCAAACCGTCCTGTTTGAACATGTACGTCACGGTTTTGCCGATGAGATCTGCATCGTTATCGGGTATGCCGTCTTCGTTGCTGTCCACAGAGACGTCAATGTCCCACGCCACGGTCAGGTCTTTGATGTCGTTTTCTGCATCCCATGTGCCGCTTGCATCCAACAGACAGTTGGCGTAGGCGACGCAGGAAAAGGCGATTGTTCTCACGATGGGCGGTGTGTTGAGCACCAGCACTTCAAGCACCTCGCTGGTGCTGGCGCCGTCGTCGTCGGTGACGTGGTAGACGAGTTTGTGAGTGCCGCTGCGGTTCCACGCCACCGTCAGGTTGTCTCCGATGACGTCGCAATCGTCGTCCGCGCTTCCAAGGTCGTCAGAATCCATGCTCGGGTCGATGTCCCAGCACCGAATCAGCGTGGAGACGTCGGATGGCGTGTCGGACGAGCGGCCCGAAACGCTGACGGTTTGGCCTTCTGCGACGGGAAGGACGGGTGCGATGGGCTCGATGGTCGGCGGAAGGTTCTGAACGCTTACCCAACGCTCTTCCACGCCGCTTGAGGCACCTTCGGAATCGGTCACTTCGAGACGCATCTTGTGCAGACCAGCCTCGAACCAAATCATGTCGTACTCAGAGGTCCGCCCGTCAAACACACGAATCAGGGACGGTTGAGCATCGTCGGGCCACCATGTGTGGGTGAGGCCTTCGATGTCGTCCATCGAGTCTTGGGCCTGACCTCGAACGCTGACGATTTGGTCTTCCACCACCTGCCACGTGTCCTGAGCGTCCATGACGACTGGACCGCTGGCGTCCACCATCTGAATGTTGATGGTGTGCGGTTGGATGTTGGTGAACTTCACGTCAAACGTCGCCGAGGTTGTCGCGCTGTCGTCGTCGGTGCCTACCGCTGTGAAGGTCTTGGAACCCTCTACGTTTGAGGTGGTTGTGCAAACTCGGGTGTAGTAGCCTTCCTTGCAGTTGGCGCCCGGCCAGTAGATGTCAACCACGCCAGGCCACATTTTTTCTGAGTCGGAATCGTTGGCGTAGGCGTACAGGGTGATGGGGTACTCCACCTTCGCCTCGGTCCGCTGACTTCGAACCTCAATCTTGGGTGCGCGATTCTCAACGTTGACGTTGAGGATCATCGTGCTCGTGTCTCGCTCTTCGTCTTCCACCGTTATTTCCACGGGGTAGACGCCGTCGTCGATCCACGTGTAGTTCAGCATGCAAGCCGGGGAAACGACCTTTTCGTAATCCCAGGTTCGCGTGCCGTCATCGAACGGAACGAGGAACTCGCACGACACATCGCCGCCGTCCTCGTCAAAACTGGCGCTTGCATCAATGAGGATGACCTCTCGGGTCAACCCTCCGGTTTCTTCGGCGACGGGTGTGGGAAGACGTCCAACGAACAGGTCGATGCTTCCGAGGTTGTTCTGCAGATTTGCGTCGGCGCTGTTCACCTGAGAAACGTCCGCCTCCCAAAGAAGTTGAAGAGGGCCAATGGCTGTCTCCTCTGGAACGGTCCACTCGGCGTTGACCTTGTGCGCTTGGTAGGTTTGCAAGGCAGGGAGCTGGTAGGTGGAGGCCACACCGTCGGGCAGCGTCAACCGTGCGTCGGTCGCCGTTGAGGTCGTGATGCCACGGTTGTTGAACGAGACTTCGATGTCCAACGTGTCTCCGGGCAGCACGTTGTACCCAGAGAGTGCGTTCAACGGGGTGATTTCTCCGCTTCGGTTTCGCAGGATCACCGTCGCTTCTTCGTCGGCAAACACGTCCAAACCCACGAGGTACTGGTCGAGCGTGACCGTGGAGGCACCCACCCGACTGCCCGATTTGGCGACCAAGCCGTGGCTTGCGTAATCGAGTTGGGTGGCCGATGGATCGAGCGAAGCACCAATGTCAATCGTGGTTGAAGCACTGCCGTTGGATGCGGTGGTCATGGTGGCGACGATGCCCTCCACCTCGTGGTGCAGTTCGACGGTCTGACCCGCCGGGTTGGTAAAGCACGAGGCTGAGGCGTGCACCCAGATTTCCAGGGGGGTGTTTAGAGCGGTCACTTGGCGCTCCGGCACCACATCCAAGCAATCGTCACGAACACCTGGGTTGCTGTAGGGCTCCACGCCCGTCGCACCGACAGGGTCGTACCGCTTCAATCGGAAATCGATGGTCAGGCCGATGTCTTCTGAGGTGTGGAGCCATGCGTAGTTTCGGACTTCAGGACAGTACCATCGATACCCTTCGGAAACTCCGTCTCGGTTGTAGGAGGTCATCTCGTAGGATGCGTTGCAGCCGTTGTAGTCGGTGGTGAGGCCGAAATCGTTCGTTGGCTTCCCAACATCGGTAACCACCCATGTGGTCGTGTTGGTGTCGGTTTCGGGAGGGGGGAACGGTGTGATGTAATCGCTTTGTCCCGACCACGTGGAGGTGGACGTCGTGGTGGTGGTCCAACGTTCGTCGGCTCGCATGGGGAAATCGTAGTTCTCGTTCACCGGAGAGTACGTGGTGGTGATGGTGATGTCGCCAAGGATTTGTTCAAGGAACGAGATGCCGCTTGGGACGAATCGAATGTACATGTCCAGTTCGCTTCGAATTGGCGACAGATCGCTGACTCGGAGGTATTCTGTTTGGGTGTATTGAATGTACACGTTCCCGCCAAAACCCTCGAGCGAAACGCCCGATTTGTCAAAGTTGGCCGAGGACCGGAGGGTGTAAGCCAAAACGGACATGTTGTCCACGTTCTGCATCGATATGGCCGTCACTTCAGCCGTTGTGTCGCCCTGAATTTCACCCACCGTGGCGTCAACACCGGTATCGGTTACCAGAATGCTCGGGTCAAACGTTCCAGAGTAAATCCACCGGTCTCCGACGCGCCAGGTCGGTACGTCGGAAACCCCGGGGTCACTTGCTTGATTTCGAAAAACCACCTCGTCGCTCAGGAGTTGGTGGTGGTGGAGCGGAACAAGGTTGAGCAGGAGCAGGAGCACCAAGGCGGTGGGAACAGCCCGGCTCAAATGCACGCCCCCCATGGCTACGCCACGGGGCCGGAAGAACATCAACGCTTTCCCTGTGGCCTTTGGCCAGCGGGACTCACAACAAGTCGGCGAGTTCGTCCTTGATGATTTCAACGGCTTCGAGGATTTCGTCCTTGTGTCGAGCACCGGTGATGACCATTTTTCCTGAACCGAAGATGAGGCAGACGACCTTGGGGTCGTCGAGGCGGTAGATGAGGCCAGGGAACTGCTCGGGTTCGTATTCCACTTTGTCAAAGGGCAAGTGGAAGGTGAGGTGGTTGAGGTTGAGTTTTCGCGGCACACCAGCTTGTGGCTCGCCCGTGAACTTGTCCACGCCGTCGTAGTCCTCGGGGTAGTGAAGAGCATAGGTGGCGACCATGTTCTGGACTTCGATGGTGACGTCCTTCAGGTCCCACGTTTCAATGCCTGCTGCGCGCAGGTCCTTGATCATCCGGTCGATACCGGTGTGGATGTTGTCCTCGTCCTTGCCGCCGGTGCAGACCGCTCGTCCCGAACGGAACATGAGGATGGCCAGTTTTGGTTCGGTCACT
>VMHT01023518.1_pt1 | contig 11171 bp, 8 predicted proteins | sample 4693611 | NCBI WGS metagenome assembly VMHT01 (sample SAMN12280063, study PRJNA550983) | marine metagenome | isolation source: seawater sampled from same location over 5 years 0.02-0.2 micron viral filtrate | place: USA: collected off the coast of southern California halfway between the port... ... | reverse complement strand
TTTATAAGTTTTGTTGTGATATCGCCTCTAGGTTTAAGGTCCTCGTCTAAGGCTTTTTTTACTACAGATTTAATATAAGATTGCTTTAATTTTTGCACTGATCTAACGACCAATTTCGGTCATTCTAATTACAGATTTTCTAGCGGCTTCTATAGTTTTGTTATCTAAAATGATTTCATTCGTATCATTTTCTAAACAGTCTAAGATTTTTTCTAAATTAATTTTTTTCATATAAGGACATAAGTTACATGGTTTAATGAATGATACATTTGGATTATCAGCCTCAACATTATCACTCATCGAACACTCTGTTACTAACATAACTTTTTTAGGTTGATTATCTTTTACATATTTAATCATTCCAGACGTAGAGCCAGCAAAATCAGATGCTGCTATTACATCAGGCGGACACTCAGGATGTGCTATAACTTTTATTCCTGGATTTTGTGTTTTGATATCCTCAATTTCTTTTCCAGTAAATTGCTCATGAACAATACAAGTTCCTTTCCATGCAACGATTTTTACTTTTGTATTCTTTGCAACATAATCTGCTAGATATTGATCAGGTAAAAATATAACTTTATCTACATTTAAAGACTCAACAACTTTGACTGCATTAGCAGAGGTACAACAAATATCGGTTTCTGCTTTTACATCGGCAGAGGTATTAACATATGATACAACTGGAACACCTGGATATCTTTGTTTTAATAATCTTACATCTTCACCCGTTATTGAACTTGCAAGTGAACAACCTGCTTCCATATCAGGAAGAAAAACTTTTTTAGCAGGATTCATAAGTTTTGCCGTTTCTGCCATGAAGTGAACTCCACACATTATAATTTTGTCAGCAGAAGTTTTTGCAGCTTCAACTGCTAGAGCTAAAGAGTCTGCTGCTATATCGGCTACTCCGTGGTAAATTTCAGGCGTTTGATAATTGTGTGCAAGAATGATTGCATTTTTTTCTTTTTTTAATTTATTGATTTTTTCTATTAAAGGGGCATGAACTTTCCATTCATTTTCAGGTACAAATTTTGAGATTTTTTTGTAAATCTCGCTGGAACTGTTTAAATTTCGTTGTTGTACAGACATACTAATTCCAATTTATCAACTTGAGGTTAAATTGTCATTCATTTATTGTCGCATATTGTTGCGGTCGTGCTGAAATTGGTAGACAGGCACGCTTGAGGGGCGTGTGGGTTTTCCCGTGAGAGTTCAATTCTCTCCGACCGCACCAGATTATTAAGAGGATGTTTCAGACCTTATTGAACAATTTTCAATTCCGATGACGAATTTTGAAATAGATCGTCTATTAAGATTAAATGATTGTATAATTCTATGAAACCAAGCAGGTATACTTCTTATAAATTTTACCTCTAATATAGTGAATCCGGGTTTCCATGCTAAAGGAAAATAAAAAATGTTATTAGTAAATAATTTATTAGAAATACCTGAAAATATGTTTTTATCAAAAGTTAGTCTAAAATACAAACCGTTTGTATTTACAAGAGGCATTCTATTGTAATCAATAATAATTTTAGGTTTAAGTTTTTTTTTATAATAATCAAATAAAAATTCATTTATTAAACTACTATCATATTTTTTTCTAATTTGGTTTACGTTAGTTAAATTATTAAATAATTCTAAATCGTTATTATTTAATTTAATTCTTTTTTTTAAAACACGATTTTGATTTCTTCCTTTCATTTCCAAAAATATTTTACTTTTATCAGAAAAATGTTTACCATAAGTTCGAAATCTAAATTTTTTTCTAAATTTTACACCATCTGCTTTTTCATAGAAATTATCGTAATCATCATTATCATAGTAAAGAGATCTAACCGAGTATCCTTCTTGATTGTCTGTTGCATAATCATCAATTTTCATAAATTTTAAAGCTTGATCGTAAAGTAATTTAGACTCATTTGAATTTAATAAATATTTAAATTCATATCTTTTAAATAATTTATCGTTTTGCATTTTAATTAATATTAATTCTTTTACCTAAAAAATTTTTTTTCCCAATAATTTTAGAATTAGAGATATTAATTTTTGAGTTTTGTTTTAGATCCTTGTTAACTTTTTTATTCATATCTTCAGGATCACTGGAAGTTACAAATAAATTTTGATTTGAGTCAATAACAGAATTGAATATTTCTATTTCTCCTCCTCCGCCATAGCGCCAGTTTTTTGCATACGCGGCTAGCTGTATATTGTTGTCCAAAATTTTAGAGTTATTAATCTGTGCTCTAGATTTATCTTTTGAAGCTACTCCAATATTACAATTTTTTAAAATTGAATTTTGAATTTTTGCTTTAGAATTTTCCCCAACCGAAACACATTTATCTTTTGAGTTATAAACATTTATATTATTTATTATTAAATTAGATTCCATTAAATCTATTCCATCATTACCAGAGTTATTAATTTCAATATTTTCGACAATAATTTCATCAGATATATCAATATCTATCGCGTCGCTAAATGCATTAAATATTTTTAAATTTTTTAATAATAAATTGTTTGCGTAAACTAAGTGTATTGTATCATCATAAATTTTATTGTCTGAAAATGTTGAGTCCAATATTTTAGTTTCTGCAGAGCTATGAATAGAAAGCATCGATGTAAACTTGTACTGAGCAAAATCACCACCACTTCCATCCTTGAAATAGGCATTTTTTATTAAACTGCCATTTGTTTTTTTTCCTATAAGCGCCACTGTTCCCCATGGTTCAGAAAAATTATCCTTCCTAGAAAAAAGTATTGGATTATCAAAATTCCCATTCATAAGGACTTGGTTTTTAAAGATTATGTGTTTTTTGGGAGCAATTAAAAAGTGTGTACCAGGCTCAATTATAACTTTATCTTTAATTATTAAACTATTATTAACTAATATCTTTCCTGATAATTTTTTTACTGGTTCATTTTCTTTTTCATTTAAATAAACAATATTATTATAAGTATTTTTTTTTACTCCAGAATTAAAATCTAATTCTTTTATTGAAAAAATTTTTTTATTAAAATAGTTCTCGCTATTAATTTGACTGGGATAAGTATTATTTTCAGTTATAAATTTAAAATAAGTTTCAGAATGATTTATTTTATGAGAATCACCGTTAAAATTTGTATTAATATTTTGTTTAAATCTATTTGAATATAAAGCTATAGGTAATTTGATATTATTTTTATTATTTTTTATAAAAAATTTAGGTTCAAATTTAGAAATTTTATTATCATAATTTAAATCAATACCTATCCATTTTGGCGGCAACAAATTGTTAAATGTTAAATCAATATTTGATAGAGGCGTAAAATCATTAATATTAATTTCAAAACCATTATCGGTTTTACTCCATGAGCTTAAGGGTTGAGAGTTCAATTTGTTAAGAATAAATTTTTTATTTTCTTTTAAGAGATTTATCATTTTTAAGGAGCTGTTATAGAAGTCACCAAATTTCTGATCATAGGGTTCTTTTTTTTCTAATATCAATAAGTCCTCTTTAATCAAATTAAAATGATTTGTTATATCTTCTACGATATTTTTTTTATTAAGGTAATAATAAAGCCATTCATATTTTTTATGAATAAATTCAGGATTTTTATTTAAAAAAATTGATAAATCATTAGCAGCAAAATCTAAATTGATTTCTTTGATATCTGTCATAAAAGGGTCAACGATTAGTTGATTAACTTTTCCGCTCCAAGGATCTAACATAATTCTCATATTGTGATAAAAATCATGATGGTAATTACCAGACATGGTTAGAAACGCATCAAATTTACTAAAATAGTCTAAGTCTATATAATCATTTATAAATTCTCTTGATTGAGCTGAATTTAAGTTTAGTTGATATAAAAATTGATCCAAATCAGCAAAACTCGAACTGGCTTGATTAAATTTACTTATTTTACTCCATAATCCTGAATTATTAAAAAGATTACGATTTAGTCCAATATAAAATTCTGCTGCATTGTTTTCTCCTTTGTAAACATTTATTGGCATTATTTTATTGTTTCTTAAAAAAGACTCATCAATTTCCTCTAATTCAAAATACAGTCCCCTAGATTGTTCATTAAAATAGACTTCAACTAAATTACTGTCTTGCGAGGTTAGTTCCATTTTTTTTAATAACAAATAGGGAAAATATTTAATAGCATTGTATGGATGGTATTCTAAATTTTTAGAATTTTTAATAAGCTGATTTTTTTTTGCTTTAATTTTAAAAAATTTTTTTGTTTTCAACCAGTTTGCAGGGTTATCTCCTCTATATCTTAATCTAATTTCCTGTAAATTATCAATTTTATATTTAGGATAATTTAAATATGATCTAACCCATTTTTTTGTTGAAGCAGGTAAATTACTTAAAAGTTTTTTTGATGATTGCTCACTTATATAAATTTTTAACTTTGGAATTGTAGTTTTATATTTATTTTCTCTAATAGAGTTTAAAAAAATATTGATTTTATCTAAAACTAGATGTTGTTGCCACGAATAAGAGTTTTGATAGACGTGAGCACTTTGATATGCAAATTGGTAATGGAGCTTAAAAACATTATATGAAAAAATGAATATAGAAATGATAAAAATTGGAAAAAACAATATTGCTAAAATTTTTATAATCTTTGTCACTTTAAAAATTGCAATTTTTATTTGTTAAATTTAGCTTTTTAAAATTTAAAGATAAAATAATTTTATCTATATTTTCAAAGGTTTTTTTTAGTTTCATGCTTACTACTTCTGTATTATATTGCATAAAAACAATTTTTGTTGTCTTGTTATTATCGAATAAGGCTTCTTTTGCAGAAATAAATAAGTCGTGATTATCAATTAAGTATATTTTGTCTTTTGAGTATAATTTTAAATTGAAGAACTCTAAGATTGTCCCAGGTATAAAGTTAAATATTAAATCGACTGATTCAAGATTTATAATTTTATCAGGTATAACTTCGTACTCAGCAATTTTGGATGTAGCGATACCGTTTATTAAATAGGTATTGTTTGTTCTAGAAGGATTTAGTTTAACACCAAATTTACTTAAGTTGAATCCACTAAATTTTGTTAGCTGGTATCTTTTTTGCTTCCCTCCTAGCTTAGATGTTAAATAATTATTACAATATAAATTTAATAGCTGATTATTATTTAATTTGTGTGCAATTTTTATACCAAGCCTGTACGGCTCTGGTTCTAATGAGGATATTTTAATCGCTTTGTTAATTTGTTTTAACGCTTCATCAAACTTATTATTAGCGTATAGAGTTTTTGCATACCATATTTTGCCTTCATACAACCCAGGATCTAGTTTAACTAATTCAGAAAAAGATTCTTCTAGGTATGAAAAATCTGCTTCATTTGTAATATTTGATTGAACTAGGTTAGTCGCATCATAAATTCCTATTAATATTCTACTTTTTCCACTAGATATTTTTTTGGATAAATTGATAAATGACAATAATTTTTTATTAACTTTTTTTAGATCAGGCTCAGGTTTCTTTAAATAAATTTGCATAGAAATGGACATATAATTCTTATATGCGTTCACCAAACCGAATAATGTTGCATCTCTAGCTTTAGTATTAAAAGTTATTATTATAAAAAAAGATAAAATTATCGAAAAAAATATATAAAAAAAAGATTTATATATTTTATTTAAATTAATCATTTACTCATTCTAAATTAATAATTAATAATCAACATCAGTTTTAGCTGCAATTATTACAAGTTCTGTAATTCCATTAATTCTAGATAGCTCAGATACAAGCTCTGCTTGGTCTTTACTTTCTTTTAGAACAATATCAAAACTTAATTTTATACTTTTTCCATCGTCTGAGCTTTCTGAACTTAAAAGTGTTTGAGTTTTAGAAAATTCCGAAATTATTTTATTAATTGTGCTAGTGAGGATCTTGTTATTGGACTCAATTCTAAACTGTAGAATAAATTCACTTTTGATTATCGAACCAAAATTAGTTTTATCTAAAGTAAAAGCAATTATGGAAATAAAAAATGAACCAAAAATTGCCAAGAAGTAACTTCCTGTTCCAGAAGCCATACCTGCGGCTAGTGACCAAAATATGTAAGCTGTATCTTTAGTATCTTTTACAACTGTTCTAAAACGTATTATTGAAAGTGCACCAACTAACGCAAAAGCTCTAGCTAGATTGTTGCCGATTATCATTATGACCATACACACAATTACAGAAACAAACACATTTGTAATCATAAATGATTGAGAGTAACTCAAACCTTTATGTGTTTTTTTATAGACATAACTTATTACTAAACCCAATGAAAAAGCCAGCATAAGATTTATAACAATCTCTTGCGGTAAGTATATTGCTGAAATTTTATTTATGTTATCTAGAAAGTTATTTTGCACAATTATATATATTCTAGTTGTTAGAAGTATTTAAAATAAATACGATTTTTTTCAATATATATACATAAAAAAAATCAAAAATAAATAATATATTTAAAAAAAAGTTTAAATTTTACACTTTTTTCCATTAACTGTTAAATCTTGATCCTTGAATTCTTTAAAGTCTGGATCGTACATTTTAATTAAAGCAAAAGGATAAGGTTTATCAATCAAGACTTTACCAATTTTTGAATTTTTAAAAAATACTTCATCTTCTAACTTTAATTGCTTATCAGTTTTAATTGGCATTAATTTTCTTCTAAGTTTATTTTTCAATTTCATTCTTGCTGTGTTTTCTTGCCCGATATAGCAACCTTTTTTAAAGTCTATTGCATTCAAAGCTTCCAAATTTGCTTCTAAACCAAAAAGTTGATCCTTTAAAAATTCTAAACCTTTTTCAGGTATACCTAGCATATAAGCTTTGGCAAAATAATCATCCTCATCGATTATATCTAAACTCAACTTTTTTATTGTTAAATAAATTTTTTCCAATGGTGATAAAATTCTCGCACCTAGTTTATTATCTCTTGGATCAATGAAAAGAGGACAATCACGATAGGTAATCGTATTTGATTTATTATTAATTTCTCTTTGAACTTCTCCAAACTTATCTTTATTTATAATACCTATAACATAATTTGATGAAATATTTTCTAACTCTACTTTTGATCTCAATTTATACTTTTTAAGGTTATTTATAATCTCATCAACAAATGCTTCTTCACAATCTAAAAAATAGCCTTTATCTGACTTAACAATAAAAAATTCATAAAGATATTTTCCTTGAGGTGTTAATAAAGCTGAAAAAATAGAATTCTCTGTAGTTACTTTATTTATATCATTTGTAATAATATTTTGTAGGAATTCACCTGCTTCACTCCCAAAAATAGAAATTACTCCTCTATTTTTTAATATTATGATTTTATCTTTCTCCATATCTGATAATAATATTGTATAATAATTTCATAAACATGTCTGATAATTTTAGCCTCATAATTAAAAATGGTTCTTGCTATATCAACGGTAAACTAATTAAAACTGATATAGGATTATCAGATAATAAGATCAAAAAAATTGGAAAACTAAAACTTAACAGCTCTAAAGTTTATGATGCTACTGATAAAGTTGTTTTACCTGGTATTATAGATACTCAGGTTCATTTTAGAGAACCAGGCTCCACAGATGCTGAAGATCTAGAGAGTGGAAGCAGGGCAGCTGTATTAGGGGGTGTAACATCCTTATTTGAAATGCCCAATACCAATCCGCCAACTTCTAATTTAGTTGAATTTGATAAAAAATTGGTTGCTGCGAAAAATAGAATGCATAGTAATTATGCTTTTTATTTTGGTGCAACTCCCGATAACACAGATCAGCTTGCAAAATTAAAAGATGTAGAGGGTTGTTGTGGGGTAAAATTATTTGCAGGTTCATCAACAGGAAACTTATTAGTTGACAAAGAAGCAGATATAGAAAAAGTAATCTCAAGCAGTGATAGAGTTGTATCTATTCATTCTGAAGATGAAGAAATTATAAAGCTTAGAAAAAAATTTATAAGAAAGGGAGATGTTCATTCGCATCCTGAATGGAGAAACGTTGAGTGCGCCATGTCCTCTACACGAAGAGTTGTTAAAATTGCTGAGCGATACAATAAAAGAATTCATGTTTTACATGTGACTACAAAAGATGAAGTGGATTTTTTAGCCATGCATAAAAAAAATGTAACTTTTGAAACCACACCGCAACACTTAACACTTTATGCGCCAGATTGTTATGACGAACTTGGAACTTATGCTCAAATGAATCCTCCATTAAGGACTAAAGAGCATTATGATCGTCTATGGGTTGCGATTAAAAACAATATTGTTGATGTATTAGGCTCTGACCATGCTCCTCATTTAAAAGAGAATAAAGATAAAGAATATCCAAACACTCCATCAGGAATGCCGGGTGTTCAAACTATTTTCCCAGTCATGCTTGACCATGTAAATAATGGCAAACTTACACTTCAACAATTAATTAACCTTATGTGCGAAAATCCTTGCAGGATTTTTGGCATTAAGAATAAAGGTTATATTAAAGAGGGTTTTGACGCCGACTTAACCATTGTTGACATGAATAAAGAGGTTACAATTAAAAATGAAATGATTGCAAGCAAATGTAGTTGGACGCCATTTGATAATCATAAAGTTAAAGGTTTTCCTGTAGGAACAATTGTTAATGGTCATTTAGTAATGTCAGATGGCAAGGTTATTTTAGAGTCTAAAGGAACACCTCTAAAGTTTTAAAATATTATTCTCTATTAAATCAGCTTTTATTTCATCCAAAATAACAGGATCATCGATTGTTGCTGGCATCTTATAAGCTTCGTTATCAGCTATTTTTCTAACTGTTCCTCTTAAAACTTTTCCAGACCTTGTTTTAGGTAATCTTTTAACCACAACAGCTATTTTAAAAGCTGCAACGGGACCAACTTTTTCCCTAACCATTTTTATACATTCATTGATGATATCATTTTTATCTTTGGTTACTCCTGCTTTTAAAGCAAGCAAGCCAATAGGAAGTTGTCCTTTAAGTTTATCTGCAATACCTATAACAGCACATTCTGCTACATCTTTATGTTCTGCGAGAACTTCCTCTATGGCTCCTGTTGATAATCTGTGTCCCGCAACATTAATAATATCATCTGTTCTAGACATAATCCAAACATAACCATCTTCATCTATATGACCCGCATCATAAGTTTGATAATAACCAGGGTAGGTAGTCATATAATTTTCTTTATATCTTTTGTCCGCGCCCCAAAGAGTTGGAAAAGTTCCTGGAGGCAAAGGAAGTTTTATAACTATGTCTCCCATTTTACCTGGACCAACTTCTTTACCTTCAGAATTTAAAACTTTCAAATCATAACCAGGCACAGGTTTGAAAGCAGATCCATATTTTACTGGAAAAGACTCTATTCCAGTACAATCAGATGTAATAGCCCAACTTGTTTCTGTTTGCCACCAATGATCGATTACAGGTGAATTAGATAATTTTTCAAACCATTTTATTGTATCTGGATCAGCTCGTTCACCCGCTAAAAATAATTTATCAAATTTACTTAAATCATATTTTTTAAAAAATTCACCACTAGGATCTTCTTTTTTAATAGCTCTAATTGCAGTAGGAGCAGTGAAAAGAGATTTAACTTTATGTTCTGAGATGACTCTCCAAAAAACTCCAGCATCTGGAGTGCCGACTGGTTTACCTTCAAATAAAACGGTAGTGCATCCATAAAATAAAGGAGCATACACAATATAAGAGTGGCCAACTATCCAACCAATATCACTTGCTGACCACCAAACATCATCTTGATTAATGTTATAAATATTTTTCATCGTCCATTTTAAAGCAACGATATGTCCGCCAATGTCTCTTACAATTCCTTTTGGCAAGCCTGTGGTTCCAGATGTATAGAGAATATAAGCGTAATCATTAGCTTTCATTTCCTCACACTTTGCAGGTTTTGCATTTTTGTGTGCATCTTCCCAGCTAATATCTATTTTTGAGTCAAGGTCTGCTTTATCTTTTTCTCTTTGGAAAATAATACATTTGTCTGGTTTATGCTTTGCAAGCATCAAAGCTTTATTAACTAATGGTTTATAATGAACAGTTCTACCGGGTTCATAACCACATGAAGCTGTAACTAAAAGTTTTGCCTTTGAGTCATCTATTCTACTTGCAAGTTCGTTCGCTGCGAAGCCGCCAAAGACAACAGAGTGAACCGCTCCAATTCTTCCACATGCAAGCATTGCAATAACTGCTTCAGGGATCATTGGCATATAAATAATGACTCTGTCACCCTTATTTACACCTTGATTTTTTAAGGCTCCTGCAAACAAGGCAACCTGATCTCTCAATTCATTGTATGTTAAGTTTTTTTTTACTCCTGTAATTGGACTATCGTAAATGATTGCGAGTTTATCTCCCCTGCCTTTATCGATATGCAAATCTAAAGCGTTGTAACAAGTGTTTGTTACACCGTCCTCAAACCATTTATAGAATGGAGGATTATTTGAATTTAAAATTTTCGTTGGTTTCTTGTACCAAAAAATATTTTCAGAGATTTCTTTCCAAAAACCTTCTCTGTTTTGGATAGATTTTTGATAAATATCATTATACTTTTGATTCAATTAATACCCCCTAAAACTCTAAATTTATGAGAGTATTCCATAAATATCCCCAAAAAAAAATAGAAAAACCAATAAAAATGCGGCTTTTTAGCAAAAAAAACGCTTCACTGTAACTTTGTTTTTTACTATGTTCCCTTCAATTACTCGGTAGCGGATGTTTTTACCGTTTGTCTGAGTAGTTTATATATAAACTAATAATAGAAAACTAAACAAACGAGGGAGGTTTTCATGAAAAAATTAAGTCTTATTGCTTTAGCAGTAGCTCTTATGAGTGGTACAGCTAACGCAGCAGACGCAGCCTTATTAGAAACGAATGATTTCGTTGGAATTTCATTCTGGCTTGTATCTATGGGTTGTTTAGCAGCTACAGCGTTCTTCTTTTTAGAAAGAGGATCAGTTGCACCTGCTTGGAGAGTTTCAATTACAGTTGCTGGACTAGTAACAGGTATCGCATTTATACACTACATGTACATGAGAGAAGTATGGATCGGAACTGGTGAGTCACCAACTGTTTACAGATATATCGACTGGTTAATTACAGTGCCATTACTAATGCTTGAGTTCTACTTTGTATTAGCGGCAGTGA
>VMHT01162678.1_pt1 | contig 11172 bp, 11 predicted proteins | sample 4693611 | NCBI WGS metagenome assembly VMHT01 (sample SAMN12280063, study PRJNA550983) | marine metagenome | isolation source: seawater sampled from same location over 5 years 0.02-0.2 micron viral filtrate | place: USA: collected off the coast of southern California halfway between the port... ... | reverse complement strand
GTGAAATTTATTGAAGGAAAAGCAAATTAATTTATTTTGATGCCCATAGATAAAGATGGGGTAATGATAATTTTATCCTCTCCGTCTGGAGCTGGAAAGACTACTTTGGTAAATCTTCTCTCAAAATTAGATAATTTTGAGATTTCTGTATCTCATACAACCCGTAAACCAAGACCTAACGAAATTGAGGATAAAGATTATTTTTTTGTTAATGAAGATAAATTCAATAGATTAATTAAAAATGAAGAATTTTTAGAGTATGCAAAAGTTTTTAATCATTTTTATGGAACAACAAGAACACCTGTAATTGATAAATTAGACAAAGGCAAAAATGTTTTATTTGATATTGACTGGCAGGGAGCTGACCAAATCAAAAATAAAAAACTCGACTACAAATTAATAACTTTTTTTATATTACCGCCAAGCAAAGAAGTTTTATTTGAAAGACTATCTAATAGGGATATGAAAGATAAATTGATTGTTGATGAGAGAATGAAGCAATTTGGAAGAGATGTGTTACATTGGATAAATTATGACTATGTAGTAATAAATGATAATCTGGAAAGATGTTACTCAAAAATTCACAGCCTAGTAAATGCTGAAATTAATAATGGCTCTAAAGATTATGACTCTGACTACATTAGAGAGCATATTGAAAAATTAATTTCTTAATTTTTCATATTCACTTGTTAAATTATAATATGTATCAAAATCTAAATTTTGAGGTCTTAGATTAAGATTCAAATTAAGTTTATTTGAAATTTTATCACTATTAGAAAAAATTTGGTTGTAAGGTTTTTTAATCATCTTTCGTCTGTGTGAAAAAAAAATTCTAGTAATCTTCTCTAAATTATATGGATTCCTGAGAGGAAAAAATTTATTTTTTGGTGAAAAAAATAATAATGTACTATCAACTTTAGGTCTTGGTGAAAAACTATTAGGTTTAATGTCTGTAATCTTTTTTATGTTTAATTTCCAATTAGCCAATATCGATAATCTTCCATAGGTTGATAAGTTAAATTTTGAAATAATTCTTTCAGCAACTTCTTTTTGAAACATCAAAATTAAATTAGTAAACCATACTTTGTCCTTATCTAAATTCAATATCCATTTGCACAAAATTTCAGTCGAGATGTTGTAAGGTAAATTACCAAATACTATTAATTTTTCTTTAGAAATTGAACTTTCATCATAATCTAAAATATCTTTATTGATCACATCAATTTGATCTGCATATTCATTTTGTAAAATAGAAGCTAATGAATTATCTTTTTCAATAACATAAATTTTTTTTGGATTTTTCTTTATTAAAGCTGAAGTTAGGTTACCAGTCCCTGGACCTATCTCAAGTATTTCTTTTTTTTCAATATCAACAAGATTAACTATTCTTTCAATTATATTTTTATCTACTAAAAAATTTTGGCCTAGACTTTTTTTAGCTTTAATCACTTTCTATCTAAAAATTCTAATGCTCTAATTATACTAAGAGGATTTGATAAGTTTTTTTTGAACATTTTTTTGTTCGGCCCATGATCTGGAGAAATTCTAAAAAAAGGTAATCCTATTGTAATATTTATAGCATCATACTCTTTTAAAGCCTTAAACGGAGTTAACACCTGATCGTGATACATTCCTAAAATAACATCATATTTAATTCTATTTTGTTTTAAAAAAATTGTATCTGCTGCAAAAGGACCCTCTATTCTATAACCTTTAGAACTTAAATATTTAACTGAGGGTGTTATTATTTTTTCATCTTCGTTAAAATTTTTAACACTTTCACAGTGCGGATTTAAACCGGTAATCGCTATCTTAGGTTTAAATCCAATATGTTTTTTGTAAAAATCATCTATTAACTTAGTTTTTTCAAAAATTAATTTTTTATTTATTTTACTAGCAACAACTTTCAAAGGCAAATGAGTTGTAATTGGGCAAACTGATATGTCTTTATTATATATAAGCATTGCAGTTTTTTTTATATGAAATTTTTTTGAAACAAATTCTGTGATGCCTAAAAACTTTTTATTTAAAAAATCTTTCTTATTTATTGGGCCATTTATAAATTTATTTGTAAAGCCACTTTTTAATAACTTAAATGCTAGATTGAATGAATTTGCTATATATTTAGATTTATTTTTTTTTTGGTTATTAAAATCTATATTAATTATATTTATATAATGATTATTTATACTTATATTTTCTAAATTTTTTATATTTAGGATTTTTATTTTTTTTTTAAACTTTAAACTTTTAATTTCATTTTTTATTAAACTTAGTGAACATATTAAAATTAATGGACTTTTAAAATTTTTATTTTTTAACGCTTTAATGAATATTTCGAGAAATATACTCTCAGGCTCTCCTGAAACTATCACTATAGGTTTATATTTTTTTAACATAAGAGTTTCGCTCTACTTTTCTATAATGAATGATTGAAAATTCAGTAAGTTGTCTATTTTTTTCAATTTTAATCATATTTGAAAACTCTAAATCTTTATCTAATTCCTCATTCATAACATCTTTAATTTCGCTTACTTTCAAAATGATGATTCCACCTGATGTAGTGATAGGTCTACTTATTTGTTCAGCTTTTAAATCTTTTATTTCATCATAAACTTTTTTTGACAATTGAGTGCTTTTCACCCATCCAACCTCACCACCTGAATTTGCAGTATCAGAGATGCTGTGAATAATAGCTGCCTGACTAAAATTTGTTTTTTCAATATCTTGTAATATTTTTTTATATTTTTCTTCAAAACTGTTTTTATCTTTTGCTGAAAAAATTATTTCTGAAAGTCTAAATGATTTTTGATATTTTTTTTGAGTAATAATTTCTTCTAATTTATTTGAAATTTGTTCTTCATTAATTACAACTTTTTTAGAATAGATTTCATAAATTAAACTATTCCACGTTTTTTCAATAACTAATTTTTTTCTAATATCTTTTAATTTAATGTTATCTTTAGATAGATAATTTTTTAAATCATCGATATTATTAAAACCAAGATTTAATCCTATTTGATTCATATATTTGTCTATATCAGCTGAATTATAATCAACATTGTAATACTTCTCTATTTCGTCTTTTTTAATGAATTCTTTTATTAATATTTTAAGTGCAACATCTTTTAATTTATCTAACTCTATATTTAAAAATTTTTTATCTAATACTTTTAAATATTTAATTTCATTAGCAACATCTATATTAGAAATTATATTTTCATTTACCTTGTATAAAATTTTGACTTCATGATTATCAGCTATCGATAATTGAATAAAATTAAAATAAAATATTATGAAAATTATTATTTTTTTCATTGATTTATATTTGGAGAGCTAACTGATGTTAAAGGAGTTAAAGTTATAGAAAAAAAGAGTTCTTCATTTGGTTTAATATCTCTATCATCATAATAATTTTTATTATATTCTATTGCAGCAACTAAACAATCATGCTTATATTCATAAATCAAATTGTAATATTCTGTAAGATCAGTTTTTCTGTTACGTCTAGTATTATAGTTGAGAGAACTATTTTGACTAAACTTATATGTTATATCGTTCTGAAAATAACTTTTTGATCCAATATCCTTATCCTCTTCCAAGAATTCAAATGAGGCAATAAAGTTATTTACTGTAAATTTAGACTCAACAAAATTATAATTCACTGTATCGAGATCATTATCTGCAGAAAAATTATAATTAATTTTGAAATTCTCATTTGGTGTAAACTCAATATTACCCACAATATCTGATCTTTTATTTTTCATAGTTGAGGATAATGGCAACTTATTATCATCAGTATCCCTAAATATTTGACCTAAACTTGAAGAAAAAAATGTATTATTTTGTTTATCCATAATTTCATAATCGACTCCAAGTGTTAACGATTGACCGCCCTCTAATGACTCTAATAATCCAAGCCTATTATTAGAAAAGATATTAGTTGCATTAATTTTTCTGTTCAATGTTGAATTATTATTTGAGCTAGATGGACTCAATCTCAAAGATGCTTTTGGCACTAGATTACTCTTAGATTCTTTAGAAGATTTTTTCATAGGTAAAGCTGTAGTAAATATCGTTGAAATAAAATTATCTGAATCTAAATCATTACTATAGTCTGTCGAGTTAGTTCCTTTTTTAGAAGTATTTTTAAACAGAAGGTAAAAATTGTTTGTTATACCTTTTTTTGAAATATTGAGATCAGAATTATACTCTAAATCATTTATCAAATAACTTTCAGTAATGTTTGTATCTCTCATTTGATTTAAACCTTTTAGAGTGTAGTTAATATTTCCCTTTGCAAGATCAACTAATTTAGAAAGAGAAAAACTAGGCAAAATAAATTGATACTTATCAGAATTTTTTTCTTTTGATAAATCCTCATAAGCTGCTACTTCTACGAAAAAATCTAAATCATCATTATTCACTGAATAATTAAGATAAGAATTTAATACACTTTGATTATCACTTAGTGCGGTCTTGATTTTTTCACTTTTAAGATAAGTATCATTTGAAGTTTTTTCTAAATTAATTTCAATATCTGAATTTTCAAAAGAAGAATCTAATGATATTTTTGTATTTGAAAAAAAGTGAGATTTAGATGAATCATCAAATTTTTTAAGACTAAAGTCACTAATGTGATTTAAATTTTTTTCAACTTGACGGTATTCATTTTGAAGCAAAATATCATTATTTAAAAAAATTCTTGGACTTAAGGTAAAATCTTTATTTTGTGATATTGCGTGGAAGTATGGTATTCTTAATGAATTTCCAGATTTGGTTGAACTTATAACTGACGGTATAAGAAAACCAGACTGTCTTTTGACAGTCGGATCAGGATGAAAAAATTTTGGAAAATATAAAATCGGTTTATCATAAAAATTAAGCCAAGCATTTTTATAGATTATATTCTTATTAATTTTGTCATGCTTAATTTCTTTTGATTGTATAGTCCAAGCAGGACAAGTGTCATTTGGTTTACAAGTTGTAAAAATTCCTTTTTTAATAACAGTCGAATTTTCATTTGATGTCATCGAATTTCCTTTTAATCTAGCATGTTTGCCAAAATCACTGCTTTCAGAAAAATAAAGCTGAATATCTTTTGCTAAAATTTCATTTTTATTTAGATCAACTACAGCTTCATTTGAAAAATATTTATTTAAATTTTTATCAGTAATAACTAAATTTTTTGATCTTAATTCTTTATTATTTAAAAAGTAAGTAAAACTATTTGTTTCAACAATATTTTTAAAAGTATCTGCAAGTATTGTTTTTTCATTGGACTGAATAATATTTTTAAGCTTAAAAAATGAGATATTTTTTGTCTCTATGTTAAAATTATTATCTATATTTATTAAAGTTTCATTTTTTGATCTGATTAATTCAGATATTTTATCATATTCAATATTTTCACTTTGAATTGTAATATTATTTTTTTCATCAATGATAATTACGTTACCAATAAGTTTTAACTTTTTTGTTTTTTTTGAGTATGTTGATTGATTAGAACTTATCTTTAAGCCATTGTTTGTTTTAACTTCAACATTATTACTGGCTTTAATCAAATTTCCATTTTCAAGTAATTCTATTGAGTCACTTTCAAAAATAAAATCACTATCATTAGCATTAGAATTTTCAGGAATTAGAAAAAACATTACAAAAATAAAAATGCGTATATTCAATCTATTTTTCATTAATTTTTATTAATCCTATAAGTGAAATTATCATTAAAATTATTTGAGGCGTCCATAGTGCAACTAATAGCGGTAATCTCTCATTTTTTCCAATTACCCCAAAGAAATAATTTATGTAATAAATAGAAACTGAAAGCAAAACACCAAATATAATAAAAATAATTTTGCTTTTTTGAAATTTAATATTCATCATTAGTACAATTGATAAAATTGACATTACTGTTAAAAATATTGGATAGGAAGCAATCCCTTGTAAATGGTATTCAATTTCAACAGTTGAATAATTAACTAATTTATAATCTTTTTTTAAATCAAAAAGACCCCAAATCGTAATAGAAGAAAGATTGGAATAAAGATTGTTTATTTTTTCATAATTAAAATGAGAATAAAACTGATAATCATTAATTTCTTCTTGTGAGTTATCTTCATTTATTATTGTTCCATCAGAAATTTCCCATAAATTATTTTTAATATTTATCTTTTTAGCTTTAATACTATTTAAATAATTAAAGCTTTCATCTAACTGAACAATCTCTACTTCATTAAGACTATTTAAGCCTATTTTTTTTGCATTAATAAAATTAATTTTATTACCTATTTCATCTTTAATCCAAAGACCATTCTCAGTTATACTTGCTAAATATTTATCATCATTGGTATAATTTTTTTTAATATCTAAATATTGAAATTTCATAATTGCTGAAATGTTATAAAGTAAAATTATTACTAGAATCCCCAAAACCAAAGATGAAAAAGAAATAATCTTAACAACGCTAAAGTTACTAAGACCATTGTTTTTAAAAGTAATTAATTCACCATTATCTATTATTTTTATCATGAGTAATTGAACACTTATTAAAACAATAAAAGGAAATAATTCATATATTAGTGATGGAATATTTAACATGACTAAAAAAAAAGGATAATAAAATTCAACATTTATTTCAGAGAAGAATTTTAACTCTTCTAAAATGCCCATTATAAAACCTAAAATAAAAAAAACAAAAGTTACTTGTAAAATTTTTGTAAATAATTCTTTTATTAAATATTTTTGATAAATCTTTATAATCATTAGCTAGAAAATTTTGTTTTTATATTGAATAAGTAAATAGAAATAATTATTGTAATAGGCAATACTAATATTATTAAATAATTAAAAAAAGTTTTCTCGGAAATAAAATTAACCGATATCTGAGACAAAATTATAAATAATATTCCAAACAAAAATGTTATTAATTTTGTTTTTTTGTAGTTATGTTGATTATGTGAGTTTAAAATTAAAAATGTGACTATTATAGAAATTAAAGAAATATAAAATGGTAAATAGGCTCTAGTATACAATTCTTGTGATAAATTTTTTTCAATACTGTTATTGCATTTAAAATTATCAAATTTCATTAGAGACTTGCTATTTTTTAAATTAATTAAACAATCAATAATTTCAAAAGAATTTAATTCTTGAATTTTTGGAGTTGTAGTTGTTTTAGTTTTATACTTATCAAGGTTAAATCTTGTTTCATTAAAATTAAATATTGTAGATTTTTTTTTTGAAGCAGAATTAATTATTTTTCCATTATACAAAAATAAATATTTATTATCATTTTCATTTATAATTTTACCATCTTTTGCAATAATTAACTGGATATTATTTGCATTACTTGTGTCTTTTAATATAAGATTTTCTATTCTGTCATTTTCTTTTTTATTTATAAAAATTGTTAAATTTTCTACAGTATCGATAAATTGTTTGGGTTTGATTTAAGCAGGAAAAAAATCCAAAGAAGAGCTTCTTATGAATGACCTTGCTTTATCTTGCGCAAAAGGAACTATGACGAATGATAAAAAAAAAGAAAATGAAACAAGTATTAATGAAAAGAAGAAAATTTTACTTAAAAATTTTTTTTTTGATATTCCATTTGACCAATAGATCAACAATTGATTTTTTTCATCATAAGAAACTAAAACATAAAAAAGTGATAAAAAAAAAGATAGTAGAAGTATTTTACTAAAAATCTTAGGTAAGTTAAGAAGTGAAAACTTAAAATATGTTGCTATACTGTGACCATCTTCGGATATTATATCTAAAAAATTAACTGCCTGTAAAATCCATATTATTAGAGACAGGGTGAGAGATGTGAGTAAAAAAACCACTCCTATTTCGACAAAAAGCTTTTTAAAAATTTTTTTTTCCATTGAAATTTAATAATATTGAACATATATAGCAGAAACACGCACAGAGTGTATTTAAAAATTATGTCTATTAAAATTAATTATAAAAATAACGGTTCAAAAAAACCTTCAAATAACCTCGTTTTATTTACAGATGAAAAATTTGAAATAAGGCCTTTAAAAAAACATATTTCAAACTCTGAGTTTTTTTATATCAATGATTTATTAAAAACTAGCGATTTAAACAAAAATTTACTTGTTTTTGAACTGAGTTCAAAAAAGAAAATAGTTTTAGTTTCAATAAAAAAAAATATTAGATTATCTGACATAGAAAATTTAGGTGCTGAATTTTATGGACGTATCAATTATGGTAAAAACACTGACTACTATATCAATTCTGATAGCATAGTAGATAAACACAAAAACTTTATAGGTCACTTTCTCCATGGGTTAAAGTTAAAATCCTATGAATTTGATAAGTATAAATCAAAAAAAACAACAAGAATTATTTCAATTAATGTAATTGGGATTAAAAATAAATTATCTACTCAAATTCAGTTAAGATTTAAGGCTTTAGAAGAAGGAACTTTTTATGCACGAGACTTAGTTTCTGAACCTGGAAATATTTTACATCCAGACGAGTATGCAAAAAGAATAAATTCATTAAAAAAATTTGGTTTGAAAATAAACATATATGACGAAAAGAAATTAAAAAAACTTGGTATGAACTCTTTATTAGGCGTTGGACAAGGAAGTGTACGAGGATCATATCTTGTCACAATGGAGTGGAAAGGATTAAAGAATAATTCTAAACCACTAGCATTTGTTGGTAAAGGAGTTTGTTTTGACACAGGAGGCATTTCTTTGAAACCAGCAAAGTTTATGGAAGATATGACTTATGATATGGCAGGTTCAGCTGTGGTAGTTGGTTTAATGAAAAATTTGGCTTTAAGAAAAGCAAAAGTAAATGCCGTTGGTGTTGTTGGGTTAGTTGAAAATATGCCTGGTGGTAATGCGCAAAGACCAGGAGATATTGTAAAGTCGTATAGTGGTAAAACTATAGAAATATTAAATACTGATGCTGAAGGCAGATTAGTTTTAGCTGATGCTCTTACTTTTACGGAAAAGAAATTCAAACCAAAGTTTATGATTGATTTGGCAACATTAACTGGAGCAATTATAGTTTCTTTAGGATCTGAATATGCTGGACTTTTTTCAAATGATGATAAACTATCAAAGCAATTAATTAATGCTGGTGAAAATGTTGAAGAAAAATTATGGAGAATGCCTCTACATAAAAATTATGATAAACTAATAAATTCAAAAAATGCAGACATGCAGAATATAAATTACGTTGGTGGAGCTGGATCAACAACTGCTGCACAATTTCTACAAAGATTTATTTTGAACAAAACTCCATGGGCTCATTTAGATATAGCAGGTATGGCTTTTTCAAAATATGGTGGCGCTTTAAATTCTGGTGGAGCAACTGGTTTTGGAGTTAGATTATTAAATAAACTAATAGAGGAAAATCATGAGTAACATAGAGCAAACATTATCAATTATAAAACCAGATGCTGTAGAGAGAAATTTGGATAATGAAATCAAGGAATTTTTCAAAAAAAATAACTTTATAATTATAAAAGAAAAAAAAATTCAAATAGAAAAAGTAGAAGCTGAAAAATTTTATAAAGTTCATGAAACCAAACCATTTTATAATGACTTGTGCAATTATCTTTCTTCAGGTCCAATAGTTGTAATGATATTAGAGAAAGAAAATGCTGTTTTAGCTAATCGAGACTTGATGGGCGCAACAAACCCAAGTGAGGCAAAAGAAGGCACTATTAGAAAGAAATATGGAATTTCAATTGATAAAAATTCAGTTCACGGATCTGATAGTATTGAAAATGCTAAAATTGAAATAGATTTTTTTTTTAAAGATTAACTTAAGACTTTCATAATTGCTGCAGGATATAACTTGTGTTCTTGTTTAAGAATTTTTCCTGCTAAAGAGATAGGACTTTCATTTTTTAGTATTCTAACCTTTTTTTGCATAATTATTTTTCCTGAGTCTAGTTTTTTATCAACAAAATGGACCGTGCAACCAGAAAAGTTATCTTTATTTTTTATAGCTTTTTCATGTGTATTAAGTCCTTTGTACTTTGGTAAAAGTGAGGGATGAATATTAATTATTTTACCATTAAATTTATTAATAAAATTTCCTGATAAGACTTTCATAAAACCTGCAAGGCAGATAAATTTAATATCATTTTTTCTCATTAAAGAAAAAATTTTTTTTTCAGCAGCTCCTCTATATTTAAAATTTATTATTTTTTTTTCAATGTCATTACTAATTGCATATTTTAAACCTTTGGCTTTCATTGTATTTGAAATAATCAAATTAATTGAAATAGGTGATTTTTTTGTTTTTGAAAATTTAATTAAATTCTTTAAATTACTACCAGTGCCTGAGATAAAAACTGCAGTTTTAACTTTTTTGAGACCAATTAATTTTTTCATTTAGTCTAACTTTGTTATTTCCAGTCGTTATTTCACCTATTACGTATGGCTTGAACTCTTTGCTAAAAAAAATATTTATTTTTTGGAGATTTTTAGGCTCAACAATAAGACAAAATCCCACTCCACAATTAAATGTTTTGAGCATTTCACTATCATTAATATTTTGATCCTTTAACCATTTAAATATCTTTGGAGGCTTTAATTTACTTAAGTTAATTTGTGCACAATAATTATTTGGTATTATTCTTTTAATATTATCAGCCAGTCCACCCCCTGTTATATTTGCACATCCATTTATCAAATTTTTATTAATTAAATTTAAAACCTCTTTGACATAAATTTTAGTAGGTTTAATTAATTCTTTTTTAAGAAATTGATTATTTTTTATATTAATTTTTTTTGTTTCGAGTAAATTTCTGACTAGCGAGTATCCATTAGAATGTAATCCACTTGAAGGTACAGCCAATATAAGATTTTTTCTTTTTATTTTCTTTTTTAATAAAATTTTTTGTTTATCGACTAAGCCCACTGCAAAACCTGCAATGTCAAATTTACCTTTTTCATATGTTCCAGGCATTTCAGCAGTTTCTCCTCCCACTAAATCACAACCTGAGATGTTACAACCTTTTACGATACCTTTCATGATAGATTTCAACTTAGGTAAATTAATTTTATTAATAGAAATATAATCTAAAAACAAAAGGGGTTTCGCTCCTTGAACTATCAAATCATTAACACTCATTGCAACTAAGTCTATTCCAATAGTATCAAATTTTTTTAATATATTTGC
>VMHT01123671.1_pt1 | contig 11173 bp, 26 predicted proteins | sample 4693611 | NCBI WGS metagenome assembly VMHT01 (sample SAMN12280063, study PRJNA550983) | marine metagenome | isolation source: seawater sampled from same location over 5 years 0.02-0.2 micron viral filtrate | place: USA: collected off the coast of southern California halfway between the port... ... | reverse complement strand
GAATGTAGAGGACTCTCAAGGCAATGTATTAGAAAGCATTATAGCTTATGGGTTTGGCGTTGTCATTCAAGAGAAGTATGGTGCGCTCTCAATCAAAAGCACAACATTGATGCAAGCGGCCTTGACGCTGTCCGAGGCAGCCGCAAACGGGGCTAATTTCATTAGCCTGAGAGCACCGGCGGCAGTCACTGCAAATACGACCTTAATTCTTCCCGATGGAGCGGGGTCCAATGGGCAGGCGTTGACTACGGATGGGTCCGGAAACCTATCTTGGACGACCATAAGCGGCGGCGGCGGTGGAGGAGGAACAAATAATGTCATGAAGACATTTGCTTTCTTTGACAACCAAGTCAGGAACGTTTTCATACCCATGAGCAACGAAACTGAGCACACTACACGTCAAAGGTACAATCGCTTTGTTGCCCCGTTCTCTGGTTCTGTGAAGACCGTGACCTTTTACGGGACTGCCAACAAGAGCGGGGGTACCGGTATGAGTCTAGAAATTCAAAAAATGAATGCAGGTAGCGCGTCGCAATACTCTAGCCTAGAAACTCAAACGCTATCTAGCCTTTCGTCTTATGACTCATCGACGATGACTTTTACGAATAATTCATTCAGTGCAGGTGACACCCTGTATTTCTACTTAACCAACGGCTTCGGTTCAAGCTTCAGCAACATTTCCGGAGCCATACTATTTGAAGTATCATGAGCTGTTTAGAGACCTGGACCGAAGAGACCAAAGAGGATTGCATCGACATGGAACGCATGGTCGCTGTAATTAGTGAAATTGACGATAAACTACACAGCATTCTAAATCGACTTGATCAGATAGAAAATGCAAGTAGAAAGTCAGATTAATTGTACACGCTACTAGACATAAATTTACGCTATGGGCGAGGTGAAATCTTGGTTTTTGAATGCCTTAAATGTTGGATGGCTTACTATAGCACTGCAAGATTTGGTCAACTTTGGATTGGAGGCTATCGGAGTGTGCACGTTGATCTGGATGAACGTAGAAAGGGCTGTTGAAGCTAGGAATAAGAGGAAAGAGAATGAGACGAATTGATTGGGTCGTCATTCACTGCTCTGACACTTTCTCTGCACAAGATATTGGTGTAGAGGACATTCGTTATTGGCACACTAAAGGCAACGGCTGGTCAGATGTAGGGTACCATTTCGTCATCAAGCGTGACGGAACGGTAGAAGAAGGTCGTGACATCAAAAGGGTTGGCGCTCACACATATGGATTTAACAATCACTCCATAGGTATTTGTTGGGTTGGCGGTAAATCTGATGATGGCGGCCCCGAGGACAATAGAACGGAAGAGCAAGAGAAATCCTTGCGAGGAATAGTTGACCGCATGCTATCTGCTTTCCCCGACGCCGTCCTTATGGGGCACAACGACTTCCCCCTGGTCAAAAAGGACTGCCCATGCTTTGATGTATGCGATTGGTATTACGGAAATAAAGAATGACTTTCTATGGGAATTTTCAAGGGAAATCGAAGACCGGACGTAAAAACGGCAGCCCTGAGCATGATATTCAAGTGGCTCTTACGTCGTATATTGAGAATATATCGTCGCCATCTCCGCTCTATTCGGCGACGGTCGGGGGAGTAAGGCTAGCTATGCATACCGCCAAAAAGATGAAGCAGGCGGGATATAAAAAAGGCATACCAGATCTTTTAATATTTGAACCTCGCGGGCCGTATGCCGGACTAGCTATTGAGGTTAAAACCGACAAGGGAAGGCCTTCACCACATCAAAAAGAGTGGATTGCAGCCCTGAACAGTCGCGGTTGGAGGGCAGAGATATGCAAGGGCTTAGATGCCTGCATCAAAGTAGTAGACGAATACTTTGGAAAGGCAGAAGGGGACCAACTATTTGGCCCCCTCCCTTAAACAAAAAAACAAAAATGAACTGTTAGTCACAACTAACGACTGCAATATACATGATTCAATTCGTGTACACAACTGCGCTAGGACTATCTCCCGAGCCAAAAGTAACCGTAAGCGTTCCATTGTAAGACAAATCAACGTCATTTCCAGGTTGGATAATTAAACTAATTGAAGGAGTTCCGCTCAGGGTTATTGCTGCATTACCACAGTTTACGATTCGGCAGACCATGCCGGCAACATCGCCGGTCGCAGTAACAAGATTGGGTGTAAGAAAGGTTGACATTATAGTATGTGATTAGTGACTTTTGTATTGCCTGACTTGGGCACCTCTACAATTGCGCATCCGTGTTGCCAGTCGTTTCTAGGCATAAATTCTGGGTATCGGTCTCCTAAGTGACCTACTACGTGAGTTTGCAGCAAGTTACCAGCGCCATCGCGTGTATAGTGACTGTCTGGACGATGCAAGTGACCGCAAATTGCGCTTCGCTTCATTTTATTAAACAACTTCCTTGCGGGGTCCATGCCGCCTATACCCGGTAACTCATGACCGTGTAGAAAAGAGATGTCTCCGCAATGTATAAATCCTCCCGGAACATATGTAATACCCAAAGACTTTAGTTCCAATAACTCGCTTAATTCAAGCTGCTTTAAACCTTCTAAAGCTGGTGCATTGTCGGTTATATACGCACTGAGTCGGTCCTCATGATTGCCAGGTATGTAGTAAAAGTCCCATCTATGGTCTAAAACCATGAGCCTCAGCAGCTCCTTTGCCATACCTAGCTCATCCTCAATTTCAAAAGCGTCCCTATCCTTTCTATATCGGCTCACCTTATGAAAGTCCAACAGATCGCCTAAAATTATGCAGGTGTCCACCTGAGCTTTCGACCCCTTTTCCAAAGCTTTAGCTACAGCCATAGAGTCGTGGTAAGGCACATGGATGTCGGAAAGAACCAGGATTTTACGTTTCCTGCCCAAACGAATGTCTTTACTATATCCCATTGTATTCCATATGGAAATTCTCTACTAGATTTTCTAAGGTTTCATCGCTGTAATCGACACCTAAGAAAGAGCACAACATTTGCGCCACTTCATATTGACTGTGACTTTCGTTGTTGCTATCGAAGTGACCTGTCGATTTCTGTGTCTGCCAAAGAAGATAATCCCGCTCCGCAGAATTAGTAATTGAACTCAGCTCTATGTTTTTAAAGCCATACCTGTGCCTAAAAAACTCGTCGATGATTTCAATGAATTCCCTGTAGTTACTATTCAAAGTAGTTGGCACCCTACTAGCTTCAGAAGCTTCTCGCATGCGGTCTAGGGTCTGCCTAACATGCCAGGGTTTGCGCCCCATGACGCGAGCAATCATCGAATGGGGCATGTAAGCGTACTCCCGGATGTAAAACTGAAGAGCCGCCCCGCACTGATTGTTTTCACAGGCTAAAGCACCCCTCAAGTCCTCTACGGCTTCAGTGCACTCTGCTTCACTCAAAATAACACAATCAAGAATCCTCTGCCGCATGAAATAATCCTATAACGCCGGATGACCTAGCTAAATGAATGTCAGACAGGGTAAACACAAAACTGTGCTTTCCGCCCCGTTTTCCGACGCAATGCTCTGCTGAGGCTCTCATCCTACCCTTAAATTTCCGCAAAGACCATTGATTATATCCGTTTTTCACGCAGAAAGCCCTGAAGCTAGAGTAAGCCTCATCTTGACTCACCTCAACCTTGCTATCACTATCTAAATCAAAAGAGATGCCCGATTCATTTAACCATGTCATGAAGGGGTCGCCGTCTTGCTGCATTTGATCGAGTTGATCTTGAAGCTTACTAGGGCGTATAAGACCGTGATTCACCTTGATGTGCTTTATAAGTGACTCAGCAAGACACTTGCCAATGGCACCCTTAGCCTGGTCTGTACTTAGCTTGCTTATTAGGTTTGAATCTCTTTCCGTTTCCGGCTTTGCAAAGTTGAACGAAATAATATCGAACCTTCTTGCGACACCCTCATCACTCAATGCGTAACTCAACCCCATTTCATTACTAGCCACTACTAGACTTGCGCGAGGTATAATTTCTATCGGTTCTTGATAGAGTTTTCTAGCAATGATAGGCTCCTTGCTGACAATCATTTTCAGCGCATCCTTATCTCCAATGTTGGCTGAAGCATCTGCGCTTATACAAAGGGTGGCTTGAGCTAGTCGCATGCGGTGCCTACTGTCATCCCTTGTAATTTGTGACAAGTTATCTGTCCGCATCACATTCTGCGCACCTAAGCACCCGCTAATGGCTTCAATCAAGGTGCTCTTTCCTGCACCGGCAGCCCCAATGAGGAGTAAAACTTTCTGAGCCCTCATGGGGTCGTTAGCAATTGCATTACCGAGAACGGCCATGACATAATCTCTAATGTCTTGGTCAGGAATAATCTCTGTAATAAAGCAATCCCAATCTTGACATTGGCATGGGCGAGACCATTGCGCAGGAATGCAATATGTAGCCATGTCCTCCGGCCTGTGCCCAGGCTCGAAGGTGTGTCCTAACGGGTCTAATAAGACCATACCATCGGAAAAGTTTATTCCCTTGCATGCTTCAGCGTTAGGGAATACGGCCTCTGCCTTTCCGTACATGCTAAAACTGCGGTCGAACTCCCTTTGAAAATCGCTAGTCAAAATATTAGCCCTCAATAGACCTGCGCAGCTAGCGAACTGCTTAATTATTTCCCTTTTTTGATGAGCGTCAAATGGATTATAATGCGTGCCTGTCCAAACAACAGCCATCCCGCCAATCTGAACTATGGGCACACCTAAATTGTAGCTCATAATGGGTATAGAGGCTCCAAGAATAGCGGCAGCACTTTTCGCGCTGCACTTCTCCGGATCGTAAGGAACGCCACAAGCCTCCATGACCATGTCCTGGGTACCAACCCTCTCTACAAGGCCAAAAAGTTTTTTTATGCTCTCAGTTGTGGTCTTCATCGTTGTAGCCCTCAAGGGCATTGAGCCTGGTATTCAAAGCATAAATACAAGACTCTAGCAACTCTAACCGTGCAGAGTTAGACAGGCTCTTAAATAAGTCCGACCTAATTGCAGAACCGTAATCGTAGGCTACGTTAATACCCTCACCATCTATAAGGGTGATGCCTGGCATTGTAGAGTCCGTGTTGCTAGGAGCGCCGCCTCCATTCCATCCGCTGAGACACGCCTCTAGGTGGTCCTCAACCATTGTGAAAACGCACAGAGAGTCGCTTTCTCCCTGTGCGTCAACGTTTGCTTTAAAATAAGCGTCCAACGCCTTTTTCAAAGTCCTATAAAAAACTTCCTTTTCCTTCTCCTGCATGTCAGAAAGGTAAGTCTGACCCTGCGTTAGATTTAGTGCTTTGGAAGTCAACAGACTGCGCCTTTGCGTCGTCATGCCTTGGGGCCATGCGGCCCTCATCAGGCCCCCATACCCTAGCATTTCCTAGAATGGGTAGCCGCGTGTCGCTGCTCTCTCTCTCCTCTTGAGGAACGTCGTGGATTACCATGTAATCTTTTTGCCACTTGCTGTCGGGGCTGTTCAGCATTTTCATGCGCAACCACTTTCGTCCCTGCTCGTCCTCACGGATTTGGCTAGGCTCAATCTTGGTTACGTCAATGCTGAAGCTTATCGTCTTCGGTATATTCATCAATGGCAATTTGACGAATCCAAGTGGATAATCTTCGTTGATTGCAACTATATAAATCAACAACCCTGAGTTGATTAAGTTTCAGCATGACTATTGTTTCGTCCCATTCAGCCCGACTCATTTGTAAAAACGAGTCAATCAAATCATTCTCTAATGACTCAGCCGTATGACCCAAAGTGCTGCTAGAAATAAGATGTAAGCAGTAATCAAGAAGACGGTCGGCTTGAGCCGGGCTTGGTTTGTCTGACTCATCACTGAATAGTTCATCAACCCAGGTTAAGTCATTCGAGCTCATCCTCACCCTTCACGCCAATCATGTACATGTCGGCCATCTTTAGTACTGCACGAGATAAGGCTCGCTTTTCGGCCATAGCGATTGGGTAAGAATTGCGATTGTTCTTTGGGCTTACCTCCCCATAAGTCTCAATCGTCAAGGCCGGCCCTGTCAAAATTCTTGGCCGAGCCGTGGCTTTGATAACATACATACCATTCTCCGGTGAGCACAAGCTTGCAATGTGCTCATATGATACGCTGATGTTTAGACTCTTTTGAATCTTCTCAATACCCGAAAGCTTTACGCAAACGAAACCTTGAGGTGCCTTGAAAAAATCGTCCTTCGTCAGACTGTGTTTTTCCGCAAAGGACTTGAATTTAGCTATCTGATCTTCTGTCATAGCATAGTCTGTGCCAACTTGTCAAACATTTCCTTGGAGCGTAATTCTGAAAGCCGCCTGTTCTCAACTTCAGCAGCAAGCACTTCAGTTCTTCGCTGTTGAATCCACAAGGCCGCGTCAGCCTGGCGCAGGAGGTCAGCTATGTGTCGCATAACTTTCTCTCTGCGTTCAGGAATTGACCCTTCATTGGCTTCTAGCCAAAATTCGATTTCATGTGCGCTTACTGCTAGCTGAGAACTTAGTGCTACCTGTTCAGCTAGGGTCATCGCCTTTTCTTCGGTCTCCGGTGATTGCCGTAATCAACGTGTCGAACCAACCGAAAATCATATTGTCGGTTTCTGTAGGAGTCATATTAACCACCACTTTTGCAAAGGCCATAGCAGCCAAGAGCATTTCAGCCCAATTCTGAATGAGAAAATCAATCATTATTCGTAAAAATTACCTGATTTATCAAAGTGTAAAGTCACCGTGCTAGTTAATACCGGATCTATCATTTCTACACTTAGCTTCCATACCGGGGTTCTCCCCTTATCAACAAATATAGGTTCAGCAGTGGCTGTTAAAGAGTGGCCCTCACGCTCAGTAAAGTCCTTTGGTATCATTAACCATAGCTCGTGAGGCACCATGTTATTGTTAAGCATCCACATCATGTCTTTTAACGCCTTAGGCATCTCCCTGCTACGCCGCATATCAAGAGCTAGGATTATCGTCATTAAGGCTGCTGCTACAAGTAATAAAGTCATTGCTCTTTAAGTATTGTGTCTGCTAAGTCTTCAATGTCGGTCAAAATCTTTACACCGTGAGAAATATTAAAGTCTAGTTGCGCCTCTAGGCTCATGGATAAGTAGCGAACTAATCGGTTCCTAGCTACAGCTAAGAATTGTAAATCCCAACCTGGCCCGCCGTTTTTCTCTAGCTCCTTGCAGATGTGGAATATAAACCTAGCCTCATCATCGAGTGGAATGGCCGCCTGAGGTGTGAGCTTGAGCTGCTCGGAACCCATATCGATAACGTATCTCTTGACCCTTTTAATGATTACGTTTTTCCTGTTTATCATATGTTCATGTATTTAGAGTTTATTGTTTTACAAACTTTCATCTTCGTGACCTTCGGGACTTCTAACCATAATAGCTGCCTACCTAACTTGTAATTAGAAAGGCACAGGTCTGAGCCAATACCATACTCACCTAGGTAGGCCTCCAACGCCATGGGCATACCTGAGTCGATATTATTGACCTTGTAAAGGTGAGCGTGGTTGTAACACACATAAAATGTCAAGGCATTCTCTGCCTCAAAGACTTCTACATTAAGCGCCATAGATATTTCCGTTTTTATAGATAGGGATTTTGAGCCACTGTGAAGGCTTGCTCGCCGCAGTATCCTTCAGGCCAATGACATAAGTATATATGTCCTCGCCGTTGATTTTGAATGGTCGAACGTGGCAAGATATTCGACCTGCAACACCATGGTGATGCTCTAAGTATCCAGGACACACTAGCTTCAGGTGCCTCTTTACATTAGTGGGCAACTTCCCCTCCTCAATCCTCTTAGCCTTCTTCACCAAAGATTTTGGCATTTCGGGGAGAAACAGGAAGTCTCCGTAAATACGGTACAATTGAGCAATTATGACGAAACCGATAAAGTATAGCATCACTTGGGGGCGTTGCACATTTCCTTGATGCGCTGATACTTAACGCTCAACGGCCAAGGGCCGGTCGGGAGACCGAGCTTGCGACGACGGTAATAAATGGTGACCTCAGTGCGGCCTAGAGCCTCTGCGATTTCCCATTGGTTCCACCCGTCTGCGACCATTTGCTTTAGGCGGTCGTCCTCTTGAGGTAGGTAGTGTTGAAACTTGTTGTCTGACATGTTAAATTGTAATTAGTGACAAAACTCGTCATAAGCTTTGTCTGTGTTTATTTCTGTTATGTGACCCCCGTAAAACTCCCATCGGCTAGCGAAGGATTCATCGGGTGCGCGCCGGTTTTGACTCCAATATGCCCTGACATACTCGGCCTTCACCTTATGCTTTGCATCAGCGTCACTGATGAATGAGAAGCACGTGATTCCAACACCGAAGACATCAGGCATACGCGCCATATAAAGCTTTGGGGGGTTATCCATGTTGTTGTATTGATTTGAAGATTTGATATGCCACTTGTGGGACGATGGCGTTGCCATATGCTTTCACCGATTCTTTTCTCCATTTTGAAAAGGTGATTCCGTCCAATTCGGAGGGAAGCCCATCATCTCCGCCACAAAGCGGGGATTCAGACGGGAAGGCTTGCCAGCCTCCTGAGCGACGAGGTGATTGAGTTCTGACCTGCGCGTAGGCTGACCTTGCGGCCTCTCCTTTTCCGTCCCGGTATTCCAACACCTCGCCGTTGGGGTCGGAAGGAACTTGCCGTAAACGAGCTGACTCCATAGCGAGGACCACTTCGTGCCATTCCTGTAACCGGCTTTTCGACTCCGACCCCACATCTTTTCCGGATGCTCTATCGTTTCTGTAGCGGTCGGAGTAAGCAATAATCCAAACTCTGTCCCGCTTGTGGGGGCAGTTCGAGACGCTAGCAGCTGGAAGAACGGTCGGGAAGACTTGGTATCCCTCACCTTCCAAATCAAGGCACACCTGGTCGAAAACCATCCCGTCTGACCAACTAAGCAAGCCGCGAACGTTCTCTGCCACGACCCATGCGGGGCGAACCTCTCTGATAACTCTAAGCATTTCCGGCCAGAGATGCCTATCGTCGGATACCCCGGCCCGTTTTCCGGCAGTGCTAAATGGCTGACAAGGGAATCCCCCTGTAAGGATGTCGATTCGACCTGACCAAGGGTATCCGGTGAATTGTTTGATGTCTTCATATGATTGTGAATTGGGAAATTGATGCTGAATTACCTGCCGGCAGAAGTCGTCCTTCTCTACATGGAACAGGTTTTTCCAACCCATCCATTCGGCAGCCAAGTCAAAGCCTCCAATACCGCTGAATAAACTACCGTGATTCATTGTTCTATAAATTCAAAGAAGTCCCTGCTTTCGGGGTAAATACGAAGTACATAATCCCTGCCCATTGAACGGTCGGCGACTTGCCAAACGGCAATCTTCTCTACGCCCCATTTGTTCAAAGCCTCTCCCATCTTGTGAAGTCTATTCATATTCTCCTGTGAATTGCTGTTTTCACTCATCGTCTTTGTGTATTTCGTGCAAGTAGTTGTCTATCAAATTTGTTATGTCCTCGTTCACTAATAGGTAGTACTCTTCGGGCCGCTCCTGAAGCCGCTCTGTCCCGTCTGAATCTATAAAATACACGTCGGAACCAAACTTCGCGGTGACCGCAATCATAGTTAGCTCGTCTACCAACTCTAGGGTTATGCTCTCTTTGTCCATTATTGTTATTTGTTGCTGTTATTAGGTGAATCATTGTGTTCTGTCAAGCCAAGGGAAAGCGCGTACTAAAACGCCTCGATTCGTCGCGTCTGCCGCGAAAAAAGACCGGATTATTAAGGACTCGAAAGACCCGCAAGCACCCATGCGCTTGTGAAGTCTATTCATATTCTCCTGTGAGTTGTACTTCTCAGGCTTCATCATACTTATTCATTGCGTCAATAATACATGTCGTCCAATCCTCTGTAATCGCTGCGTCATGGTCGTCTTGGTCGTCAAAGATGGATGAGTCAACCAATCCGTATTGCTCAAGGAGTCGCTGAACCTCACGGGTTACGCGCTGTTCTCGTCTTAGCCGCCGTTCAGTCATTTTTCCAAATAAGTTCTATGTTCATAGTTTTCGCTGTGTGCTCAAGAAGCTTGGTAACGTAGTACCGCTTGTCACTCGTCATCTCTTCGATGAATCCATGTGTAAACAGGTAGTCGATAGCATCGTTGAGTTCTTTCAGGTCGCTGTCCGTGCAGGTTACAGCCTTGAGTCGTGTCACTTTAGTCATTGTGTTCTGTAGTTTCTGTGTTATAATCTTCAGCGTATTCGAGGAAGCGTTCACAGTACTCCTTGAGACGCTTGAAGGCAGCCGCCTCCCGTCTAGAAGTTATCCGGCGTTCATCTTCGAGGTGTTCGACACACTTCGCCATATCAATCGCGGTGTTCTCAAACTTGCAGTAGTCCATACTAGGCATCAGGCGGTGGGGGTTTGGGGTTCAATGTCGTTAGGAATCAACTTAATCTTTTGCAAGGCGTTACGTACCTCGTGGTCACTGATTTTCGTCTCACAATATTTCTCAGCCGCAACTTCAGCGTCGCTCTCATACACGCCGGCGGCACGCATGAATGCCCGGTGTACATCCACGAAGCAGTTTAGCGTCATGTTATTGCAGTTTCCATCTTCGTCCTCAGCCTCGATGTTCACGTCGTGGTCGACAGTGCCCGTGTCCCTGATGTCATCAAGTATGAATCGAGCCCCACAGAGAAACGCTTGGTGCAGCGACTCCTCACTCGGGGCGCTCGTCGCCGTCTCGAGGGCGGTGGTAAGACCCTTGAGGGTCTCTAGTAATTGTTCTTTGTTCATTGTGTTTTGTTTTGTGGTCGTAAACATATATTAACTTGAGGGGCTGACCAAATACTGAGCTCAAGCCGTGTCGATTTTGTCACTCGGTTTGTGCCGACTCTTGAGTTTGAAGGTTTATTTCAATGCTGATGTCCTCAAGCGGGATGTTGAGGTGCTCGCTGATTGCTTTGCGCACAGCCCTCGTAGTACCGCTGAAAGCAGTTCGATTCATCATTAGGGCGTGCGTGTCAACTTCTACAAATAGTTCGAGCTGAGAGCGCGTGGATTCCGGATGCCGCTCGGGGGCCTGCAATTTCCAGGAGTCGTAACCGGGGATGTGATTAGGGTCAGTCATGTTACTTGATTGGGGTAGCGAAGTCAGGGGTGGCAAGGGTGTATCCGCCCTGCGTGTCGTGCAGTACGAGAGCGCACAGGCCGATGCCC
>VMHT01215936.1_pt1 | contig 11174 bp, 13 predicted proteins | sample 4693611 | NCBI WGS metagenome assembly VMHT01 (sample SAMN12280063, study PRJNA550983) | marine metagenome | isolation source: seawater sampled from same location over 5 years 0.02-0.2 micron viral filtrate | place: USA: collected off the coast of southern California halfway between the port... ... | reverse complement strand
TAAAGATGCTATCGAGGGTGTCATCAACATCAACAAGAACACAGCTAGCAAATTGTCGAAGTGGAGTTCGCACTCCTGCCATGATAGGTGTGGGAATGTTGATTTTGTGCTTGCTGATTGCGTTGTAGTATCTTCTGACATAGTCGAGTCTCGTCTCTTTAGGGTACTCTGCAAATATAGTCAGGGCAATCATGATGTACATGAATTGTGGAGTTTCATATACCCCACCACTACTACGATCCTGTACCAGATACTTATCAACTACCTGGCGCAATCCTGCATAGGTGAACAAAAAGTCACGACCGTGATCTATGAAACTATTTACCTTTTCAATCTCTTCTTTAGAATATTTCGTAAAAATTTCACTATCATATACTTGCATATTCACACAATTTATAATGTGATTCTCAAGAGAGGGAAGTTCTCTCATCTTCCCATAGATCTGTTTACGAACAGCGAAGAGAAGTAATCTTGCCGCAACGTATTGATAATTTGGATGATCCAAATCAATTAGATCACTTGCACTCTTGATCAGAATCTCCTGAATCTCAGCTGTAGTGATCTTATCATAAAACTGAATACCAGATTGCATCTCAACCTGACTGGAAGAAACTCCAGCAAGACCTTTACATGCTTCCTCAACCATCAAGTGCATTTTATCAAGGTCAAGAGGTTCAATCGTCCCACTTCTTTTTGTAACCTTTAAACCATTACTCATATCTTTTTCCAGGTATTGAATTTAAGTTTTGCTTCTAGTCCAGAATATGTATTCGATTCTATCAAGGATTGTATGTTATGTCCAGACATCACCATATCATTTATATCCTTTTCCACAATGTTATTTGGCCATATCACTATGGAGTCTCCACTTTCGATTGTCTTTCCAATTCGTTGGACAATCTCTCGATTCCTTGGTTCATTATCATAGATCCAAATAGGATTGTTAATCCCCCAACGACGAACATCAGCGTCAGCTCCGCACATAGCAATCGCGTTGCAAACGAAAGTCGAGTCGAATGGTCCTTCGGTAACGTAGACACTCTCATTCTTTTTAATTTTATCGAGGCCATAGATTTTTGGTGCATCATCATTTAGCATTATAGTAATGTACTTTATAGAGTTCGGACTTAATGCCCTGCCTTGAAATCCAACTAACTTCTTTTGATAATGTATTGGAATTACAATTCTCGATTCCTTGTAGAGATTATCAAACTCAACTTCTTTGAACGATTTTACAAAAGCAGAAAAGTCTTCAGAAAAATAGAAGTGATTTGGATTTAGTTTGCGCTTCTGTAAGTAATCCGAAGCAACTTTAGATTCTGAGCAGAAGGGTAGATCGACCCTCTCCTTAAACATTGGTTTTTCAAACTTAAACTCTGGTTCATCAACAACAAAGTTTCGACCGGTATGACCATCTCTAAACTTCTCTAAAGAATACTGTTTATGTATTGCGGGATCCACCTTCTTTATGAAGTTGTTTAGAGACATTGAAGCACCACAATTATGGCACTTAAAGTTAGTATTTGATTTTACCGAATATATGTATCCTCTAGTCTTGCTTTTATTCTTCTTAGAGTCTCCACATATAGGACAACGGAAATTATAAAGATCGGTCTTGACTCTCTTAAATTTTTCTAATCTGACAGAGATTAGATTTACATATTTTGAATCAACGTGATCCATTCACAAATTTACCTCTGGACGCATCATAACACGAACTGAGCAATAAATCAATGAACGGTTTCCCAATACTCAACTAGTAAATCAAAACACCCATTACAGTGCTCATAATCAACTAAAAGAGCACTCATGATAGATGTCCATTTAATCACACCATTTGTAGTTTTAATCAAACAATAATCGTTTCTTGTTTGATGAGTTTTTTTCATCGAACTTCATTGAACCCACATATTATATAACACTTATTTCTTTTCTACTTGTTCGGATACATTTGGCAGTATATTTCTACTATTCACAAAACTATCTGAGGAAATTTGCAGAACATTAACAATTAACATCGCTGTTGCAGCAACACCCAATGCTACCCAACGGAATCTTGAGAGAGAATCAACTTTTGCTTCTAATGATTTGACATCTTCTTCTACTTTTTGAATTAATCTAATAATACTATCGTTTGCTCTTTCCCCTTCATCTAAACGATTTTCGTGCCGTTCTAAAATAACAGCAACTCGATTGTTTGTTTCTTGGATTGAAGACACAGCCCTCTCTAATTTGTCTAGCATTTCTTTTGACAAATCTTCGTAGATATCTAATTTAGATTCTAAAACTCTAAGCTTTCCCAGACCCAGCATTGGTTGCACTCCTGCAGTAATCTAACCAGTTTTTTCTGGACCCAACTCCAAGAGATGCATAATTTTTTTTCTTCTTTTTTCTGACAGGCGGGTCATCTCCTGCTTCCACGGTCCCAGCAATTTTGCCATGACCAACTGACATTGTCGGCATCTCTTCTTGAAGATGCTCTCTCAAGATATTTATGATTTTTCTAAGTTTTGCCTCGTTCATCATACACCCGATACAGACTTTGTAAACATTCTAAATCGACTGGAATATCGTGTATATAACATTTTGGATATTCTGGCAATTTATTTAAAAAGATGACGAAGGTTTTCATCGTAGACCAAAGGTCGCTCTCAATCTTAAAGAATAACATTGGAGTCGCAGCATCACCAAATATGTTATACAGAATAATGAAATGATTTAGTAGGAGATGAGTCTTGAGTTCTCCACCATTTTGATATCGTTTCAGAAGTCTTTTAATATATTTGAAATGATTAAGGTCTTTATCAAAATCCTCTTTTGTTACTGCTTGAGGATTCTCATAATTTTTAATCGCAAATAAGAGGAAATTCTCCTCATTCAACTCACTAAAAATCATGAGTTATCATGCAGGGGGATATACCGGATCATTTCCAGTCGTGATACCTGACATTGCAACGAGAATCTCTTTCTTGACTCTATATTCTCCTTGACCGTCAACATAGGTTGTAACACCGACCCAACCTACACCAGACTCATACTTACTTCCGGAAGCAGCATCAGTTCCACCTTCAGCAATACCATAAACAAAAGAGTCTTCAGTTCCATATGGTGCTTCACTATACTTAGAATCGAGAACAGTATATTTTGGAAGTTGACTTACAGTAAAATCTTCTCCAGTAATTGCACCGCCACTCAGACCAGCAGTAGATCCGATTGAAAGACTCTCAGAACTTGCGATGCTTACAATAACTGCGTCACCATAGTAATCAGCAGCACGATCACCAAAGCGAATTACATCACCAACGGAGCATCCACCAGCGATACCAAAACTAGTTCCTGCTCCAGTAACTACACCTGTCACATAATCTAAAGATACTGTTCCATCAGAACCAACAGCATCGTTATTTCCCCAAAGTGCCATGTCTTTTCCTGTGAAATTATTTCCTATGTGTATTTATAAAAAAAGAAACTAATCCTTATTGGACTCATATTTACCAGTTTCTTTATTAAATTTTTTAACTTCTCCGGGTCTCAGTCTATTTTTTGCGGATTCAGCATCCTTAGTAAACTCTTTCCACTTCTTACCATGCTTCATTCTCTTATCATCTTTATCAAACCTTTTCTTCTCAGCATCATATCGATCATAGCGACTTTCATTTACATCACCAGAAGTATCCTTTTTATGAAGTCTACTGTATAGATGTTTATGAAGAGGTTTTGCTTTTTTCATAATCTTATCTCTCTCAGAAAAATCTTTCGCTTCCTTCGCAACTTTTTTTTCGGGAAGATCTTTATGTTTTGTTGATGCAAATTTTTTTACGTCGGACATGCTGGCGGAGGAAGCAGCTTTGGCAACCTCAGGCGAGGGATTTTCCATTTTCCCTTTCTGAGTCGCCCTAACCATCCCGAAGAATCGTTGTTGCGCTTTGGAGACGGTGGGCACTTATCAGTCCCCTCTGTATCCTGATTTAGAAGGACGCCCAAAGGCATCCCTTGGTCCTGTAGCATCTGCCATTTTTTCGGCATCTGTTCTAGTATCTTTTTTTGCATTTTTAGCAGCATTCCTAAGTATAGCAGCACGTTGTTTCTCACGATCTCCTGGTTGATATGGTTTTCGTTTTGCATTTGCCTCACGAGAAATTCTCATTTGATCCGCAATAGACATTTCTTCTTTCTGTTCAACTTTATGCCCAGAAGGAAGTTTACCTTGCTGTTGCATCTGAAGTCTTTGCTTGTCAATCATCTGCTGTTTAAGCATCATCTGTTTTTTCTTTGCAAGCATCTGTTTTTCATCTACTTCATTTACCAAGTCTTCTCCAATCTTTTCCTTTCTTCCCGCTCCAACATTTCTATATGTTGTCTTCTTTTCTACAGGACCCCTTCCTCTCTCATATCCAGCCTTAGCAACTGCTTTGGCGCGATCAATATAAGATTTAAGTTTATTCTTAGCCTTTGCTGGTCCAGACTGAACCTCTGACTTCTTCTTCATGACCTTACCAACAGTTTCCGAAGCCTTATCAAGTGTGTTCCTAGCAAGAGACTTCAGTCTGTCTTTGAAGGATGGTTTCTTGGTTTCTTGTGATGGTTTAGGAGAACGACTTTGCATTTTGCTGCGTGCAGCTGCACCAGCGTCTCTCTTCGGATTTCCGTTTCCACTTCTCATTTTTGCAGAAGCAACTGCAGCAGGACTGGTTACTTCTTCGAGGTCTTGAATAAGTGCTTGTTCAATAGCAAATTCCACATCTTCTTCCGTAAAACCTTCCTCGATAAGTTCATCATAAACACTTTCCAAGATGTAGTCCATTTCATCAATCTCCACCATTTCCAACAGAGTGCCACCAATTTCCTCAATAGCTTCTTTGATTTCGGGATTGATTTTGATCTTGGAAGCATTATCTACATTCCCCTCTTTTATCTTTGGCGTTTCGGACTTTTTTTTTACGTCTGTGTCTCCGATTACTTCGGAAAGTTCTGTTCTCCAATCAGAGAATGATTCTTTTACCTTCTTCTTATTAATAGACTTAGCGATTGCTTCACGACGCTTCATCAGATACTTATCAGTCTTATCCTTCTTACCATCATTATTCACATCACCATCTTCCTTGCCTACAGGATCAAGTGCTTCCTTCTGAGTTTTCTTACCAACAAACTTATCAAATTCTGCTTTCTGTCTCTTCTTGCGTTCATCAGAAGAAATGCCATAGTCATGACCAAAGTCTTGACCAGTTGAGGAAGTACCCATTTTCTTTCTTTGTGCAGCAAGACGTTTTTCTCTCCTTGCTTGCATAGCAGCTAAAGAATCTGCTTCATCAACATATTTCTTCTTTGGATACTCTGGATGATCATCCATTTTCTTACCATGCTTCTTCTCAAGTGCTACTTTCTTCTCTGCAGTCTTCTTCTTGATACGTTCAGCAGCAGATTCGCGTTCTTTCTTGGGGATTTCGAACCCCTTGATATCCATAGTTCCTTCAGTAGCAACCTGATCAAGATATACTTTCGAAAGATCATTCAGATGAGTTTCAGTCATTTTAATACTACTTAGACTTTTTCTTATACTTATTTATGAAATTTTTAATATCAAGTGTGCCAGTTAATCTCATTGTATACTCTCTGTACTTGTCTGTGCCAATCAATCTACTATCTGCATCAACACCAGATGGTCCGGGATAGTTCACAATTGCTTCCATTACATCACGAATCCAGGACTTAAACATATAATTTTCTTTCGTCACGCAGATGAGATGATTAGTTCCGCGACGAATAATCTCACCAATCAATCCAGTGTTTATGTTTTCTACAGTATCGCCAAGTCTAAAAATCTCCTCCCTGACATACTTTTCTCTAAGAGTTTTTGGATCCAACTTTGGTGCAATCTCCCACATCTCAGCAACTTTCTTTTTCTTTCCAGATAATCCAGAAGCAACAGCATCGAATAACGCTTGTGTTTGATTATCATTCAGACTCTTTGGAGTTCCTTTACGGAAAGACTCGAAATCTCCATCTACTACAGCCTTTCTCATCTTAGATGCAGACATTCCTTCTACTCCTTCTGCATCCGCATCGCGAGCACCTGCAGAAACTACACGAATCTCTTCAAACTCATAAAGTTCTCCATTATATTTCTGTGCAAGTCCCTCAAACTCCGATTGTCGATCTGCACCAACAACGATGTTCACACTCGAATATCCATTCTCTGATGCGGTTGTAAGAACATTAAAGATCGTTGCCATCTCAGTATCATTCACAATGTTATCAGAAAAATCTGGGAACATCTTTCTCATATATGAAACTTTCATATCCGGATCTAAAGGATTCTTCTTTCCATCCTGAGTTCTTGATGGGTAGATTTTCAAATCTCCACCATCAGATATAGTCTTTGCTGCCTTTAAAAGTTTTTCATGACCAATTGTGGGAGGATTGAATCTTCCAAACACAACTGTCAATGTACCTGTAACCTCACCTTCATCTTCACCTTTAGATTCTTCTGGAGGTGATTGTGGTGCTTTTTGTTGTTCTGGACTCGCTGCCTTGGTCTTAGATGCAGGAGTTTCTTGGGGTTTTCTTTTCTTTGTAGTTGTTGCTTCTGGTTTTGCTTTTCTTTCAGAAGGTTCATCATCTTGCTTTGAGTCTCTCTTGCTCACAAAATGCAATTTTCCCTTTTCAGTTCTTGCAACAACTTCTTGAGTTTTCGGATTAACCCACGCACTTTTTTGTTGACTATAGACCAATCCCTTCTGCTGTGCTTCCAAAGCAGCAGAAGATTTCATTGCTTCACTTAAAAATTGGGAAAAACTTCTCATCAATATTATTATTCCTTATTTTTTATTTAGTATTTTATATTACGTCGGTCAAGAATAATACTTGACTGCGGCGTCGTAGTAATCTCCCATGTTATGATCTGCCACGCCATCAAACATCGTATCATTCTCATCTTCAAGATGAATGACAGGATGCGTGTGAACGAATCCAGCAAGAAAAGGTGGTGTTAGTGGGACAATATCATTTCCATGAACAAAACGGAGATGCTCAACATCCTTCAGTCTTGCTCTGAGTTTTCTTCCACCAGGTCTTGGAGATCCGGCTGTAACAATTGCAATGTTGTCGTTGTATGGGAGCATCAAATCTGCGAGACAGGTTGCAGTTGCACCGCCAAGTGAGTGTCCAGCAAAGACTAACTTACGACTTTCATCCAGTGCTTCATAACCAAGAACTAGTTGTGCAAGAGTTCTGTTTGCATTATTCTGAAAACCTCTATGGCAATTATTTCTCTTGATTAAAAACTTGAGATTTGTTACCCAGTCAGTGGTCTCGTTAGTTCCTTCTACAGCGAGAATCGTATAACCATCATGGTCACGATTTACCAGAAAATCTTGTTCGTGTGGATATACATCTCTGCAGCACTTTAACGCAGTCAATACCACTTCCTTCGGCAAAGTCATCTCATACTCCGTTATCAACAGAGTTATTTAGTGTCAAATTGATTCTACCTTATTAAATTTAACCGCCAGGTTTTGAAATTGTCCCATTTTATGCATAGCACCAACTTTATTAGTTCTGGTTGTGAAATCTAATTTCAACTTTGAACCATCACTTAAATGAATATTCCATCCTTGCTTTGATCTTCCTTTCGGAAGTTGTGCTTCTATTTTTTTGACCGATGCAAGTGCTTCAACTAACATATCACTTGACTTATCTCTTCTTGCCATTCTTTCAGTTGCTTTAACAACAACTAAAGGAACATCTTGCTGCTGTTGAGCAACCTTTTCAAGCAACCAACTCTTAGTTTTTTTGAAATCACTATTTAACAAGTTAATCAATTCATCCTTAATAATACTGAGATTCTTATCATATAATTCGTTATATGTTTTTTCATCATTTTTTTCAAATTCAAAAGTTTTATTTGCAAGAGTTTGCGTTCCCCAGTATCTGTAGTCATCTTCAGTGACTCCTGGAATAATTTTATACTGAGGCCATAACTTTTCCTTTAATTTCTCATATTCATTTAACTTACCATAATATTCATATATTGGTCTAATATAAGTATTAAGTTTTGGTTCAGCGGTTTTTTCACCACCCGCTTTTAAACTAACGCCAAGAAATTTTTTATTCTTAAATTGAAGAAAGATGTCTCCAGGATGGTTATTCATTACTCCTTGAGGTTTTGCTCGATATCCCCAAAAAACTTTTTCAATTGGATGCAATTTATGAACACCCTCAATCCATTTTAAAATGTTTATTGCATTCTGAACCTTTTCTTCAAACTTCCCAGTTTCTGCTTTATCTATAAATTCTTTTCCAGCCTTTGCATCCTTTGCGTTCAGATAACAATTAAGATCCTTTGAATTGTTCTCTATTATCTTATTATAAAAGTCTCTAACATTCTTAATTTGTCTGGACTTAATGCCAGTTTCAAATGCAATACATGGAAATAATTCCGTGATACTTGCATTCAGTGTGGTCTGTGACATGCCACCTTTGGTAGGTTTGTAGACAAAACGATATATCATTCCACCAGACTTACAGTTAGTAACCTCCATGGAAGATACATTCATTAATTGTCTAGAGACTGTGCCAACTCTATGTTTTTTAAGAGACTTCTCTACATCAGTTCTCGTAGTTTCCCTATCAGTAGACCTTACTTCATAAGTAACTATCTTTGGTCCAGCAGACTTAACCAAGATAATATCGTCTACTTCTTTATTTGCCTGAAACTCGTTTAAAGCAGAATTTAATTTGAGGAGATCGTTTGACGACATTTTTATTTTTATTTATGGAGAATAGGAGACTCGAACTCCTGACAGCCTGCTTGCAAAGCAGGTGCTCTACCAACTGAGCTAATTCCCCCAAAACTTACAAGAAATATTTCTTGTAAGTTTACCATTGAAGCGACCGCACGAAAGATCGCAAGATTATTTATCAGTCCTTATGAACAACTGGGTTCTTTGCAACGTCAATGAATGAAGGTCGGAGAATAGGATCTTCGTTCTTGATAAAACTTGCAAAGGTCTTTCCGTCAACAACAGGAATAGCAGTTGCATAAGTTTTGTTGTAATCGAGTTCCTGCTCTTTACAATATTCATTGTAAAGACTTACGAAACGGCAAACAAACAAAGAATATCCTTTGATTACTCGATTGCCCTGAGTGATGTCTGCCTGTGTCAAACACTTTTTAACAGGAACAGATGCAATCGCTGATTTAGGAGCACGATTTTTCTCAAGAAGTTTCCGAGTTTCAAGTGCTTCTTTTTCTCTGTCAGCAAAATAGTGACGCATCATGTCACTGAAGGAATCAATCCCTCCATTCTTTTCATCTACTTCAGCGATGTGAGCAGAGAATGTAGAAAGGAATTTCGCCCCACCTCGAACAAAGTTTCCAAAAACCTCCTTTTGACAGTTATCTGCAGAAAAGACATCTACATGAGTTTTAAGGAAACGCTTTACAAACTCTTCCCCAGCCTCTTTTCGTGCCTTGTCAATGTAACCGTGTGAAGTACAATTAAACTTTGCATCTTCAAGTGTCCCTGCAATTCCGATGCTAAAGGGTTTAAGGAAATTGTAAATGAGTTTTGCCCACTTCTGCTGAGAGAAGAATGCGGACTTGAACTTTTCATCCGTGCTTTGAGTAGAACGAAAGTTGCAGTCTGCGTTGTGATTTTCAGACTCTACACGAACCATTTCTTGCTCAGAAATTCCTGGTTTGTGGAAGATGACAAGAACCGGAATCCGTGCAGATTTACTTCGCGTAACAGCATAAAGCATAGAAACGCGGTTGTTACCCTGAGTGATAACAAGAACATATCGACAACCGTCTGGACGCAAAAATCCAACTAGAGTTCCTGCTGCTTGATACGAGAATCCTCCCATCCCATTCAGATCTCTCTCCTGATTACCGTACCGCAGATTATCTCCACGATTGTATTCGGGATCGGTCATGATATCTCCAATTCTGGCAGAGACGTGAACACTATCAACGCCTTCATACTCCCCTCTGGAGTGTGCTTCGATGACATCTTCAAGTTTTGGAAGTCCGTCTGTCGGTGCTTTATCTAAGACCGGCAGGTGTGACAGAAGTTCTTGAACAATGTCTGAGACCTTATTAGAAAAAAGGTCACAAAGATTTAGTAGTGTTTTCACCATAGTTTACCTTCCTTTGGTTTTGGTAAGTAGTGTTGTGCAAAATCAACCGTTATGGAGTTAGGTTGACTCGGAAAAATCCGATGTGTGCATTATATAATCAGATTGGTGGTCTTATCAAGAGCCAATCTGTCTCCGAGAACTCTCACCATCAGATTCAAAGATCTTTGGTGAGGACGCTCCTTCCAACCATACCACGGTTTTTTCTTCCCGTCAACGTATGGTGGAATCTGACCAACATGGTAGTATTGGTCTGCAGTGATATCATACAACTTATCAGTTGTGGTGTCAACCAACCACCAGTGTGAGCAATCATGATAGTCGATTGCAGTTCTCTGCTCAAGAACATCAGTATCCATCAGGTAGTAAAGTGCCTGAGACGAGTGATAGCAGTGACCAAACATTGGGTTGGATGCATTCTCTTCCCGGTACTTTTTGGTGACCAGATCTGGAGTTAGGTTACTAGAAATAAGTCCTATGACCGATTCAATCTCAGTCATAGGATAAGGTTCGAAGGTAAGAGTTCTTGTCTGAAAGATCTGACCTTCTTTATTATATCGATGCCTTTCTACTGTCTTCATCAAAGTTTGCCGCCAACAACCCCACTATTTACAACACGAGTGTAATCTTGAAGTGTGCTTTCCTGTAAACACATTAGGTGCCATCTTGTCGTTGTGATCACCCCTTCCCTAGTCGCACCAGTAATGAAGTGCTGTCCTAGAGGTTCCTTTAAGATAGATGTATAAAGACCGAATCGTGTTTCCTTGATATAGAAGCATTCATCAATCCACTCAACATCCTCTGGGATGGTTTTTTCTACTGTACCGCCGAAAGAATCTTCCAGGCGTGGTTTGCGTTCAGACATATCCAAAAGTGTTAGTTACGGTATCTGTTTGGGGAGTCTCTTCCTCCTTTTTATTGAATCCGAATGGTCCTTCCTTTTCTTCTAGTGCGAATCTAAGTGCAAGTCCACCGACTGCTTCCATAACTTTGAGAACTTGCTCAGGTTTAGCATCTTCTCCTAGTTCTTTAGCAAC
>VMHT01018101.1_pt1 | contig 11174 bp, 13 predicted proteins | sample 4693611 | NCBI WGS metagenome assembly VMHT01 (sample SAMN12280063, study PRJNA550983) | marine metagenome | isolation source: seawater sampled from same location over 5 years 0.02-0.2 micron viral filtrate | place: USA: collected off the coast of southern California halfway between the port... ... | reverse complement strand
GCATTACTAGAAAAGTATATTACTAAACATTTTGATGCCGAAGATTCTCGTTCTAGTTCATCAGGCTATTATGAAGATAAAATTATGGAAATGGAAAAAGACTTGATAAGGATTGTAGATAAGGAGATATTTTTATGCGAATAGTTAAAGACCCCTTTACAGGGAAGTTGTTAGTATCTCTTGATGAGTTTGAGAGAAAACAATATAAAGAAAAGAATGTTTTTGATATGACATATACAAAGATGAAAGTTTTCTTTGATGATATTCATGAGATTGTTATGGGTGAAGTTAGTATTTTAGAAAAAGAATATGAGAGGAAAAGAAATGAAGAACTATTTAATAAGTGAAGAACAAAGACAGGAAGTCTTAAAGTATCTGTGGACCAGACCTTATGGGGAAGTGTATAGAATTATGGAAACAATATTGAGATTAGGGGAGAGAAAGGATGACGGATTGGCAGAATCTAGTAAGAAGAAAGTATGATTATAAAATAGATGTTGGGTTTTATTCTCTAGGAATAAATCGTGATTTCAATTTAGTGGTTAACGAGGACACTGTTAACTACAATGTTTTAGACAAAACTCTTAAAGAACTCTATCCTGAGTTTAGACAATCAAATGTTATCGTATCTGTAGCAAGGGAAACAAAGTATCAGTTTGAAGAACTATCCGAAAGGATGACTAAGTTTATTAATAAGATAGTTTAATATAAACCTGCTCTTCTTTTAGCAAGTTCATTTTTTAAAGACTGTTCTTTACTAAGAAACTCTACCCCTATCTTAGGCTTAGGTAGATTATTATTTTTTAATTTATTAATAGCTTCTATATATTTTAAAGTTCTTTCCTTTAAACCTGACATACCTTTTTCAGGGTCGTATATTTTAGTGTACTGTTCTTTTGATACTTCTGGGTCTGTATATATTAAATTATCTATTGCTTTTTCATAGTCTCCTGTAACCATCCCTTCGAAAAACTTAGGAAATTTGTTAGGTGCATCAAGCCAAAATGTAGTTTTTACTAGTATTTTTTTAACATCATCTGTTATAGGTTTGTTGTCATATCTTTCTTCTACAGTCCTGTTTACTATATCGATTTTTTCCTGTACATCTTTATATAATAACTTGTCTAAATCTGACTTACTATAAATTTCACCTGTTTTATAAATAGTGTCGTACTCCTCAGGAGTTACCAAATGTCCTGTTCCTATTGTAGGGCTACCCCCTGATGGAAGTTTTCCTTCTTGGTCTATAGGAGTTCCTTTTGTTACTATTTTTCCAGTGGAATCATCATATATAGAATTTTTAAAACCTTCTTCATCTGTTGATGATAATTCTTTTACTATTTCTTCAATCATTATTTCTTCACCAAACTTCCACCGAAGTATAGGCCCACTATTGATGACATAAGGTGAGTATCCAAAGGAGTAATCACTACACCTGCAAATGCTCTGTCCATTAGTATTTCCTTCTTCTCTATTAGAAACAAAAAACCTGGTTTAAATTCTGTCCATGTTAAGATGACAGGAATATCCATAAGAACAGGAACTATTTTAGGCCATGCAATAACAAAGAACACAGCCGTTAAAGCTATGATTCTTCTTGTCCATTGAAAGCCTTTGTTCTCATATGTTCTTGCTTTATCTACAAAAGACATTTGTGTTTCTGCTCTTTGTAATAACATCTTTTGTTCTTCTTGTTTTGCTTTAATGCTTTGACCCCATATAGACATTACTCCACCGAGTAAGCTAGAGCCTAGCATTGTAATCATTTCTACTGGTAATCCACCCAACATTTTATTTCTCCCCTGCTAATCTGTTTAAGTTATTTAAAAAAGTATTTATCTTTTCTAATTCTCTTTTATCTTTTATGCCACCTTTAAGCATTTTCTGTATGGCTGTTGTTTGCATGTTCTTAACTCTACGTTTAACTGATTCTATCAGTGACTCTGGAGTATATCCTAATTTTACAATTTCTTCATAAGCCCATTCAGGTACGATAGGTCCTTCAAAATCAAACTTAAATAAATTTTCTGCTATAAAATCTGCTAACTTATCTTTTGTTAAAGCAGCATTTCTATCGCTAACAGAGTAGTTATAAATAAGTTTAGTGGTCATTGCTTCTCTTAAAGAATATGAAGACATAAATCTAGCGAACCAATCCTTTAATTGTCTTTGTATTTTTGCATTTTGGTCGTTGGTATAAAAAGGATTCTTAGAATTTTTTTCAAACCATAATTCAATAGCACCATGCAAAGAATTAGGTGTTAGTTTTTTCCAAGCGTCTCTTACCTCTGATGTAGCAGGTGGTATTCCGAATACGGCACTTTCATCTTTTGTTACTAGCTTACCTAAACTATAATTTAAATAATAGTCTGATAAAGTCAATCCACCAAACACTATATCTTTACCGAAGTCATATCCTGGAAAACTGATAAAGTCCAAAGGATTTATATCTGGAGCGGCAACAGTTGCAGTTAAATCTAGCCCTGTGACACTAGAAGGTACACCAAAGATAGCCCAATCAGGAAGCCCTGCCTGTAATAAAAACATACTTAAAGTAGGTATATTGCTATCAGTTAACTTATTAGTCCATCCTACTACTTGGTCTGCAGATTTTACAAATAATGCACCTGTAAGTCCAGATACCACTGCACTACTAGCTACCATTCCTAGTAGTTGTGCTGAGTCTCCTCTTTTAGCATTTTTAATTGCTTCTATTAATTGAGCATGGTAGTTGTGCATAAATGTTTTAAATAAACCTGCGGCTCTACCTACTGTTCCTAGTTGTTGATAAAGAAAAGGTCTTTCCGCTAAGTCGTATCGAACCATATACTTATCCGCTAATCTCCATGCCTGTTCTACTGCTTTTTCTTCAGCGACACCTAATCTTTTTAGATGATGCCCAAACATCAATACAGCATTAAGTCTAGAGTATTGTTCAATATTAGATGCTAATGCTCTACCCGAAGTAATATTTTTGATTCTTGTTACAACGTCTTTTGCATCTGAAAACTTTCCTTGTTTATAGTATCCTTCACCTGCAAATTCTCTCAAGAAGTTATCATTAATAGTTCTGTTTCTTACAGCAGTCTCTATCATTTTCTGTGAAAATTTATCAGGTGCTACAAGTTGTTTCTGCATTAAAGCTACAGTTAAGTATGCATCTGATAAGGCAGTTACATTATCCTTACCTGCTAACTGCGATAGATGTGCAAGTTTTGGTGGAATCATTTGATAAGGCTGTAACCCCTGAGCAATAGCAAATCTTGCGTTTAGTTGTAGTAAATAAAAATGGTTAGCTAATGCTGCAGTTTTTGTATATAAACCTTTAAATGATGGAGAGATAGACCTTTCAATTGCTTCTACTGCAGAAGATATTTTAGTAGCATTTAAACCAAGAGAATTTTCTACATATTCTTTTCCTGCTTTTGTAGAATTAGGGTACAACATTTCTAGTGTTTGTCGTGAATCAGGTCTAACTCTACTTTGAGAAAACTGTCTTATATTATTTCTCAATCTAAATCCATTAGCAGTTTTTACTGCACCTTCAACATATAATTTTATAGCCAAAGTATAGTCATCTACCCCTGCTCTTCCAGCTTTTGTACCTAGAAAACCTGATACGTTACTAAACTTTTTTCTAGGAAGTTTGTGTATATTGAATCCTGCTTTACTAAATACTTCATCATACTCTTTTTTAATAGCATTGACTATAGTGTCTTTTGATTTTGTTCTTTCTAGATGTTGTAATACATTACTGAAAGCCGCAACAGTATCATCACTACCTTTATTTCTTTCTACTGCTTTATAGTTTACTTCTGCATTAGGTATTTTTTTCTTTAATCTTTCTGCTAATACTTTCGCACCTAATTCTGTAGTAGTGGGTGGTGCATCTATTAATTCTTTATTTACAGAAACATATACTCTATAGTTCCCTGTAAAAATATGTGGAAAAAAGTTGGGTCTTCTGCTTAGTGCTGCAATTCTATAGCCACCATATTGTTTGGCCATAGAGTTATAATATTTACGGATTGTTTCAAATCCATTCATTACATCACGATAAGCTACTACTTGTTCATTACTAAAACCTAACTCATCTAAATAATTCCTACTAACTACACCATCCTTATCGAATTTATTAGACCTTTTATCTTTAGGTGTACTAGACCATATCTCGTACTGTCTTTCTATATCAAAAGTTTTTGTTACTAAATCTTCTTTTTCTTTACTCGATAGTCTGTTAAATCTAACGAGCATACCACCTTCAGAAGGTTCTAGTTTACCTTTTCTTAGTGCTGTTAATCCTTTTGTTGATACTATCTTTGCATTATCTAATACTTTGAGTACCATATCTTCCACAGATATACGGTATAAATTATACTCATCGACATATCTTTTGAAAACAGGATACTCATTTAAAAATTCTTTTGGTAATATTCCTTTTCTAACTTTCATGAAAAGGCTATCTTTTAAATCACTATATGCTCTGATAGGTTTTGGAACTTTTACTTCAACTTTTTCACCTGTCTTTTTATTTTTAACAATTTTTGTTTCGTAATCTAATTTAACTGCATCTAATTTAGCTTGAGTAGGTGTTCTATAATCTGTTCCTTCTCTATTGACTCTGTTTACAAAGGTTTGATTATGTACTAAGAAATCGTCTAATACATCTAATTGTTTTTTTAATTTACCTTGAGATGCACTTGTACTTCTTATCTCTGTTTTTATATTAGCAATTCTCTGTTCTGCTTTTATTCTTGTATCTGCTTTGGTGTTCTTATTTTTTAATACCTTTTCTAGTTTAGCTAAGTCTTTTTGTAATGCAGATTTTTTATCGGCCAATAAATTGTATGAGTCTATGGATGCTGATAAGTTTTTATTTACTACGTCTACATCTTTTTCAAACTGTCGTACAAATTTTGATTGTTTTGCTTTTTCTACTACCTTTGCAGTCTCTCTTTCTAAGAATGTCTTTTGACCATACCTAGGACCAATACCCCCTAAGGCGGCAAAAGTTAAACCATTAGCTAATCTTTGTTCTAAATCACCTTCAGCAGAACCATAACCTAATGCACCTAAAGAAGTTATTCTACTTAATGGTGCAAGACTACTGGCTAAATCCATATACTTACCTAAGACTGCTCCTTTTGCACCTGCAGTTAGAGATTCTACAACACCTTCATCAGCCTTTGACAATGCGTCTATACCACCTACAGCAATCGCACCTGCAAACGGTGCAAGTTTAGGTATGTTAAGCAGTGCCGCTTGTGGCCCACCATACATAGCTATCAGTCCAGGAGATGCTCCTACACCTGCATAAAATTTAGTCCAAAAGTTGTTGGGGATTTTGCTGTCGATTTTTTCAGCTTTTTTGATTTCTGTATTTTCAGCTTTTTTTAAAGCCTTATACATATTTTTGAGAGTACTTTTAGGTTCATCGTTACCTAATTTATCTTGTGATTCTATATCCTGTATAACACCTGCTTTTACTTCATCACTTAAAAACATTCCGGGAATGTTGGACAGTGTTCCTAGAAGATGTTGTGCATAGACTCCGTGATAACCTTTTTTTAAAGATAAGGCATTATTTTTTAAGGAGTCTACAAAACCTATAGGTTCTTCTTTTGTTGAACCGCCTGAGGCTGTATCTTTTTGTATATCTGATTGACTTTCTAGTTTTTTCTTTTTTACTAAATCTTCTTTAATAAAAAGTTTTAATTTATCTTTCTTTTCTTGAGATAAATTATTAGTATCTATAACTAGGTTTTTGCCATCAGATGTTTCATATGATATCGTTGGCATATTTTTAACCTATAATTTCATCTAATTGTTCGTCTGTTTCTATTTGATAGTCTGTTTCTATTTTTTGTACTGTTCCTGATTGTTGCTTCCAAGCACTTAATGCATTGTTTAGTCTCTTCTGATATTCTGCATCAAGTTCTTCTTGTGTTGGTTTTTGTAAATTTATATTAAATAAGTCTTGTTCAATTGTTCCATCAATATAGTCTCTATCTACTAATCCTTTTAGTGTACTATCATTCCATGTTTCACCATAGAATCCTAAAGTTTCTGTTGGTACAGTAGTAACTTCACCCAACTCAAAACTAGGAGCTACTGCACCAGTTTCTTCTACCTTCTTTCTAAATTTCTTTGAACGTGGGTCTATATCTAATAAAAAGTTTACACTATCATTTCCTATATTAACTTCCTTCTTTAAGTTTTCTGCAATATCCGTGTAGTATTGCCCTGATTCTTTTTTTAAATCCACAGCATCTTGTCCTTGTAACTTTATTAAATCATTAGGGCTTAAATCGTCATACTGTTGTTTGTATGTTCTAAGAGTTTCATCATCCATTTCCATTAGTGTTTCAATACCTTTGTTACTTAAAAATGTAGAAAATGTAGGGTCGCTTTGTTGCTCTACTACTCTCATAGCTTTTGTTGCTTGTTTTTCTACAGTGTCTAAATTCTGTGCTATCTCTCTTAAATTTTTTTGACCTTCCGTAGCTATCTCTAAAGCATTTTTGCTAAGTTCTTGATAACGACTACCTGCACCTAATAATATATTTCTAAAACTTCTTGAACTAAGCAGACCCATCTTCTTCCTCCCCTTTAGACATTAATCCTTTTGTCTCTTCTTCCATCTCTTCTATATCTTCTACGTCTTTTTTCTTTAACTTAAAATCATCTAACTTACTTTGTAAGACAGTATTAATTAATTCTTTTGTTTTATTTTTCTTTGGAGGATTGATATTAATCTTTTCAATTCCTGCACCTTTACCTATAGCAAATATCATTTTACTAACTCTTGATGTGAGTAGTAAACCTACATCAGGCGTAAATGCACCTTCTACAAATCCAGAAAATATAATTGTTTTTGTTAAAGATTCTACAGATATACCTGTCTTTAAAAGAAAAGCTACTCTTTCCATTACACCTTTATTCGTTGTTAGTTTTTTTAATATATGTAATCCTGCATCTTCTACCTTCGCATACTTTGGTGGATTTTCCCAAGGATAATTTTTTGGCGTATCCGTTAAAGATTGCCCAGGTATAGGTGCATCAAATGGATTTGATTTTCTAAGTGCCATTATGTTTGTAGTCCTCTTATCATTTCTCTAAGTGTTTGATTTAAAAAACTATCAAAAGCATCAGTATTAGACTGTGCCACTTGACCGACCTGTCCTGCAGCTTGAGGTGCTTCTGTAGCCATCATTAAATCATTAAAATTTATGGCGGTTTTTATTGATGCCATTTGTTCAATAGGGTCAAATTGTGTTGCTTGACTTGCACTTCCTTTATTTAATAGTGAAGTGCCTACTATAGTTCCTATTTCTGCCCACATATTATTATACTCCTGCTCCCGATGTTAATACACTACCAATTATATCGAATCCTATACTACCAATCATTTGATTTAATGCATCTTTTGAAGATTCATTTAGTAATGCAATTTCTGTTTCTCTTTCTAATGCGGCCATTGCTACATTATGCGCTCTGTCTCTGGCATTTTCTGATGATGTGTTGACCCATGATGCCTCATCTCTCCACTGTTGCCATAATGCTGATAGTGCAAAGTTAGAAATATTTAGTAAGTTTTGTGCATCTGTTTGATTTGCCGCATTAATACTTGCAGTATTTGCTGTATTAACTTGTCTTCTCCATGTTACATTTGATTGGTCAATTACTCTTTGATTTTCAACGTTAAATCTTTCTCTTTGGTCTTGAAGTTGTGCATTGAACTGATTAATAGTTGCTTCTCTTTGTGCGTTAGCTTCTGCTACACCTATTTCATTTTGTGCATTTTGAGCAGATATTTTATTAGACTCAGCTACAGCATATTGATTCATAGCATCTTGCCTTGATGCATTGTTTGTATTAATCTGTGTTTGTAGACTTGAAAAGAATTGGTCAGTCTGTGCCTGACTTTGTGCATTAAATTGTAGTGATGCATTTTCTGCCGCTTGGTCTGTCAATAATGTCTGTTGTCTTAGTTGGATATTTGTTAAACTTGACTGTTGTCTATTGGATAAATTTTGCATATCCATTTGGAAATATTGTTGAGCATTTAAAACTGCCGCCTGTTGTCTATTATTTAAATTTTGAAATACAGCCTGTTTATATGTGTCAGCATCAGCTTGAGCAATAGGTATAGATGATTGCAATACACCTGTAGCTAGAGCCTCAGCGGCAATACTAGACGCACCTAAACCACGCTGTTGCATGGAGGCATCAACTAGTCTTTTTGCCCCTTGAGCAAAAGCAGGTAGAGGTTTACCCTCATCGACTGATTGTTGTATAGCTTGGGAAATATTAGCGAGTTGACCTTGAACGGTTGCTTCTGGTGGTAATGCTGTTAAGTCTTGTTGTTCTGCCACCATTGGTTGAGTTACAGTACCTGTCTCTGCTACCATTTGAGGTACAGCTTGACCTGTCACTGCTTGATATTGTGGAGCAGATGTTACTGTTGCTTGTTGAATTTGTGCTGCACTAGGTACTTCTGCTGTAGGAATTGTAGGGGCTACAGTGGTTGTAGGGGTTGGTGCTTGAACTTGTCCTTCTAGGCCTGGAGTTACTTGTAGTGTACTTGGTGTGACTTGTTGTAAAGCTAATCCAGGAGTAACTGCAGTTCCTGTAGGTAATGTAGGTTGTCTCATAGCCGCACCGACTTGAGCCTGTACTACTTGAGATGGGTCTGTTAGAGTTTGTGTTGATTGATTTGTTTGACCTGTAGTTTTTAAATATTCTCCAAATCTTGCAGCACTTCCTGTATCACCAAATTCTATAGTACTACCATCAGGTAATTGTACTGGTGTTATGGCCATTCCCCCAATAACAGGACCTTTATCTTTCATATAGTCGGCAAAACCTTGTCTGTATTGTTCAGGAACATTTGTGTATTCCTGAATAGGGTTACCTAATTTATCTAACTCTGCCATTATTTACTCCCTTTAATTAAGTATGCTTCCATCCACATAATCTTTTCTTTTATTACTGCTATATCCTGTTGTATTTGTGATACAGTATCTGCCTTACGTTCTACTGCATCTAGCCTTTCTGAAAACATACCCCATGTCATACCAATGGTTACCAATAGTACCAGATAGGGTAATATGCTTTTCAGTTCTAATTTCATCCGTTTGCTGCCTTCATATTAGCAACACGTTCCTCATGTTCTTCCCATGTTTTTGCTAATTGCTTTTCTTTTGCATAATCAGGTTTATCTTTATTAAATGCTATTACCTCATCAACAGTCATGTTCATCCACTTTTGTCTTTCTTGAAAGTTTCTTTCTGCCCATGTCTCTAATCTATCTAAAAGAAATTTATTATGTATTGTTAATTCTTTATTGTCTGCTCGTAGTTCTTTGTTATCTTTACGAAGTTTATTAACTTCTTCTTCTAGTTTTTTTATGGACATACGTTTCTCCTTTATATTAATTATTGAGGGCATTGAGGGGATTATTTAAAGACTTATTAATCTCTAAGTTTAAATTCTCTTCGATTACTTTTAGTTCGTCAAATATTTCTCTTGTATCAGCTTTCTGTCTATCTTCTACATCATTAACAATTTCAGTAATGTGTCGGATATCTCCGTTCATTTGACGCAAATCTGCCTTCATATCATTTTTCAAATCTTTTGCAACATCTGCTACAATAGTAATTTCGTCTAGTATCATATCTAATTCTGATTTTACTATGGCTATTTCTTTTTCTAAGTACGTTAAATCAGGAGCAGTATACTTTTGTATCTTGGCTTTCATATTAAGATAGTCTTGGTAAAAAGTAAAACCTGTCCAAGCCGCACCACCTAATGTGCCTAGCAAAGATAGTACGATGAAGATTTTACCCCCACCTATCTTTAATCCTTTGTACTCAATTTCTGCCATATTGACTATTTATTATTTGCTCCATTATATAATCTTGTGCTAAACTATAATCTTTAGCATAAGGGTCTTGTATTGATTTACTTAAATACTCATCTACATTCTTATCTTGTATAATTGTTTGAGTATCAAAAAAACTCTTAGTGTCTCCCAGTATCTGCATTACAATTAAAGTTTTAAGTTGATTAGTTTCATCATATCTTGCTTCATCATCAATCTCTTTAACTAATTTAGTGGCTGCTTTTTCTTTTGCTGAAGGTTCTTTTACAGATTTTTCTTTAGGCTCTTCCATTTCTTCCTGCTCGGAACTATCATTATCTGCTACAACAGGTTCTTCCATTTCTTCAGTATTAGTTTCTGTTGCTTCTTCCTTTGTAGGTTGTTCATCAACAGTCTCTTCTACTTCCATTACTTCAATGCTTTCTTCCATTTCAGCTTCTAGAGATGCCATTTCCATTTCAGGTTCTGGTTGAATATTATCTATCTTAAAATCTATTTCGGATTCCACAGTCTCATAAGATATTTCTTGTTGAGGTTGTTCAATAGGTGTAAATTCAATTTTACCTGCATCGTCAACTTTAATATCATTGTATTCAATAATCTCTTCAATCAAATCTATTTGAGTAGAATCTACTATATTTAAATAAACTATTTCTTCTACTGTTGTTATCTGCTGTTCAATAATAGTAGAGATAACATTATAAAAAACATTAACCGATACATCATCAAATAAAGGACCTATAGCTAGATTAATATCTCGACCACCAATCTCTATAGTGACTTTACTTAGAACGCCACTGAAATCGAAAGAACCATTGTATGATTGATAACCTGATGTAATTCCAGACTCAGACAAGATATCAGTTCCTGTAAAGACTGTAGCCCCATTTCCAGTTCCTGTAACGTGCATGTAGATTCTATCTTGAGCATCTTGTTTATCTACTTCAATCGAGTAGGTTACTTGTCCTCCATTATCAATTTGTAAATCAGATATATCTACTTCTTGATAAAATGTTGTACCCATACCATCTACAAGCATACGAGATTTATTATTACCACTGCCTGTTATCTCAGCACATGTATCAGTACCTAATTGACCACAGGATGTACCTGAAGGCATACTTGCTGGTCCTTCACCACCCCAATCTTGAGCCATATCAGGTAAATTTAAAACATTACCAGATTCTTCATTGGTAACAGTAGTTGTTGTGGTAGTCTTAGTCGTTGTTGTGGTAAAGATTATTTCTGTACCTTTATCTTCTTCTGTTTTCTCTATAGTAACTTCTTCTTC
>VMHT01064043.1_pt1 | contig 11178 bp, 13 predicted proteins | sample 4693611 | NCBI WGS metagenome assembly VMHT01 (sample SAMN12280063, study PRJNA550983) | marine metagenome | isolation source: seawater sampled from same location over 5 years 0.02-0.2 micron viral filtrate | place: USA: collected off the coast of southern California halfway between the port... ... | reverse complement strand
TGTGGTAGGTTGTTAGGTTATATCGCCAGTGTGGAATGGTAGGGGGTTGTATACGGCTCAACACAAAACCCTTTGTGTTATAGTATACAGAACCACCGAACAGTACCACACACACGATTAACCGGCTACCACGTATAAGGTTTTACATGTGCCTAGATACAAATATCTTGCATACATGAATCATTTACAGTATTCTAGTATTAAGTGTCTTGTATGATACACCTTATACAGGGTGCTTTGTTCTTTATCTATGAGGGATACACATTCTAGGTAGGTATATAGGGACATGATATACCTACCGTATCCACTTTGGGGAGCCTATGACAGTACAAGTATTCTACATTGACGGTATGATTACACAATATCCAGACAATCAAACAACGTGGTCAATTATTGTAGACAATCAAAATATAATCATGTGTGTACAGCTGTTATCCATACCATATAATCAGGGTCACTAATGGAATCAATACAGAATCAGATAGCAAGGGTATTCAGTGACCCCTTCGAGTTTATCCAGCGCCTTAACATAGTGGACAAGTCTGGTAAGGTTGTACCCCTTAGACTCAATGCAGAGCAGATTGAGATTATCAATGCCTTAGAACAAGGTAGGGATACCCTTGTACTTAAGCCTAGACAGATAGGGTCTTCTACAGTTGTTTGTGCGTACATGTTTTGGAAAGCTTATACAGCAACAACACCACTAACATTAATAATACTGTCCTATAAGATAGCCAGTTCTAAACACTTGTTGCATATTCACAAGAGGTTTTATCAGTATCTACCAGAGGGATTAAAGAGACCACTAGAGACAGACAATACAACAGAGCTATCTTTCAAGGATGGTGGACGTATCATAGCAGCAGCAGCAACACAGGCAGGTGGTTTACGGTCTCAGACCTGTTCTATGCTACACATATCAGAGTATGCCTTTGCAGAGAATCCAGAGGAACTAAAAGCAACGGCTATCAGTGCTTTGAACGATGGACAGTTGGTGATTGAGAGTACAGCGAACTATTACAACGATGCATTATGGAAGGAAGTACATAAACATCAGATAGGGGAAGCAGATTGGAACTACTTATTCTTTCCATGGTTTAGTCATGCAGAGTATTGTATGGATGACATACCCATTACTCTGACGGATGAGGAATTGAAGTTACAGGAGGACTTTGGTCTAACACTAGGTCAGTTTGCATGGAGAAGGGAGAAGATAAGTAAGCTTGGATGGGAGAAGTTTGTACGAGAGTATCCGATGACCTTGGATGAGGCATATAGGATTAGTGGCAATACATACTTTACATATGATGACTTTGAGCATGTGGATGTATTGACTGTTAGTCCTGTAGAGTGGGTAACGTTTGAGGCACCGAATGCAGACGACACATATGCTATTGGAGTAGATGTTAGTGGTGGTGTAGGTAGGGATTATGCTGTAGTCTTTTGTGTAAGCAGGATGACCTTACAGCCGGTCTGTATCTATAGGTCGAATACAGTCAGTCCAGTACAGCTAGCAGATTACATCTATGATATGAGTGTTACGTACAACAATGCATTGACGTTGGTAGAGAGCAACAACTATGGGTTGGCAACGATACAGGAGTTGTTGCACCAGGGGTTTCATAGGTTTTGGAAGGATGCACATACGGGTAAAGACTTTCTAACGACGAGTAGAAGTAAGCCGTTGTTGTTTGAGAACTTAAAGAAGGGGATACAGACGGGTAGTATACGGTTGATAGACAATGTAACGATGACAGAGCTCCGTAGTATCACAGTAGACGAGAAGGGTATACTTAGGTTTGGAGAAGATGTAGAGAGTCACTGTGACAGTGCAATGGCGATGGCATTGGCGTATTGGTGTTTAAATAGTGTTAAGATAAAGCAGAGTGCATTTTTGCCGGATTGGATTATAAGTCAGAAGGCGGATAAGCAGTTAAGGACCAGTGGTGTAAGTCCGAGTTTGCATAGGAGGTATTAGTGATTCGGTTGTACAATAGTGATTGTATGGATGAGTTTGCTGGTATGGAAGACAACCAGTATGACATAGCAATAGTGGACCCACCGTTTGGTATTGGAAACTTTGTACAGGTTGGTGGGAATCATCGTGGTGACGCTGTAACTTGGAATGACAGTACACCTACAGAGGCATACTTTGCGGAGCTTCGTAGAGTAAGTAAGCATCAGATTATATTTGGTGCGAATTACTACAACTGTTTTGATGGAAAGCATGGTGCGATTGTTTGGGTAAAGAATCAACCGATGCCCAACTTTAGTAAGGCAGTCATTGCGAGTTGTACGTTTCACAAGAAGATAGAGTTGTATCAGCAGACCTGGACCAACTTTGTGGCAGAGGGTAGGTGTACAAAGCATCCGTGTGAGATGCCGGTGGATTTGTATTTGTGGTTGTTGGACAACTATGCCAAAGAAGGCAATAAGATACTGGACACCCATTTGGGAAGTGGTAGTATAGCAGTAGCGTGTCATCGTGCTGGGTATGATTTGGATGCGTATGAGATCAATGCTGAATACTACAAAGCAGCCAAAGCCAGGCTAGAGTTAGAGCAGCGTCAAATAAGGTTGTTTGCATGAAACCAGATGGTAAGCCATTGTCGATATGTAGTATATGTGGTTGTGATCCTTGTGACTGTCATGGTGTTGTCAACTTTGACATGGTACGGTTAACGTATAAGATAGGGGAAAAGTCTTTTGTGTTGGATTTGCCAAAGAGGTTGGTCCGTCAATATACAAGTCTATACAAGGAACTTGAAGTGATGAATGCAGATGGTAGTGTAGTGGTGTATAGTAGTGGTGTTGTTACGGAGAAGAGCAATGAGAACAAATAGAGAAGCAGTAGCGTTGATACGTACAGTGTTGGATGAGCACAATCATTTTTGGGATGATCAACGCGCTGAAATGAAGAGGTACCGAGATGTATACGAGAATCGTTTTTGGCAGTCTGAATATATGGACGATACAATGGTCCGTGTGGAAACAGCCGACTGCTTCAGCTACGTTGAGGGCTTTATTGCTAGTTTGTTTTCTCGCAACCCTGCTGTTGTTGTGGCGAAAGATGCATCAATCATAGAAGGGAATGCAAAGATGGCTGAGGCTGTTGTCAACCGTTTTTTGTTTGACAAGAGAGAACAACTGGAGATTGCATCAAGACTTGCCCTTATTTATCCCGCTTCATTCCTTAAGTTATCCCCTACGGATAGCACGGATATGCTTGAGAAAGTATCCATCCGTGCGATTCCGTGCTGGGAAGTAATAGTGGATATGGATGCTTGTTCGTGGGATGAACAGAGGTTTATGGCACATGTGTATTACTTACCGATGCCAGAGGTACGGGATCGGTTTGGTTCCAAGAAGTTTACACCAATACCGAAGGTGGATTACTTTACTCCACAGGAGAAGTACACTGGAGTGAGTGAAGACTTACCCAATGATTACCTGTATGTGCAGATAGTAGAGTTCTATGACCTGGCATATGACAAGCTGTACTTTTGGTCGCCAAACTACAAGGATGGTGGGGAACTGTTGGAGAAGAGTGAGATACCGGTGCGGACATATGATGACCGTCCTATGAGTCCCTTGTGTCCATTGTACTATGCACGTAAACCAGAGAAGCCCATGTGTGGGTTGTCTGCGGTAAGTCGAGTGTATGACCAGTTTTATGAGAAGAACATCCTGCGTACATATTGGGCAAACAGTGTTAGAAGAGACTCCAGACAATACCTGTACAAAGAAGGGTCGCTCGATGAAGAAGCACTGGCAAAAATTACTGCAGGTGTGGATGGTGCAATGATTGCCGTTGATGAGCCTGTACTCGATGGTATTATCCGTGCAGTGGGTGTAGAACCCTTGTCTGGTAACTTCGACCGGTATTTATCTTACATAGAGCAAGACATCAATCGCGGCAGCATCTTGGCTCCGTTTAGTCGTGGGGAAGCGACAAAAGCGACGGCTACTGAGGTGACTGCCCTTGCTCAATACTCCGCATCGGAGATTGGTAAACTGGCTAGAGAGAGGGACAATGCGATAGAACTGATTGCCCTTGCCTACCTGCGCATTGTGTCGTTGTTGGCTGAAGACAAAGACCAGGCCGTAATTGAGGTGGATGGGTTACCCAAGGTGATCACCGTACAAGACTTGGATGCCAAGTTTAAGATTGTGGCACTTGATCAAAGTAGTACTCCACTATCTGAAGCACTAAAGAGAAACAACCTTGTCCAGTTGCTACCTGTGCTTACACAGTTGGGTGTACCTGCTGACAAGATTAAAGACGAACTGATACGCATTTATGACTTGCCAGAATCCTTTTTAGAAGCTCCACCAGCACCACCAGCACCACCAGCACCATCACAAGGAATGGGAGGTGCCGCACCGGAAGAAATGCAAACCACTCCAGGCGAGATAGGTGCGCAAGGTGAACTACCATCTGCTCAACTTGCTCAAATGCTTAACACACAGAGACAATAATGCCATTCTACACCTACCAATGCCAAGTATGTTCCAAACGTCATGAAGAGTTAATATTTTTTAGTGACTATGAAAACGACAACATTCCCAAGGTGTGTGGTGCAGACACGTATGAACAAGGGTGTGGTGGAGATTTGCATCGAGTATTTACGGCACCAGCAACCCACAGTAGCTGGGCTGGGACGGGTAAGCATGGGGTAAACGGGTACTTCTCAAAGGCATTGGGAAAGCATGTGGCTAACAAGCACACAGAGCAGAAGATTATGGAAGGTAGAGGGTTTGTATGCGAAGCTGACCTGCCAAAAGACCGTTGGGACACAGCAGTCGAGACACAGAAAAGACGTGTTACAGCACAGGATAAAACAATAGAAACATACACAGAGGCTTTGAAAGATGGTAAAACAAAAGAAGAAGCCGTGGTGGAAGCGTTTCCTGCACATGATGCAGTTAGTGGTAAGCTGGATGAAACTTGGGGGAAAAGTGAATGAGGAAATGTTAGACGCTGAAATAGGCGCAGCAGAACAAGATGAAGAAATGGCATTTGCAGAGATGGCACCGCGTGGTCGATTCAGTGCCAAGGCATTGAACAACCTGGTCAAAGCCACTAACCGTTTGCTGCCTAAGTTTGGGCAAACTCCAGACTACCCATCGTTTGAGGGTGACATTACAGAGTTTCCAACAGACTTTGTACGTGTACTGGCTATGTTCCAAGGCGCTACGGATGACGCTGTAGAACAAGGTATTGTAGACGATGAGTTTGCATTTGAGTTTGAAGACATTAGTTCAGATGGAAACCTGATGATACTGGCAGGTAAAATCAACAAGCTGGCATCGGACAAACAATACGACCGCTATTTAAAATCACAACCAACCGATGAACCTGGAGAGGGTGAAGAAATGGTTGAAGACGAGATCACAACAGAAGACATGCCACCAGAAGATGTGGATGCCTTATTTATGGAGAGAATGTAATGCCTAAGGTAAACGGAAAAAAGTTTCCCTACACAGCAAAGGGAAAAGCAGCAGCCAAGAAAGCAGCAGCCAAGAAAACATCTAAGATGGCAAAAGCCAAATCTGCAAAACGCAAAAAGACCATGCCTAAAAAAGGCACTATGAAAAGGAGATAACATGCCAGCCAAAAAAGGATTGTACGCAAATATACATGCTAAGCGCAAACGCATCAAAGCAGGTAGTGGTGAAAAGATGAGGAAGAAAGGTGCCAAAGGCGCACCCACTGCTGCTGCATTTAAAAAGTCTGCAAAGACAGCCAAGAAACGTAAACCCACAACAAAAAGGAAATGAAAATGAATAACACTACCTCCGGTGCGGAGACTGTTGAGAACGTAGAAACCCCAGAAACAACTGAAGCAGTAGAGACTGAAGAGACTGTAGAAACACCTGATGGTGATGTTAGTGTTGATGGTGGTGAAGAAGACGTAGAGCTGATGACCATTGAAGAGCTTTTGGGACTCAATGAAGAAGACTACGAAGAGTTTACAGAAGATGCCAACCACAAAGGGATGAAACCTTTACATGAGTGGATGCAGCATATTCCAGAGGACGTAAGAAAACATGTTGCTAATATACGTTCTAGTTACACTCAAAAGACGCAAGAGCTGGCAGAAATGCGTAGAGCGTTGGAGAATGAGAAGGCAGAACTCCAACGACAGCAAGACCATGCTGTAAACAATCCTTTCCTTAAACGTGCTGAAGAAGAATTGGCCAACGAGGAAGAGTACGATGTATACACTACAGAAGGGATGCAGGCTGAAATCAAACGTCAAGCCGCAAAAATGCTTCAAGAAATGATGAAGCCAGCCCAAGAAGAAATGCAGATGAAGCAACGTCGTATGCAGCTTGAACAGTTTAAGACTGACAACCCTCAGCTAATGGAAGACGACTACCGTTTGCCAGTGGCTCAAATGCTACAAGATAGACCTGAGCTGCGATTGGAAGATGCGTACTATATTGTGAAAGCCAAAGTGGATGCAGAGAAACTCAAAGTAGAACGTGCTGAAGTGGCCAAACAAAAGTCTTCTAGACGTGAAACATTGCGTAAGACATCTGGTGGCAAGTCAGTGACTCCAAGTGGTACACCGAAGTTTCGTGATGCTTGGGAAGCGTACAACTATCACAAATCATTGAAGTCTAAGAAGTAGAGGATGTAATGCCCAAAGGTAAGCGCAACGTAAACAAAATCATCATACACCATTCTGCATCACCGCAGTCTACGACCAAAGAGCAAATATACGATTGGCATGTCAATGGCAATGGTTGGTCAGACATCGGGTATCACTACATCGTACTGGGCAACGGTGAAGTGGTAGCTGGCCGTCATGTAAACAAAACAGGTGCCCACTGTAAGAACCACAATAGAGGTTCAATAGGCATCTGTGTTACCGGTAACACATCTACTGTTGCGCCAACCAGACAGCAAATGGATTCGTTGTGGGGCAAGGTAAAGATGATTATGGAAGAATATAACCTAGACAGACACAATGTATACGGGCACAGAGACTTCGGAGCAACCGAGTGTCCAGGAAACTACCTGTATGCAATGTTACAACAGTTTAAAGCCGGACTGCTTGCTTAGGGTTGACAATACAATAATTACAATTTAAAATGCCTATGTTGAACGAACTCTGTAGAGCACTCAGACAACAACCATTCCACGGGAATACGGTTTAGGCAGAACGACAAAAACTAAACAAATTAGGTAAAACAATGGCTATTTCGAATGATTTGCTATCGTCAACCTTGTATTCCATCCGTGATGGCGAAGTTGACGAATTATTTCAAAAGGTTGCATTCTTAGACAATGCAAAACGTTACGGCGGTATTGAGTATGAAGATGGTGGTATCAAAATCCAACGTCCCCTCTCAATCGCTGAACACTCTCAAATCACCAACCTTCCTACTGGATACGAAGCTGTAAACCTTGCAGTTAAAGACGTATTGCAGCCTGCTATTTATGAGTGGTCTGACTTTACTGCACCAATCGTAATCACCAAAAAAGAAGAGTTGGAAAACAAAGGCGAGAAAGCAATCGTAAAGATTGTTGAAGCTCGTATGCGCTCAGTAATGGGTATGCTTCGACGTGAGTTGAACAAGCAGTTGCTTCGCGGTAACTCTACTGTTTTAACTTCTGTAAACACTTTGAACGGTGACGTTGTTGGTGGATTCTTGGAAGCAGAAACCAAAACTCAACAAGGTATTGCTGGTAACACTGTTGGTGGTATTTCTAAGCAGACGTATCCAGTAAACGGTTGGTTAAACCAGTTGGCTGACATTGGTGGTGCTTTTAGTACAAACGGTATTCTTGGTATGCAACAAATGGCAATCCAAGCAAACACTGTAACTCACATGGGTGAGATTCAATGTGTGCTTTTGTCTGAAGCAGCAATGGCTAACTACCGTCGTGCTTTGTTTCAACAAGAACGATACATCAATGAGAAGACTCTTGATGGTGGACGTATGCAACTTGCTTTTGGTGGTGCTGTTGTTGAGCAAGACCTTGAGCTTGGATTTACATACAACGCATCAACTGGTGCTGCACCATTGTCTGGTTACTTCCTTAACTTTGACGGTGTTAAGTTGTGCATGCACAAAGATGCTGACTTCGCTGTTTCACCTTTTGAGCACATTTCTGGAACTACAGCACGGGCTGCCCAATTGTATGTTAAAATGCAATTGATTGCAGACCACCTGGGTTCATGTGGTGTTCTCTTCGACGCAGACACTTTCTAAGGGGGCTTATCATGGCTACACAAAACATTATTCAATACTTGGAAACTTCTCAGTACAACGCATTGCCTATTGGTGGTACGGTACCTGTAGGAATCGAAGCGATGAACCGTCGTCAAATCGAAACCTTCATTGCATCTGAGGCTATTGCTGTTGGTGACACTGTTGCTTTGGACTTTTCTAAAGCAGGTAGTGGTGACAAAGGTATTTTTGTTGTCAAATGTGACGATAATACTGCAACCAAAAAATGCGCTGTTGGAGTTGCTATTTCAGCCGCAACCGCTGCTGGAGATACAGTTGATGCTGTGATTGCTGGTATGGTAGACAATGCAAAAGTTGCTGGTGCAACTGCTGTTGGCTCTTCTATGGCTGTTTCAGCTGCTACAACTGGAGAGTTGGCGGTTTACGCTGCCGGTGATACTTTGCCTGTCTTTGCTATTGCTGCAACCGCACATGCTGGTGGTACTGCAACAGTATTTGTTATCAAGCAGTTCTAAGTTCGATTCTTTATCAAGCCGAAGGGGTGGGTGTTTCGCCCATCCCTTTTTTCGTATGGTGACCTATGGCAAATTTAAAAGCATTGAGACAGAAAGTTAAGAACATTACAGACTACAGTCCGGAGCTTCAACAGTTTAATGACCAACTGGATGAACTGTTGAACGATGCCTACTACTGTATTTGGACGATGAAGCGTTGGAGTTTTAGTACTGAACTCAGCACTATGCGATTGCACACAGACATAACGACCAGTACAGATACAGAAAACAATGCCGGTGCGAATATAAATCTTACAGTAAAAAAAGGCGACAGACAGATAGAGTTTTCTGCAAACATTGATAGATTTCATGACCCTGACATATGGGAAGGTCAACCAATAGAAATAGACAACATGGAATACACTATTTCAAAAGTTGTAGATATGCATACAATACTGTTAAAAACACCATTTCAAGGCACCACTACTGCAACAAACACAGGGTGGAAAATAAAAAAGCGATGGTATGACCTTCCAGTTAACTGTTTGGAGCTATTGTATTTAGGGCACAGGGATTACCCCTACGTAAGTGCCAATGGCTCACAGAACCCTTATGGTAAGTCTACTGCCATTTTACCCAGGCGTGAAGAAGACTTGGATTTGAGAGTGGATTACACACAATCCTATGCAGAGGCATACATAACAAGCCCTACGCTACACATAGAGCCAGCAGAACAACTGACTATAAACGAGTTGGATTCTGGTGAATTTCAAATAAATAAATACTATGAGTTTGCCTGGGCTTTTGTAAAAGATGGTAAGGTTGGGGCTTTGTCGGAACCTACTATATACAAAGTAGCCGAAAACAATAAAAAATTAAATTTAGTATTTACCGGTTGGGATGACTTAACTATATTAGCTGACACAGCTAATGACAAAGACCAACAGCCTACCCAATGGGAAGGTTATAGAAAGGTGGTTTGTTGGAACAAAAACTTTGATCAGAATACAGGGGAACGCAAAGGATTGCCATGCTGGTTGTATGTTGTAAACGGTACTAACACACCTTCTCTTACTCGTAATGATCCAGATTATTTACGACCTATTGTTGTAGCAGACACAGTTTCGTTTGTGCATATTGTAAAATTAGACCAACTAGACAACGGTTCGCTTAGATACATTGAGATTGATGGTAATCATCAGCAAATCAGACCGTATCCACGTCCGGTTGGATATGATTTTGAGGTACCTCAGAAGAAGGTTGGTGCAACTATTGAGGTGTACCATAACTACGTTCGTGAAATGATTATGCGATTCATGGTAAAACCAAAGGACCTGCTGCTCTCTACTGATGTACCACAGATGCCATATGAGTTTCACCAGCTTATTGTATACAAAGCATTGGAAGACATCTACTTAAAGTTGGGTCAACAGGGGTTGGCAGCAACGTATGAAAAGAAATACATGAAGGAAATCAACGGGTTGGCAAAGCGATATGTGGACAAGATTGATCAACGTGTAGTGCGTGGACAGTTTCATATGGCCCACGGTAGACCAACATACGATGGTACCACTCTTAGGAGACTTTCATGAAGCCACAACGGTTCAAACGCTATGTACCATGTGGAGGTATCACTCAAGTATTGATGCCAAACATAGGGGACGCAAACATTGTCAACAACTGTAGATACGTATCTGAAGGTGGTTGGAAGGCAGATGTTGGGTTTGAGTCATGGTGGCATGCACCTGCATCTTGGACTGTTACCAGTGCCATTGTTACAAAGTATTTTACTGACAAAGTTGATGCCGTTTATCAATGGAAGAGACAGGGCACCAATGACATTTACACCTTTATTGAGCAGTCAGGGCGATTGTACTACGCCATTGGTAACAAAGGACAGGGTGCAACCTATACGGGTGCCTTCTATGAGAATGACTTGGTAACGATTGACAGTGACCGGTACATACCTAAGCTGGGCGATGTCGGTAGTCAGTTTGTGAACCTGGGACAACATCTGTTGATTATCAACGGACGGGACCGTGCAATACTGTTTAGTGGTGATCAAGTCTATCGAGACTTTGGTTTTGTATTGCAGACTCCAAGTTGTGACCCCTTAGATGTGGATGCTGATTATCAGAAAAACAATGTACTTGCTGGTGGTGCTGCTGTTTGGTTTAAAGAAAAATCACAGTATGGTTTAGGGTATATAGAAAAAGACAGTGATGGAGATACTTTAGAAACGCAGTACACCTACAACTACAAAACTACGATGGTTTCAGACTTGGGTGCCGAGTCTCCATTGTCAGGGGCGCAGAGCGTTTCATGGACACTGCCAAGTGCTAGTCCTGCATACAGATATGGCGTGGTGCTTGACATGCCAATAGGTCAAGAAGGTGTAGTGGCAAGACGCATCTACCGTACCAAAGAGATTGGTTTAAACGGTGAACTGTACTACTTTGTGGCTCAGATAAACGAGAAC
>VMHT01011695.1_pt1 | contig 11179 bp, 10 predicted proteins | sample 4693611 | NCBI WGS metagenome assembly VMHT01 (sample SAMN12280063, study PRJNA550983) | marine metagenome | isolation source: seawater sampled from same location over 5 years 0.02-0.2 micron viral filtrate | place: USA: collected off the coast of southern California halfway between the port... ... | reverse complement strand
TGTTTATTTTTTCTACCCGAATTGCTCTCTGGGCTGTTACAAACTCACCCAATTCATCTGCAGACTTTATTTTTGATAGTTTAACAAAGTTAAACCCTTGAGCACCACCACCTAGACCCGGGGCCGCAATTTGAGCAGCAAAGGTTAAACCAATGCCTGTTAAAATTGTGTTAGTAATTATACAGTCTCTTTCCAAGTCAGGATTCATCATTAAAATAACTCGGTCAATAGCAGTTTCAAAGTGAATAAAAAATTCTATCATCAACTCAGCAAGTACAAAAGTCTTTTGAAAGCTATCGCTATCAACTTCATCTAATAATGCATCGTTTCCATTTCTAATCCATTTTTTATATATAAAATTATAACCCAAAGAAGTAAATACAGCTATCAAAACCATATGCTTGGTAAACATTATTGGGGTTCTAGCTGCACCTACAACTTTGTTAAGTAATCCTTGAGACTTCATTTGATTTAAAGCCAATCCATACTGCGCAGTAAAAGTTATCCACTTAAATGCGGCCGCAGGTATTTTCTTTAAAACTCCCGTGAACTGGCCCATATTTACTTTCTTTACTTTAGATCCCCAGCGTCTAATAGTACTAGGAGGGTGCGCAAGTAGGTTAAACGTACCTCCAGCGCCTTTCGAGAGCGCTTTTATAATAGGTACTGCAATAGGTGCAAAAGTCAACGCAGCGATGCTTCCTAGGCCCATGTACCACCAAAAATTTTCCTTAAGATCATCGAAACAATTGTTACCAACCGGGTTTAAATTTAGAGCTTGAACCGTTTTTTTATCTGTCGCGGGAATGGCAGTGCCTTTTTTGTCCCTTATTGTACCTTTGTTGTCGATTGATAGACCTCCGCCTAGCTTAGCTTTTCTAGAACCAGACGTCTTGGGGAACCCCGGGGTAGTGATTTTTTTCTCATCATTAAACTCAAATATTATTTTTTTCAATTTCTTGTCTCCATGGTTTAAACTATCCCTTTCATAAGGGCAGTAAACAACATTATTTTCAATGTAGCAGAGCTTCTTAAATCTTTCATAAGGCTACTGTGCATTGGGTTCGGATTCTGCTGACCAGGACTTAAGTTTGCCAACTCATTAGCTTTCTGCTTCATTCTGGCCGTTAATTGTCTATCTAAAGAAATTATCTCATTCAACTGGTTGTACACACCGGCACTTTGACCATTCGAGGTCTTACCATCCTCCAGGAATCTCCTACTATATAAAGTTGCTAAAATATTCGCCGCCATTAACTTATTAGTTTCCGTTCCATCAGGAGTCTTGTTTATTTTTTGAACCAGGGAATTTATAAAATTTTTGGTTTTAGAATATTCTGATTTAATAAAACTTCTATTTATTTTACCTACAAACTCCTCTTTCAAAATTGATTCTAACAATTGTATCCTAATTCCAACATTTATTAGAAAAACTTTTCCATCTTCTATTTGAACCTTTGACCTCAACTTCAACTCTTTCCCGGGTCCGCCGCGGTACGGTAGATAAAGAAAGCAAGTATTAGCAAGTGCATGCCCCGGTCCAATCGCTGACCAAGCTTGCCATGTTCTTGCAGCTTCATCAGTAAAGTAATTTTTAGGAAAAAGTTCAGAACAAAGGCCGTTTCTACCTCGTGCCCATTTAACATGAAAAAATGTCTTCTCTGCGACATCCGAAGATTTTATCTTTAGTGCGTCACCACTTGTTTGTTGATCCCACCACCTTTCAAACCTTGCAGCAGAATTTATAATTTCAGCGTCGGGATTTTTCATTATATCTGATAGTCCGCCTCCTGAATTGGTTCTTGAATTAAACCTTTCTTTTATTTTTCTAGCATTTTTTAAATCTGATCCGTCTCCCTTGATCTCGAAATCAAATAAATCTTTAAACTTCTTATTAAATTCCTCGAAGGAGGAATCGAAGGAACTCTCAACAATCAGTTTGGACTCAAACATATTTTCTGCCCCGGAAATACCACGTTTAAGGTTTGGGGTTATCTTGTCAATTGCTGATTTTGTTCCTTTTGTGCTCTTTTCTTCTTTAGACACTTCAATTATCAATTTCTCAATCTGTTTTTTTATAAATTTTAGCTTTTTTACGTCTAAGTCTTGATAAGGGTTTATGTTAAAAGAGTTCGTTATTTGTTTGATTGTTGTAATGTTATCTGACAATAGAAACAAAATTAATTTCTTTTGATTCATATCTTGCTCAGGGTCTTCTACATTTTTCTGCAGCCCGGCCAACATCGCGCCATGAATTAATTTTGAAATCATCAACGATGAGCTTGAAAATTTTTCTTTTATTCCTTCAAGTTTTGCCTTACTTAGTGATTTGTTTTCTGTCAGATCAATTAATTTATCAATAGTGTCGCGCATTTTTATGAATTCTTCTTCAACATCATCTCTAATGCTGAACCATTCAAAAGGATCAAAGCTTATAAGTAGATCGATTCCTATTATTAGAATAGTTATTCCGCACGACCAATAACCACTAGCAGCCATCCCAGCTGCGCGTTGATATACTCCCTTTGCTGCTCTAATAGCCAGAGATTGGCGCGCGATTAACCCACCGATTTTTGCTGAAATTTTTCCAATGAATTGAGCCTTGCTTTCTTCTGATTTCTCCTTAAATTTATCGGAATTGTCTGTCCACCAAGACAATGGCCATTTACCGTCAGGGTCAAAGGCTGATGCTAAACAATATCCTGACCACTTCTTTCGAAAAGTTTCACTTTTTCTTAAAAGCCTTAAAAATAAATAATCTTTCTCATTTTCTAAGAATTCTGCCGGAGTTCGTGCCCCCATGACCCTCTTTGCTGCTCGAGCATAGTTAGATTTGGACATATCACCGCGCATTTTATAATCAAGATCATATAAGAATTTAAAAAATAAAGGAAATATATCTAAAATACAAGGAATCTCTCGAGAATTTTGTTTTTCAGGGTCTCCGAGAGCCCACGCTTCGTTTTCAATAATATTTTTAATGATTTTCTCGGATTTATTAGAATCTATCATAATTTCTTTTGACCCCAGACCGAAAAAAGAAAATCTAGATTCAGAATCCCCGAAACTGCCGGAAAAGTCTTCGAAATAGTCCAGTGCAATGTCTATTTTTCCTTCTTTTTCGCTTTCTTCTGCAAATTTATGAATAAACCCGGCCCGATTCTCACTAAACCACTTATTTATGTCAGAAGTCATCCCACCATACAAAGAATAATTATCAGGGTTTTCAATTTCTAAAGAATTTGGGAATATGCTAGTAAACTTTCCACTCTCAAAATTAATTTCTCCATAAAGAGCAAAAAAGTGCTTTATAAAATCTACATCTGGGTCGCTAGATTCTATATTGCTTATTGACATTTGCTGATTGTTACTATAAAATTTAGATTTAGACCATCGAATAGCATTTCTGGTGGAGTTTAGGGTTTGTTTTCCGACGCCGCCCCAAAAATCAAAAAAGTCTTCTTTTGCTTCACTAGGGTTACGTGCATAATTTACTACTGTTTCACCAGCACCACGAAAAAAGTCCTTGACGCCATCCCCAATATCACTCAAATTGTCTAAAAACCCTTCTTCTATTGGTTTTTTGTCTTCTGTTTGAGTATTCATCAAAATAAAAAATAAACTTTGATCAGAGTCACCATAGAAATTATTTTTTTTGTCTTTTGTGTTTATAGAAATTATTGATTTTTTCAAATCTTTTGGCATTTTAGCCCAATTTTTTCTAATTTGAGGATGTAATGATTTAAAAAAATCATTTTGATCGAAATCATCAAACAAGTCTTCTCTTTTTTTTCCCTCGAGGGCGACTTGGACTTGTTTCTTTAAAAAATCTGCGTTTACTGTACTTTTTTTACGATTTTGTTTCATGAAAGGGGTTCCTTACCAAGATTATACTCTATAAATAGTATTTCTTTAACAAAGAACTATCTTAAAAGGGTGAGGTTAGCAACAAATACACTCAAAAGAATCACAAAGGTTGCAATATTCCATCTCATGATGAAGAGTTTCTCCAAATTCAAAATAAATTTGTTCGTATATGGCTTCTGAGATTTTGTTTTCTACTTCTCTAGCGTGTTCATCTCCTATTTTCTCAACCAATTCAGTTAGATTCTTCTTGGCTTCCCACGGAGACAGTCTATTTTTATCCATTTCTATACAGATTATACACATAAATGTTATACCTAAGTCAAAGTCCTTATATTACATCTCCGACATCATAATAATCTGCTGGTGCGTCTTCGGGAGGTAGAAGCCAGCTCCACCATGATCGATTACCGCCCTGAGTCTTTAGTTCTTTTCTTTTGGTCTGCGTATTTTTAGGTATCGCTTTTTGGTATATGGCCAGCGCTTCGTTAAATCCTTGGATTAAAGTTTCAAATTTTGCAGAAGTTTTTTCGGATGCCATAGGTGGTGTCGTTAACTTTTCAGTTGGGTTTATACCGCTCTTTTTTCTTTCTACATCAATCGAATTGATGTCTCTGGCAGCCCATGATACCCAAAAAATTGCATTGTTCATAAGGCCATATTTCATAGCAAAGGCAATCACTTGTTTTGCTGCTGGGTTTCCAGATTTTACATTCCTTCCAGCTCTGGTCCGACCTGATCTATTTGCATACATCTTTACTTTATCTCTTATAAGTTTAAATACTCTGCTAGCCGCTTTTTTCATGTTTGCTTCGGCTTGTTTTCTCATTTCTCGATTCTTCGGACCAGCGAGGATATCATCTCGGATTGCTTCAAGAGTATCTATTCTTCGTCTTATATTGTTTAATCGAGATCTTAGTTTTTCAGGAACTTCCTTACCTTCCTGTTCAAATTCATTAACCTGGTCAAACAATTCTGCTTTTAGCTGCATGAGACTCTTTCCTGTTGTTTCGCCATTAACTTTAAAAGCTTTGTTTAGTTGGTCATCTATTTTTTTGAGTCTCGCTCTGCTTTGCTTATCAATTCTTTGATCAATGAAGTCTTGAGCGGCTTGTATCTCTATTTCACCAGTCTCAGCTGGCGCTTCTTCTGCACTTGCTTCTTCTGGTTTCGGATCTACAGTTCTAGGTATCTTGAGTTCTCCGTCAGCCATTTGATTTAGAAAAGGATAAGTTGTTGGTCCAACTATTCCATCGACATTGTTTCCGCCTTTTTTGCTTTTAGCAGGCATCTTGTTCGCATTGACCAAGTCTTGCTGAAACAACAGGATTGCACTGTGAAGTTGCATGTCCCAAATACCATCTATACCATATTGTTTGTATTGAGATGTTTGAACTCTTTGTCGAGTTTTCTTTTCTTGTTGTGAAATTGCTTGTGCTAGCGTATCTTGTAATCCATCACCGCTAGTTCCCCTACCGGAAGATAATGACAACTGCTTAACTTTGCCTCGAATTGGCTTGTCTTGCTCTGAGACAAGCCAATTTTCCCACAATTTAGTTATTTGCTTCATATCATTTTTGTTATGTTCTTGTAACTTAAAATTCATGGGCCCCTTTGAGTCGGGCATACTGCCAAAATTGGTCTTTAATTGAAACTGATCTGATGATACATTTGAAGCTGGTGCATCACTCGCATCCGGCTCTTCAGGAGTTGCTGTTGGTTCGGGATCATTCATTCTGACTGCGAAAGGAGTTGACTCTGCAGCACCTTTAGATACCTCATATCCGGCGTCGACCAATAATCTCATTATTTCAATACCAGCTTTAACATCTTCGTTGATACCGGTTACTTGTTTGGCATATTTATAAAAAAGTCTTTTTTGCCGGCTTTGCTGTGCAGGGCTCAGTGATCCTGCAGGGCCCGCGGGCGCGCCACCACCTGAAGCACCACCACCAGAAGTAGGAGGCTTTGGCAAGCTTCCATCCTCGTCACTAAGTGCTTTCAAGACGCCCCATCCCAAACCAAAAAGACTTAAGCCTGCAGGGACAAGAAGAATAGTTTTTCCGGGGTTGGCTTTCATCCATTGCCCGAGCTTTATAACACCTTGTCTCGATAAACGTCCGCCGGCTTTTGCACCTTCTTTCGACGCAATTTTTTGAACTTCTTTTTTGACTTCTGCAGCTGCCTGCGGCTTAACAGGTATTGGTTTATTATATTTCGATCCTCTGAATTTACTCTTAACTTTAGGTTTAGGTTTACCTCTTGCTGCTATACTTTGTACACGCGCCGATTTAGATAATTCGCTAGTCTTTATGTTTGGACCTTTACCAGCCGCTCCGGACTGTGGAAGACCCTTAGCAACTTTCTGATTCGGTCTAATGGGTAACTTGTAGCTTCTTCCATTTTTTACAAGTACAGCTGCAGCGTCATCAAATGACTTTTTCACCGCGGCCGTGACGGTGCCTGTTTGATTTGCTTTGTAAATATCGTTTATTCTTTTAATCGCAGCCTCGACCTCTTTTTGCGCTTGCGGAGTAAGTCCTGCTGCGGAACCTTTCGGCGCCGTCTTGGCCGCGGTCTGAACTTTCTTTTGCGCTACTTGTGCTGCTTTATCTGCTGCTTTATCTGCTACGACCTGCGCATCACCCGGGTTTTTCACCTTCGGTTTAGGCGCCGGCGCAGGGACTACTGGGGCGGCCTTAGGTGTGGTTGCGGCTGGTTTTGTATCAAACCGGCTTAAATTACCGACCGGAGCCCGCGATGCGTCAGATTTTGCTTTGGCGGCAGCTTCAGCCGCGGCTTTCCGTTCAGCCGCGCTCAGTTTTTTTGCCGCCGCAGTTTTAGCCTTCTTAGAGATCACCTTCTTCCCGGAGGCGCCGAATTGGCTCTGTTCAATCAACAAAGGAGAATCATCTTTCAAACACTCAGATAAATTTTTTGCATTTTTATTTGTTTTCGATGCTCGCGCCAACAAAAAATCAACTTGACGTTGAGATTCGTTTAAATAACTTATTACTTCTGGTGTTTTATTTTTTGCCAATGCTTTCTTTAAATAAGAATTAGAATCTAACTGAAGAATCAATCGTCCATAATCATTAATCATATATTTCGCCCAAACTTCAAACAAAGAATGGTTGTCGCCAAAGCCATAAGTCTTACTTAAAAAGCTTCTAGATTTAGCCCATATTTTTTTATTTATTGTGGCTTGTCTTTTGGTTTGATTAATTTGGCTTTTATTAGTTTCAAAGTCGATTGTTTCATTTAGATTTTTTATTAGCACGGTTTAGTCTCCTTGATGTTAATTTTTTAACACCTTTAAATAGTTTCAAAAACAAGAAACTGGCATATTAAAAAGACAGAAGCAGATATCTCACGATAGCCCCCGGGCCGAGCTTTACAGATTTTGTGTTTCCTTTGTTGTCAAGGTGCAGCATTAACGGTATTTGTCGAACACCCATGGTGGCAGCAATCTGTTTTACCCATTTTTCATCAATGTTGAGGTAATAAATTTTTACTTTGGGTTTGTATTTCTCTATAGCAATTCGTGTTTGCTTGCAAGCACTACACCAATCGGAACTGAAAATTATAATAAACTCTTTTCTTTCTTCCAATAACGATCGAACCTTTTTCTCGCCGATGTATTTTGAATTTTTTCTATAAACTTCGGCACCATTATAATGTACTATGACTTCAGTATTGGAAGAACTATCTTTAACGTGGGGGGAACCGGAACAGGACAAAACAAACGCGGACAAAATAAAAAATAAGATTCTCATTTTAAGCACCTCCAGTTCTAACTAGAGTCGCGATAGGCCGCATATCGTCGACCGAAATTTTTTTTCGGTATTTTTTTTACTATTTAGCCTCAATATCCAAATTAGGTTGTGATGCATTATCTACGCTTAACTTAGACTTTAAAGCTTTCATGGTCATTGCAACTAATTGATTTTCTATTTTCTTGGCTAACTTGTTTGCCTCAGCAGGCAACTTTAAAACGCGAATTTTTATATCGCGACTAAAAGGTATCTCAACAATATCTCCAACTTTAACTTGGTGTTGGTCAAACCAGCCTTTGTTAACCTCTAAAGCCCACTTACATTTTTTATTTGACTTAACACTCTTCTCATCAAGCGGCTCAAGATTTTCAATTTGAGTAATTTTTTTATTTTTATCTATGAACGCTATAGAAAGAGGTATTGTCGTGTTTCTCATCCAAAACGAGAGACTGCGCTCCTGTGGATAGCAAAACAACAAACCCTTATCACTAGGCAGGTTCTCAACATTCATCAAGCCTTGCGCTTGTTCTCGCTTTGTGAGAGCAACTTCTACACTGAGTTTGTTATTATTTATTGTGATTTGCTTTTGAATCATCTTGGCTAGCCCATCCTTGTATACTTAAATAGTTTCGTGTTATCGATAAATATTCGATATTGCAGCGATCGTTGACTTACCAAAGATACCATCAACAAACGGCTTGCCGTTTTTAAGTTTCGGCGCCGCGAGTTTTAGTTGAACTAACATTGTTTGCAACTCAATGATCTTTTGCACTGCTTGTGGGTTTGCTTTTTTAAACCGCGCCGTCACAGATGCCAATATCTTTTGCGCTGGAGTTGTATTGTTTGCTTTCGCTTGAGGTTTGGCAACCGGTTTGGCTGCCACTTGATCACCTTGGTAAGTTTTATCTCCTTCCTTCGAAGGATTAAACGCATATTTTTTAGCAATTGCAATCAAAGTAGGTAAATCTGCCATCGTTTGCCTGGTTCCAACCTTTCCGGCGACCTCTTTTGTGAATTCACCCCTCTTGGCCGGTGGTATTTGTGAGTTTAGTTCGTTATACTGCTTAAGCAACGCTGCACTGTTTTCGAAAATATCATTAACTTCTTCGCTTATGATTCTCTCTAATTTTTTTTTGGTGATTTTCATTGTTACATTCCAAGTGCTGGCCCTGAGGTGCGCTTCTCCTTTGGCACTTTCCGCCCCAACTTATCGAGCAGAAATACATCTCTACGCACCAACTCTCTCATACCCCTACAAGGAGTTTTACCTTCTAGGCTAGGCCGATGTGCGCCATCACGCCGGTGTGTGCAATCCCCACATATGTAGTCCTGTCGATCCGCATCATCGCTATTCAAAGCTTTAATCTGCATGGCCTCGGCCTGATTGCTTTCTTCCTCTGAAAGTCTTTCTGCACATAAGCAGTCTTCGATATCAATTCCGTTTTCTCTGGCGAAAGCTTCAACTTGTCTCCGCGCCGGCGATTTATCCATTTGTCCGAAAATTTCTAGAACACTTTCGATTTCTTCGCTTATGATTCTCTCTAATTTTTTTTTGGTGATTTTCATGAGTGTCTCCTTTTGCACTTATTAATTAGTTCCAAGTTTTCAAATCTGGAAAAATTTCATAGCCGTTATGCGTGTATCTAGCGCGCCTACATGCACCTACATGTCGTATGGGACTTACATTCGGCTACACGTGGTAGGGGGGAGGGGGGGTACCCACACCCTCATACATGTAAGAGTTTGTCCTACATTTAATTACATTTGTTTACAAGTTAAAAAATTAACTGTATGTTTATGTCTTACCTTATCCCACATCTTACATGTATGTTAGTGTAGTATAATTAATTACTTGTCCCGACCTTTACCTACACGTCTTGTAAGTATGCGAAATCATTGAGCTTATCGAGTACGACACTTCGTCGAGTTGCCGCCGACACTTCGTCGAGTAGGTTGATGTGCGATGGTGTAGGTTGGTGTAGGTAAACGTAGTCGAGTCACCTACCGTTAGTAAATGCACGCTAAATAAAAGTGAAAAAAAAGAAAAAAAAGATCATTTTATTCGATTTTAATGTAGGCATATGCATGCAAAGGTGTACGCTGTCGCTACCTTTCCCGACGTGTGGGTGCTCTAAGTATGCGGAATCATTGAAGTTCTTACGGTCACGTTTTTAGTTTCAAGGTCGAGAGGATTTCCTCAATGATTTCAAGGGTTTAGACCTCATAAATGGACTTTTCAAAATTAAAATGGTATAATGTATACATAAGAAAGAGAGCGAACATGAAAAAAGTCAAAAAAATCAGTTTCGAGCGCGGGCAACGTGTCACGCGTACCTTGGGATACGGCGGCGTCGGTACCGTCGTAGGCCAGTGCAACTCGACTCACGCGTGGGTTAAATGGGATGCTACACCTACATCACCTACATGTAGGCAAAAGCACCGCGCACGATGGCTCAAAAAAGTCAAAAAAAGTGAAGAAAGTTCTTGACAGGGCTTTCACATTATGGTATAATTACAGAGTAATTTGGCAATAAGGCTGAGTTACTCACAACAACGCGCCACGGCGCAAATTAGAAAGGAGCCTATCATGGCTTTACGACGACAGAAAAACAACATCATCAATCTTGCACTTGTTATCGCTAACGAGGATGAGAAGAACGGTATGACAATCGATCAAACGATCCTCAATGGCAAATCTGCCGCGGTATCGTTTCGACTTGTGAACGGTGGGCGCAAGTCTGCTAGTGTCAAGCTGGATCGTGCTGCGTGCACTGATTTGCTTGAAGCGATCACTGAGATCTTGGCGTCAGATGGTGACTTCTAGTCACCGTCGCCCTTCGGGGTTTACATTCTATCGAACGCGCTTGTGACTGATTAAGATATGGCGCGTTCAATTTGTTTGATTTTGTTTAATTTATTATAGGATTTAGTGTTATGTATTACGATATGAAATTTAATGGTTATGAGTATCCAGTGGTTCGCGGCTCCAAGCGCGAGAAGATGATTAAGAAGGCACAGCTTGCAAACCGTCATGGTTTGTTTGATCAAGCCGTCGCTTATCACATTGAAGCGATTCAGTCGCCAGGCTGTGCGCTCATGCACAAGGCGGGTGTACGTCATGGATAAGTTGATTAACCGACGATATATTGACCCGTCCCTACCGGGTATCGCTTACCAGCTCGCGCATGGTCGAGGCCTCGGCGATCCGCGCATGTTTGAAGGTTGGTTAACCAAGCCGAAAACCAAGGCGAAGGCCTCGCGCTATGATTGGGGGTTCAATCATGGCTAGACGTTCAAAAGTCGCTTCATCATGGGCGAAGACCAAACGAAAATAAAAACCTCCAAAGTCCCCACCAGCCCCTTGTGCGTCGCCAGACGCCTTGGGGCATCTTTGTATGTGCTATACCTACATTACCTTACATGTAAGCATAACCACCACACCGACCTACAGGTAGGATAACATAGGAGATCATACGACCTTCAACTACATCACCCCACCTGTAGGTGGCCACCCCACACATGCACCACTTGGCCTACAT
>VMHT01153883.1_pt1 | contig 11182 bp, 19 predicted proteins | sample 4693611 | NCBI WGS metagenome assembly VMHT01 (sample SAMN12280063, study PRJNA550983) | marine metagenome | isolation source: seawater sampled from same location over 5 years 0.02-0.2 micron viral filtrate | place: USA: collected off the coast of southern California halfway between the port... ... | reverse complement strand
GGTTATATGTTAAAACTAATGTTTAACAAAATTAAAATTATTTAAGGAGATTTATTATGACAACACTAAAAGTAGACACGCCATTCGGCACAAGACTTTTCCCAACAGACTTATTATTTAAGAATTTTTTTGACCAAGCATCTGCATTTGAGACTAGCGTAGACAGGAAGATTAACCATCCTGTAGACATTATTCACACTGAAGATGCTTTGTTATTTGAGATTGCAGCTGTAGGATTAGCAAAAAAAGATATCGAACTTGAGGTTGAAGATGGAAACTGTTTGAAAGTTTCTTATACAAAACCAAGTATCGAATCAAATAGCTCAGACCTCGACGCAGGAGAATATATACATAGAGGTATTGCGAAGAGGTCTTTTAATTTAGGATGGAAGATTAGTCCTAAGTTTGATTTAACAAAGATTGCGGCATCGATGGAGAATGGACTCTTGAAAATAGAGATTCCAGTTACTCCAGAGAGTAGGCCTAAGACGATAACAATTAAGTAGAGTCTATATGATGCAAATTGCAAGTAAAAAACGAAGCATTCTGAAAACACTCAGTTGGAGAATTGTAGCTAGTACAGATACATTTCTTTTAACATGGTTAGTAACAGGTAGTCCAACAGCAGGTTTAACAGTTAGTGGACTAGAAATAATTACTAAAATGGTACTGTATTATTTTCATGAAAGAACGTGGCTACAATGCAAATTTGGTATAGACAATAAAATTAAAAAGGTTATAGACAAAAACTAAAAACTGGCCCGCAGGCTAATAGTTATGAAGGAAATATTCTATAATGGAAATGAAGCATATCACGTGGTTAGACGAATTAACGTTTCCGATTGTGACCCAAGAAGATACGATATTCCTCGAGATGATGAACCAGCTTACATGAAAGTGTTAAAAGTATGGGTTGAATCACACCATTGTGACCATGTATTAAGACATGGCGAGATGTTCTTATTGTGTAGAACAATTAAAGATGCTCAGATTATAGAATAATAACAAATAAAACGATATTTATATATGACCGCTAGTACTTATATTAGCTACATTGTTGGACGAGGGTTCGATACCCTCCACCTCCACAAACAGAATAACAACATGGGGGTGACTGGATTTGACACAATGATAAGGGTATAAGGAAGGTCAACCGCACAACTGGCGAACAAGTTGAAATGGCAATGGCTGCTTAATAAAGCACCCAAAACCAACGGCAAAAAGAAGCCACGTCGTTAAAGCTTCGGTGGATGGTTGGATAAAGATTAGAGGGTCATTAGTAATTCTTACCCTCTCGAATTTGCGTCTGAGACGTCGCAGATAGCTAAAAGAATTAAGCTGGGTGGGTGGTGGCACAAGAAGAAAACTATGAACAAAACAGTAACTTGGTTAATTGATGATGTCTTAGATCCTAAATCTGATTTTTGGAAGTATAATAAATATGATTTGGATAATTTTATTACAAGGATAAGTCCGTTGAGAACAAAAAAATTATTCAAAATCCAAGAACCAGATCCTGTCCTAGACCAATTCTCAGAATTCATCAATTTCTTTGAAGGCCTCTCTATAAAAGAGGCAAAAGAATATGTTGAGTTCATTGAAGACCAAAGTACAGAGATACTGTCTGACCAGTTCTGGAAAATGGTTGATATACAAGATAGACGAGAATTATTTAACAATAATATTGACAAATTTGATAGATGGTTTAATTCACTTTTACAATCAGAAATAGAATATTATATGACTAGAGTTGCGACAAATAAAAGGTTAGTACCTCCAAGTAGAGTTTTAGCCTTTATCAAAAAGCTTGACAAAATTAAAAAAATAGATAGAGTTTCAAAGGTAAAGTCATATATGATAGATGCCGGAAGATTTTTAACTGTTCATCTGGTTGGAGACCAATTAGCAATAAGCAGTAAAGATTTACCAAAACTAGAAGCAGTAAAAGATCTTTTAATAGATCGCGGAAATGTTTTCATAGAAGAAAGATATAAAACAGGACCAAATGGAGAAAAGATATATACATATCTATTTCTAACACAATAAATAATAGTTATATAGAGGAAAAATTATGAAATCAAAACAAAGAGTTAGTGACTTATTAGAAAGAGCAAGCAATTTAGCTTATACGCTAGAAAATGCTGTCAGAGCAAGAAAAGCTGACCATACATATGTTGTAGAACAAACAGTAAAAATTAAAGAACTAATAAAAGCAGTAGAACAATCAATAAATTTAGAGCATGAAAGCTAGAATATTTCCATTTCTAATAGTATTATCGGCATTAGCCGTTTCAGGTAGTGCAGCATTTTATTCAGTGTTTGGACTAAGTAAGTTATTTGCTGGTGCGAGTACACAAGTAATAATAATGGCTGGCTCATTAGAATTTGCAAAACTAGTAGTTGCATCATTACTATACCAGTACTGGGACGCTATAAATAAAATATTAAGGGGCTATCTAATGGTAGCTTGTTTTGTTTTAATGGTAATAACATCAGGAGGTATTTATGGATTCTTGTCTGGAGCATACCAATCAACAGCAACTCAGTCAGAGCTATTGGACAAGTCACTTGTAATACTTGAACATAAACAAACCAGATTTGGTGAAACAAAAGAAGATTTAATATTAGAAAAAACACAATTAAATAAGTCTATTTCTGATTTAAGAATATCACTATCAAATCCAACACAAGTACAATATTATGATTCAGAAGCTGAACAAGTAATTACAACATCAAGTAGTTCAGCAAGACGAGCTCTTCAAGCAGAATTAAAAACATCCATTACAGATAGAGACAATATAAACTTAAAGTTAGATGCTATATTAGATTCAATTACAACTACAGACATGGCTCTATTAAATAAAGAAATATCAAATGAAGATGAAAGAGAATTAGGCCCACTAAGGTATTTAGCAGGAATAACTGGATGGCCAATGGACAAAGTAGTTAATTGGTTCTTATTACTTATTATATTTGTGTTTGACCCACTAGCAATAGCATTGGTTGTCACATCAAATTTTGCGTTTGCACAAATAAGAAAAGAACCGAAAGAAAAATATTATTCAGAAGCAGAAGCAGCCGACTATTATACTGGACCAGAACCTGAAGAAATAACACTTGACGGAGGAGAGATAGAAGTAACAGTTGAACCTACCGAAGAGCAAATGAAAGAGTTAGAAGAACACGAAAAAAAAGTTGATATCGTAGAAAAAAAAGCTAAACCAGTCAAAAGACCTAAAAAAATAACTACAACGTCCATTGTAGATAGACTAGAAAAGCTAGAATCAGGTGATTTATATGGTGAAGACGACGCAAAAAACGATGCAAGATTTAAGAAATTTCTTGCAAACATGAGAAATGTAGATTCATCAACAAAAGATAAAATAAGAGAGGGATTAAGTATATGGAAAGGAAAAAACCTTTAGATTATTACGTAGAATATTTTCCAGGTGAAAAGTGGAATGAGACAAAGGGTACAATGTACCGCCATATGGAATGTAAGAGGTGTGGTCAAATGTCGAAATGCAGTGAAGACACAACAGCCGTAACTTGTTCAGATTGTGTACAAGAAATAATGAACAACGCCCATGGTGGTCCAGAAGCATATGGTAAACAATCAACAGGTCGACCTAGAGGATGGAAGTGGATGCAAGTATTTGTTGATAAAGATGGCACGGTTTTCCACAGAGGAATAGAACAACCTGAATTAAAGGGAACTCTTCCTATAAGTACTATAAAAGATAAAGGAAATAGGTTATCTAAAAAAGAAAAAGAAAAGATAAAACAAGAAGCAGGAAGTAGGTTATTTAAGCTTAAGAAACAATATACAGGCCTAAGATGGAAAAAAGATAAAAAGGTTATTGAAAAATATATTAAATATGAGAGTAGAATTATATCTGGAAAATTTCCACGAAAATTTAACTCAAATGAATATTACGAAAAAAAGTATTAAAAAATTTTACCGTTTAGATAATTTTGTTTATATTAAATAAATAATTAAATAATATGGAGAACTTACATGTTAATAGACATGACCGACAGGTTAATATATCATAGAGGTGGAAAGACTAAAGAAGCTAAGCGCATCGAGTTTGAAATACCTAAAGGAATGACCTGTGAAGAATTTAAGATTATTTGTATTAGAATGGCACATGCAATTGGCTACCATGAAAACACAGTCCGAAAATCATTTGGAAATATAAAGGATGCAAATAAAGAACAAGATAAGCGACAATTATTATTATTTGGTTAGTATGGGAATATACGAAGAACAATTCAAAGAACGAGAAGAAAAACAACAAATGCAAATTCCACAGACCATGGACAATCTAAAGTGGGAAGAATCAGACCGCGGCGTTTGGATTCCAGAGAGTGTGTTATATTTAGTTGGAGAGATAGCAGAATTTTCACTATTCGATTTTATGACTAGAGTTAGAACTGTGATTAGAGAGCGAGATGATAAATACAATGGAGACGCGTTGAATTTGATTATCAATTCGCCAGGAGGAGAGGTTTCTGAGATGTTTGGTATAATTGACTTTATGGAGTTGTTAGACACAAAAGTAAATACAATATGTAGAGGATCGGCCCAGTCAGCGGCAGCCATTATCTTGACTTGTGGAACTGGCCAGAGAACAGCATCTAAATATGCAACAATTATGTTTCACCAAGGTTCTACATTCTCACAAGGAAAACTATCAGATGTTAGAGCAGGTTTAGAATATTCTAAGTCTGTTGAATCTAAAATATATACTCTTTTAGGTGAAAAAACAAAGAAACCATCAAAATGGTGGGAAGATAAAATGAAATCAGACTTCTATATCTCTGCAGATGAAGCATTAGAATTAGGTGTAATAGATACTATAGGATAAAAATTAAAAATATGAATTTAACAGAAGAAAACTTATCAACTAATTGGAAAGACCTTATGGAGGTCATTAACAAAAAGTTTCGAGGAAATAGAAGACAAAAATTATTAGCCATGTATGAAGGCTTTCAAGATCGAATGATGTTTGCACCAGCATCTGGTACTGAACACTTTCACAATTGCTTTATAGGAGGATATGTTGACCACGTATTAAGAGTTATTAAATGCTCAGAACATCTATATGGTCTTTGGAGAGAAATGGAAGCAGATATGAGTGGTTATACGATTGAAGAATTGATGTTTGCTGCACTTAACCATGACTTAGGAAAACTTGGCGACAAGACTCATGATTATTATGTACCAAACCAAAGTGAATGGCATAGAAAGAATCAAGGCAAGATATACAATATCAATCCTGAAATTCAGAATATGTCAGTACCACATAGAAGTCTTTGGCTACTTCAAGAATTTGGAATAACTTATTCTCAAAATGAAATGATTGCAATAATGGTTCACGATGGACTATATGATGAAGGAAATGCAGCATATCTTAAGACTTGGGATAAAGATAGAAAGTTAAAGAACCATATGCCATTACTATTACATCAAGCCGACCACATGGCATCAATGATTGAGTTTGAAGATTGGAGACGTGGAACACAAGCCAATAAGACTAAACCACTTATACAACCAAAGAAGAATTGGTCAAAGCCTAAGACCCAGCCAAAAATAAGTTCTGCAAATGAGAGTGCTCAAGACTTATTCAAAGATTTATTTGGAGACAAGAAGTGATAATTACTATAATTTTACTATCACTATTATCTATAGTGTTAGGATATTCAACATTTAATTTATTAAAAAAACTAGAAAGATATGAAGAACAAATAGAAGAGGCGGATGAATGGCTACTCACAACCCAATCAGAAATAAAACAGATTTTAGAGACAATTGAGAAATTGGATAGTAAACACATGTTTCAAGATGATGATGAAGTTGGTCAAGTATTTAATCAAATAAAAGATACCGTTAGTTCTATTGAGAAACTAGTATAATGCTTATGCCACTAAAAGAATCACCAGTACAAAAATTTTATCGTGAATTAAAAGAACAACAAGATGAAGAAAGAAGGCTAGCCGCAGAATTAGCAAACGGAAAGCGTAGACGAGGAAGACCTAGAAAAAATAGAATGTATTTTACACCAATAACAGAAGCTGCAATCATTGCATATAATGGTGAATCTGACCAAGACTTGCGAAATAAAGTTTTCAATGAACATATACATTATGCACTAGACAAACTTTCAGAGAATATAATTCATACATTTAAGTTTTATTATTTTGATTATGGTTCAAGAGAATTAAAGCACGAAGTAGTTGCATTTATGTTGGAAAAATTACCAAAATTTCAAGAAGGAAAAGGTAAAGCGTTTTCATATTTTAGCATTGTTGCAAAAAACTATTTAATACAAAACAACAATAAAAATTATAAAGCAATGAAGGAAAAAGCACCAGTATTGGCAATAGATACACAGAGAGACGTAACTGCAGAAAGCTCTCGCCAAGACTTTACCGACCAACAGTTTAGTTTTATGGAATCCTTTATTGATTACTACGATACACGAATACCAAAACTATTTAAGAGTGACCGTGATAGGAAAATAGCATATGCGGTTTTACAATTATTTAGAGAAAGAGCAAATATAGAAAATTTTAACAAAAAAGCTTTATACATAATGATACGAGAAATGACAAACACTAGGACTCAGTATATAACGAAGGTTGTCAATCAAATCAAGAATCAATATGCCGAAGCTTTTGATGTTTATAGAAATGCCGGAATTAAAAATTTGAAACAATAAAGGTTATATTTAATTCTGACAATTGGCAATAGTGCCAAGGCAATAGTGCCACAAAATTCACTAGCAAACAAGTATTAAGACAAAGTAAAAAGAGAGAGGAAATTTTATGAGAAAATTATTTTTAACATTAACATTGGCTTGTGTAGCAATGTTTGCATCAGCACAAAACTTCATGGTTGTGACGACTTACGTCGCAGCAGAAGACGGAGCTGAATGGGAAATGTCGAGCTTAACTGACAATATGGGAATCGGATACGCAGTAAACGATACCTGGACTGTTGGTTTAATTTCAGCTGGAGAGGACTCATTAGGCGACAACACTTACGACCTTTGGGGTCGTTATAATTGGAACGCGAACATGTACGTTTCAATTCAAGCACCAACGGAAGAGATGATGGACAACTTAACATTAGGTATAGGTTATTCATTTAATGTGTGGAAAGGTCTAGCAATAGAACCTAACTACAGTATGGGTCTTAAAGAAGACGATAACGGAGATAGAGAAGGTACGTTCAACTTAGGGTTGGCATACCGTTTCTAATTTAATTTAATAAACTTACATTGCTAGTGGGTAATTATTAACAAGAGGAGAAATAAAAATGGATAACGTAATTAAAATGATTACAGGATTCGTTGGAGGATTAGGAGCTGTTTTAATGGCTGTTCTTCCAGTAACAATTCTTTGGTACATCTTAACAGGTGGTGCCGTATTTGGAATGGATGTAGTAGCTAACTTAACTGCACTTATCACTTCACTAGGTGAAGGTGGATTTGTAGGGTTAATTGTATTAGTATTATTAACATCATTCTTTATTAAGAAATAATTAGTTTAACAACTTAACTAACTATATAATAATTGCTCTAGTACTTAATGTGCTAGGGCAATTTTTATTTAGTAGCTCCGATATATTTATATATAGTAGTAATAAAATGTTAGGAGAAATCATATGTTTGATGATGAAATATTTAAGGGTAAAACCCTTTCAAACCTATTCTCAGAGATTTATCAGAATTCAATAAAGAAAGATGAACAGATAAATACACTGATTGGTCAACTAAAAGGACTAATTAAGAATATGACAGATGCTACAGTTATAGTTCCACTAATAAAGGACTATATAGATGCATCTCTAAAAAACGATGACCATTTAATAAAAATGGCAGGAATAATACAGAGAGCCCAGACTCGATCTACAGAAGATGGTGGAGATTTTAGTTTAAGTGATGATGAGAAGAAACAGTTGATGGATTCTATTGAAGCTCTTGAAGAAAAAACTAGGGATAAATAGATGGCACCTATTTCAACAGGAGGAAGTACAGGTTCTCAAAATTCAAATGCTCCTTCAGCTCCATTAGAAGCTGGAGAAGTTATAGACATAATATTAGACGAAGATCATCCAGAATATACAGATGAAGGAAATGGCGTTGGTAAAGCGTTAGTTAGAATGTCTTCCCAACAAAACCAAAGTGACCATTCCTTAAATTGGATGTCACCTGCATTTCCAAACATTGCACAATATCCTTTAATTGGAGAAACCGTTATTTGTTGTGTAGGTTTTTGTGCAACTTCACAAGTAAATACTGCTGCAACTGCAATGTATTATTTACCTTTTCCAGTAAGTGTATGGGATGATACAAATGAAAATGGTTTACCAGCATCTTCTTATGCATTAAAGAGACGATTAATGGTACCGTTTGATTTTAATAGACATAAAGGAGATGCTGAGCCTGTATCACCGACATATGGAAATTCATTTAAGCCAGTTGAGATCGGAAAACTTCAACCGTATGAAGGAGATTTTATTATTGAAGGTCGATGGGGAAATTCAATAAGACTAGGATCCACAGCAGATCCAGTAAATGGAGACCCTAATCTATATTCAGAAAATAAAAAATTAGGCGATCCAATAATTACAATACAAAATGGATATAATAAAGTCTCAGACACAGGAGAAGGTTATCACTTAGAAGATTGGACTGCAGCTGGAGATATGTCACAGATAACAATGTGTGCAGGTCAAAAGATACCTTTAGAGATTGCAAGTAAAAATAAAGATTCATATCATCATAGTGAACCGCCAGAAGAACAAGACATACATGAAAAGCCCCAAATAATAATAAATTCAGATAGAATAGTATTTAATTCAAAAACAGATAGTATATTAGGAACAGCAAAGGTTTCCGTAGGATTTTCAACAGAAGGAACATTTAATATAGATGCAGATGTCCATGCAATTATTGATTCACCTAAAATTTATATCGGAAATGCATCAACAGACGAAGCAGAACCTGTAGCATTAGGTCAAACACTAGTCGATTGGATGCAAGAATTATGTGATACACTAATGGCAGAAACTCACCCAACACCATGTGGACCAAGTGGACCTCCAATAAACTCGGGTAAATATGGAAGTCTAAAATCAAAAGCACCAGATATATTAAGTGAAAATAGTTATTGTACTAAATCTAATTAGGAGACATATATGCCTTTTATAGTCCCAGCGTTTGCAGGAATATATTCTTCAGAATTCGGAGATACTGTCCCAGCTGGAGAAAAGCAGGGAGATGCAGGAAAAGCATGGGCAAAGGCAATAAAAGCAGGTGCAGTTGGAGTTATGGCTCCAGCACCTTCATCAATGTTGTCTGCTGCGGAATCAGCAATGGCAGGTGCGTTAATGGGATGGACACCAGATACAGATAATGCAGGAAATATGTTAAAGTCAGGAATACAATTATTTGCGGCAACAATGGCACCAGGTTTTTTAGGTCCAGCTCTAGCAGCAGTGCCACCAGCAGGACCACCACCAATAGATGGAGCTTTTCCAATGGGAGATAATACTGAAAACTATAATACAATGGGAATGCAGTTTGGAAATTTATTGATGCCTTGGTTCATGACAGGAACACATGTTCTGCCAGGAGTACCACCAGTTCCAGTGCCCGCATGGTTGTAACGAATAACGTCCATAACAACAAAAATGTTATGATTAAGATATTTATATAAGAATAAATGAGGTAAATTATGAAAAAAACAAACAAATTAGTAGAAATAATAAAAGAAGCAGTCCGTGAAGAAGTTAGAATTGTAGTTCGTGAAGAACTTAAGGCGGCTTTAGGTAAAAAATCTTTAACAAAGGAAGGTATTAGCCATGGCATGAAGTTGGTAGATATAGCAAATGCGCCCGAAAATCCACATGAACAAGGAACACAGAAAAAAGAAAAGAAAGACTTTACTTTTTCAAAAGACCCTGTTCTTAATAAAATATTAAATGAAACAGCTGCATCAAAAGATGAATGGAAAACCATGGGTGACAAACCATTTAATAGAACAGATGCAATGGCTGGTTTAGCTAGTAAAATGGGATATGGTGATGTATCGCAAGCCGCTCCAACTATTCAACAAATGATACCAAAGGATAGACAACATGTTGAAGTAGATAATAATTTAGAAAAAGCGCTAACTAGAGACTATACTGATTTAGTAAAGGCAATGGACAAAAAGAAAAAGTAGTAAACAATGGCAATACCACCAAGAGAAATATTTAGGGTTAATCCGGTAGATGAGGAGAACCATGTAGCAGTTGGAATTGACCTTCCACTTGTTAGAGCTAATGGTATACCATTCCCGCAGACATACTTAACAATCGATGCGGCAAAGGCCAATCTTAAGAATTTAGTTTTAACAAGAAAAGGAGAAAGACCTTTTCAACCTTGGTTGGGTACTTCAATATACGATTTTTTGTTTGATAACAATATTCCAGAAATGTTGGCTAAAATAGAAGGTGAAATACATGAAGCAATAGAATATTGGCTACCATATATAGATGTTAAATTATTAGACGTAAGAGTAGCAGACGTCCAACATGGTTTTAGCGATAGGTTTAACGGAGTACAAATACAGATAGATTTTTCATTGAAAGGAAATAGGTTTGATGAAGAGTCTATAGTCGTAGTGATAGGGACAGAATAATGGCATTAGTAAAAAAAGAAGTAAAATACTTAAATAAAGATTTTTCTCAATTTAGAGATAAGCTCCAAAATTTTGCAAAAATATATTTTCCTGATACGTATAATGATTTTAATGAAACATCCCCAGGAATGATGTTTATAGAAATGGCCGCGTATGTTGGAGACGTTTTATCATTATATATTGATAATCAACTTAGAGAATCTATGCTATTACATGCAGAAGAAACTCAAAATATATATGATATATCTCAAGCATTAGGATATAAACCACAACCATCAGCTGCAGCAACAACAGATTTAGATATGTTTCAACTAGTACCTGCAACTGGAATTGGAATAGATATTGGCCCAGATTTTAGATATGCTTTAGAGGTTGAAGAAGGATTCACAGTAAAGTCAACAGAAAACACAGAGATAGAATTAAGAAGTATCAAAGAGATTATTATAGAAAAATTAGAGAAGACGAGGGATATGAAGTTAAGAAACTT
>VMHT01207250.1_pt1 | contig 11183 bp, 7 predicted proteins | sample 4693611 | NCBI WGS metagenome assembly VMHT01 (sample SAMN12280063, study PRJNA550983) | marine metagenome | isolation source: seawater sampled from same location over 5 years 0.02-0.2 micron viral filtrate | place: USA: collected off the coast of southern California halfway between the port... ... | reverse complement strand
GCTCTTCAGCTGACATTTGAGATTGTGAATAACCTGAAGCACCACCTAATACTAAATCTGCTGCTACTCCTACAGGTCCTAATACTTTTAATGCTTTTGTTGCTACAGTACCTGCTTTTGATAGTGCTGAGGTTGCGGCTTTTGGTAATAAACCTGATGCTTTACTTGTTACGTTACTTACAATACCTGCACCTGGTCTAGTAAACTTAGAAACCATATTACCTGCTTTAGATTGTAGTGATTTTGGTATAAATTGCCCAGCAGCATTTCTACCAGTTTGGGACATTTTTTGAATTTTGTTCATTTGGTTAGTACCAAATGTTTTTGTTAAATTAGCACCTGATTGAGGTATGATTTTACCACCTAATTTGTTTAATGGTTCGGCTACAAAATTTAATGCTTTACGAAATTTACCTATATCTTTTGGATTGAATACCTTAGTTTGCATAAATCTAGTAAACCCATTCTTACCAAAAGTTCTAATCATAGTCCTATTCAAAGTTCTTGAAAGACCTCCCTTTTTACCTAGATATTTAAATATGTTTCCTTTTAACATACTAGTTATATTATTACCACCACCACCACCACTAATATCTTTCACAATCATAGGATTTACATAAGTTCCCTTTTTTCCTAATCCTCCAGAAAATAAACCCATAATAGATTTTCCTATTTTGCCAAGTATTGCACCCGTTGCTACTAGTCCAGCTACAGCCAATAACGTTTTTCCAGCTGGTGATCCTACAAAATTGCCTATAAACTCAGCACCTGCTATTAAAACAGGTCCTAATTTTTCTGCTATAGGTAATAGTGCTGCTTTTAACTGAAGAACAGCTGATTGCATTGATCTATCAAAGGCCTGAGCGGTTTTACCTTGCTCAGCCATTTCTGCTGCTTTAGCCTTTTCATCTTTTAATTGTTGAGGTGATAATTTTGAAATTCTTTCTTGGTTAGCCATTACATCATTCAACCTATCTCGGGATATACCAGTTGCTGCTGCAAATGCTTCTTGTGCATGAACTTTCCCTTTTAGGGATTTCATGTTTTCTTTTATAAGTCTTTCTTCTTCTTTAGCCATTAAAGTTGTATTCCCAGTCGCTGCTGCATACCTTAATTTATCTAAATTTAAATCTTTTTGGAGATACATTTCTGCTTCAATTTCTTTAGCAATTGAACTTTCGAAGTCTAAATGAGTTTCTGCTGCTGCAGCTATTTCATCCATTGACATTCCTAATCTATTTGCAGTATGAGCTGCTTTAGCTAATCCTTCAGCACCCCCTTTTATATTATATCTTACAGAACTACTAGCATTAACCATGCCATCAATTATACTACCCATATCAGATGAAAAGCCAGTAGCTGCATCTAATTCATTAACAGTATTAACTACATTATCGTATATTCCTTCAAATGGAATATTTGTTTCAGCTGATATTTTAAATAAGCCTGCTGCTTGTTCTACAGATAAACCCATATAATGGGTCATATCTTGGAACATTTTAGCATTCTTTTCATTGAACTTTAAGTTCATTCCAGCTGCCTTATTTAGCTCCATATAGTTATCTACCAGCTCATCAGTGAAATAGTACATAGAGTCTTTTCCACCCGCAGCATCACCTGCTGCATGGATTTGGTGCTTTAATTCTTTAGCATTTTTTCCTGCTATTCCTAAGGATTCACCTAATTTAGCTGTTACTTTATTAGCATGATCTAATATTCCTATTAAAAATTTAACAGCTTTTATAATCATTGTAAAAATAACAAGTGGATCTGATAGAGCTTCAGCTATACCACCTGCAATACCTTTTGCTGCTGCAAATGCTGTAGAAAGTTTTCCTCCTGATACTGCTGCTTCTCTCATATTATCTTCAATGCCTTCAAAAAAGCTACTTGATATTCCAATTTTACCTAAAGCACCAGCTATTCCTTTAACTGCTGCACCAGTTAAACCCATCATTTTTTGAATCCTTTTTTCTTCTTGTACTCTGTCTCCAGCAAGCTCAAGAAGCTCTTCTTGGACTTTATATTCAGATTTTAGGTTAGCTAATATGGTTTTTTCGGCATCTGAAAGGGATTGTTTTTTAATTAATTCGGTCTTTAAAAGATTTATTCTTCTAATTTCAATTTCAATTAATTTTTTATTAGCTGCAACTTCTTTACCTTTCATTTCAGCTAAACCTGTGGCGTCATCCGAAAATTTTTCAGCTAAGCCCTTTAATTTAGTAAAGGATTTGGTTGCTTCTTTTGTAGGATCTGCAAAACCTGTTTTCCATTCTCGAACAATGTTCTTTATAGATTCGGCCATCCCCCCAAATCCTTCATTTAAATCCTCTGTAAGTGCTTTTGCTTCTTTTAAATATTCCTTAACAAGCAGTATATCATCTACACCGGCCGTTTCAATCTCTATAGATAACGGCTCCATATTTAACTGTTTATAGAGTTTATTTATCTCAGCTAAATCTCTTTTAAGTTTTGCTACTATTTTAGGATCCAATGCCATTTAAGCTATTTTGTTATAAATATTGAAAACTTAAGCTTTTTTAGCTTTCGTAGTAACGAAATCAGGAACGTTTGATTTTATTGTAGGTTTAGTAGATGTTTTAGGAAATTTATCCATATACTTATGCTTTTGGGCATTAGCTGGATCTGATCGTTGTGCTTGTTTAAGTATATCTCTTCCTCTTTCTAAATCATTAGTGGAAGTATTACTAGATTGTTTATTTTTTTCCTGGAAGTGTTCTTGTATTTTCTTAAAAGTAAAATTTCTTAACCATATAGGCATGTCATATACCGTATGCCAATCATAACCTCCACCACCATGAAATACTATTTCATGAATTTGGGTAAATAAATTACTTCTATATTCTACGGCTTGACTATGCGTCAGGGAAAAAAAAATTTGCACCTATCGGAATTGCAATCTCTTCTATATCTCCATTAGGCCTTGTAATATCAAACCCCATATTCACATCGGGTTGAATTTCAACTATATAATCCCTTAAAGCTTTAGAATCTCGTGCTAGAAAATAATTATCAACAAATTCTCTAATATCTTTTTTATCTGAATTGCCATCTACTGATAAAATCATATGTTTTAATCTTGTAGACATTTCCGGTTGTACTTCTTTATTAAGTTTTTTATATCCCCTTAACTCAGCTTCTACCTTTTTTTCCAAATTATCAGTCATTAATGAAAATTCAATTAAATTTTCTGAGTGTGGTGTTTGGAATGTAAATTTATTTTCTCCTTTAGTGTATAGAGACTCATCGAATTTTTTAGGTTCTAATGCACCTAAATCTACTTCATGATCTTCACCAGCATATGTAAATTTATAATTTGAACCATAACCTAAGACACGTGATGCTATTAATAATGCATTTTTATCTCCTACAATCATATCCCCCAAATCTACGCCTTCACTTACTACTAACGCTTCTAATAGCTTATCTACAATTATTCCTTTTTTAATATAAGCTTGGTTAGTAATAATATCTTCTTCTTTAGCAGTCATATATTTCATCTCTATTTTTCCAGATGATAAAGGATTACTTTTAGGATATACTATTCCTTTAGAAGGTAAATCTACTATTTCAGTTGGGAATTTAAACTTAGGCTTACTTGGAGCCGTTTGCTTAGGAGTTTGGATTTGTTGTTTGGATTCCATATAAATTTTATTTGTTATAACTTAATTTCTTATTATACATATATAATATAAAAAAAAGCTTGACCGAAGCCAAGCTATTCTTTAAAATATTTTGATTTTTTTTAGAAATTCAAGACGCAGTAATCCATTCCTATTGTTAAATCAATATTCATTGCTTCACCATCTGTATCCCAATTGAAATCTCCAAATGATGCATCTTTAATAAATGCTCCTTTAATAATCCATTCGGAAACTACGTCTCCTACAGGACCTAAAACATCAATTGTTAAATCTTTCTTGTAGAAATCAGAATAACCATCTCTACCAGTAACTGATTCATGGTGTAATCTTGTCCACTCCATTACAGCTTGCGCTCCTGATGGTGTGATTGGATCAAATAATTGCATTGTAATATCATTCCATCTTAATTTACCTTTCACTTTTCTGTAAGTGTTGATATGATTAAGTACAATTTCATCTTGTGCGAAACCCATTCCACTAACACCTTTAATGATATAAGCTGGGATTCCGTCTACATACATTATAAATCTATTAGCTACTTTTGGTTCAAAAGCTGTGAAAAATATTTCGTTCGGGTTTAATACTGCCATTTTATTTCGTTTTTATTTTATTATAAATATCTAAATTTTTAGTTTTTATGACGGGAATTGAGCTCCTGTTGGTAAAATGTTGAAATCTAAGTAAATAAATTCAGCTGTTTTAGTTGGCTGTAAATATATCGCACCTACCATTTGGTTTCTATCCACTACATCGGGACCATTATTTGAAGCATCCATTACAACTTTAAACGCGTATAAACCTTGTCTTTGTTGTACTGACTCTAAATATGGATTTACTTGAGCTAAGAAGTTATTTCTTGTAGCTGCTGTATTTTGTTCAAATACTAAATTATCAGCAATTTGTGAAATATAAGACTTAAGTTCAATTAATAATCTTCTAACATTTACTCTATCTAAAGCTGATGCTTGAGATTGTAATGTTTTCTGACCGAATACTACTACTCCTCTTCCTGGGAATGTTGCTATTGGGTTTACTTTTCCAGTGTATAAATCATCTCTGTTTGTTTGAGTTAATTTTCTTTCTGCTTGTACTACTGTACTTAAACCACCTCTATTGATTCCCGCCGGAGCGAACCATGCTTCAGCTGCCTTATCGTTATACGCATATACTCCTGGTAATAACGCGGATGCTGGGCACCATACTAATTGTGCTGAATCTGGATCATTAATTTGAACCCAAGGCCAGTAACTAGCTGCATATGAGTTATCAACACTAGCTGCTTGAGTAGTAACTTGTGTTACTGTTGATCCATAATCTACTAAATCCATTATTAAAATTGCATCTCCTCTGCTTGACACAGTACTTAATGCTAATGTTAATGCTGATGACCATGTTCCACTAGCTTTATATAATCCTGGAGCTGTTAAGATGTTATATCTATAATCATCTTTATTTGCTAATAGATTAAATACTTGTGGATATGATCCTAATACTACTGCTGATGTGTCTGATTGAACTGCACCTAAACCTTGTGAATCTGAATCACTAATTTGATCATAATATCCAATTCCAGCTACACCACCTATATTATCTCCTACTGCTCCTGAGAATGAACCGCTACCTGCTCCAGGAATAGATCCTGTAAATTCAGCTTTTGCAATTCCACTGTTATCAAAATAATCTGGAGTTTTTAAATCTACTGATTTTACTCTTACATATCTTGAAGCATTTCTAAATGATCCTGTTGGTTGAACATAAACATCTGCTGCTGTTGCATTTCTTATTGTATCCGTCATATCTCCCACAATTCTAGATATGTAGTTAGATTGTTTTGGATCTAATGATACGTTCGGGAATACTTCTAATATTGATTTTGATTTTGAATTATCATTACCTTGTCTAATTATTAAACTAAATACACCTGATCCTGTATTTGGTGCTTGAATTTCCCATCTTACGTTTTGTGCTGAACCACTTGCTAGTGCTCCATTTGAATTTTCAGGACCATCACTATTCATAATATCACCTTGTGATATTGTTTCTAAAGTAAATACATTTGCATTTGTAATATTAGCTGCTGAAAGTGTAAATACTGCATCTGTTGCTGAACCTCCACCTAAACTAGCTGCTGGTATTGTTAATTGGTTACCAATTGCATATCCTGTTCCTGCTAGTGTTACTGATGCTGCTGTTATTTCTGTTAATAAATTAGCATCTACTATTGTAGCTTGTGCTGCACTAGAATCTTGTACATTTGCGGCTGCTAATGTTATTTCTAAGTTTCCTGTAGCTCCTGCAAACCCTGCTGTAACTAAATCTGCTGCTGAAATTGTAATTACATTTGTAGCTGCATGGCCTGTACCTATTGAAGCGACAGCTAGTGCTGATACGTTTGTACCGTCTCCTGTAATTGTAAATGTTGCTCCTGTACCTGTACCTGTAGTTGAAGTTTGGGCTACTGTGAAAGGACCTGTTACTGCTCCTAAGACGTATGCAGCACCGTTGGATATACTAAGTACATCTTGTGCATTTATTAATTGTCCAGTTCCTAAAGCACCTGCTGCTATATCAATAACTCCAGCTGCATATCCAGATCCTGGAGTAGTAACTGTGATACCTGTTATAGTTGGGGCTGTTGTTCCTGTTACATCTACAGTTGCTATAGCACTATTTACAGAACCTTGTGTTAAGGTAACGTTTGTGTATTGAGCTGTTCCTGCATTTGTAGGATTAGTACCTGCTACAAATTCTGATAGTAAATCATCGGCAGTTGTTAATAATTTTCCATTACCTGTAGATACTACAAATGAACCTGAAGAATCTGATCCTGTTCCTGTTGTTGTTACAAACGGAGCAGCGTAAGTTGCTGCTGTACCACCTGATCCCCCACTTGTTAAGCTACCTAAAATACTTGCACCTACTGTTAAAGCTCCACTTTCATCCTCTATTGCTGGAATTAATGGTGTAGTTGCTGGTGCCCAAGATCCTGAAGCGACTCTTGTTACTAATAATGATGTACCCCCATTATTAAAATAATTATATGCTGATATAGAAGTAAAGAAAGTGTATGTATCGGATCCACTAGTAAATGTACTACCATAGTTAGCTAGATATTCAGAATAACTAGTAACTAATTTTGGAATTCCTACCCTACCTAATACGGTAGGACCAACAACAGCCGCACCTGCTTGTATTGGTTGCGACGTTATTTGAGATTGATCATTTTCTCTTGCTAATACTCCTGGGGAAATTAATGTTTCTGCCATTTTATGTTATTTTTATGATAAATATACTAAGTTTTTTCAAAAATTTATTCATTTGGTAAAAATTCACCCGTTTCTAAAGAAATTTGTCCTTGCCCATATTTTTCTTCTAACTCTCGGGCAAATTCTGCTTCTTTTTGTTGCAAATTTTGTAAACTCAATTTTAAATTTTCTTTTTTTATTTGAATGTTATAATGTTGCATTTCTACATCTCCTGAAACTTCTGTAAGATTATTAAATGTTTCTTTTAATTCCTTTAATTTAGAAATTTCTTCTTTTGTTAAAACTTTTTTTTCACTCATTTTTTAATTTTTTTACGGTTATACATATTAAATATTTTATTGAGAATTATTTTTTTAGGAAAGCATTGCTGTTGAAATTGCTTGTATTGTAATTAACCCATTCCATTTTACTGTTGTAGTATCAGCGTTATTAATTTTAATATTCATTTGAGATGGTGAAGGATAACCGTTATAATCAAATAGAATTTCAACATTATTAAAATAAATGGGTTTAATTTTTTCTAAAGCACCTGTACCTGAGTATTGTATTTCCCATCTACTATTTGTTCCACTCCAATAAGCTACTTTTTCTCTTTTCATATAACACATACGCGTTGATCCACCATTAGTACCTATACATTCAAAAGTTATATGATATATCCCATTTTGAGTAGGCATATTATTTGAATCTAATCTAAATGCTGTTACTCCAGTTGAAGAATTAGTTTCAATTGCTTTACTTCTAAAAATTCTTCTTTGAAAGCCTGAAGAAGCTATAACAGGATCAAAATTCATATAAGTTTGCAGATCTGTTAGACTGGATGGGTTATCTGTCCCATCCATTATTAACTGACCATTTGGCATAGTAACATCACCTGAAGCTGATAATTCTATATTAGTAAAACTTGCTCCACCACCTCCACCAGCACTTAATGCTAATTTAGAAGTGCCTGAAGTATTATAATTACCTATATAAGCTACATTGTTTCTATTAAATGCTAAATCATTAATACCTAAAGATGCAGATGGTGAATTTATTGTACCTGATGCGGCATCAGGCCCTATAACTAATTTCCTAGTACTAACAGCACCTGTTGATCCTGATAAATTTATGTTTCCTGCAATTAAAAGTTCATTTGGAACATTGAATTTTGCTGTTTCGGCTATTATTTGAGTATCTAATTGATCAAATGTTAAATACTCTCCTCCATCTACATCTCCAAAAAATAATTTACCTTGATTTGCTGAAACAGATCCACTTAAAACTATACTGTAATCCGTTTGTCCTTCATTTTTTATAGAAAGTCCTGATACATCAGATATTTTTAAAGCATCATATGATCCGGATAATGCAGCTATTTCTCCTGCCGAATTTATTTGCTGTGATATTGAATAGAAAAAATCAACATTTTCAGCTTTTACATATGATGCTGTTTGTGCAGTTTCTATATAAGTAGCGTATGATGCTGTTCCATGAATATTTTCACCAGCTGCACTAGCTGATATAATACCTGCTCTCATTGAGCTACCACTTATTCTCCCTGCTGCTTGAATAGAACCTGCATCTAAGGGATTTAATATAACTTTTGTATTTGCTCCTAAACCTACACCTACACTGTCATCAACAGCATATAAAGTATAACTAACTGTGTCTTTTTCTACAACAAATGGAAATGCTGGAGATGAAGTTGAATCCTGTATAACCATAAAAGCATCTCCTTTTGATCCAAAAGCACCTAAATCATATTCTACATCTGGGTTTTTTAATCTTATTCTAGCTGAGTCATTACCGTTAGTATCTTCTATTATAATTACTGGGTCTTCTCCTGTTGATGTATCTTTAATATACAACATTGTAGGTGCCGTTGGAGCACCTGTTCCTAATCCTAATGTAGAAAATTGACCTGAATATTCATTGATAAGTGAACCAGACATTAAAAGTGATCCAGATAATTCCATAGATCCTGTTAAAGTAATTCTATAATCTTTAGCACCAGTAAAAGCATCTACAGATTGACTTACCTGATTTGCTTCTACTATTTGACCATCTAGTATACCTGTGTTTGAAAAAAAATTTTGTGGCATATTTCTTTGATTTTATTTTGTTATAAATATCAAGAAATTCCTAACTGTTGATTAATAGAATTAATTACTGTTGAAGGTAGTATAGATTTAGTACATTCAAATTGTCTATGTGTGCCTTTATGCTCAGGACACCATTCCCAATCCCCAGCATCTAGTCTTTGATAATTATAACATCCTTTACAAACATTAGGTAGTGTAGGTGATATTCTTTTACAACTTTCCATTTCTGAATAATCTTCACTAAATCCTGATATTAATATTGTTTTAGCATTTAATGCCCAACTTAACCAACTTAAACCACTACCTATGCCAATAAAAGCTTCTGCATTCATTATATCATTAGCTCTTTCACTTAAAGGATAATCACCTGTTTTATTAATAACCCCAGTTAATGTACCTCCTAATTTTGAATCATGCCATTCATCATTTAAAGGTTCTTTTGTAATCATTACTACTTTATATTTATTTTTATTTAAATAATCAATTATAGTCTGCCAACCTCCTGGGTTATTCCAATATTTAGCGTGAGCTGATCCATGAGGAGCAATTACTACATATTTATCCTTTATAGTAGATCCAGTATTTTTAAATGATAGTAAAGGTTTTGTTTCTTGATAATTTAAACCTAATATACTAGTACAAGTTTTTGCTAATGTTTGTAATCGAAAATTAGTTGGATTTTTTAAATAATCTATTTTATCATTTTTTTCGTAAAACCACCCAATATTATATTGGGCATATAGATTATGTACTACTGATCCTTTGTCAGAAAATATTAATTCAGGGTATCTTTCTTTAAAAAAATCATTATGAAATGTACTTACTATTACTTGACATTTATGTTTATCTTGAAATTTTTTAACATGGGGGAACCATGCTAATGTATCTCCAATAGCATTACTTTCAAAGTTAATAAATATTCTTTTATTTTTAGCATTGTATAAATACTCATATACAACTTCTCCTTTTAGATTTTTAATTAGAATTTTCCAATTTAAAAAATATTTTGGAGAAGGAGAAGCCCAATGATTATTTTTTAAAGTAGTTTGAAAGTATACTTTATTAGTATCTTGATCAATAAACTCAACATAATATTCATTATTTGGAGAGTTTTTTACTTCTAAAGTTAAACCATTAATAAAATTAATTTTAAATTTATTATTAGACATCTTATATAAGATTTTATCTATAATATAATAAAATAAATACTATAACCCAAATTATTTTAAAAAGTTTGTCCTTCTATATCCCATCTCCAAGTTACATAAAACTCTCTTGCTTCACCTTCTTGTCCAGAATCATAAGAAAATCCAAAAAATGCATGATCGCATTCTGCAAATGCTGCAGTTTCACTAAAAGAAACTCCCCAACAATCTGAATGTTCTTCCCTTCCTGCAATTTCCCAACCACTACTTCCTGCAATTTCCATAGTTCCAGTTCCAGTTTGAAAGCACTGACCTAATGCATAATAAATTTTTCCAGTTGTAGTTACTTCTGGGGCAGATTTTCCAGCCCAAATAGTAGCACAAAGTTTATGTTGACGTGATGCTTTTAACTCCCAATCCTGTCTATGTGGGATTTTTATACCATACATTGCTTGATTCCCTGCTGATATAGACGTACCAACTCCAAAACTCATTGTACCATTCCATTGAGAACCATTCCAACCTTCTACACTATTACCAGTATAAATTTTAATAGTAGCAGCACTAATTCTATCTGTGTGGAATACACTACTTGCTAGATTAATGAAATATTTACTACCACCTCCACTACCACCGGATGTACCTGATGTACCTGATGTACCAGATGCTGGTGTTTTACCTGATGAACCTGATGAACCTGCAGTACCTGATGAACCTGAAGTTCCTGAAGTACCATCATCTCCTGATGTACCTGAAGAACCTGATGTTCCTGAAGAACCTGAAGTACCATCATCTCCTGATGTACCTGATGAACCTGAAGTACCATCATCTCCTGATGTACCTGATGAACCTGATGTACCATCATCTCCTGATGTACCTGATGAACCTGATGAACCTGAAGTACCATCATCACCTGAAGAACCTGAAGTACCATCATCTCCTGATGTACCTGATGAACCTGATGTACCATCATCTCCTGATGTACCTGATGAACCTGATGAACCTGAAGTACCATCATCACCT